>Ga0070735_10000095_pt1 | contig 110692 bp, 101 predicted proteins | sample Coa_R1_FD_66443 | JGI IMG/M metagenome (GOLD analysis project Ga0070735, IMG submission 66443) | Surface soil microbial communities from Centralia Pennsylvania, which are recovering from an underground coalmine fire - Coalmine... | ecosystem: Environmental > Terrestrial > Soil > Unclassified ...
ATCACCGGCACCAACTTCGCCAACCCGGCCACCGTCACCTTCGGCGGCGTCGCCGCGAGCAACGTCGACGTCATGAGCTCGACGACCATCACGCTCACCGTCCCCGCCGGCACCGCCGGGTCCGTGAACGTGATCGTGACGACGCCGGGAGGCACGAGCGGGGCCGTGGCGGCGGATCGGTACAGGTACCTCTAGCGGTCGGCCGCTCCGCTACCAGGTCACTCAGATCACTCGCCCGGGACCGTCTCCATCCGCCACGACCGGAAGGCCCGCCGCTTCCCAGGCGCGCATCCCACCGGCGAGGTTGACCGCCTTGACGCCGAACGAGGCGAGGAGTTGGACGATCGTGTTCGACCGACCACCTGAGCGGCACACGATGACCGCGGGTTCACCAGTGGGGAGTTCGCCCATCCTGGCCTCGACCTGACTCATCGGGATGAGGACGGCATCTGGGACGTGGCCGGCGGACCACTCTTCCTCCTCGCGTACGTCGATCAGCGGCGCGCCGGCCCTGACCAGGTCGGCGGCCGCTGCTGGCGTCACTTCGGCGACTCGCTCGGGCGTCGTTCCGTCCCTCGCGACCGGAAGGCCGGCGGAACTCCAAGCGCCGTAGCCACCGATCAGATCCGAGACGTCCTCGAAACCGACATGGCGGAGCATGCTGGCGGCGATCATGGAGCGGTAGCCGGTGGCGCAGCTCACGACGACGGGCGAATTGCGGTCCAGCTCACCGAAGGCATCGACGAGCCGCGGAAGCGGCACGAGTCGCGCGCCCACGAGCGTGCCGAGGGCAGTCTCGCCCGGGTTGCGAACGTCGACGAGCTGCAGGTTCGGCACGATCCCAAGCAGCTCAGCCAGCTGCTCGATCGTCACCCTCGAGCTGGGCTCGACGAGGTCGGACCGGCCCAAGAAGAGTTCGTGGGGATCTGCGAGGTAGCCGACCACCTTGTCGAAGCCGATGCGGGCCAATCGAACGCGGCTCTCGAGGGCGCTGGCTGGGTCCCCGACCAACACGATCTCGCAGTCGGGACCAAGGACGTCCCCTGCCCACTCGGCGAAACGGCCCTGGAGGCCGACATTGACGGCCCCGCTGAGGTGGCCGGCGGCGAAGTCGGCCGGCTCTCGTGTGTCGAGGGGCACAGCGCCCGCGGTGACGGCGGCGAGGATCTCCGCCAGGCTCATCGACGGCGGCGTGACGGTCTCGTCGAGGAGCCGGTGGTGCTGCCGGTTGCGCCGCGCGTCGAAGTTGAAATAGTGCGGCTGGACGGGCTGTCCTTCGGTGACCGCGGCGACGAACTGCTCCCGGCTCATCGGCTGCAGGGCGTAGTTGAGCCGCCTCTGCTCGCCGATGGTCGAACTGGTCTCACTCGAGAGCTGTTTGCCGCATGAGGATCCCGCCCCATGGGCGGGGAAGACCCGCGTCTCGTCCGGCAGGCTCAGGAGCTGCTCGTGGAGGGATTGGTAGAGGAGACCACCGAGCGTCTGCGCGTCCAGCCCGGCGGCGCTCGATGCGAGCAGGTCAGGTCGACCGACATCGCCGACGAAGAGCGTGTCGCCGGTCAGTACCCCGTACGGCGCGGAGTCGTCCGACCGCTCGTGGACGACCACACAGATCGACTCGGGGGTGTGGCCTGGCGTGGCCCGGATCTCGAGCCAGACATCACCGAGCTCGAGTCGCTGGCCGTGGCCGAGAGGCTCGATCGGGAAGTCGACGTGCGCCGCCTCGCCGAACGAGATGACAGCTCCGGTCGCCGCCGCGAGCTCGAGGTGCCCCGAGAGGAAGTCGGCATGGAGATGGGTCTCGATGACTCGCTCGATGCGGAGGCCCTTTTCGTCGGCCTCCTCGAGGTACACGCCGATGTCGCGTCGCGGGTCGACGACGACCGCACGCCCCGTCGTCTCGTCGCCGATCAGGTATGACGCGTGCGAGAGGCAGGCGAGGTAGTGCTGGCTGAAGATCATGCCCGACCTTCTCCCTACGCCTCGCCTATGACCCTGACAACTCGGTGAGCCTCCACCCCGCGGCGGTCTTCGTCACCGAAAAGATAGATCCTCCCGGCGGGTGGAGACGGGTTCGGCCGGGTGTTCCAAGTCGATCGAGCCGCGTCGTATCCTCTGGCGGAGTCGACGGCGCGCGGTTGACGGCGGAGGTTGAAGTGGGCGGAGTGGGGATGTTCGTCAGCAGTCGTGGTGTGCGTGGTGCCCTCCTGGCGGGATCGGTCCTCGTCCTGCCGGTCGGGGTCGCTGCCCGAGCCGAGGGCGCAGGCGCTGCTCGACCGGCCTCCACCTATTCCGGATCGCTCGTTGCGACGGGCATCTGCCCCTTCGACTACGACTACGACACGAGCGGCGACAGCTACGCCGACGTGGCGACGACGGGGACCTTGAGCGGCTTCAGCCCGAACACGACGTACTACATGTACGTCAACTCGCCAGCCAACACGAACGGTCCGCCTCCGAACAACGCAGCCGTCACCTCGAACGGGCAAGGACAGCTGGTGTTCAACGGCCAGGACCTCCACATCTTCGGACCCGGCGAGGGCGGCTATCCCATGTACAAGGTGACGAGCGGACGGCACCCGAGCGAGACGGGGGTTCTCCAGTACTACGTCTCGACCGACCCCGGTTCCGAGACCGATCCTCCCGACCAGGTCGTGTACGCCCCGCCAACGACGCTCACCGTGAATCCCTCGTGCAATCCTTGGGTGGCACCCGGCGGCACGACCCTGTCGAACAACGAGACGACCGGGCTCAGCAACGGCGACGTCGGCCTCTTCGCCCCTCCCTACCAGACGATCGGCGGGTACCAGAACTACCAGCTCACCTACCGGAACCCGCGCTGCCGAAGTCCCATAAGAACGAGGTCCTCTGGCAGACACCCCACGGCAACGACGTGAGGCTCGTGATGCAGCACGACGGCAACCTCGTGCTCTACGCGGGGGCACGAGCCATCTGGGCCACGCACACCAACGGTCACCCCGGCTCGCGTCTCGTCCTTCAGTTCGGCGGCGACCTCGCCATCAGGAGCATCGCCGGCAAGCTCCTCTGGGAGACCCGCACGCGCGTGCGGCGGTAGCGCTCAGCGGGCCGTCGGCTTCGGAGAAAGGTGACTCGACACCACCGCCGCCCGGTCACGATCGGCACGTACTTCTCGGCGCCTTCCGGGCTTGATACTGAACCGCACGAGTTGCCTGCTCGTGACCGTCGCGCCTTTTGGACCCGACACCGCGGCGATGCTCCGCGGGGAAGGGCGCTAGGTGTGGGCTACGTGCGCTTCCCGGCGAGAGCGTCGCAATGCATGCACGTCGTAATCCATCCCGTAGATCTTCTGGAGGTCCCTGATCGCGCCGAGCGCCGCCTTGCTGTGCGGACTCGCGCAGGACTCGCCCTCGTCGCCGGGCACCGGCTCGAAGGAGTGGAGAACGATGTTCTCGAGCAGCTCACCGAGCGTGATCCCGTCGAACTCGGCGAGGCCCTTCAGAACCTTGACCATCCGCTTCTCGAGACGAACGCCGATCTGTACCCGCTCGACCACGAGTCGCTGAGAGGGCTTGGCTCTCGCCTGGCTGTTCTTGTCAGCCCGGGACTTAGGGACCATGGGACCAATATAGCAGATTCATTGAACGGCGAACCGGTCGGCGCTGTCCCAGGTGTCCGATTGGCCGGACTGTTCGCGGGCCAGTCGAAGCAGAGCGACAGCGCGGACGCGTACGAGCAGAACCTGGACAAAGTCAGTGAGGGCAGTCCTCTAGCGCCTTCGTCTCAAGGCTGGGCGTAGGACTGTTTCACCTGGTCGATGGCGTGCGCGACGGCCTGCATCTGCTGGTTCGAGAGCACGCCGGCGTCGACGAGCACCTTCGGGTCGATCGATCCGGCTCTCGCCTGCTGCTGGACCGATGTCGCCTGCGCCTCGTCGATGACCCCTTCGGCCACGAGGCTCTCCAACGCGCCGTGCACGCCGTCGAGAATGCTCCCTGCGCGTGGCGCAGAGTGCGACGTCTTGACGGGAGTCGGTCTGGTGGCAGGTGTGTCCGCAGCGCTGACCGCAGTGGCGGAAGCGATGCCGGCGACTAGCGCAGCAGTCGCTGCGGCCATCGCCGTACTCCGGCGGGTCTTCATCTTGGGCTCCTCTCCTTCTGAGATCCGGACTGGGTCTCTCGGACAGTGTGCGGAGGAGTCCTGATGCGACGCTGAAGACGGGCCAATCTTCAGGAACGCGTCAGACGTGGGTCCCATACTGGTGAAGTGCTCGACGTGGCTGCCCGCATTGCGGTCGTCGAAGATGCGCCTCCGGTCCGCGAGGCCCTCGCCGCCGCGCTGCTCGCCGAGGGGTTCGAGGTCGCCGTCTTCGACGATTACGCCCGCGCCAGCGAACTGCTGGCCGGCGCGCCCGATCTCGTCATCCTGGACGTGATGTTGCCAGGCGGTGACGGGTTCGGGCTGGCCAGGGAGCTCCGCGACCGTCTCGAGATCCCGATCGTCTTCCTCACGGCGAGGGACGCCGTCGAGGACCGTTTGCGCGGCTTCGCCTGTGGAGCCGACGACTATCTCGTCAAGCCCTTCGCGATCGAGGAGCTACTGGTCCGCGTCCGTGCGGTCCTTCGGCGCACCGGCCGGCTGGCCGACGTGGTCGCCATCGGCGATCTCCTCATCGACGAGGGTGCTGCCCTCGCGCGGCGAGCCGGCCGTGATCTCGGTCTCACTCGGACCGAGCTCCGCCTCCTCGCCTACTTCGTCAGGCACCGAGGGATGGTGCTCTCCAAACCGCAGCTTCTCACTCAGGTGTGGGGTTACGACCACTACGATCCGAACGTCGTCGAGGTGCACGTCAGCGCACTTCGACGAAAGCTCGAGCTCCACGGACCGCGCGTCATCACCACCGTGCACGGTCTCGGCTACCGGTTCGCAGCCCCGTGAAGCGCGCCTCGATGCGCACGCGGGTCGGCGCGCTCGCCGTGCTCCTGTGCGCCGTCGTCCTCGCTGTGGTCATCGCCACGGTGACGCTGTCGTACGAAGGCAGTCTCGACGGCGCACTCACGAGCCGCCTGGACGCGGCCGCCCATGCCGTGCTCCGGTCGGGGAGTGCGAACACGGCGAAGACGATCGAACGCGGCCTTGCCTTGGAAGGGATCGCAACCTCCGTTTCGCATCTGTCGCCGCCCAGTTCGCCCAAGGCCGGCAGCGCGCCGGTCAAGGCAGGGACCAGTTCGGCGGTCTCCGCCGGAGTCCGTACGGTCACCGTCACCCTCACGAGCGGCGCCTTGGTGCGCTTCAGTGCCAGTCAGTCGGACGTCACTCGCTCGGTGCGCAACCTCCTGCTCCTCGAGCTCGCCGCGGCCGCCGGAGGTCTGGCCGTGCTGCTCCTGCTCGTCCGCCGGGCGACCTCGATCACCCTCCGACCTCTCTCGCGAGTCGTCGACATCGCCAACGCGGTCGCTGCCGGAGACAAGGGGCGTCGCGTCGGCGACCGCGAGGTCGGCGGAGAGGTCGGCGCACTCGGTGCCGCGTTCGACCACATGGTGGACGCACTCGAGCAGAGCGCGGACGACGCCAGACGTTCCGAGGAATCGATGCGCCGCTTCTTGGCGGACGCGGCGCATGAACTGCGAACCCCGGTCGCCTCCATCCATGCGCTCGCCGAGCGTCTGCTACGCGAGCAGCCGGAGCGGCCGCAGCGTGATGAGTTGGAGGGAGCATTGGCAGCGCGCTCCCGCTGGCTCGGGCTCCTGATCGGGAACCTGCTGACTCTGGCACGCCTCGACGGTCCTGCCGCGTCGGAGGTCGCACCCGTCGACCTGGCTGAGCTCGTGCACGACGTTGCAGCCGCTGCCTCCCACGACGTGGGCGTTGCGGTCGAGGTGCAGAGCGAGCGCGTGGTCGTGGCAGGTGAGCGCGAGTCGCTCGAGCGCCTTCTCCGCAACCTGCTCGACAACTCGCTCGCCCTGGGCACCGGTGCTGTCGTTGTCAGCCTTCGTCAAACAGGGGAGGTCGCAATCCTCACGGTCCGCGACTGGGGACCGGGAGTACCCGCGTCAGAACGTGCGCGCGTCTTCGACAGGTTCGTGCGGCTCCCTGGGGCGCCCGCCGGAGGGTCGGGACTGGGGCTCTCGATCGCTCGGGACATCGCCCGTCGCCACGGGGGCGACCTCGTGTGCGACGACGTCGATGTGGGCGCCTCCTTCACGGCGACGCTGCCGTTGGTGGTGCACAGGATCCGCCTTGGCGAGGCACGACGGAACCCGGTGATTGAGCATCCGGCCGCGTCTCGAACTGGCAAGCCGCCGGTCGGCACGGAATCGGCCGTCGTGCGCGAGACCGAGGCGGCGCCAGCCGAACCCTGTGAGCCGCCCACGGCGCGGCCCGATGGCCTGGGTCAGCGATCGGTCGTGGTCTCGACGGCCAGCCGGCGACCACCGCACGGCGTCAGCTCACGATGACCCGTTCGTGAGTCCTGAGCTTCGTCCCGTTCGTGAATGGCGTCGTGGCAGTCACCTTGTAGCTGCCGGGCTTGGCAGAGGTGTGCGCCTGCCGAAAGTAGCGGCAGCCCCGCGAGGGCGTCCCGTCGCCCCAGTTCCAGTCGATCGCCTTCAGCCTGGTGTGCTCAGGCGCGATGACCACTCGGCCAACCGTGACGATGAGACCGGAGACCTCAGGCTTCGAGAGTGGAGAGCTGGGGGTCCCGTTCGTCGTCGAGCAGGTCTTGGCATGGCGAAGCGGAGTCGGGGCGGGAAGGCCGCGGACGGTGTGCTCCCGGGCGGTGGTTCCCTGTGCGGTCGCCGGTGCCCCGAGCCCGGCGACCAAGATCATCCCGGCGAGCACTACGACCAGGCACAAGCGACGAGTCATCGTGCCCCCTCCTGGTGCAAGCGTGCGACGAGCGATTTCCCTTGTCAGTGGGCGCTTGCCCTGAGTCCGGGCTCATTGCCACGGCTCGTCGGCTGGAACTTGCTCACGCCGCACCGAACGAGGATTGACCTGGCCCACCGTGTGCAGGATCAGGCCGGATGGGAACGAACGGTGGTCCCAGGAAGGTCGTCGTAGGCGGACCTGTCGGCTGAGACGATGTCGCGCTGCGTCGCCTTGGTGGTAGCGGCGATGATCAGGTCATGTGTCCCTCGGGGTCGGCCCTGGCGACGCATGGCGACAAGCAGCTCGGCGTGGGATGCAGCGACCACGGCGTCGTAGTCGACGATTGGGACGACATCTGTGACGTCGTCGACGAACTCCTTGCGCGCCACTCGGTGGCGGCTGTCGGCCAGATGGACGCCGACGAGAAGCTCGGCGATGGTGACGGCGGCGACGGCCACGTCGTCGTCGTCGATCAAGCTCTCAAGCGTCGACCCCGAGCGGTCGGCGTCGACGAGAAACGTGGTGTCGAGTAGCAGGCGGCTCAGGGTCGGGTCTCGATCTCGAGTAGTTCTCTCGCCGCCGCGACGTCCCGGGCGAATCCGGCGTCGCGGGGATGACGTCGCAGGAGAGCCTTGACCTCGGCCCCCCGGCCGCTCTGGACAGGATCGAAGTGGGCGACGACCTTGCCGCGGCGCACGATCGTGAAGCGTTCGCCCCGGTGCTCGACGACATCGAGGAGGTCGGAGAAGTGTCGAGCTGCGCCGGTGGCGCTGACCTGACGCATGGAATCAGATTCATCAGATAGTCCACCGAAGCTTGGCGACGTGTCGAGGCTGCGCTGAGTGACGCGGTAGGAGCCCTCGGCAAGAGGGCTCCTACCTGGACAGATGAGCTGCAGAACTGGTGGAGGTGGCGGGAGTCGAACCCGCGTCCTCCGGCTTCTCAATGGGACTTCTCCGAGCGCAGCCGGCGGGAAGGTCTCGGAACCCGTCCCGCCACCGGCGTCCGGACGGGTTCCCAGCTGACTGAAATTTCCCCAGGCGGTGCGTCAGCGACGCCGCTCAGGTGAGCCTCACTGAATGATGCCTGCGACCGACCCGTGAGGCCGGAGCCGGGCAGACATTGCTGCTAGTTAGGCAGCAAGCGCGAGCTTGGGCTCGGCGTTTGTGTTGGTTTCCGGCTCTTTAACGTGGCTCCGGAGACCACGGCTCGCTTCTCCCACTTCGACGACCGGAGTCGAAGCCTGTCACCCCCTTGTCGGTGGCGCTCCGTACCTCGGAGCAGCATGTCAGTGTAGCGAGCCGAGTACGCGCCACTGGCCGCTCACGGCTTTGAAAAGAGGTGGTCAGCATTCGACGGGCCGGACTCGCGTCGCTGGTGGCGCTCGCCCTCGCCGGCTGCACGACGGCCCGGGTGGCCGGAGGAGAGGCCGAGGTGTCGGGCACGGTCGACGCCTGCGTCGGGGCCTACCTCTCCTCGGCGCCGCCCCCGAAGGTGCGGGTGGAGCTCATCGGGGACGGGCGGGAGGTGCGGGAGGTGACGCTCACATCCGGGAGCCGTTACCGCTTCGTCGTCCCTCCGGGCTCCTACGAGCTCCGGGGTTGGTGGGGCGAGAGGCCCGTGACGCTCGCACCCGGGAGCCGTCGCACGGTGGAGCTCCGCGACACCTGCAAGTGACGACGCCGGCTCAGCGGCCCTGGTACTCCTTCATGACCCGCTCGGCCTCGCGGGTGGCGTCGCGCTCGGCGATGGCGCGGCGCTTGTCGTACTGCCGCCGGCCCCGGGCGAGTGCGAGCTCCAGCTTGGCCCTGCCGTCCCGGAAGTAGACCGAGAGCGGCACGAGCGTGAGGGACTTCTGGGCCACCTTCCCCGCCAGCTCGTCGAGCTGCTCTCGGTGCAGCAGCAGCTTGCGGGCCCGGTCGGGCTCGAAACGGCCGTAGCCGGAGGCGTACTCGTACGGCGCCACGTGCGCCCCGACGAGCCAGGCCTCGCCGCCCTCGATACGGCCGTAGGCGTCCTGCAGGGAGATGTGGCCGGCCCGCAGCGACTTCACCTCGGCCCCGGTGAGGGAGAGCCCGCACTCGAAGGTCTCGAGGATCTCGTAGTCGTGCCGCGCCCGCCGGTTCTGGGCGACCCGGCGGATGCCCCGCTCGGCGTCGGTGCGCTGGCGCTTGGCGGCCGCCAGCCGTCCCTTGCTCGGCATGGGCCGCGACGCTACTGAAAGGATTCATCCATGATTCGGGCCCTTCGACCGGACGACTCGAGCAGGTGGCACGAGCTCTGGGCCGGCTACCTGCACTTCTACCGCGGGGAGGTGGACGAGGCGACGACGCTGCACACCTTCGAGCGCCTCTGCGAGCGCCGCGACGGCCTCTTCGGGCTCGCCGGGATCGACTCCACCGGGGCCATGGTGGGTTTCGCCCATTGCGTCGTCCACCCGAGCACGTGGTCGCGGGCGCCCTCCTGCTATCTCGAGGACCTCTTCGTCGAGCGCGGGGCGCGGGGATCGGGCATGGCGAGGGAGCTCATCGAGGCCGTCTACGCCGAGGCGGACCGGCTCGGGGCTCCCCACGTCTACTGGCACACGCAGGAGTTCAACTCGCCCGCCAGGTCCCTCTACGACGTGGTGGGCCACCGGACGTCCTTCATCGTCTACGAGCGCTGACCCGCCGCTACCCTGCGACGCCGATGGGGCAGGCACAGGGCGACCTCGTGATCACGCAGGACCAGCTCGACGAGATGGTGGCGCACTGCCTGGCCTGCTACCCCGAGGAGGGCTGCGGGCTGCTCTCGGGCGACCCGGAGACCGGCCTCGTCGCCGGGGTGCACCCGATGCGCAACGCAGCAGGGTCGGCCGAGGTCTACGAGCTCGACCCCCGCGAGCACCTGCACGTCGACCTCGCGGCCGAGGCGGCCGGCCACAGCGTGATCGGCGTGTTCCACTCCCACACCCACACCGACGCCTACCCCTCTCCGACCGACGTCCGGAAGGCGCCCGACCCGAGCTGGCACTACGTCCTCGTCTCGCTCCGCCACGAGCTCCCCTCGACCCGCTCGTACCGGATCGCGGCCGGGAACATCTCCGAGGAATCCGTGGTTGTCCTGGGTCAGTAGAATATGACCAAACGAGTCAACTTTCGGAGGAGTGTCCCGTGGCCGTTCCAGTCCGTCTACCTACCGTCCTTCGCCCAGCGGCCGGCGGGCAGTCGCAGGTGGCCGTCGAGGGTCGCACGATCGGCGAGGTCCTCGGCGCCCTGCAGCGGGCGTACCCCGCCATGTCCGGGCAGCTCCTGACCGACCAGGGCTCCCTTCACCGGTTCGTCAACGTCTACGTGAACGACGACGACGTCCGCTACCTCGACCGGCTCGACACGAAGGTGGGCGAATCGGACACGGTGTCCATCATCCCCGCCGTCGCCGGCGGGGCCGCCTGACCCGTCCCGCCTGAACCCCGCGGCGTGGCTCCCTTCCGCAGCGTCCTCGACCTCATCGGCAACACGCCGCTCGTCGACGTCTCGGAGCTGAGCCCCAACCCCGAGGTCGAGATCTACGTCAAGCTCGAGGGCCACAACCCCGGCGGCTCGGTGAAGGACCGCCCGGCGCTCGCCATGATCGAGGACGCCGAGAAGTCGGGCCTCCTCACCCCGGGCGCCACCCTCCTCGAGCCGACCTCGGGGAACACCGGCATCGGCCTCGCCATGGTGTGCCGGGTGAAGGGCTACCACCTGAAGGTCGTGCTGCCCTCGAACGTCTCGCTCGAGCGCCGGCAGCTCCTCGAGGTCTGGGGGGCCGAGATCATCGAGTCGCCCGGCTCGGAGGGCTCGAACGGCGCCGTCCGCCACGCCCGTTCGCTCGCCGCCGAGCACCCCGAGTGGGTGTTCCTCTACCAGTACGGCAACCTCGCCAACCCGAAGGCGCACTACGAGGGCACCGGGCCCGAGATCTGGCGGGACTGCCCGGAGATCACGCACTTCGTCGCGGGTCTCGGCACGAGCGGGACGCTGCTCGGCGTCGGCAGGTTCCTCAAGGAGCGCAACCCGGCCGTCCAGGTCTGGGCGGTCGAGCCCCCGGCGGGGGAGCTGGTCGACGGGCTGCGCAACCTCGACGACGGCTACATCCCGCCCATCTTCCTCGAGGAGCGTGGCGAGGACCTGCTCGATCGCAAGACCGTCGTCGGCCCCCGCGACTCGATCCTGTGGACCCGCCGGCTCGCCGACGTCGGCATCTTCGCCGGCATCTCTTCGGGTGCCGCCATGGCCGGCGCCGCCAAGTGCGCCTCGCTCATCGAGCGGGGCGTCGTGGTGGTGGTCGCGGCCGACGGGGGCTGGAAGTACCTTTCCACGGGTGCGTGGACCGGGGACATCGACGACGTCGTCGAGCGCGCCAGGCGCACCATCTACTTCTGAGCTGACAGGGCCGGCCGAGCTGCGCGGGTCGGTCGAGCTCCCGGCCGACGACCGGCCGATCGGCGTCTTCGACAGCGGCTTCGGTGGCCTCTCAATCGTCCGGGCGCTGATCGACCTCCTGCCCGACGAGCACGTCGTCTACGTCGGCGACACCGGCCGCTACCCGTACGGGCCGCGGCCGGCCGAGGAGGTGCGCGCCTTCGCGCTGCAGATCGGGCGGCATCTCGTGAAGGAGGAGGGCTGCAAGCTGCTCGTCGTCGCCTGCAACACGGCCGCCTCTGTCGCCCTCGACGACCTCGCCGAGAATCACGACGTTCCGGTCGTCGGCGTCGTCGAGCCGGGCATGCGGGCGGCTCTGTCGGCATCCCGGGTCGGGCGGATCGGCGTCATCGGCACCGTCAGGACCATCGCGTCGGGCGCCTACCAGCGGCTCGCCGCAGATCTGGCGGGGGCGGCGGAGGTGTTCTGCGCGGCGTGCCCGGGTTTCGTCGAGTTCGTGGAGCGGGGCGAGACCTCGAGCGACCAGGTCCACGTGCTGGCCGAGCGCCTCCTCGCCCCGTTGACCGAGGCCGGCGTGGACACACTGCTCCTCGGCTGCACGCACTACCCGTTCCTCGCCCGCACCATCGCCGACGTGATGGGGGAGGAGGTCGTCCTCGTCTCGTCGGCAGAAGAGACCGCCTTCGACGTCCACCGGCTCATCATCTCGGGTGCCATCGGCAGCGCCGCCGGGCCGGGCCGCCACGAGTTCTACTCGTCGGGCGACGTCGAGTGGTTCGCCGAGATGGGCCGGCTGCTCCTCGGGCCTGAGCTCTCGGCCGCCCGGCCGGTGAGCTTCCCCGACGTCGGCGCCGCGTAGCCTGCGGCCATGACGTCATCCACCCTCGCCCGCTCGGACGGGCGCGCCCTCGACGAGCTCCGACCGACCGAGCTCGAGCGCGACTTCACCGTCTTCGCGGCCGGCTGCTGCCTCGCCACGATGGGCAGGACGAGGGTGCTGTGCACGGCCTCGCTCGACGAGGACGTGCCGCGCTGGCTGCGGGGCGCCGGGCGGGGATGGGTCACGGCCGAGTACTCGCTCCTCCCGGGCTCGTCGCCCCAGCGGGTCGCCCGCGAGGCGGCCAAGGGCCGTCAGTCGGGCCGCACCCAGGAGATCCAGCGGCTCATCGGGCGGTCGCTTCGGGCCGTGTGCGACCTCGTGGCGCTCGGGGAGCGGCAGATCGTCGTCGACTGCGACGTGCTGCAGGCCGACGGCGGCACGCGGACGGCCTCCGTCTGCGGCGCCTACGTCGCCCTCCACGACGCCTGCTCCCGGCTGCTCGCCTCCGGTGCGCTCAGCGCCCATCCGCTTCGCGAGGGACTTGCCGCGGTCTCGGTCGGCATCGTCGACGCCGTGCCGATGCTCGACCTCGACTACTCCGAGGACTCGCGCGCCGAGGTGGACATGAACGTCGTGATGACCGAGTCGGGGCGCTTCGTCGAGGTGCAGGGGACGGCGGAGGGCGCCCCGTTCTCCCGCGGGGAGCTCGACGACCTCCTCGGCCTCGCCGAGGTCGGCGTCCGCCAGCTCCTCTCGCTCCAGGCCGAGCTGCTCGCCTCGGCGCCGGACCCCCGTCGCTGAGTGTCCGCTTCCGACCCGCTCGTCCTCGTCCTCGCGACGGCCAACCCCGACAAGGCCCTCGAGGTCCGCGAGATCCTCGGAGCCGCCCTCGGCGACCGGGTCGAGCTGGCGTCACGTCCGCGAGCGGTGCCGGAGGTCGAGGAGACCGGCGAGACCCTGGAGGAGAACGCCCGGCTGAAGGCGGCCGCACTCGTCGCCGCGACCGGGCAGGCCTCGGTGGCGGACGACACCGGGCTCGAGGTGTACGGGCTCGGTGGCAGGCCGGGGGTGTGGTCGGCCCGTTTCGCCGGGGAGGCGGCGACCTACGCCGACAACGTCGCCAAGCTCCTCTCGGAGCTGTCCGGCGAGCCGGACGGCTCTCCCGCACGAAGGGCGCGCTTTCGCACGGTGGCGCTCTGTCGCTTCCCCGACGGCAGCGAGCTCGCCGCCGAGGGCGTCGTCGAGGGCGTGATCTCGGTCGAGCCGCGCGGGCTCGCCGGCTTCGGCTACGACCCGGTCTTCGTCGCCGACGGCTCGGCCGGCCGCACGTTCGCCGAGCTCTCGCCCGCCGAGAAGCACGAGATCTCGCATCGTGGGCGGGCGTTCCGCTCGCTCGCCGCACAGCTCGTCACACTGCTCCCGACACCCTCTGGCGAAGGCGCCTGATCGGCGAGGCGACGCCTTGCCGCAGGTCGGGACCGGAACCAGTTAGCGTTCGCAGCGACGTCCGAAAGGGGAGCCGTGTCAGCCGACGTCCTGAGCAGGCTGCTTCGCCCGTGAGCGGCGCCGCGCGGTCCCGTGCCGAGGAGTACACCGTCGGGCTCGACATCGGGTCGAGCGCGCTGAAGGCGGTGGCGGCCTCGGCCGACGGCCGGGTGCTCGCGAAGGTGCGGATCGCCAGCACGCTCGGCCTGCCCTCCTCCGAGCGCATGGAGCACGACGCCAGGCGGGCGTGGCGGATCGCCCCCCGCAGGGCGCTCTCCCGGCTGGTCGAGCAGCTGTCGGCGCCCCCGCGGGGGATCTGCGTGGCCGGGCTCGTGCCCTCCATGGCGGCCGTCGACGGGCGGGGTGTCCCCGTCACGCCGGGGCTGCTCTACGGCGACACCCGCGGCGCCGTCCCCCCCGAGCTCACCACCCTGCCGGTCGGCCGGGCGCCCGAGCTCCTCCGCCAGGCGGTGTCCGCCTGTCCCGGAGCGGCCTCGTACTGGCCGGCCCAGGCCGTCGCCAACCGCGCCCTCGGGGCACCGGGTGCCATCGACGTGACGACGGCGATCGCCATGACGCCCCTCTTCGACGGCAGCCGGTGGGACGAGGGCATCTGCGAGGCGGCCGGTGCGAACGTGGCGCAGCTCCCCGAGGTCGCCGGGCTCGGGGAGCCCGTCGGCAAGCTCGACGGCTCGGTCGTCGCCTCCGGCATCGTCGACACCCTCTCCGAGCAGCTCGTGGCGGGTGCGAGCGAGGTGGGCGACGTCCTCGTCATCTGCGGGACGACGCTCGTCATCTGGAGCGTCACCGACGAGTGGAAGGAGGTGCCCGGCCTCTGGACCGTGCCACACACGGTGCCCGGCCGCACCCTCATCGGTGGCGCCAGCAACGCAGGCGGTCTCTTCATCGACTGGGCGACGAGGCTCACGGGGGCCGCACGCCATGTCACCGATCCGACCGACATCCCGGTCTGGGCCCCCTACCCGCGCGGAGAGCGCACGCCGCTGCACGACTACTCGAGGCGAGCGACGCTGATCGGGCTCGAGCTCAGCCACGACCGCTCCGCGGTGAGGAGGGCGGCGTTCGAGGCGGCGGGTTTCGTCGTCCGCCAGCACATCGACCTCGCCGGCGTCGCCGCTCGCCGCGTGGTCGTCACCGGGGGCGGGACGGGGCGTCCCGAGCTGGTGCAGGCGCTCGCCGACTGCACAGGCCTCCCGGTCGACGTGGCCGCCGTGGCCGAGTGTGGCGCCCTCGGAGCGGCCTTCGTGGCGCGGGTCGCCGCCGGCCTCGAAACCGACTTCGGCGACGCCGACCGGTGGGCGTCGGTCGGCCGCCGCGTCGAGCCCGACCCGGAGTGGCTCCCCCACACTGCCAAGCGCTACGCCGACTTCGAGCAGCTCGTCGGGCTCGCCCGGGGGAACCCCGAGAGCGTCGGCTGACCGACGCTCAGGTCCCGAGCGCGTCCCCCATCGTCCCGAGCGGAGGCGCCCCGAGGGCGAGGAGCGCCTCGTGGAAGCGGCGCAGGCTGAAGCGCGATCCCCAGCGGGCGATCGCCTCGTCGCGAAGCGCCATGATCTCGAGCTTCCCCCAGGTGTAACACCCGTAGGTCGGGTCGAAGGTGGCGCGGACCGCCTCGCTGCGGGCGGCCGGTCCCTTGAGGAAGGCGTCGCGCTGGAAGCGTTCCGTCGCCTCGTCCACTGTCATCGTCCCGCGGTGCACTCCGAGGGCGGCGGCGAGGCGGGTGACCCTGACGAGGGCCTCGATCCAGACCCCGATGGCAAAGCGCGGGTCGTCGGAACGAAACCCCGCCTCGACGAGCAGCTCCTCGGCGTAGTGCGCCCACCCCTCCACGAACGACGAGGAGCAGAGGCTGCGGCGGACGTCGCTCTCGGGCGTCCGCAGGATCATCCTGCCGTGGGCGTAGTGCCCGGGCGTGACCTCGTGGGCGGTGATGGCGGGAAGCGTGGTCGTGCTGAAGACGGCGAGCCACTCCTCCTGGGCGTCGTCGCCCCAGGCGGGATCCGGCGGGTTGACGTAGTAGCGGGCAGGGGCCTCCGGCTCGTACGCCCCGGTCCAGGACATCATCGCCATGGCGAAGCGCCGCGACTCGGGCGCCGGCCCGACGAGCACGCTCCCGCCGAGCTCGGGCAGGAGGTCGCGCTCGATGGTGAACGTCGTGAGCTCGTCGATGAGCTGGCGGGCCGCCTCGTAGATGCCCTCGCCGTCGGGGTGGTCCCTGATCAGCTCCTCGACCACGGTGTCGGGGCGGTCCCCTCCGCCGGGGCGGTAGCGCTCGCAGTCCTCGGCGAGGCGTTCCTTCAGCCGGGCCCGTTCCTTGTCGGCCCGCTCCTCGAGCCGGCCGAGGTCGACGGCCATGGCGTCGCCGTCGCCGATGAGGCGGGCGAGCACGGCGGACCCGAGCGTGGCGTCCGGCGGCCCGTGGTCGGCGGCGTGCTGGAGGCGCTCGCAGAAGCGGGCGTGCGCTTCGAGGGCGTGCTCGTCCTCGACGCCGGTGACCAGCCCGGCGGCGGCGCCGAGAAGCGCCGTCGCGACCGGGGAGGGGACGGCGTCGAGCGAGCGCAGCGACGCCTCGATGGCGTCCGGCCACTTGGCGATGTGCTCCGCCCTCGAGGCGGCGCGCTCGGCCTCGGGGGCGTACGTGCGGTCGTAGCAGGCGAGGTCGAGGTTGCCGAGGTGGACGAGCGGATTCCAGCGGTGCATCTCGGCGACGGCGAAGGCGGCGTCGAGGCCGTCCTCGATGGCGGCGAGGTGCGCCTCGTCGTGGCGGTCGGGCTCCTGCGAGCCGTTTCGCAGCCGGGCGAGGCCGGCGCTCACCCCTTCGGGCGACATGTCCATCAGCTGGCCGTCGTAGAAGTGGATCCCGGCGTACTCGCGTACCTCCGGAATCGACATCTCCCAGACCGCCGTCACCCGCTCGCTCGGCACCGGTCGGGAAAGCTACTGCCACGGCGGGGTACGGCGGTCGCCTGCGCCCGTCCCGTCCCGGTGCCCGCCCGGGCCTCGGGCGCTCAGCGGATCCACCGCTCCGCATCCGAAACCCCCCGTATGGTGGGTGGATGCACTTCGGTGGCCCACCTGGGCCAGTCGGCGCCGTCAGCAGTGTCACACCCCTTCGCCATGATGCGTCTCGAGCCGTTCGGCGCCCGCCGGGGCCGGCGCAGACGAGGAGGGGTGGTCACGGTGTCAGAGTTCGTGTCGATCAGCTGCGACGAGTGCAGGCTGCAGAACACCACGGCCTGCGACGACTGCGTCGTGACCTTCCTCTGCCCTGCGGACGAGCCGAGAGCCGTCTCGACGCTGGTCACCTTCGGGCGGCCGGCTGCCTCGGCGGATGCCGAGCCGCCAGGCTCGGCCGTCATCGTCGACGCGGCCGAAGCGAGGGCCGTGCGCATGCTGCAGAACGCCGGGCTCGTCCCGAGGCTCCGCTTCGAGCGTCGGGTGGGCTGAGCCGAGAGAGCCGGGGCGCCCGGTGTGGGGCGCCTTGTTGATGGGCCATCTCCTCGTCACGAACGACTTCCCGCCCAAGGTCGGCGGCATCCAGAACTACCTCTACGAGCTGTGGCGCCGGCTCCCGCCCGACCAGGTCACGGTGTTCACGTCCTCGTACGCGGGTGCCGAGGACTTCGACCGTCGCCAGGCCTTCCCGGTCGTCCGGGCGAAGTGGCCCATGCTGCTGCCGACGCCCGACCTCGTGGCGGAGATCCGCCGGCTCGCAGACTCCCGTGGCGCCGGCCTCGTCGTCCTCGACCCCGCCCTCCCGCTCGGCCTCGCCGGACTCCAGCTGAACAGGCCGTACGCCGTCGTGCTGCACGGGGCCGAGGTCACGATCCCCGGACGGCTGCCGGGGACCCGCCAGGTGCTGGCCGGAGTGCTCCGGCGGGCGAGCCTCGTGGTGGCGGCCGGCGGCTACCCGGCGGCCGAAGGGCGGCGGGCGCTCGGGCCTGCCGGGATGCCGCCGACGGTCACGGTGCCCCCGGGCGTCGACACCGCCCGGTTCCGGCCGCTCACCGAGGAGGCCCGCCGGGCGGCCCGACGCCACTTCGGGGTGCCCGAGGGCACCCGCCTCGTCGTGAGCGTGAGCCGCCTCGTGCCGCGCAAGGGGATGGACGTCCTCATCGAGGCCGTGGCCCGCCTCGCCGAGACGCGGCCGGACGTGAGGCTGCTCATCGGCGGCACAGGTCGGGACCGCCAGCGCCTCGAGCTCCTCGCCAGGCTCCACAAGGCGCCGGTCCGCTTCCTCGGGCGGGTGCCCGAGGAGGACCTGCCGCTCCTGAACGGCTGTGCCGACCTCTGGGCGATGGTGTGCCGCGACCGGTGGCTCGGGCTCGAGCAGGAGGGTTTCGGCATCGTGTTCCTCGAGGCGGCAGCCGCAGGCGTGGCCCAGGTGGCGGGACGGAGCGGCGGAGCCGACGAGGCGGTCGTCGACGGCGAGACCGGGGTCGTCGTCGCCGAGCCCGGCGACCCGTCCGCCGTGGCGGCTGCCATGGCGCCCCTCCTCGACGACCCCGTTCTCCGCCGGCGCCTCGGTGTCGCCGCCCGCCGCCGCGCCGAGCAGCAGTTCGACTACGACCTGCTCGCCAAGCGGCTGCAGGGGGCGCTCGTCGAGGCCGGCGGCTGAGCGGTGGGGCACCGTCCATGCGGGTGACGAGGTGGCGCGGGTACTGTCGCCGTCGTCCCGCAAGCCGGCGGGATCCTCGCCACGGCGAGGGTCGCGCGAGGAGCGTGCGATGAGAGGAGGAAAGGTGGCGGAGCAGACGACCGAGCGCATGGTCGTGGAGGCCTCGCCTGAGCGCTGCTTCGCGGTCGTCTCCGACATCGAGCGCTATCCCGAGTGGGTCGGCGACCTGAAGGAGGTCCACGTCCTCGAGCGCGACGCCGACGGCCGGCCCATCGTCGTGGCCTTCCGGGCGGCCGCCTTCGGCCGCTCGACGAGCTACACGCTCGTGTACGACTACTCGAGCGCTCCCGAGCAGTTCGCCTGGGTCCAGCGCAGCGGCGACCTCACCAACCGCCTCGACGGCTTCTACCGGTTCGCGCCGGCTCCGGGGGGTCGCACCGAGATCACCTACCAGCTCCAGGTCGAGCTGAAGGTCCCGCTGCCCGGGTTCATCAAGCGCCGGGCCGAGGGCAACATCCTGCACGCCGCCGTGCGGGACCTGAAGGCCCAGGTCGAGTCGGGGGCGTGAGCGGGGGCGTCTCCGGCGGCGGCGTCGGCGGAGCGCAGCTCGGCATCGACGTCGGCGGCACGAAGATCCTCGGCGTCCTGCTCGCTGAGGACGGCACCATCGCCTCCGAGCACCGACGCGACACCCTGGCCGGCGGGCGCGCCCTCGTCGACGACCTGAGCGACCTGGCGGGGAGGCTGCTCAGGGAGGCGGGTGCCCTCGGCGGGGCCGCCGCGCCTGAGGCCGGCGGAGGGGCCGGCGGCGCCACGCTCGGCATCGGCGTCCCCGGCCTCGTCGACCGCACCGGCACCCTGCTGTTCGCGCCGAACCTGCTCGGGGCGAGCGGCACGGCGATCCGTGACGAGGTGGCCGGGCGCCTCGGAGCAGACGTCAGCGTGCGCGTGGACAACGACGCCACGTGCGCCGCGGCGGGGGAGTGCGCCTTCGGAGCCGGGAGAGGCCGGCGCGACGTGTTGTTCGTGACCCTCGGGACCGGCATCGGCGGCGGCATCCTCTCGGGCGGGCGCCTCTTGCGCGGCGCCGTCAACTTCGCCGGCGAGATCGGGCACACCGTGGTCGACCCGCAGGGCCCGCCCTGTGGCTGCGGCCGGCGTGGCTGCTGGGAGCGCTACGCCTCGGGCTCGGGCCTCGGCCGCCTCGCAAGGGACGCCGCCCTCGCCGGCGGGGCCGGGAAGGTGATGGCGCTCGCCGGCGGCGATGCCGACGAGGTGCGCGGCGAGCACGTCGTGACCGCCGCCGCCGAGGGAGACCCCGAGGCGGGCGAGATCCTCTCCGAGTTCGCCTGGTGGCTCGCCCTCGGTCTGGCGAACCTCGCCAACACGCTCGACCCCGAGGTGATCGTGATCGGTGGTGGGCTCGTCAGGGCCGGCGACGCCCTCCTCGAGCCCACGCGGGCCGCCTTTGTCGAGCAGCTCGAGGGCTCGTCGCTCCGGCCGGACATCGAGATCGTGGCGGCCGAGCTCGGCGAGCGTGGCGGCGCCGTCGGGGCGGCGGTCATCGGGCGGCTCGGACCGGACGAGGCCATCGCCGCCGGATGAGGATCGGCGTCACGCTCCCGAGTTTCCGGAACGACCTCGCCGCCCTCGAGGCGGCTCAGGCGGCCGAGGAGGCCGGCGTGCACGGGGTGTTCTGCTTCGATCACCTCTGGCCGATGGGCCAGCCCGACCGGCCGGCCCTGTCCTTGCTTCCGACGCTCGCCGCCGTCGCCTGCAGCACGTCCCGGATACGCCTCGGGCCGCTCGTCGCCCGCGTCGGGCTCCTGCCGGACGCCGTCCTTCGCGAGTCGCTCCTCTCGCTCTCGCTCCTCGCCGGCGACCGCCTGCTCGTCGGGATCGGGACGGGCGACTCGAAGAGCGCGGACGAGCACGAGCGGACCGGCCTCGTCTTCCTCGGCCCGGCGGACCGCCAGGAGAGCCTCGAGCAGCTCTGCCTCCGCCTCACCGAGGCGGGCATCGAGAGCTGGGTCGGGGCCGGGAGCGCCGCCACCAACCGGGCCGCCCGCGCGGCCGGCATCACGCTCAACTTCTGGGGCATCGGGCCGGACGGCCTCGCCGAGGCGGCGCGCCACGGTCCTGTCACCTGGGGCGGCCCGATCCCGGGCAGCGCCGCCGAGGCGGCGGAGACCCTGCAGCGCCTCGAGGAGGCCGGTGCCGGCTGGGTGGTCTGGGGCTGGCCGTCCTCCCTCGACAAGGTCGTCGAGGCGGCCGGTGCCGCGGGGGTGGCGCTCGCGTGACGGCGCCCTGCGGTCGCCGTCAGAGGCCCGTCGTACCAGCGAGTAACTTCGGCTGATGGAGCTCCGACGGGTCACCGGACTGCCGCCCTACGTCTTCGCCGAGATCAACGAGCTGAAGATGCTGGCACGGCGGGAGGGCGCCGACGTCATCGACCTGGGCTTCGGCAACCCGGACATCCCCTCGCCGGCCGTGGCGGTCGACAAGCTCTGCGAGGCCGCCCGCAACCCGAGGAACCACCGGTACTCGGCGAGCCGCGGCATCCCGAAGCTCCGCAAGGCGATCGCCGACCTCTACGGGCGGCGCTTCGGCGTCGAGCTCGACCCCGAGCGCGAGGTGGTGACGACGATCGGGGCGAAGGAGGGGCTGTCGCACCTCATGTGGGTGCTCGTCGGGCCGGGCGACACCGCCCTCGTGCCGTCGCCCTCCTACCCCATCCACCTCTACGCCCCGCTCTTCGCCGGCGCCGACGTCCGCATGGTCCGCCTCGAGGACCTCGGCGGCGACGCGGCGGACGCGGGCGAGGGCTTCTTCGCCAACCTTGTCGAGGCCTGGGAGTCCGCCTGGCCGAAACCCCGCGTCGCCATCCTCTCGTTCCCGCACAACCCCACGACCGCCTGCATCGACCTCGCCACCATGACGCGCCTCGTCGAGTGGGCCCTCGAGCACGACGTCGTGCTCGTCCACGACTTCGCCTACTCCGACACCGCCTTCGACGGCTTCGAGCCGCCGTCGATCCTCCAGGTCCCCGGCGCGAAGCAGTGCAGCCTCGAGCTCTACACCCTGACGAAGTCCTTCTCGATGGCCGGTTGGCGGGTCGCCTTCCTCGTCGGCAACGCCGAGCTCGTCCAGGCGCTCACGAAGCTGAAGAGCTACCTCGACTACGGCACGTTCCAGCCGATCCAGATCGCCGCCATCGTGGCGATGAACGAGGCGGCCGACTATCCGCTGGCGGTGAACGAGATCTACCGGGCGCGGCGCGACGCCCTCTGCGAGGGCCTCTCCCGCATCGGCTGGGAGGTGGCGAAACCCAAGGGGACCATGTTCGTCTGGGCCCCCATCCCCGAGCCCTACCGGGAGATGGGAAGCCTCGAGTTCTCCAAGTACCTCGTCGCCGAGGGGAAGGTCGCCACCTCACCCGGGGTGGGTTTCGGGCCGGGAGGCGACGGCCACGTCCGCTTCGCCCTCATCGAGAACGAGCAACGCATCGCCCAGGGCGTGCGGTCGCTCCGCCGGGCGCTCCCGAAGCTCTGAGCGGTCGTCCGTCTCAGGAGACGGTGAGGTCGCTCCCGCCGCCCGCGGCGACGGCGGCCGCCTGCTTCACGAGGCCAGACGACAAGGTGCCTTGCTTCGCCCACAGCTGCCCGGACGTGTCGAGGTAGGTGAGGAGGGGGAATCCCATCGTCGTCGCTCCCCCTGCCGCCGACACCTGGGCCACGCCGTTCGAGATGTGGACCGCCTGCCCGGCGCCGAGCACGGCGAAGAGCTGCTGGCCGCCCGTCACCCAGGCGAGGAGCGGGGTGGCGGCCGGCCCGACGGCCGCGAGCGAGAACTGGTGCACGCTCTCGGCGATCCGGGCGAAGGGCGCCGTGCCCTGGCGCTCGTAGAGGATGCCGCCCGCCGTGTAGGCCTCGACTGCGTCGGTCGGCGAGGCCCCGCCACCGGCGAGGCCGATGGCGGAGGCGGAGCCGGCGACCGTCGACCAGGTGAGCGGCTGGCGGAGGTTGCCTTCGGCGACCTCGAACTCGCCCGAGTCCGTGAGGACGCCGATGAGGGCGTCGCCCGGACCCGAGTGCGGAGCGAGCACGACCTGGCGGACGCCCGAGGCGAGCAGTGTCACCGGCGTCGTCCTCAGCGACCCGAGCGACGCCTCGAGGGCGCCCGAGGAGGTGACCCAGGCGAGGACCGGCGAGCCGGCCGGGCCGGTCCCCGAGGAGACCGCCCAAGAGGTCACGCCCGAGGCGACCTGGCGGAGCTGGTTGCCAGGCGTGACGAACCCGGCCACGAGGGCGCCGCTCGTCGTGAGCGCGGTCACGAGCGGCGCCGGCTCGTACCCCTGGCCGCCGATGACCTGGGCGCTCGAGATGCCGTCGGCGACGGTCGTGCGGTCGCCGCCGAGCGTGCCTGTCGCCCTCACCTGCAGCTCGCCGGACGCCGTGACGTCCCATACGACAGGGGTCTGGAGCGACCAGGCGGGGTTGTGCAGCCAGCCGAGCACCTTGTCACCCGGCACGCCGTCTGAGACGACCCAGCGCGAGACCGAGAGGGTCACCCAGCCGTCGTTGCCCGACCCCCAGTTCTCGGTGATGGCCCGCAGCGTGCCGTTCCCCTGCCCGTTGACGGAGCTCGCCGCCACGACCTCGGTGTGGCCGAACTGGTCGGCGTTGTCGACCGAGATCACGTCGCCCGGCTGCGGCGCCCGGCGGGGAGTGCCGTTGGCGATGCGCTCGATCGCCGGGTAGCCGCTCGCACCTTCGGGGTAGTTGGCCACGACGTCGTTCCCGTTGGCGCCGTACGGCGCGACGCCCCACGCCTGGTACATCCAGCGCATCGAGAGCTCGACGCACTCCCACTCGTACTCGCCCCAGGCGCCCGGGAAGAAGTGCACGAGATGGTCCGAGCCCCCCTGGTTCGGGCCGGGGCCGCACGAGACGAGCCCGTCGAAGACGGCGCCGTTCGACCGCGAGCCCGGGTAGTCGCCGGTGCTCGACCCGTCACAGGGCCCGCCCCACCAGCCCGGGCGGGAGAGGGAGTCGTCCGGCTGGAGGCCGTCCCCCGGTCTGGCGGCGCGGCGCGCCGCGAGAGCACGGTCGGCCGCGGGCGAGAGTGGGCGCGTGACGGCGGGACGCCCGGTCGCCGCGGCCGAGCGCATGGCCGGCAGGGTGACGGCGAGGGCGACGCCTGCCGCCGCGAGCCCCCGGAGGGACCGGCGGCACCGCCCCGCCTGGAGGGTTGCTTTCGTCACTGGGGTGCCTCAACCACCTGCCGTGCGCGGCCGGCCAGTCCGTCCTGTCGCGGCCGCGCAATGGTCGTCACAAAGTTCACAGAGATGTCTCGGCATCGCAGGAAGAGAGCTTGACCGATGGGCGTAGGCTGAAGCGTGCTCTACGGGCTCATCAAGGCGGTGCTGACTCCGATCTTCCGTGTGTTCTTCCGCGTGCGGGCGGAAGGCCTCGAGCACGTCCCCTCCTCCGGGCCGCTGATCCTCGCCTCGAACCACCAGGCGTTCTGCGACTCGTTGTTCATCCCGCTCGTGGTGCGGCGGCGGGTGACCTTCGTCGCCAAGGTCGAGTACTTCCGGTCGTGGAAGACGGCCTGGTTCTTCCGCGCCGTCGGCCAGATCCCGATGGAGCGCGGCGGCGGAGCGGCCTCTGCGAAGTCGCTCGGCGAGGCGTTCGACCTCCTCGAGGGGGGCGGGTGCCTCGGGATCTACCCCGAAGGCACGAGGCCGCCGGACGAGCGGCTGCACCGCGGGCGGACGGGCGTCGCCCGCCTCGCGTTCGCCACCGGGGCCCCGGTCGTGCCGGTCGGCGTCAAAGGCACGAGGGCGATCCAGCCGATCGGGGCGAGGTTCCTCAGACCGTTCAAGCCGGTGGAGATCAGGTTCGGGCCGCCGATCGACCTCGCCTCGCGCTACGCCGGCCGCACCGAGGACCCCTTGGCGCTGCGCCAGGCGACCGACGAGATCATGTGGGAGATCCGCGAGCTCACCGGTCAGCAGTACGTGGACCAGTACGCCTCACGCAAGGCGAAGCCCGCCGAGGACGGCGAGGCGGTGGCGGGCACGTCCGAGGCAGGATCCGACTCCGCCACGAGCGGGCGGGCCGCGGCGGCGCCGGTTCGGCTCGTCGGAGCCGCCGCCGGATCTCCGGGCAAGTGACCCCGGCGTGCGCGCTTGCGCCCGCGGCCTGCACGACCCCGCCCGGGTAGGCGGCCCGCTCGCCGGTCAGGGCCGGCTCTCGAGGGCGCGAGACCGCTCGAGGGCCCTCAGCCAGCCGGCATGGTCCTTGTCGGCGCTCGCCGCACCGGCGCGCGGCTCGAAGGTCCGTTCGCCGGGCAGGAGCGCCGCCACCTCGTCGAGCGAGGCCCAGACGCCTTCTGCCAGCCCGGCGAGCAGGGCGGCACCGACGGCGGTCACCTCGGTCGTGCGGGGACGCACGACCGGCACTCGGCACTGGTCCGCCTGCAGCTGGAGGAGCAGGTCCATCACGGCGGCTCCGCCGTCGGCTCTCAGCTCCTTCACCTCCCGCCCGGCGGCGCGTTCCATCGCCTCGACGACGTCGCGGGTCTGGTAGGCCATCGCCTCGACCGCGGCGCGGGCGAGGTGCGCCCGCCCGGTGCCCTTCGTGATCCCGACGACGAGGCCTCGTGCGTCGGGGTCCCACCACGGGCTGCCGAGCCCCGTGAAGGCGGGCACGAGGTAGACGCCGTCGTTGACGCCGAGTGACCCTGCGAGAGGCCCGGTCTCGGCGGCCTCGGAGATGATCCCGAGGCCGTCGCGCAGCCACTGGATCGCCGAGCCCGAGGAGAAGACGGCCCCTTCGAGGGCGAAGGTGGTCTCGTCACCCAACTGCCACGCCACTGTCGTGAGGAGGCCCTCGACGGGCGGCGTCAGCTCGGTGCCGACGTTGACGAGGATGAACGAGCCCGTCCCGTAGGTGACCTTGGCCTCGCCCGGCTGGTGGCAGCACTGCCCGAAGAGGGCCGCCTGCTGGTCACCGGCGAGGCCGCTCACGGGCACGCCGGCAAGGGCCCCGCCGGCGAAGTCGCGGCGCACGGTGCCGAGGCGCCCGCACGACGGCCTGAGCTCGGCGAGGGCCCGGCGGGGCACCCGGAAGACCTCGGCGAGCTCGTCGGACCAGTCGAGCGTCGAAAGGTCGTAGAGGAGCGTCCTCGAGGCGTTGGACGGGTCGGTGGCGTGAAGGCCCCCGTCGGGGCCGCCGGTCAGGTTCCAGAGCACCCAGTCGTCGACGGTGCCGAGCGCGAGCGCCGGACCCTGTTCGAGGCCCCCGTGCTCCAGCATCCACGCCCACTTCGTCGCCGAGAAGTAGCTGTCGAGGACGAGCCCGGTGCGTTCGCGCACGAGGGGCAGGTAGCCGGCCTCGGCGAGCTCCTCGCAACGGCGGGCGGTGCGGCGGTCCTGCCAGACGATGGCTCTGCCGAGCGGCCGGCCCGACGCGGTGTCCCAGGCGACGGCGGTCTCACGCTGGTTCGTGATCCCGAGGGCGGCGATCGGCCTCCCCTCGCCGGCGAGCCGCCCGGCCAGCTCCGCGAGCGTCTCCTCGACGAGCCGCCAGATCTCGAAGGCGTCGTGCTCGACGAGGCCCGGGCTCGGGAAGTGCTGGGTGAGCTCCCGGTAGGACACCCCGACGACCTCCGCCTGCTCGTCGACGGCGAGCGCCCGGACGCCCGTCGTGCCGGCGTCGACGGCGACGACGACCGACCCGGCGGCTCTCGTCGCGGCGGCCCCGTCCGGCATCGGCGAGCACGGTAGCGGACCCCGTGCGACACCCTCGGAGTACCGTCCCCCGCGTGGTCACGATGCGTCGCGCTGCCTGCAGCCTTCTTGCTGCGAACCTTCGCGAACGGCCTCTGAGCAGGGTTCGGAGCTCTCGTCAGGCGTTGACACGTGCGTAGTTACGGTGCTGTAATTACCGAGCATCTGGTGGTCCTATGAGCGGATACCACTACATCTTGCGGTATGACTGACTGACGCCGAGCTGTTCGGCGGGAGGGGACGACGAAATGGCTGTAGCAGGAGAGCAACTCGGCATCGGCATTCGCAGGCACTTCACCGAGCCGGGGACGCACCCCTACGACCAGGTGACGTGGGAGCGGCGCGAGTCCCGCATCTCCGACTACCGCACCGGCGCGGTGGCCTTCGAGCAGCACGACGTCGAGGTGCCGGCGAGCTGGAGCATGAACGCCACGAACATCCTCGCCCAGAAGTACTTCCGCGGCACCGTCGGCACCCCCGAGCGTGAGCACTCGCTCCGCCAGGTCATCGACCGCGTCGCCGACACCATCACCGCCTGGGGCCGCAAGGACGGCTACTTCGTCGACGAGGACGAGGCCGAGACGTTCAACCACGAGCTGAAGCACCTCATCGTCGAGCAGAAGGCCGCCTTCAACTCTCCGGTCTGGTTCAACATCGGCGTGAAGGGGGTGCCCCAGCAGGCGAGCGCCTGCTTCATCCTCGCAGTGGACGACTCGATGAACTCGATCCTCAACTGGTACACGGAGGAAGGGGTCATCTTCAAGGGCGGCTCCGGCGCGGGCGTCAACCTGTCGAACATCAGGTCGTCGCGCGAGCTCCTGCAGGGGGGCGGGACGGCGTCGGGACCCGTGAGCTTCATGCGCGGCGCCGACGCGTCCGCCGGGACCATCAAGTCGGGCGGCAAGACGAGGCGCGCCGCCAAGATGGTCATCCTCGACGCCGACCACCCGGACGTGAAGGAGTTCATCTGGTGCAAGGCGAAGGAGGAGCGCAAGGCGCGCGTCCTTTCCCTGGCGGGCTTCGACATGGACCTCGACGGCGAGGACAGCCACTCGACCCAGTACCAGAACGCCAACAACTCGGTCCGGGTGACCGACGAGTTCATGCAGGCGGTCGTCGACGACAGTGACTGGGACCTCGTCGCCCGCACGACCGGCGACACGATCGAGACGCTGAAGGCCCGCGACCTGTTCCGCCAGATCGCCGAGGCGGCCTGGGAGTGCGCCGACCCGGGGCTCCAGTTCGACACGACGATCAACAAGTGGCACACCGCGCCGGCCACCGGACGGATCACAGCCAGCAACCCGTGCTCGGAGTACGTCCACCTCGACAACTCGTCGTGCAACCTTGCGAGCCTCAACCTGCTCAAGTTCTCCGACGAGGCAGGGCAGTTCGACGTCGAGAGCTTCGCGGCCGCCGTGGAGGTCGTCTTCACGGCACAGGAGATCCTCGTCGGCAACGCCGACTACCCGACCGAGAAGATCGGCGACACGACGCGCCGCTTCCGGGAGCTCGGCCTCGGCTACGCCAACCTCGGGGCGCTCCTCATGGCCGAGGGCCTGCCCTACGACTCGGCCGAGGGCCGCGCCATCGCCGGCGCCATCACGGCCCTCATGACGGGCAAGGCGTACGAGGTCTCGGCCCGGACGGCCGCCCGGATGGGCCCCTTCGCCGGCTACCACGACAACCGCGAGGCGATGCTGAACGTGCTGCGCATGCACCGGGCCGAGGTGGCGAAGATCGACGAGGAGCTCGTCCCGACCGACCTGCTCTCGGCCGCCCAGGAGACCTGGGACGGGGCGGTCGAGCTGGCGGAGAAGTACGGCGTGCGGAACTCGCAGGCGACCGTGCTCGCTCCGACGGGCACCATCAGCTTCCTCATGGACTGCGACACGACCGGGATCGAGCCGGACCTCGGCCTTGTCAAGACGAAGAAGCTCGTCGGCGGCGGCACGATGTCGATCGTCAACCAGACGGTGCCGCGTGCCCTCCGGCGGCTCGGCTACGACAGCGGGCAGATCGGAGAGATCGTCGCCTACATCGACGAGCACAAGTCGATCGTCGGCGCACCGCACCTGTCGGCCGAGCACCTGCCGGTCTTCGCCTGCTCGATGGGTGACAACGTCATCCACTACTCAGGCCACGTGAAGATGATGGCGGCGGCGCAGCCGTTCATCTCGGGGGCGATCTCGAAGACGGTGAACATGCCCGAGGAGGCCACGGTCGAGGAGATCGAGCAGCTCCACATCGACGCCTGGCGGATGGGGCTGAAGGCGATCGCCATCTACCGGGACAACTGCAAGGTCGCACAGCCGCTCTCGACGACGAAGAAGGCGAGCGGGAGCGTCCCCGCAACGGCCGAGGACGCCGCCGTCCACGACGAGATCCAGGCCGCCGCCTTCGCGGTCAAGGAGGCCGAGCTGACGGCCCGCATCGCCGAGCTCGAGGGAGCGCTCCAGCACTCGACCGTGACGGCCCCGCCGGCCACGACGAGGACGCGCCTTCCGAGGCGCCGGCGCTCGAACACCTTCGCCTTCCGGGTGTCGGACTGCGAGGGCTACGTGACCGTCGGCGAGTACGAGGACGGGCGCCCCGGTGAGGTGTTCATGAAGGTCTCCAAGCAGGGCTCGACCCTCTCAGGCGTGATGGACGCCTTCTCGATCTCGGTGAGCCTCGGCCTGCAGCACGGCGTCCCGCTCTCGACCTTCGTCCGCAAGTACACGAACATGCGGTTCGAGCCCGCCGGGATCACCGACGACGCCGAGCTCCGCCTCGCCTCGAGCCTCGTCGACTACATCTTCCGGCGCCTCGCGCTCGACTACCTCTCCTACGACGAGCGGCTCGAGCTCGGCGTGCTCTCGACGGGGGAGCGGTCGCAGCCGACGATCCCCGGCCTCGAGGACGTCGACGGCACGAAGGCCGCCCGCGACGAGAAAGAGCGCTTCGGTGCCGGAGGGGACACGGTGGCTGGGTCGGCGCCCCACCCGTCGGCTCCTATGCCGGCCCAGCCGGCACCGGGGCCGCAGCTTGAGAACAGGGACGCCCCGTTCTGCTACGCCTGCGGCAACATCATGCAGCGGGCAGGCTCCTGCTACGCCTGCCCGAGCTGCGGGGCGACGAGCGGCTGCTCGTGATCGCGGGCGCGCCGCAGGCGGCTGAGCGGCCCGTGCCCTGCACGGCGGCCAGCTGAGAGCCGAGAAGACGAGAGCACAGAGGCCCGGGCGAGTTGCCCGGGCCTCTCTCGTCTCGAACCGATAGTCGGGCGGGCGCCGCCCGGAGCCGAGCCCACACCCCTTGACACAGGCCGGCAGAGCCGTATCATCACTCGTCCTATGCCACGCACGAAGAGCACGAACCGGCTCCGGGTTTGCCCGTCGAGCCCCGGCGCGCCCGAGTGCTGGCCGAGGCGTCACCTGCGAACCAGTAGCTGACGCCCGCTTGCCGGCTCCGCCCGGCGTGTCGGACTGACAGCGCCGGCAGGCGCACGACTCAGCGCGCCATCTCGGCGCTCATTCCGCCGCACCGGCCACCGGTGCACGACCCAAGCGCGCCCGAACACGGGATCACAGATGACCAGAGACAACCCGAACCGCATCCGCCTCAACCTCTCGGACAGCGAACATCCCGGCGACGTCCTCGACGTCTGGTTGCTCGACCGCTATCTCGAGGGCGCTGAGCCCCACGCCCGCTTCGCGCGGCTGGCGCGCGCCAAGCCCAACGCCCTGCTCCGGCCGCCCGGATCGGCGCCGTGCGCCACGTACGGCGAAGGGGCGCTCCGCCTCGAGCTCACGCGGGGGCGGGGCTGGACCGTCCTCGCCAAGCGCTGGAAGGACCGCTCGGCGACGGTGCTCGTCACAGCAGGTACGCCCGAGCTGGCCGAGGACCTGTTGAGGCTCTGCCTGAAGGGTGCCAAGGCGAACAAGCAGCCGGGGGACCGGACGGTGGTCGGCTTCTGGCACAACAGTCCGCACGGGGCGGTCCGCACCGAGCGGCGCGTGGCGGCGGCTCCGTGGGCGTCGATCCGGCGGAACTACCCCTCGGCGACGGCCAGAGAGCTGGACCGGGTGATGGCGCTCGAGCCGCCGGGCCTCTCCGGGCGGCTGCTCCTGCTCCACGGCCCACCGGGGACAGGGAAGACGACCGTGCTCCGCGCCCTTGCCCACTCCTGGCGGGACTGGTGCCAGGTGGACTACGTCCTCGACCCCGAGAGGCTCTTCGGCGAGCCGAGCTACCTCCTCGAGACCATGCTCGACGACGAGGTCGAGGGCGTGCGCCGCCGCCTGCTCGTGCTCGAGGACTGCGACGAGCTCCTCACGATCAACGCCAAGGCCGAGGCGGGCCAGGCCCTCAGCCGGCTGCTGAACGCCACGGACGGCATGCTCGCCCAGGGCACCGAGCTGCTCGTCGCCATCACGACGAACGAGCCGCTCTGGAGGCTGCACCCCGCCGTCGTCCGCCCCGGCCGCTGTCTCGCCTCGCTCGAGCTCGGGCGGTTCAGCCCGAGCGAGGCGCGTGAGTGGCTCGGCCGGCCGTTCCCGATCGCCTCGGAGGGAGCGACGCTCGCGGAGCTGTTCGCGCTGCGCGACGGGAAGGAGCGGCCGTGGGCGGTGGCCCGCCCGGCCTCGACGGGCCAGTACCTGTAGGGAGCGAAGGCGCCCCGCCGGTGGCTATCTCCGCCGCCCGGCCGCCTCGAGCGCCTCTCGCACCCAGCGCGACCCGGCACCCTCTCCCGCCGCCTCGTCGGACGGGTTGAAGAGCGAGCACCGCTGGAGCGAGAGGCAGCCGCAGCCGATGCAGCCGTCGAGCGACTCGCGCAGCGTCTCGAGCTCGGCGATGCGCCTCGAGAGCAGGGCCCGCCAGGGACGGCTCAGCCTCGTCCAGTCCGTCCGGGTCGGCGCCTTGTCGGCCGGCAGGGTGGCGAGGAGCGACCCGATGGTGGCGAGGTCGAGCCCCACCCGTTGGGCGGCTCCGACGAAGGCCAGGCGGCGGAGCACGTGGCGGGGGTAGCGCCGCTGGTTGCCGCCGGTCCGCGCGGAGGAGATGAGCCCGCGCTCCTCGTAGAAGCGCAGGGCGGCGACCGAGACGCCGGACCGCTCCGACACCTCGCCGATCGTGAGCCCCTCTCGATCAGCCACGCAACCCCCTTGACCTCAAGTGCACTTGAGCTTGCACAGTAACGGGCATGCCTCCTTCCACTGCCGCCTACGACGACCTGCCGAGGCTCCTGCGCCTCATGGCGGGCGACGAGAAGCACGCTCCGATCGCCACCTCGACCATCGACGTCATCTGGGTGCTGTTCAACCGCGTGCTCGACATCGACCCGGCCCGACCCGACGACCCCGAGCGCGACCGCTTCCTCCTCTCGAAGGGACACGGGCCTGCGGGCTACTACTCGGTCCTCGCCGCCAGAGGCTTCCTCACCGAGGACGACCTGCGGCGCTTCGGCCTCTTCGACTCACGCCTCGGCCATCATCCCGACCGGAACCTCGTGCCGGGCGCCGAGATCAGCTCCGGCTCCCTCGGCCACGGGCTCGGCCTGGCGGTCGGCACGGCCCTCGGGCTTCGCATGAACGGCCGCAGCCGGCCGAGGGTCGTCGTGCTCGTCGGCGACGGGGAGCTCGACGAGGGGAGCAACGCCGAGGCGATCGAATTCGCCGGACGGGAGGCGCTCACCAATCTCACCTGCGTGGTCGTCGACAACGCCTCGTCGACGCACGGCTGGCCCGGCGGCATCGCCGCCCGTTTCGCCATCGCAGGCTGGGCGACGGCGGAGGTGGACGGTCACGATCGCCGAGCCCTCGAGGACGCCTTCTCGCTCGATCACTGCGACGGCCCCCTCGCCGTCGTCGCCAGGGTGGAGGACCGCTGATGTCGGCCGCGCCGGACCTGGCGCTCGCCGAGGAGGCGGAGCCGCGCTCGCGGCCCGAGGAGGACGACGAGCGCCTCGGCAGCCCGGAGCTCGACCAGCGCTCGCGCTTCTACTCCGTCGTGCCGAGGCTCCTCGCCGAGGACCGCCGGCTCGCCCTCGTCCTCGCCGACATCGGGGTGGCCTACCTCGACGAGGAGGCGCTCGCCCCGGTCGAGGACCGGGTCGTCAACGTCGGCATCCGCGAGCAGCTGATGATCGGCGTCGCCGGCGGGCTCGCCCTCGCCGGGATGCGCCCGATCGTGCACACCTTCGCACCGTTCCTCCTCGAGCGGCCGTTCGAGTTCGTGAAGCTCGACCTCGGTCACCAGGACGTCGGAGCCGTGCTCGTGAGCGCCGGAGGCTCGTACGCCTGGCCCACCGGCGGCGAGACACACTTCGGCCACCGCGACGTCGCCGTGCTCGACACCCTCGACGGCTGGGACGTGCACGTGCCCGGGCACGCTGCCGAGGCCGAGGCGCTCGTGCGCACGGCGGCGGAGGGTGACGGCCGGGCCTACGTGCGGCTCGACCTGACGTCCAACCGGCGCAGCCACGAGCGGGCGCTCAGAGGCCGCATGGAGGCGGTGAGGCACGGAACGCACGGCACGGTGGTGGCCGTCGGGCCGATGCTCGACCGCGTCCTCGCGGCGACGGAGGGACTGGACCTCACGATCCTCTACGCAACGACGGTGCGGCCCTTCGACGCCGCCGGCCTGCGACAGACGCTCGGGCGGCCGGACGTCGCCATCGTCGAGCCGTACCTGGCAGGGACCTCGGTCGCCCGGGTGGCCGAGGCGCTCGACGACACGCCCCACCGCGTGCGCGGCCTCGGGGTGCGACGGGAGGAGCTGCGCCGCTACGGCACCGTGGAGGAGCACGACGCCGCCAACGGGCTCGATCCGGCGGGGCTCGCCGCCTCGCTCAGGGGGTTCTTCTCGTTCTGAGTGCGTGCGGTCCGCCACGGGCGGGAAAGCAGGCGACATGGCCTCCCGACCCGGCGTGCTCTTCGACGTCGACGGCACCCTCGTCGACACGAACTACCTCCATACCCTCGCCTGGGCGAGGGCGTTCCACGACGTCGGGGAGTGGGCGCCCATGAACGCCATCCACCGCCTCGTCGGGATGGGAGGCGACCAGCTCGTGCCCCGGGTGCTCGGCCACGAGAACGAGGAGGCGAGCCGACGGAGAAGCGTCCGCTACGGGGAGCTCGTGCGGGACGCCGTCGCCTTCCCGAAGGCCGGCGATCTCCTTCGCGCCGTGCACGCGAGTGGCCTTGCCGTCGTCCTCGCCACCTCGGCGCCGGACGAGGAGCTGGCGGTGGCGAGGAACCTGATCGGCGCCGACGAGGCCGTCGACGCCGTCACGAGGAAGGACGACGTCGAACACACCAAGCCCGAGCCCGACCTCTTCGAGGCGGCGCTGCGGGCGGGCGGCGTCGACCGGGCTCGGGCGCTCGTCGTCGGCGACAGTGTCTGGGACGTGCAGGCGGCGAGGGCGGCGGGCCTCGGCTGCATCGGCGTCGAAACGGGCGGCTTCTCCCACCACGAGCTGCGCGAGGCCGGTGCCGTCGCCGTCTACGCCGACGTCGCAGAGCTGCTCGAAGGTCTCGACGAGAGCCCCCTCGGCGCGCTCGACGGGGGCGCTGGCCAGTGGGCGGCCGCCGGCTGACGGGCGCCGGGGGACTCTCGCAGGCGAGGATGGCGGCATGCCGCCGTCCCGCCTTCGTGGAGAGGAGCTGAGTGAGTTCGCCCGTGGCCTTCCCAAGGCCGAGGTGCACGTCCACCTCGAGGGCTGTATCCCGGCGGCGCTCGCCGAAAGGGCGGCGGCCCGCCACGGCGCCGAGCCGCCCGTGGCGCTCGAGGACGGCCGTCCCCGCATCGACAGCCTGCAGGCGCTCCTCGACTACCTCGACTGGGCCTGCGGGCTGATCGACCGGGCCGAGGACCTCGTCGAGATCGCCCGCGCCACCTCCGAGCGTCTCGCCGGCTCGGGTGCCCGCTACGGCGACGTCATCGTGAACCCCACCCATTGGCCGCACTTTCGTGCGCGGGGCGACGAGGTGGTGGCGGCGCTGCGGGAGGGTTTTGTGCAGGGTGAGCGCGCCGGAGGTGCCGCCGTCGGCCTCTGCGTCAGCCTCAAACGCCAGCAGTCGAGGGAGGAGGCGCTCGCCGTCGTCGAGTGGCTCGTCGAGGAGCGGCCGGCCGGCGTGGTGGCGCTCTCGATCGACGGGAACGAGGCGTCCGGGTCGCACAACGACCGTTTCCGCGAGGCGTTCACCATGGCGGGGAGGGCCGGGCTCAGGCGGTGCGCCCACGCGGGGGAGTCGAGCGGGCCCGAGGGGGTGCGAGAGGCCATCGAGCTGCTTGGGGCGGAGCGGATCGACCACGGGGTGCGGGCCGCCGAGGACCCCGCCCTCGTGCGCCAGCTCGCCGAGACGCGGCTGCCACTCGACATCTGCCCGACGTCGAACGTCGTCCTCGGCGTCGCCGAGAGCCTCGCCGCCCACCCGGTCGAGCCGCTCCGGCGGGCGGGCGTGCGCGTCTCGCTCAACACCGACGACCCGGAGCTCTACGGGATCGACCTCGCAGGCGAGTACGAGCGGACGGCCAGCCAGTTCGGCTGGGGGATCGACGAGCTCGAGTCGGTCGCCCGCACGTCGATCGAGGCGAGCTTCGCCGAGCCGGCGGTGCGTGAGCGGCTGCTCGACGACCTCGCTTCCTACGTCGAGGGGTGGCGCAGCCGCTGAGCTCGCGGCTCCGGGTCAGGCCGGGCCGGCTCAGGCGGGCTCGCCCCAGTCCTCCTCGACGGTGCCGTCCGGCCTGTGGTGGAAGATCGGGATCGCCCCGAGCGTGCGAACCTTGGCGGCGTCCTCGCCGAGCACCTGCCGCCACTGGCCCCCCTCGGTGAGGAGGGCGCCGAACACCACCGGGTCGCCGCCGATTCGGCGGATGAGGTTGAGGGCGGCCCGGCTCGAGCCACCGGTCGAGATGACGTCGTCCACCACGGCCACGCGCCTTCCTGCCACGGCCTCGATCCGGGCCACGTCGAACAGCAGCCGCTGGTCCGCGTGGGTCGTGATGGAGCGGACGGGCTCGGCGACGGCGTCGGCGAGATGGATCTTCGGTGTCTTGTGGAGGATGACGTAGTCATCCAGCCCGAGGGCGCGGGTCACCTCGATGGCGAGCGGGATGCCCATCGTGGCGACCGAGGCGACGATCGAGACGTCGAAGGGGAGGAGCAGCTCGGCGAGCTCGGCCCCGGCCTTCTCGGCGAAGGCGACGCCGTGGTCGACAGAGATGAGGAGGGCGATGGAGATCTCCGGCGCCACTCGGACGAGCGGCAGCTCGATCTCCTGGGAGCCGACCGTCGTGCGGTAGGTCTCCGACGTGGTGGTCACTTCCGAGAGGATGGCGGAGAGCACTCCCCTCCGCAAGACGGCGCCGTCGGGGGGGCGCCCGGGCTCAGTCCGGCGGCGGGCCGAAGAGGCGGTCCCCGGCGTCGCCCAGCCCCGGGACGATGTAGGCGTGCTCGTCGAGCTCCGGGTCGATCGCGGCGCAGGCGACCGGGATGTCGGGATGGTGACCGTGGAAATTCTCGAGCCCGGGCCGGGAGGCGATCAGGCAGAGGACGGTCACCGCGGCGGGTCGGCGCTCGACGACGAGGTCGCACACCGTGACGAGCGAACCGCCGGTGGCGAGCATCGGGTCGCACACGACCACCCTGCGGCCGGAGAGGTCGGCCGGCAGTCGGTTGAGGTACACCTCCGACTTCCAGGTCTCCTCGTCCCTGCGCAGCCCGACGTGCGCCACCTCGGTGAGCGGGAGGAGCGCCTGCACCGCCGGGATCATGCCGAGGCCCGCGCGAAGCACCGGCACGAGGAGGACCGTCTCGGTGACCCTGTCGCACGAGGCGGGGGAGAGGGGCGTCTCGATCACGACGCTGGCGGTGGCGAGATCCCGGAGCGCCTCGTAAGCGACGAGGGCGGAGATCTCGCCGGTCAGCTGGCGAAAGTCGGCGTTGTTGGTCCCCTCGTCCCGCAAACGGCACATCCGGTCGGCGACGACGGGGTGTGCGACGAGGAGCACGGGCGAGCCCACGGCGCTCACCCTACCTAGGGCTGGGGCCGGGTTTCCGGGGTCAGTCGAGCACTCGTACGCAGAGCACGGGGGGCAGGTGCTCGATGAAGCGCCGCCAGTTCTCGCCGCCGTCGGCGGAGGCGAAGACATCGCCTGCCCTCGTCCCGAAGACGAGCGGGTACGGCGGGATCGAGCTCATGTGGAAGGCGTCGCGCAGGACGGTCACGTAGGAGTGGCTCCGCGGCAGCCCGCGGCCGAGTCCCTCCCAGTGCTTGCCTCCGTCGCTCGTGCGGTAGACCGCGCAGTCGCCGTTCGCCGAGAAGGGGAAGCCGTCGGAGTCGAGCGGGAAGACGAACGCCGTGCCGGCCTCCTCGGGGTGGGCCACGATCGGAAATCCGAAACCCGACGGGACGCCTCCCTCCTGGCCGGTGCGCCCCACGTCCTCCCAGTGCACGCCGACGTCGGCCGAGCGCGACACGCCCCAGTGCGTCTGCGCCCAGAGGACGTCCGGGTCCTGGGCGTCGACTGCGATCTTGTGCACGCAACGCCTGGGAGCGCCCTCGGCGGGCTCGGGACCGGGCGGGATGTCGAGGCCGGCGCTGCGTGCCTCGAAGGAGCGGCCCTCGTCGTCCGAGACGTAGACGCCTCCGCTCGTCACCCCCACCACGAGCCGTCCCGGCCGGTCGGGATGGGTGAGGATGGTGTGCACGCCGAGCCCTCCGAAGCCGGGCCGCCACTTCTCCCGGTCGGGGTGGTTCCACAGTCCCTCGACGAGATGGAACGACGAGCCGCCGTCGTCGGACCGGAACAGGGCGGCCGGCTGCACCCCGGCGTAGAGAGGCGCGAGGAGGCCGGGCGGCGTGGACGTGTCCGAGTGGAGCTGCCAGACCTGGATGAGGGAGGCGCTCGTCGAGGTCGGGAAGGTGATCGGCCGCTGCGAGGGCTCCTGCCAGGTCGCCCCACCGTCGTCACTCGTGCAGATCGTGCAGCCGAAGCGCGGGTCGACGACGGCCGCGAGGTAACGGTCCTCGTGCTGGGCGAAGGCGGGGACGTGGAGCCCCCGGAAGAAGGGCCCGTCCGGTATCCCGTCGCTCACGAGGAAGAGACCCTTCGTCGTCCCGACGGCGACGGCGATGTGGTCGGTGAACCGTGCCCGGAAGCCCGAGCGCTCCCCGCGCGGCGCCATCGGTTCAGTATGCCCCGCTCGGGCCCCTCATGGCTGACATTGTCCGGCTCGCGAGGCCGTGGCCGACGAGCTCCTCGGCGATCGTCCCTGCGGCGAGGAGCCGCTCGAGGTCGATGCCGGTGCCGATTCCGACGTCGTCGAGCAGGGCGACGAGGTCCTCGGTGGCGAGGTTGCCTCCGGCGCCGGGGGCGAACGGGCTGCCCCCGAGGCCGCCGACCGAGGTGTCGAAGCGGCACACCCCGAGCTCCATGGCCGCCCAGGCGTTGACGAGGGCCGTGCCCCGTGTGTCGTGGAGGTGGAGGCCGACGTGCTGCGGCGGGCGCCCGGTCGCCCCAGCGACCGCGTCGAGGGCGCGCTCGACACGGCGGGGCGAGGCGACCCCGGTCGTGTCGGCGAGCGTGAGCGCCGTGCAGCCGACGCCGAGGAGCTTGGCCGCCAGGACCGCCACGCTCTCGGGCCCGATCTCCTCGTCGAAGGGCGAGCCGAACGCGCACGAGACGACGGCGTCGACAGGTGTGTCGTGCTCGGACGCCCGTTCGGCCACCGAGCCGATCGCCTCGAGGGACTCGTCCACCGTCATCCTGACGTTCTTCTCGTTGTAGGCCGGCGAGGCCGAGATGGTCACCGTGAGGGCGTCCACTCCGGCGTCGAGCGCCATCTCGACGCCTTTCAGGTTGGGGACGAGCGCCACGATCGTCGCCTCTTCGTCGGCGCTCTCGAGGTGCCTTCGCACGCCCGCCAGCACCTCAGCGGCGCCGGCCATGGCGGGCACGGCACGCTCCGACACGAAGCTGACCGCCTCGAGCGTCCGGCAGCCTGCGGCGAGGAGCGCTCGGACGAGGCGGACACGGTCCTCGGGGGGCACGGGCCGCTCGTTCTGGAGGCCGTCCCTCGGACCGACCTCCCTCACCGCGACCGCGCTCGGGAGCTCCCGGCCGGCGACGCGGCCTGCCTCAGACGGCTGTGTCGGCACGACGGCGGACGATAGCGTCCGGCCTCGTGAGCGGAGAGGGCGCTGTGGGGTCCGTCGTGGCCGGTGTCGTCGTCCGGGGCGACGGCCGGGGCCGCCAGCTGGGCTTCCCGACCGCCAACGTCTCGGTGCCGCCGGGCACGGTGCTTCCGCCGGACGGCATCTACGCCGGCTGGCTCGAACGGGCCGACGGATCCCGGCTCGTCGCCGCAATCTCGGTCGGCACGCGTCCGACCTACTACGAGGGCGCCGAGGCGGACCGCCTGGTGGAGGCGTACGTGCTCGACTTCGACGATGACCTCTACGGCGAGCGCGTCCGGGTAGGGATGGGGGAGCGGGTGCGGGGCCAGGTGCGTTTTGCCAGTTCGGAGGAGCTGGTGAGCCAGATGGAGCGCGACGTGGACGCCGTCCGGGCGCTCTCTGCCCGGGAGTGACGCCTGTGAGCGCCGGCCAGGTCCGGCCCTGTGCTGACTCCTCCGCCGCTGTGCCACACTGGACCGCTGCCCGCCCTGTGCCCTTCGGGTCATAGGCTGCGCAGCGCTTGGTGGCCGTAGCTCAGTTGGTTAGAGCGCCAGGTTGTGGTCCTGGAAGTCGGGGGTTCGAGTCCCCTCGGCCACCCTCCTTGACCTGGGTCCCATCAGGGGTTCAGCCACCGAGCCGGCTCAGGCGATCGCAGGGTCGGTCCCCTTGTCCATGCCGAGCTTGAGGTCCTTTGCTCCCCCTGACGGCGAGTACAGGTAGAGGCTCGTCGTGTTCGCCTCGAAGGCCACCTCGTAGCTCTCGCCCACCGCCGTGACCGCCGGGCTCGTCCCGAGGTACATGCCGAGGCCGAGCTGCTTCTGCGAGGTGGGCGAGTGGACGTAAAGGTCGCCCGTGTTCGCCTCGAAGGCCACCTCGTAGCTGTCGCCCACCGCCGCGATGGCGGGGCTGGTCCCCTTGTACATGCCGAGGCCGAGCTGTCCCTGGGAGGTCGGCGAGTGCAGGTAGAGGTCGCCCGTGTTCGCCTCGAAGGCGATCTCGTAGCTCCCGTCGCTGAGCCCCGCGATCGCCGGGCTCGTTCCCTTGTACATGCCGAGGCCGAGGGCCTTGTGGCCGCTGCTCGACGAGTAGAGGTTGAGGTTCCCGTTCGACGCCTGGTACGCGACCTCGAATCCGCCGCCGGCGAGGCCGGCGACCGCCGGGCTCGTGCCCGCCATCATCGGATCGCCGGTGTTGGTCGACCCGGACTTCGAGGAGTAGAGCCAGAGGACCCCCGTGTTCGCCTGGAAGGCGACCTCGAAGCTGCCTCCCGAGAGGCTGGCGATCGCCGGGCTCGTGCCCGCCTTCATGCCGAGCCCCGTGTTCTTCTGAAGGACCGTCCCGACGACGACGAGGGCGCCGGTGTTCGCCTGGAACGCCTCCTCGTAGCCCCCTGGCACGGCTGCGATGGCGGGGCTCGTGCCGGCCTTCATGCCCTGGTCGAGGTCCTTGCCACCACCCGACGACATGTAGGTCCAGAGATGGCCGGTGTTGGCCTGGAAGGCGACTCCGAAGCCGCTCGGAGGCGGCGGCGTGCTCCCGCCCTTGAGAGGGAGCCACTCGATGTACGGGGTGCTGACGTAACCGCCGGACGAGTCGCCCGTCGTGATGGGCTGTACCCTCCAGCCGCTCACCGACAGCTCGGTGTCTGCGGCGCCTTCAGCCCAGTTCTCGCTCAGGATGTGGATGGTTCCGTTCCCGCTCGAGTTGACGTTGCTCGCCGAGACGACGGCGACGTGACCCGGGTAGTAGCCGCCGTCGTCGGTGAAGTTCGACTCGACCGAGAAACTGATCACGTCACCGACGGCCGGCGGATCACCCGCCGTCCCGTTGTGGACCGGTGACATCGAATGCGCCGCCCCGTAGATCCGTGCGACCGTGGCGCCGTTGCCGTCGATGGCCCCCCAGTGCTGGGTGACGTACAGGTAGCGGTCGGCGAGCTCGACACACTGGAAGCCCGGGGTGTAGGTCTCGCCGCCGGACGTGTAGGGATAGGCGAGCGGGATGTCGATGCCCGTCCCGCCGGTCGGACCGCAGGCCGGCACGGCGAGGGTCGGGACCGTGAGGGGAGAGCCGCCTCCGCCTGCGCAGAAGGGGCTCCACGTCGAGGTGTTGGACGGGTTCGAGTAGTAGTTCACCCAGCCCGAGTAGCCCGGCCCGTACGAAGGGCGCTCCGCCACCGCCGGTGACGCTCCGGCGAAGATCGTCAGTCCGGGCAGCACGAGTGCGGCGAGGAACAGAACGAATCCCCGAGTCCTCATTTGGTCCCCTCCCGAGTCGCTCCCACCTTCGCCAACCCAAGGGCGGCCGGACGCGCTCGCGTCGGGATCGGCCGGTCCGGGCTGCTCGGCTCATTGTCCACCGGGCGGGCGCGCGTTGCGACGGAGGGAATCGCGCGGCGACGGTGCGAGACCGAGCTCGAGCGCCGCGGCTGTCCGGTAGATCTCGTCGAGCCGGTGAGCAACGTTGGCCCGTAGCGCCTCGTCGAGGTCCTTGCAGGTCGCGAAGCGCTGCTCGGCGTCTGCGAGGGCTGCGGTGGCGAGATCGAGCACGTGGCGCCGGCCGCGTTCGAACGCGGCGCCCTCGATCTCCTCGTCGCTGCGGCTCAGCTCGGCCGTCAGGCGCTCGCTGGCGAGCGCAGCTGCCGACGACACCGTGTCCATGCCGAGCATGGCGGCGACGGGATGGGCGATGGCGGTGGCGAGGTCGCCGAGCGATTTCGGGCCCTCGGCGGCTCGATACGACAAGGCGGCGATGGTGCCCAGCGCCACGAGGGCAGCGCGTTGCTGGCGCTTGGAGAGCAGGCTCCGACTGGCGGCGAGCATCAAGCCTGCCGGGGCGATCCCGAAAGTGCCGTGGAACATGTGGGAGCCGGTCGGGTGGCGGCGCACCCGACACCCGTTCGCGCAGACGAACCCCTGGACGGAACCGAGCACGATGGCGGCCCAGAGGGCTTCCTCGATCGACGTCTCCGTCGACCGTCGCCGGTAACGGACCGCGGCGGCCAGGTACCCGAGGGAGCAGACCAGGGCGTGAGGAGGAGGGAGCGCCCCGTCTCCCTCACCGACGGGCATGAGCGCCGCCCATGCGCCGAAGAGGAACGTGGAGGGTGCGGGGTTGAAGCGGTCCACATGGACCGCCGAGTCCGGCGGCACGTGGAGGGGTGAGCCGTTCACGATCAGCTCGAACCCATGACCGGGCTGGGGTCGCCGCAGGGTGTGCGGGCTCGGCAGTTCGATCCTCACCTGGCCGCGCAGCTCGCGTGACTCGAGCAACCTGGCCAGCGTCCTTGCCTGCTCGCCGCTCAGCAGGAACGTCCCGTCTCCCTCGGGGAGCTCGACGACGTGCACGAAGCCGTGAAGGTCGGGATGGTCGTTGTGGTCGTGCTGCCAGACGCGAATCGCCGAGTCGAGGAACACGGTGTGGTGTCGGGTCTGCTCCGCCAGGCTCTCCTTCCAGCCGGCCCTCACCCGGTTGAGCACCGAGCCCGGTGCATCGGCGTCGAGTAGCAGAGCGATCGGCTTCAACTGGTCGATGACCGAGCCCGCTCCCATCGCCACGGAGCTCTGACCGGCGAGGAAGGCACGTACCTCCTTGGCCGACAGCTCCTCTGCGTGAGCCCGGCGAGCCCGCGCCATCCTGGCGCGCTCGCCGCGTCGCACCACGATCCCACCGATCACGGCTCCAGCGTGCGACGCGTGCCGGAGCGGGTCCGGTGACTGCCCGGTCCAGCGGCGCGCGACGGATGAGACGATCGCCGCGGCCGCCGGGAAGCCGAGACCCCTGATCCCGAAGGCAAGGCCGCACTCGAGGTCGGTGGGAGCTTGTCCCGTCAGGGCTGCCGTCCACCCCGCGCCGAGGGGCCCGGTCCACGTGGCGACGTCGAGAAGATCGACCCCCATTCGGACAGGTAGGGGCACGGAGCCGCGCCGGATGGCCCTCCACATGGCGACGTCGCAGAGGGTCCACGCGCCGAGGACCGACGTCCGCCAGCCCATGCGATCGGTGGGGGACACTTCGGCGAGCTGAAGGGAACGGGCGAGGGCCCGATAGACGGCGTGAATACGGGCGCGGTGCGCCGGCAGGAGCGGGCCGGAGGCGCCCGCCGAGCGCGGAGGGCTCATGTCCGCTGAGACCTCGAACCGTCACCCGCCCGGGTCATGGCGGCCCAGAACCTGCGCAGCTGTGTGATCGACGGGGCGTCGAGGTCGAGAGCTGCCTCGCCGGAGGACTTGACGGGGACGAGCCCCTCTTTGCCGCTCGCCAGGCTGCGGACTCGGTTCCACCAGCGCGATCTCTCGCCGTGCGGGTCGGCCTTCTTGCGGTGCTCAGGAAGCAGTGCGGTCCGGATCTCGGGAGCCCCCAGCCGGTCGAGCAGGGCGTTGACCCTGGTGTGCGCCGTGATGCCGAGCGCGTCCGCTTGCGAGCTCGGCTGCGGAGTCCGCCGGTGCGAAGCCGGGCTGAGCACGACCGAGACGAGCTCCTCCTCGCTCATCCCCTCGTCGCGGGGATAGAAGAAGTCGGCACCTGCCTCCCACATCCGACGGCGAAGGCCCGGGTGGAGGTACTGGCCGGTGAGGATGATGGTCACGACAGCGGGCGCGGCGGCCCGAATCGTCCGGACGACGTCGACGCCCGGGAAGTGGTCGGCCTCCCGTCGCTGGTCGGACGCGTCGATCACGGCCACATCGACCGCGAGCCACTCGTCGCGCCAGGACAACGCCTCGTCGTGGTCGACGGCCGCGACGAGCTCGATGCGAGGCTCGGACGCCAGCACGACCTGGGTCCCGGCCCGCATGATGGGGTCGTTGTCGACGACCACGGTCCTCCGGCACCCCCTACCCGGATCCTCGGGCCTCACGGTCGTTCCCGCGTCGTCGGCCCCAGATGGCACAAGACCTCCTCCCTGCCCAGGATGTCTTCGGCGCTTTCCCGCCGGGCCGATGATCCAGTTTCGTCCAATACGTGTCAAGGGCGTCGACGGGCGACCCAGGAGTGCGACCGGCTAATCTCGTCGTCCGGAACGCGCCTCTAGCTCAATTTGGCAGAGCAACGGACTCTTAATCCGCAGGTTCTGGGTTCGAGTCCCAGGGGGCGCACCGAGTCTCTGTGTGATCACGGCTGACGCGTGACAGATCGATAACGCCTGATCTGGAACGCGATAACGGGTGATCCGTGACGCTGTAACGGCTGATGGTTGACACCTCGGCCCGAGTGAGGGTGTTGATCCAGGACGTTTCGTGTTCGGGTGATCCCCGACACGTGTTCGGGTGATCCCCGACACCTGTTCGGTTGATTCCCGGCAGCGAATGCGCGGCGGACACCGACGGCCCGGTGTGGCTTCCACACGTTTGAAACGGCCCGCAGCTATGCGCGATAGATGTACGCCTGACCGGCGCTCGCGTTCACGTGGGGTGCGCCGAGAAGGGCTGTCAGACCGTCCCCGGAGAGGGCGGCCGCGAGACCGAACTGGTCGCCGTTCTGGCTCGACGAGTCGCTGAGCGAGGCGGTCGGCTTCGACGTCGTCTTCCACGAAGCGGCGCTCGTCACGTGGAACACGTAGGCGGCACCGTCTTGTCCGTTGACTCCCAAGGCGCCGAGAAGGGCCGTCGAACCGTTCGAAGAGACGGCGACGGCGCACCCGACGTTGTCGCTTTGAGCAGCAGGACCGTTCGTGAGGTCAGCCGTCGGCACGGAGGTCGTCTTCCAGGCCCCCTCGCTCTTGACGTGGAACACGTACGCGGCTCCCACATTCGTCTTCTGCCCTTGCGCCCCGACGACGGCGGTGAGGCCGTCCGCCGAGATCGCAACCGCAAGGCCGAAGAAGTCCTCCGCGGTGCCGGACTTGTTGCCGAGAGCCGCCGTCGGCGTGGACGTCGTCTTCCACTTCCCGGCAGAGGCGACGTGGAACACGTAGACAGTCGCCTTCGAGTCCGTGCTGCTGCCCACGACAGCAGTCGTCCCATCCGAGGAGAGGGCGACGGCATACCCGGTTTGCAGATCCTTCGTATGGGCTGTCGTCAAGACGGCCGTCGGGTGCGACGTGGACTTCCAAGAGCCGGGGCTCGCCACATGGAACACGTAGGTCGCACCCCTCCCGGAGTTCACGGAGGTCGCGCCCACGAGCGCCGTCGTCCCAGTCGCCGAGAGCGCGACTGCGGAGCCCAGGTCCGCCGGAGGGTTCGTCTGCGGGACGGTCAACACCGCTTGAGGGCTGGACGTCGTCGTCCACGCGCTCTCGCTCGTGACGTGGAAGACGTAGGCGGCGCCCTGGCCGGAGCTCACGCCGAAGGCGGCGATGAGGGCGGTCGTCCCGTCGGCCGAGAGCGACACCGCGTCACCGAAGCTGTCACCGTTCGAGCCGGAGGAGTCGGTGAGCATGGCAGCGGGTGTGGAAGTCGTCTTCCACGATCCAGCGCTCTTGACGTGGAAGATGTACGCCGCTCCCTTGTTGGAGTTTGCGGTGAACGCCCCGACGAGCGCCGTCGTCCCGTCCTGTGAAAGAGACACGGCGTATCCGAGTTGGTCGCCTCCCGAGCCGGCCGAATTCGTCAGGACGGCGGCGGGTTTCGTGGTCGATTTCCAGGTCGGCGTGCTGCCGAGTCCTATCCGTCCAGGACCGAGCAGCCGATGGATCGCCGATACCAAGCCGTGCGGCACGCCCACGCTGCGAGATGGGATCGAGGGGTGGCCGGCTGCCGGGTTCGGCAGCGCCAGCCCCGCACCGAGTGCCGGCACCAACAGCGCCGCCGCACCACCCTTCAACCTCGCCTGCAGGGTCGCCCGCAAACACGCCATCATCCGCCCCCTCCAGGCTCCTCGAGGACGACGAAGCCCCCGTCGGTCGCGGCGATAGTAGCTGCGGCTCAGGACTGTTTCGCCACGGTGCCGGTCGGTCGAACTAGGCGGATCGCCTGGCGATCAGCACCTCGTAGACCCAGTTCCTCGCCGCCTCGCCGCCGTACTTCGAGTCGATCAGGTCTCCGATGTCCCGGAGGAAGCCGGTCCGGTCGCCCGGCTCGGCGGTGGCGACGAGCGAGTCGGTGCGCAGCCACCCGACGAACGAGGCCGACGAGAGGGTCCGCGGGATCTCGAAGCGTCGGCGCTCGACGTCGCTGAGCTCCGCCAGCGCCTCGACCTCCGGGTAGGTGAGAGGGGCTTCCTCGGGCGCCGGCAGCTGGAAGCCCGAGTCGTCGCTCAAACCCCACCTGCGGTAGATGGGCTGCGCGTCTTCGAAGAACCCGGGAGTGCCGCCCTGCACGTGGTGCACGGACACGACGACGAGCGCGCCGCCGGGACGGAGCGCCGACGCCGCCTTGGTCCAGCGCAGCGCCGGCTCGAGCCAGTGGAACGAGCTGGCTGCCACGACGGCGTCGAAGCGGCGATCAGGGAGCGGCCACGTCTCGAAGGCGCCGATCTCGACCCGAGCGGCCGGGAACGGTGCGAGGTGGCGGCGAGCGTGGTCGGCCAGGTGGGAACCCATCTCGAGCGCCAGCAGGTCGCAGCCGCGCCTGGCCAGGTCGACACTGAGCTGGCCGGTGCCACAGCCGATCTCCAGCACGCGGCTTGTTTCTCCGAGGCGCCCGGCAGAGACGACCGCCTCGACGACCTCTGGTGGATAGGGGAGACGGAAGGCGTCGTAGTCGTCGGCGGCCTCGTCGAACGACTCGGGCCGCCGCACAGGGCCCATTGTCGCGCCCGCCGGCAGTTTGACCGGAGGGCGGCCGGTCGACCGCCCCGGCTCTGCTACGGCAGGCCGCCTGTGCCTCCCTGGCCTGCGCCCGCTTCGGGCGGTGGCCCCGACCCGGGGATGCCGCCGGGGATCCCACCGCCGAACCCAGGCGGCCGGCCGACGCCCGGCCGCCCGCCCGGCAGGCGTCCCGGCCCGAGGCCGGGTCCGAGGCCGCCGGCGGCCGTGAGCCCGTGGAAGGAGAGCACGCCGAGGACGAGGGCGACCACAGCGGCACCGAAGGAGGCGACCTTCGGGAGCCGGACGAGGGTCCAGGCTCCGAGGAGGGCGATCAGCCCGAGGGCAGGCAGGTAGAAGCGGATGACGTGGACCGCGTTCGCCCCTCCCTGGTTCACGGTCCAGGTGTAGGCGAGGTAGAGGCCCCAGATGCCGGCCCAGCCGGCGACGAGGGACAGGGCGACGACGCCGTCGAGCCGGCGGGCCGCCCACTGCTCGCCGTGCCGCCAGCTGCCACCCTGCTTCGCGAGCCGGACGGCGATCCAGGCGAGCGCGGCCAACGCCGGCAGGACCATCGGCATGGCCTCGACGAGGGGGGCCGGCATGTGGGCGAGGTTGGGGAGCACTGCCGAGAGGCCGAAGGTGATCTCACCTGCGCCGTAGCCGGTCTTCAGAGGTGAGCCGTACACGAGCGCATCGAAGACGAGGACCCCTGCGGCGAAGAGCGCGACGGTGGCGAGACACCACAGCACCATGCGGCGGGGCAGGCGTGCCGGACGGGCGAGCGCGACGAGCACGACGACGGCGACGGCGAGCTCGACCGCGTCGGTGTAGCGGACGAAGGTGGCCGCCTCGAGGGCGACGAAACCGGCGAGCCCCGCGGCCAGGCGACGTCGCGGCGGTGCCTCCTGCGCGAGCATCGCCCAGAGCAGCGCACCGGCCCCGGCGGCGACGAGCGAGGCGTCGGTGAAGGTCGGCATCGTCGCCCGCCAGGCGAAGGTGATGGCTGCGCCCGAAGTGCAGAAGAGCAGCACGGCGAAGGTGCCTCCCCACCGACCCAACCAGCGTCGTCCTCCGGCGTACAGCCCGGCGCAGCCGAGGCCACCGTAGAAGAGCGGCGCCAGGCGGAGCGCTCCGAGCCACTGGAAGGCCACGGCGAGGAACGGGTAGCCCGGGTTCTTCTCACTGATCCACCTGCCGCCGGGCAGCTGAACCCATTGTGCGATCCCGCCGAGCTGGCGCGAGAGCGCTTCGTACTGGGCGGTCGTGAGAAGGAGGTGGCCCTGGCTGAGCGCCACGATCGACGCCCGGTAGGCATAGTCGTCAGGCTCGAGCAGCCGGCTGCCCTTGGTGAGGACGAGCACGCAGAAGGCGGCGAAGCCCGCGAGCGCCACACCCATCTCGAGCCGGCCGGTGCGAGCGGAGGTGGGCGGCGCCGGCGGATCGTCCGCCAGGGGCTCGTGCTGCTCGCGCGTTGGTGCGATGAGCATGCGCGAAACGTACGAAGGCGGGCTGTGAGGATGCTGAGTGCCCGGCGAGCCGTTCCTGAGAACCGACGGGTGGCCGCGCCTTCATCGGGACGGCGCGCTCAGTGGCCGCCCGAGCCGAGTTGCACGGCCTTCACGAGGAGCAGCACGACGGCCACGACGAGGTAGGCGCGCAGCGCCCACATGGCGCCGACCCGTGACCGGGTCCACTGCGGGCGGCCGAGGAGGGCGATGGGTGGCATGCGCCACGTCTCGCGGCGCTCGCCGGGCGGGGCTGACGGCGCTCGCAACCGTCGCCTGCCCGTCCCGATGGTCCCGACCGCGAGGATGACGACGAGAGCGGCGCACAGCGCGAGGAGAAGCCAGCGCACGTCGAGGGACGGGAAGACCGTCGTCGCGACGAGGATCAGCGAGAGGACGAGCAGCAGGCCGATGATGAGGCTGGCGAGAAGATTGAGCCACGGCCGGTTCACCCAGGGACCGAGCACCTCCCGGTCGTTGCACAGGAGCAGGAGGAAGACGGAGGCGGACGGGAGCAGGACGCCGGCCAGTGCCTGCACAGCCGTCGTGATGAGACCGAGCGGCGCATGCGGGATGAGCACGATGGCGCCGGCGACTGCTACGAGGCCCGCGAAGCTGGCGTAGAACCCCGGGGCCTCGCGCGCTGAGCGGTGGAGCGAGTGGCGGGCCCCGAAGAAGTCGCCGAAGGCGTAGGACGTCCCAAGGGTCACCGCGGCGGCCCCGATGATCGAGGCGTTCAGGAGCACCACGGCGTAGAGGGCGCCGGCGGGCGCGTGCAGCCGGTGCTCGAGCGCCCGTGCGACCCCGGCCGCGCTCGTGAAGTGCCCCGCGAAGTGCGTGTGCCCGAAGGCGAAGGCACACGTGACGATCATGGCGCCGGCGCCGAGCACCGTGATGAACGAGCCGAGCACGGTGTCGGCTCGCTCGTAGTTGATCCAGCGGGGGGTGATCCGCTTGTCGACGACGTTCGACTGCTGGAAGAAGAGCTGCCAGGGGGCAACGGTCGTGCCGACGATGGCGATGATGAGGAGGACCGAGGTCGAGGTGAGGCCGCCCTTGATGCCGGGCACGAACAGCCCATGTACGACGGGACCGGCGTGGGGATGGGCGAACACCGCGAGCGGGATGACGAGGAAGTTGGCGGCGACGAACAGCAGCATGAAGCGCTCCCACCGGCGGAAGCTGCCCGTGGCGGTCATCGCCACGAGCCCGGCGCAGGCGAGGGGAACCGAGACGTAGCGCGAGACGCCGAAGTAGCCGAGCGCGAGGGCGACGCCGATGAACTCGGTGACGATCGTGAGGAAGTCGAGGACGAGGAGGTCGCCGACCGAGAACCACCCCCAGAACCGGCCGAAGCGCTCCTTGATGAGCCGAGCGTGGCCGACGCCGGTCACCGCCCCGAGGCGCACGACCATCTCCTGGTTCACGATCAGGACGGGGATGAGCAGGAGCAGCACCCACAGCAGCGACGTGCCGTAGTTCTGCCCCGCCTGCGAGTAGGTGGCGACGCCGCCGGCGTCGTTGTCGCCGACCATCACGATCAGCCCGGGGCCGACGATCGCCGCCAGCGTCAGGAGGCGGGCCGGCCAGCCCCTCCTCGCGGCGGTGTCCTGCTGGCGGATCGTGCCGAGGGCGCCCTGGATGTCGCCGAGATGGGCCTCGTCGAGGACGGCCGAGCCGTGCGGTTCCTCTTCGTCGGGCAGGGCCATCTCGCGGGTGGTCTCGCCGTCGGTGGAGCGATCAGTCCGGTGCCGTCATGCCGTACTGCCGCCGCCAGCCGCTCGGCAGCATCAGTTCGAGGACGTCGTCAACGGTGATCTGGCCGAGGATCCGCCCGTCGTCGCCCACCACCGGCGCGACCGCGAGGTTGAAGTCCGTCATCTTCCGCACGACGTCGTGCACGTCGGCGTCCGGCGGGAGCGACACTGGATCCGGGTGCGCCACCGTCGAGACAGGCAGCTCTCCCTGCGCCCGGAGGAGGTCGACGAGCAGGACGGTGCCGCTCAGGCAGCCCGAGTCGTCGGTGACGAAGACGACCCCGGCCGCCTCGGGGGCGACGTCGGACGAGCGGACCGCTTCGAGGGCTTGCGCCACGGTCGTCGTCGCCGGCACCGAGACGTAGTCCGGGCTCATCAGGCCGCCGGCCGTCTCGGGGTGGTAGTTCAGAAGGCCGCGGATCTTCGCCTGCGCGCGATCCGGCATGAGCTCGAGGATGGGCAGCCGCCGCTCCTGGTCGAGCTCGGCGAGCAGGTCCGCCGCGTCGTCGGGCTCCATGGCGCCGAGCACTTGGGCCGCCTCGGAGTCGGTGCGGGAGCGGAGGAACTGAACCTGCACGTCCGGGTCGAGCTCCTCGAACACGTCGGCCTCGAGCTCGTGGTCCGCCCCGACCGTGCGGATGATCTCCTCACCCTCCTCCTGCGAGGCCGCCTCGACGAGGTCGGCGAGCTGGGCGGGGTGGAGGCGGGCGAGCTTGCGGAAGGGGATGCGCAGCTGGGCGGTCGGCACGTGGCCGACGAACGGCTCGATGTCGTTCCAGTCGACGAGGGTGCCCGGGCGCACCTTCGGCCGGAGCCGTCTCGGCAACACAGCACGGCGCACCGGCCGCGAGCTCGAGTCGAGGCCCATCACCTGCCAGTGCCCTGCGACGCGGGCGAGCTCGATCTCGTTCGCCCTCACGAGGCGACCGCGCGTGACGTCGATGACATGGTGTCTCGCAAGGTCGCGGGAGAGGAGCATCTCGCCCCGGCGCCTCTCGAAGGGGCCGAGGTCGGCGACACCGACGGCGAGGCGTGTCTCGGCGTGGTCGAGGGTGACGACGTCCTCGATGTGCACGAAGCGGTCCTCACCCGCCACCTGCACGATGAGCCCGGTCACCGGGGGGTAGCCGCTCCGGCCGAGTCGCACGACGACGTCCACCAGGCGCCCGACGCGCTCTGCGCTCCGATCGGCAACGGGTCCCCCGAGGATGGAGGAGAGGTGCCACAGACGCTCCGCCGCCCCCTGCTGCGGCGGGGAAGGCGCCTGGCGCACGAGCTCAGGCTACCTCCCGAGCCCGGAGGTGACGTCCTTCGTGCTGCAAGACTCCGCCACGATGGTGAGGGTGCGCCCTGCGGGGCCTGGCGATGTCGAGGCCATCCGCGAGGTCTCCCTGGCGGCAGGTCACGGGCGTGTCGACTCCGGCGCCGACCCTTCCTACGTCCGGCTGCTCGGCGAGACGGGGTCAGTGGTCGTCGCCGAGGCGGGCGGGGTCGTCGTCGGCTGGGGCGCCGTCCATCACGGACGGCTCGGCACGCTGTTGAGCGACCTCTTCGTGCTCGCGCACCGCCACGGCGAGGGGATCGGCAAGGCACTCCTCGAGGCGCTGTGGCCGCCGGCGGGCGAACCTGCCGGAGAGCACACCCCCGAACAGTCCACCGGCCGCTACACCTTCAGCTCGCAGCACCCGTACGCCTTGCCGCTTTACCTGCGAAGCGGGCTCGTCGCGACCTGGCCGCTCCTCTACCTCCAAGGGAGAGCACCGGCGGACCGGGCCGACGGGCTCTCGACGCGGGCGGTCGAGGCGAGCGAGGCGGCTGACGCCGAGGCAGGGCTCCTCGAACGGCGCGGCCTCGGCGGTCGAACCCGTCACGAGGAGTACGAGTACTGGACAGAGCAGGAAGGATCAGCCGCGCTGCTCGTACTCGGCGAGGACGGCCTCGTGGCGGCGGGCGCCGTCCGCCGCGGCCAGCTCGTCCATCTCGTCTGCGGCGACGAGGAGCGGGCGGCCGCCGCCACCACGGCAGCGGTCCAGATGGCGGGCGGGGACGAGGTCGAGCTGTGCGTGCCCGCCCCCCACCCCGCGGTCGGGGCCCTCCTGTCGGCGGGCTTCCGGCTCACCACCTACGACATCGCCGCCGCCACCCCTGGCACCGATCTGCCGGCGACCTGGGTGTACGCCCCCGGCCTGTCCTGAGCGGCCCTCGGCGGTGCGGCGGCAACGACGCAGCCGCCGGTGTCGGGAGGCCGAATTCTTGCGGATCGCGACGAAACTGACCAGACTGGACGCTTCTTTCCTTACCGAAACGCTCAGCGCAGTACGAATTCCATGGGAGCAGCGGCGATTCCTTCTCCATCCGTCGACGAAGCCGAGGCGCCGGCCTCGGACCATGCAGCCGCTGGCGGGCGCCGGGCCGGTGAGGTCGACGTCCGGCTCGAGCGGGTGACCAAGCGCTTCAGCGACGTCGTGGCGGTGGACGCCATCGACCTCGAGATCCTGGCGGGGGAGTTCTTCAGCCTGCTCGGACCGTCCGGCTGCGGCAAGACGACGACGCTGCGGATGATCGGCGGCTTCGAGGAGCCTTCCGCCGGCAGGATCCACCTCGGCGGAAAGGACGTCACCGGCGAGCCGCCCTATCGCCGGGACGTCAACACGGTCTTCCAGTCCTACGCCCTCTTCCCGCACCTCGACGTGCAGGAGAACGTCGCCTTCGGGTTGCGGCGCAAGCACCTCCCCAAGGCCGAGATCGACCGGAGGGTGGGAGAGGTGCTCGAGCTCGTCGACCTTCCGGGTTTCGGCAAGCGGAAGTCCTCACAGCTCTCCGGCGGCCAGCAGCAGCGCGTCGCCCTGGCCCGAGCCCTCGTCAACCGGCCGAAGCTGCTGCTGCTCGACGAGCCCATGTCCGCCCTCGACGCCAAGCTCCGCAAGCAGATGCAGCTCGAGCTGAAGCGGATCCAGCACGAGGTCGGCATCACCTTCCTCTACGTCACCCACGACCAGGAGGAGGCGCTCACGATGTCGGACCGGATCGCCGTGCTGCGCCTCGGTCGCATCGAAGGGCTCGGACGTCCGCAGGAGGTGTACGACCACCCGGCGACCGAGTTCGTGGCGCGCTTCCTCGGCGCCTCGAACCTTCTCGCCGGCGTCGTCGACGAGCACGGGACGCCGACGGCGTCGGTGGTGGTCAACTCGTGCACGCTCGTGCGGGTGCCGGGGGGCGGCGTGACCGGCCTGCCAAAAGGGGCCGACGTCAAGGTGGGCGTCCGACCCGAGAAGGTCCACATCGAGGCGATCGACTCGGAGTCCGACTCCGGCTGGAACCACGTCGAGGGCACCGTGCGGGTCTCGACCTTCGTCGGCGTGGGCAACCAGTACATCGTCGACGGTCCCGGGGGGAGCGAGCTCACCGTCTACGCGCAGAACGTCGGGCGAGGGATCGTCCCCCGCAGCGGCGAGCGGGTCCGGCTCGTCTGGGCGCCCGAGCACACGTTCGTGGTACCTCCCGAAACACTCGCTCCGTCCGAGGAGGAAGGGATATGAGCAAGGATCAACACGGCGGGGCGCAGCCTCTTGACCCCTCGATCGCCCGCGGCCTCGCGTTGCCGAGGAGCCTGTCGAGGAGCCTGTCGAGGAGGGACCTCTTCCGCTACTCCGCCATGGGGCTCGGGGCGGTCGGCGCCTCGGCGCTGCTCGAGGCGTGCGGGGTGTCGGGCGCCTCGTCCACGGGGGGGACCGGCGCGACGAAGTCGGGCGTCGGCTCGGCCTCGTGGTGGGCGAAACAGAGGCTGCACCACACCGTCAACTTCGGCAACTGGCCGTACTACATCGACGTCCTCAACGGGAAGCACCTCACGCTCCAGCACTTCACGCAGGAGACGGGGATCCAGGTGACCTACACCGAGCCGATCGACAACAACATCCCCTTCTACGAGAAGATCCGGCCGTCGCTCGAGGCCAAGCAGTACACGGGCTTCGACCTCATCGTCATGACCAACAACAGCCCGGCCCTCGGCTACCTCATCAACTTCGGCTGGCTGACGCCGCTCGACCAGTCGATGATGACGAACTTCTCCAAGTACGCCGGGCCGCTCGTGAAGAACCCCTCCTGGGACCCTGGCAACAGGTACACGATGGCCTGGCAGTCCGGCTGGACAGCGATCGGCTACAACTCCCAGGCCGTGCCCGACCCAGGCGAGAGCGTCGGGATCCTGTTCTCGAAGAAGTACGCCGGGAAGGTCGGGATGATGTCCGACCCCCAGGAGCTCGGGAGCGTCGGCCTGCTGGCCGCCGGCATCGAGCCCGCCACCTCGACCGAGTCGGACTGGCAGAAGGCGGTCAAGGTCCTCCAGAGGCAGAAGAACGACGGGATCGTCCGCGCCTACTACGACCAGAGCTACATCGACCACCTGAAGAACGGGGACATCGTCGTCAGCCAGGCGTGGTCGGGCGACATCTTCCAGGCGGACCTCAACAGCAAGTACCGCTCCCTCAAGCTGCTCGTCCCCTCCGAGGGGGCGATGTTCTGGACGGACAACATGTGCATCCCCATGTACGCCCAGAACCCGAAGGACGCCATGGCCCTCATGGACTACTACTACAACCCGCAGATCGAGGCGGTCGTCGAGTACTACGACGACTACATCTGCCCGGTTCCCTCCGCGAAGCAGGTGCTGCTCCACCCGAACGGATGGGCGGCCGGAGCGCTCAAGCAGATGGCTCCTGAGATCGGCCTGCCGACGTCGGTCACCGCCGACGCGCCGACCGTCTTCCCGACACCGAAGTACGTCCAGCTCTCCCGCAACTACTACGCCTACAAGAGCCAAGAAGAGCTCACCGCGTGGAACAACCTCTTCTTGCCGATCATCCAGGGGGCGTAGCGCCGCGGCGGCTGCGCCGGCGGCTCGGCAAGATCTTCGCCCCCTACCTGCTCAGCCTCCCGGCGGGGCTGTGGCTGCTGGCGCTGTTCCTCGTGCCGCTGTTCATCATGCTGTCGCTCTCACTGCAGAGCTGCAATCCGGGCACGGGCGCCTGCGTGATGACGTGGCACTGGGGTGAGTTCCCGAGCGAGATCAACCTGTACCACCAGCAGTTCCTGACGAGCCTCTACTTCGCCGCGGTCGCCTCGGTCATCGACCTCGTGGTGTCCTTCCCGATCGCCTACTGGATCGCCTTCCACGGCGGGCGGAGGAAGAACTTCTTCCTCCTCATGCTGCTCGTGCCGTTCTTCGTCTCGTTCGTCATCCGCACGGTCGTCTGGGAGTTCATCCTGTCGGACAACGGGATCGTGCTCGGGACGCTCAAGCACCTGCACCTGCTGCCGCAGAACTCCCACGTGCTCGGCACGGGCGTCGCCGTCGTGGCGGGACTGGCCTACAACTACCTCCCGTTCACGGCGCTCCCCCTCTACGTGGCGCTCGAGCGGATCGACAAGCGGGTGCTCGATGCCGCCTACGACCTGTACGCCAACCGCAGGACGGCGTTCGCCCGCGTCATCCTCCCGCTCACCTCGCCGGGCATGTTCGCCGCCTTCCTGCTCACCTTCGTCCCCCAGTTCGGGGACTACGTCAACCAGCAGGTCCTCGGCGGTGCCAACAACACGATGATCGGGACCGTCATCCAGAACGCCTTCCTCACCAACCTCGACTACGCGGGCGGCGCCGCCCTGTCGACGGTGCTCCTGGCGGTGGCGCTCGTCGGAATCTTCCTCTACGCGCGGGTGCTCGGTTCCCGCGCCATCGCCGAGTACCTGTAGGCGGGCAGCCGTGACCACGACCGTCGCCGCCTCGTCCGAGAACGAAACCGCCCCCGTTCCGCCCCGAGCCGGCCCTGCCGCCCACGACGAGCGCCGCCGCTGGGGACGTCTCGTCCTCGCCGGCTACTCGTGGCTCGTGATCATCTACCTCGTGCTGCCGATCGTGGTGATGATCGCCTACAGCTTCAACAAGGTGGTCACCGGTCTGCCACAGGTGAGCTTCGCCTGGAACGGCTTCACCTTCCACTGGTGGCAGCACTGGAAGGACATCCCCGACCTCACGTCGTCGTTCTGGCTGTCGATCCGGCTCGCCGTCGCGAGCACGGTGCTCGCCACCGTCATCGGCACCCTCCTCGCCATCGCCCTCGTCCGCTACCGCCCGCCGCGCTTTCGCGGCAAGGGCTTCTTCGAGCAGATCCTCTTCCTCAACATCGCCGCGCCGGAGATCGTGCTCGGCTCGGCCCTCCTCGGGCTCTTCGTGACCATCAACCTCGCCCGGGGCTTCGTCACGCTGCTCGTGTCGCACGTCATGTTCAGCATCGCCTACGTCGCCGTCACGGTGCGGGCCCGCATGGCAGGCTTCGACCGGTCGCTCGAGGAGGCGGCGCACGACCTCGGGGCCAATCCCTTCGTCACCTTCCGCAAGGTCACGCTGCCGATCATCATGCCGGGCGTCCTCGCAGGGGCGCTCATGGCCTTCGCCCTGTCCATCGACGACTTCGTCACGTCGGACTTCGTAAGCGGCTCGAGCGTGCCCTTCCCCGTCTGGGTGTACTCGGTGACCCGGGTCGGGATCCCGCCGCAGGTCTTCGTGTTCGGGAGTGCCATCTTCCTCGTCGGGATCGCCTGCGCCCTCTCGAGCGTGCTCATCTCCCGGCGGCACGTCTGACGAATCGAGGCCGCCGGGAGAGCACCCCACGGAGGAGTCCACGGGGGGCTCGAACAGACGTTCCCGGGTCGCGGCTGGCGCCGTCTGTGCGCAATCACGCGCTGTCACCGCGGTGGGACCTCGAGCACGAAGGCGACCGTGTCGGGCCGTGGGAGGGGAAGGCGAACCAGGCAACAGCGTCGACCCGTCCGAAGCTCGAGTCACCGTGACCTCTACCGGACGCGGTCGGCTGCTCGTGCCATCAAAGGCGGATTCAGTCCCGTCGCCTGAAAAGGTTGAGGAGAAACAGGAACACGTTGAGGGCGTCGAGGAAGATGGACGCCGCCATCAGGGGGGCGGCATCGATGTCACGGACGGTTCGCAATCGCTGGAAGTCGACGAGGACCAGTGCGGCGAAGACGACCAGCCCCAGGATCGAGTACGTGAGTGACGAGCCCGGGATGCTGACGAAGATCGAGACGACCCCGAAGATGAGGAGCGCCACCAGCGCCCAGAGGGCGACCCGTCCGAGCGCGCTGAGGTCTCGACGCGTGGCGTAGCCGGCTGCGCCGAGGCCGCCCATGAACAGCGCGGTCGCACCCGCGGCTTCCCACGCCCTTGCTGGATCGGCGCCTTCGTAGTAGGCGACGGTAGGCCCGGTGGCGAGGCCCATCGTGATCCCGAATGCCACGAGGAGGCCGACGGACGCGGACGAGCTCGCGGCTTTCACAGAGAACCTCATGCCGAGGAGGAATGCGAAGGAGAGAGCGAAGAAGACCCATCCCCACCCGTACGAGAGGTGCCGGCCGAGAAAGGCGCCGAGAGTGAAGAATCCCGTCGTCAGCGCCACGAGACCCATCGTGCGGCCGAAGAGGGTGCCTCGCTCGGCGAGGCTTCCGCGCCCGATGCCGTAGTCCTCAGATGTGTCGTGAGCACGCATGCGGCCTCCGTCCATAGCCACTCTCGTCCCCGCAGTGCCACCTCTGGACCGCGCGCGAGTTGCCTCGCTGAAGCCCCCTGCACCGAAATCAGCTCGTGACCCACAGAGCTCGGGACCCTCTCGTATCGCTACCACCAAGCCCCTCAGTCGACCAGGGTCGAAAGTCCTAGACGTGGCTGCGCAGTCGAAGCGAGCCCTCGGAGTGGACTGTCATCGGATGTGCGGGACGATCGTCGCGATCGCTGACGCCGCGACGCCAAGCAATGTGAGCGCGAGGATGGTCTTCGAGAGCCAGCCGCTCCTTGCTTCACCCATCAAGGCCTGGTCCGACGAGACCCGGAGAACGACCCAGAGGAGGGGCACCGCCACCACCGCGTTGACCACCGCAGCGAACACCAGCGCTGCGACGGGGTTCACGCCGAAGAGGTTGAACGCCAAGCCGATCAGCATGGCGGCAGCGATGATCCCGTAGAAGCGTCGTCCCTGCTTGAGCTTGAGGTCGAGTCCCTCGGACCACCCCCTCGCTTCGCTGACGGCATAAGCGGCCGAACCGGCCAGGACGGGAATGGCGAGCATGCCGAGGGCCGTGATGCCGAAGGCGAAGAGTCCCTGAGCCACCTCGCCCGCGTGCGGGAAGGTCTTGACCAGCGGGCGAAGTGCTCTCGCGGCGTCGGCGGCGCTCTTGACGGTAGTGACGCCGCCACCGTGCAGGACCGTGGCCGCCACCACGATGATGAACCAGGCGATCAGCTGCGAGTTGAACATGCCAACTCCGTTGTCGAAACGGACGTCACGGAGAGACCGCGTAGACCTGGACGATCGCAGCTCTTCGACCTCCTGGGAGGTCTGCCAGAAGAACATGTACGGGCTGATGGTTGTCCCGATCACGGCGGTGAGCACGTAGAAGAACCCCGCGGACAGCTCAACGTGTGGCACGAAGGTCTCCCGCAGGAGCCGCGCCCATGGCTCCGCGATGAGGAAGGCGGTGACCGGGTAGGCAAGGAGCGACAAGGTCAGCCACTTGAGTACGCGCGCATAACGGCGATAGCTGAACCGGACTTCGACCGCCAGCAGCACGGCGGTGAACAGCACAGCGATGGCGGCGGCCGGGAAGGGCACTACCAGGTGGACCGATGCCGCAACCGCCCCGATGTCGGCCCCGACGTTGACGATGTTGGCGACGAGCAACAGCGTGACGAGCAGCCGCACGACCCGCAGCTTGTAGCGCGACCTGATCACGGCGGCCAAGCCCTTCCCGGTGACATGGCCGATCCGGGCGCACGCCTCCTGGACGGCGGCGAGCATGGGAAGCATCCACACGGCTGTCCACAGCTGCCCGTAGCCGAACTGGGCGCCGGTTTGCGAGTAGGTGGCGATGCCGGAGGGGTCGTCGTCGGCGGCACCGGTGACGATGCCCGGACCGAGCAGCCCTATGACCCGCCTGACGGTGACGGACCGCCGGCGAGCTGCACCGGGTACGGGCTCGCCAGCATCCACCAGGGCGCCTTTCTCGTGCGCCGCACCACCAGCGTCATCCGGCCTGCTGCGACCCTCCGAAGCCTCGTGGCTGCCTGCCGTGACGGGCTGGGCGGGCGTGGAGGCAGGAGCAGCGGGTTCATCGACGCCTTCGCTCATGTCAGCCTCAGTTCCACTCCCTCGCGAGGCTGTCGGAAAGCGAGAGCCGGCGCACAGCCCGCGGCGTCAGCTCGTTTCATTCGATCCGTCGGGAGGCGCGGAGGCGAGCGCGGGAGGTAGCGCAGACTCAGCCCCACGTCCACGCAGATCACGCACGACGGCTTGGACGGCTGCCGCGCTCGGGATGGCGATCAGCCCGCCGGCGAAGCCACCGAAGGTTCCTCCGACCCAGCTGCCGATGCCAACGCCCACGACCACCGAAGCGAAGACGAGGAGGGGATTGATCCTCACCGTCCGACTCATGATGACGGGGTTGAGGATGCGGTTCTCGAGCTGCCAGTAGATGAAGCTCACAGCGGCCGTGACGATGCCGGCCAGCAGCGAGTGCGTGAAGGCGAAGAGCACCGTGGGGATCAGCGCCAAGGCGCCTCCAACCTCGGGCATGAAGTCGAGAAGGGCGACCCAGAGGGCCCAAAGGAGCGCGAACGGGACCGAGAGCACGGTGAGTGTCGCGAAGATGACGACTCCCGCGATGAGAGAGGTCGTGAGGTTGCCAAGCATGTAGCCGGACACCGAGCGGGCGATCTCAGCCCCTAGTCGGCGGGAGCGGGCCGCAGCGGCTGCAGGCAGCACCGCGAGGAGGCTCACGCGCATCTTCGGTGCCTCGAGAAGGAGCAGCAGCACGAAGATGAAGAGCGTGAGCAGTGAGGCGACCGTGTAGATGGCGCCCCTGCCGAGAGCGAGGGCGGGTCTCGAGAGGCTCTCGGCGAAGCTGATCAACTTGGGCGAGTTGTGCCGCACCCAGGACTCGACGTGGTATCGCCGGACAAGGTGCCCGAGCCATCCTTTGCCATGCTCCGCCCGGCTCACATAGCTGGGCAGGGCGTTCGCGAAGTGCGTGAGCCCGCTGACGAGGGGCCTGCCGAACGCGTATGCCAAGCCTCCGAGCGCGAGGATCGTCACGAACGTGACGATCGCAACGGCGAGCCCGCGCCGGTGGACACCCAACCGCTGAAGCGCGAGCACGAGCGGATCAACGAGAACCGCAATGAAGCCGCCGACGACCATGACGAGGACGACGTCGCGCAGTCGGTAGAGGATCTTGCCGACTAGGTACACCGCGACGACGGTGCCTACCGTCGCGAAGATCGTCCCGAAGGGGATGCGCCGTAGCGCAGGCGACCGCATCCACCGCTCGGCTCGGGTCGCGCTTGACGCTTCGCCAGGCGAATCGTCGTGGCTGACCGGTTGTTCATCCATCTCGCACCGCCGCGTGCCGAGCCGCCCTCGGGCCACTGCCGCGAACCCCTTGCTCTTCCAAGACGGCTGCTAGCGGCGGTCGGAGGGTGGCCTGGCCGGTCGTCGTCGATGGCGGCCGCCCGATGAACGCCGACTGCTCGGCGGCGTCGCTGTCGCGTCCCGACGATCGGTCAGCGCCGAAGGAGACCGAGCACTTCGGCCAGGTCGCAACGCAATGAGAACGGCGCTCAGGCCGCAGTGGCGTCTGCACGCCCCGGCGGCCGCCATTTGGCTCGGATGCCGAGCTCGTCTTTCCGTCACGGAGGATCACCCCGCCCCACCCATGCCGCCTGCCGGCGTGACCAGCAAGGGCCGAGGGTCACAATCGGGCGAGGGGCCAGACGGGCCAAGCCGCCCGCACCGTCTCGTGGCCGAGAAGCTGGACCGGCCTAGCAAAGGGCTTCGGCCTGACCTCCTGGCCCGACAGTCGCAGCGACGCGCTCTGGCACTGGGGCATGTACCGCCCTCCTGCGAAACCCTTCACAGACTCATTGGAACGCTACGACATCGAACGACTTCGTGCTTACCTCGTCCTCATCGGGACGTGAGTCACCTTGGGCCGAGGGGGACCTTTGGCCCTATGCGGGCGCGCCGGCGACTCATAGCGTCCCAGGTGAGATCGAGCCGCCAGCTCCCTCTCCCCGACGGGAGCAGTCGAGATGAGCGACAGCGACAACTGGGATCGGCGTAGCAGCTCTGACGAGGATGGACGCTTCGGCCACTGGCCCCTCGGCGGGCCCTTTCTGATCGTCCTTTTCCTGCTCGGCCTCGCCGCCCTCCTGTTCGTCAACGTCGCCGGCTTCGCATACGAGCGCATCGGGATCGACCGCGGCTGGTTCACGGCGATCGTGTTCGGCTCGCTCGTCGGCAGTCGCGTCAACATCCCGATCTGGAGATTCCCGGATCGTGTCCGAGTCGAGTCTGAGCAGGTTTCAGTCTTTGGAATCCTGTATCGGATCCCAGCCCGCACCACAGGGAGGTCCATCCTCGCAGTGAACGTCGGAGGGGCGATCATCCCGACGGCCGTGTCCATCTACCTCATCCTCCACGACCACATCTGGCAGCACTCGCTCATCGCAGTGGCCTGCGTCGCCGTTGTCGTGTTCGCGGTGGCGCGGCCTGTCAAAGGCGTCGGCATCGTCACCCCTTCCCTCCTGCCCCCGGCTGCCGCCGCCATCGCCGCGGTCGTCATAGGAAGACCGGCCGAGGCCGCCTTGGCCTACGTCTGCGGCACACTCGGCACCCTCTTGGGTGCCGATCTCATGAACCTGTGGCGAGTGCGAGACCTCGGCGCACCGGAAGCCTCGATCGGCGGAGCCGGCACGTTCGACGGCGTCTTCCTCTCCGGGCTGCTCGCCGTGGTGCTCGCGAGTCTGTAGGAGCCCGACCCGGGTCGACATTGGGCCTCCACAACGGGGGCGACGATCGCCTCCCGGCGGGCGAAGAACCAGTGCCTCCTCATCGACGATCCCGTTCGTCCCGATGCGGGTCCTCGCGCCTTGGCAGTCTGGCGCCCCCGGCGTGGCGCCCCCGGGAGTCTGAGGTTCCAGAGTTTCTGGGACAGCATGTCTCGGGATTTCTGGGACACCTGATGCTGAGGTGTCCCCATGGATCTCGCCCTCTACGCGGTGCAGGCGGTGCTTGTCGAAGGTCGCTCCGTCCGCAAGGTGGCGGGGGCGACCGGCCGGTCCAAGTCGTGGGTCCAGCGTCACGTCGCCCTCTACCGCCTCGGAGGCGAGGAGGCCCTCGTCCCGCGTCGCCGAGGGCCGAAGACCTCGCCGAACCAGACCCCTGCCGCGACCGAAGACGCCATCGTGCGGCTTCGAAAGCAGCTCGGCGAGCTCGGCCTCGACGCCGGGAGCCGGACGATCGCCTATCACCTCGCGAGCAAGGGCCTCGTCGTCCCCGCCCTGTCGACGATCCACCGCATCCTCGTCCGGCGGGGGTTCGTCACGCCTCAGCCGCAAAAGCGCCCGAGGTCCTCCTGGCAGCGCTTCGAGGCGGACCTGCCGAACGAGTGCTGGCAGAGCGACATGACCCACTGGCAGCTTCGTGACGCCTCGGGCGTCGAGATCGTCAACTTCATCGACGACCACTCCCGGGCGGTCATGGCCTCGGTGGCCGTCGAGGTGGCGACCGCCCCCGAGGTGGTCCGCATCTTCTTTCGGGCGGCTGCCGTCTACGGGCTGCCGAGGAGCGTGCTCAGCGACAACGGCGCCATCTACACCGCGGCCTACCGGGGAGCGGCCACCGGGCTCGAGATCGAGCTCAGCGCGCTCGGGATCACCTTCAAGCACGGAAAGCCCTACCACCCCCAGACCCAGGGCAAGGTCTGTGAACATCATGTGCCGACGCCCGCCCGCCAAGGACCTTTCGGCCCTGCAGGCTCAGATCGACCATTTCGTCCTCGTCTACAACGAGGAGCGGCCCCACCAGGCACGGGGATGCCCGCCGATGCAGGCGTGGCGCTCACTCGACCGGGCGACCCCGATGCTCGAGGGCAGGCCACTGCCTCCTGCGACCAAGGTGCGCCACGACAAGGTGGACATCACCGGCGTCGTCACCCTCCGGCACCGCTCGAAGCTCCACCACATCGGGCTCGGACGCGCTCACAAGGGCCGAAGGGTGCTGCTGCTCGTCTGCGACCTCGACATCACCGTCGTCGCAGACAACGGCGAGGTGCTTCGACGCCTCAGACTGGACCCGTCGGTCGACTACCAGGCGATCTCACGAGATACGGTCTGAGGGTTCGTCTGTCCCAGAAATCCCGAGACAGAACAAAGCGCCCCCGGGAGGACTCGAACCTCCGACCGTCTGCTTAGAAGGCAGCTGCTCTGTCCAACTGAGCTACGGGGGCAGCGTTGGCGTGACCTTCGGCGCCCGACCGGCGGAGCGTCGTCCCGGCGCCGGCGAAAAGCGTAGGCGCTCGTTCCCGGGCGGCGGCTGACTCCGCGCGCAGGGTCGGAGTCCGAGCCGGCCGCCGCGGCCGCCGCGTAGTCTGACCGGGTGCCTCGGCCTGTTCTGCAGGTCCAGACCGTGCTCCGCCGGGGCGATGCGCCGCTCCTCGGCGGTTGGCTGGACTTCCTCGCCGCGTCGGTCGAGGCCGCCAGCAGGCGGGATCTCGTGGGTCCGGTCAGGGTGGTGGTCGCGGGCACCGGAGGTAGCGCGCCGACCTCGGACGAGGACGACCCCCGAAGGGAGCCGTTCGACTCGTGCGTCGTCCGCACCTTCCCCCTCGCCTCGAGTCGGTCCGACTGCCACAACGAGCTCTTCGCGTCGGCCGACGGCTGCGACTTCGTCCTTCTCGCCAGCCCTGCCGCCGTCCTCTCCCGGAACTGCCTGGGCGACCTCCTTCTGGCTATTGGCGACCCCGAGGTGGGACTCGCGGAAGCCCGGCAGCTGCCGCTCGAGAGCCGCAAGGAGTACGACGCCGACGACGGCTGCACGAGCTGGGCCTCGAGCACCTGCTGTGTCGTCCGACGAAGGGTGATCGACGCGGTCGGCGGCTTCGACGCGGCCACGTTCCCGGGGGAAGGGGCGGACGTCGACCTCTCGTGGCGGGCGCGACTGGCCGGCTGGCTCGTGCGCCGTGCGCCGACCGCCACCGTCCTTGTCCGATCGCACACCGCCGCGGGGCACGGCGAAGATGCCCGCGAGCCGGCGAGTGGACAGGTGAAGCTCCTCCTCGTCGCCAAGTACGGGGGCGCCCCGGTTGCCCAGGCGCTCGCGGGAGCCTGGGCGGTGCAGGGCACCGAGCGCCAGCGCATGGCGGCGGCGGACTTCGAGCAGCGACGCGTCGAGCGGGGTGTCCCCGAGCTCGCCGAGGGAAGTCCGGCCGATCTGCTGCCCGAGGCCCTCGCTCTCGAGGAGCCGCTCGACCCGCGTGACGAGCTCCCCGCCCCGATTGCCGAGGAGCCCGCCCCCACCGTCGCCCCCCGGGGCAACGGGCGCGCCGCTGCGTCGGCGCACGGCCCCGAATCCGAGCCCGTGGTCGGCGAACGAGCGCCGTTTCTCAGCGTGGTCCTCCGCACGCAGGGCCGGCGGCCCCTCACCCTTCACGACGTGCTCTTCTCGCTCTCGGCGCAGACCTGCCAGGACTTCGAGGTCCTCCTCGTGGGCCACGACCTCGGCGAGGAGGGGGAGGCCGCGGTCGACGAGGTCCTGGCCGACCTCCCGCCGGCTTTCCTCGCCCGGATCCGCAGTCTGCCGGCGCGCGGTGGCGGGCGCGCCCGGCCGCTCAACGTCGCCCTCGACGAGGCGTGCGGGCGCTACGTGGCCTTCATCGACGACGACGACGTCGCGTTCGACTGCTGGGTGGAGGCGTTTCGGCTCGTGGCCGATGCTCATCCCGGCTCGGTCGTACGGACGAGGACCGTCAGGCAGTACGGCTGGACGGAGCCCACGATGGGAGTCGACCTGTGGCGCCCGCTCGAGCCGCCGGAAGCCTCCGAGGCCCAGTTCAACCTGCTCGGCCACGTCCAACAGAACGGGACCGCCATCTGCGCGCTCGCCGTTCCCGCCGAGTGCTTCAGGGACCCGGGGCTTCGCTTCCGCGAGGACCTTCCCGTCCTCGAGGACTGGGACCTCGTGCTCAAGCTGGCGCAGCGCCGTCCCATCAGGTCGACGGGCCTCGTGAGCGTGCTGCAGCGCCTCGGGACGGCCGGAGGCTCCTGGGAGGTCCACACGGGCGAGGAGTGGGACCTGGCCCGGTCCATGATCTGGGACGAGCTCGAGGCCGGCTCGTTCGTCGTCCGCGGCGAGTACCTCCCGCAGGTGAGGGCGGCCCTGGACGAGCTCGACGACCTCCGCGGGTGAGACGACGGGGGAGCGGGAACCGCCAGCCGAGTGCAAGCTTTCGGTAAAGGTCACCAGGCCGAGCGCCCCCTCTCGTTAGCATGCCGCCGTGCTCGCACTCTTCGACCCGACCCACTTCGTCACGACGTGGGGCTATGCCGCGGTCTTCGTCCTGTGCGTCCTGCAGTCCTGCTGTGTGCCGACGTCGTCGGAGCTGACGATGGGCATCGCCGGCGTGGCAGCCGCCGGAGGCGTTCCTCACTTCCACCCCAACCTGGCCGCCGTCATCCTCATCGGCGCCTTCGGTGAGGTGGTCGGCGCCTACATCGCCTGGGTGATCGGGCGCACCCTCGGGCGAGGGTTCGTCGACAGGTTCGGGAAGTACGTCCTGCTCACCCACCACGACCTCGACCGGGCCGAGGCCTGGTACGCCCGGCACCAGCGCTGGGGAGTGCTCGGGAGCCGTCTCGTTCCGCTCGTGCGCAACTTCGTCGCCCTGCCGGCCGGAGTCGCCGAGGTGCCGCTCGTGCGCTTCGGCGTGCTGACGGCAATCGGCAGCCTCATCTGGGACGGCGCCATGGCGGGCATCGGCTACGGCGTGGGCGGGCAGTGGCGCTCGATCATGCACGGCTTCAGCGATGCCGGCTACGTCCTCGGAGCCCTCGCCGTGCTCGGGATCGCCTTTGTGATCTTCCACCGCTACCGCTCGTACAGGGCCGCGACCGCAGCCGCCGAGTCCGTGGGCGGCGGGCGGCCGCTCGTGAGTGGCGGCCCGCGCCAGACCGGCCCGGGCGACATTCCCTGAGCCGAGGCGACCCGCGTCGGACCGGCGTGGGAGCGCGACTCGCCGTTGCGAGAGGGGAGGGTTTCGGATCCTTCGGGCACCTCGTCGTGCGCTTCGCCGGCTCGCTCGTCCCGGCCGGACCGTCGAAGGGCTCGGAGCGCTGGGCCCTCAGCCACCTCGGGCCTGGGGAGGCCGCCCTCTTCAGCTCGCTGTCCGGGGCCGACCGGCGTCATGCCGTCGGCGTGGCGCGAAGGGCGCTGCGGCTCGCAGAAGGGCTCGGCGGTGCTGGCGACGAGGAGCCTGCCTTCGTGGCGGCGGCACTCCTGCACGACGTCGGCAAGGCGGACTCGGGCCTCGGGACCTTCGGCCGGGTGTGGGCGACGCTGGCGGCTCTCGTCCTCGGCCGCCGGCGGGTGACCGCCTGGGAGGGCGCCGGTGGCCTCCGGTCGCGGATCGCGGCCTATCTCCAGCACGATCGCCTCGGGGCTGAGCGGCTGGCCGTGGCCGGGAGCGCGGCGTTCACGGTCAGCTGGGCGCGCGAGCACCATCTCCCCGAGGAGCGCTGGACAGTCGACCGCCGCCTCGGGCGCTGCCTGAAGGACGCCGACGGCGACTGAGCCGGTCAGCAGCCCCGGGGTCAGGCCTCCCGGGCGAGCTCCGGAACGTCCTCCTCGTCGAAGCCCGGCTCGCGAAGCGCCCGCTCGGCCCGGGCGGTTGCGGCGGCCTCGTCCCAGCGCCGCTCCACCTGCCCGTACCGCCAGACGGCGAGGGCGACGATCCAGGTGACGACGAAGAGCCCCACGATGACGAAGCCCGCGGTGTTGATGTTGAAGCTCGCGAAGAAGCCGGCCAGCGAGCCCTTGGCATTGGTCTCCTGCACGATGAGGCCGACCACCTCGACCGTGCCGATGAGGAAGGCCACGATCACCGAGAGCCCCGTGATGACGATGTTGTAATAGACCTTCCGGATCGGCCGCGAGAAGGCCCAGCCGTAGGCGAAGTTCATGAAGCAGCCGTCGGCGGTGTCGAGGAGGCTCATGCCCGCGGCGAACAGGATGGGAAGCGCCAGGATCCCGTAGAACGGCAGGCCGCTCGCCACCGCGGTGCCCGAGAGCACGAGGAGGGCGACCTCGGTGGCCGTGTCGAAGCCGAGGCCGAACAGCACCCCGATCGGGTACATCTTCCAGGGCCGGTCGATACGCCGGGAGAGTCCGCCGAAGAAGCGGTTCATGAGCCCCCGCTTGTTCAGCTGCTCCTCGAGCTGCTCGTCGTCGTAGATGCCCCGCCGCATGTCCCTGAAGACGCGCACGATCGAGACGAGGATGACGACGTTGAGGGCGGCGATGAGGTAGAGGAAGAAGCCGGACACCGACGTTCCCACGACCGTGGTGACCTGGTGGAGCGGCGACGAGCCGTTCTTCACCTGGTTGTCGATCGCCCTGATGCCGAAGTTGAGCAGCACCGCCAGGGCGAAGACGACCGAGGAGTGCCCGAGAGAGAAGAAGAAACCGACGCTGATCGGGCGCTTCTTCTCGGCCATGAGCTTGCGGGTGGTGTTGTCGATCGCCGCGATGTGGTCGGCGTCGAAGGCGTGCCGCATGCCGAGCGTGTAGGCGAGGATCCCGGTGCCGAACCCGAAGACCTGGGTCTTGGTCAAGTGGAAGTGGTGCCTCGTGGCGGCGAAGAGGAGCACGAAGCCGACGACGTGGAGGGCCACGATGGTGGCGACCATGGCGCCCATGCCGCCCCACTCGCGGGGCGTGAGGGCTCCGCGGAGTCGGCGCAGGCGGGTGTCCGACTTCGGTAGCTGGGCCGTGAGCAGCGGTCCTCCCTCACCGTCGTGCGTCGTTTCGACACTAACCGGAGCCTGCACCCAATTGCGACCTGTTTGCGAAATCCACAGGAGAAGATCGATCACCCGGGACGCCGCCACCGCCGTAAGGTGCTCCGACGTGACGCCCACAGCCGTGCCGACGCCGTCCGAGCTGGTGGAGCAGGTGCTCGCCCTCGTGCGGGCGAGGGGTGGCCGCGTCACCTCCGCCCGCCGTCAGCTGCTGGAGGCGCTCTTCGAGGCGGAGGGCCACTGCACGGCCGAGGACCTTGCGGCCGTCGTCCAGGAGAAGGCCCCCGACGTCCACATGTCGACGATCTATCGCAACCTCGACGAGTTGGAGCGGCTCGGCGTCATCGTCCACACCCACCTCGGGCACGGGCCGGCCACCTACCACCTCGCCTCGTCGCCCCACGGCCACCTCGTCTGCGAGCGGTGCGGGGCGACCGTCGAGGCGCCGGCGGAGATGTTCTCGTCGCTCGCCCGGAAGGCGAGGGCGCGGTTCGGCTTCGCGATCGACCCACGGCACTTCGCAGTCCTCGGGACGTGCGCCGAGTGTGCCGCCGGCAGGACCCCTTCCGGCACTTGACGCGGTCGACCGCGCGCCGAGAGTGAAGGTGTGGACCGTGCGGCGCCTCTCCGCGACCGCTGACCTAGCCTTTGACCAGGTCATCAGCTTTTCGGGCCTGACGGACCGGCAGCGACGGCAGGGCGCCGCGCCATAGCCGGGAGAAGAGCCGTGGGAGCACACATCGAGAACTCCGAGCAGGACGAGCACGCACCCGATCCGGGCGACCGCCCCGGCATCGCACTTGCCCCGGTCGTCGAGCTCCAGGGCGGCCGGGCGGTCGCCTATGAGGTGAGGAGCCGCCCGCTCGGCCGGACTGCAGAGCCGCACGCGCTCCTCGAACGGGTGCTCGACGTGCTGCCGGCCCTCGGCGAGGCCGTCTCCGTCGTTCCCCTCAACCGCACGCTCGGTCCGGACACCGCCTCCGAGCTCTCCGACATGGTGCGCGCCGCCGGGATCGAGCCGAGGCGGATCGCCTGGCAGGTGCCGGCGCCCGGCCTGTCGCTCTTCGAGGGCAGCCGGATGGTCGTGGCCCAGACGCTCGTGGAGCACGGGTTCGCCCTCGCCTTCGAGAGCATCAGCCTCGCTTCGCTCGGCAGGCCGGAGATCGTCCAGCTCCGGCCCGGCTTCCTCTTCCTCGATCGCCACGTCGTGCGCCGCGTCGACACCGACGAGGCGTCGAGGGCCACCATCGGCGCCCTCGTGGCCTTCTTCAGCCGCCTCGGCGGCCGGCTCGTCGCCCGAGGCGTCGACGACGAGCGCATCAGAGAGGGCCTCCTCGAGCTCGGCGTCGAGATCGGGAGCGGCGCCTGCCTCGGACCGACGGTCGTGCTGGAAGCAGCGTTGGCGGAGCCGGGTGATCACGTCGTCGCGCCGTCGTGGTTCGCCGAGCGTGAGGGGTCCGAAGGCGACCGAACGGCCGCCATGGGAGGTGGCGGCGACGACGGCGCCGGGACAGGCCCCGCCGGAGACCGTCCCGGCGAGCCCGCCGGCGACGATCGGCAGGCGGTGCCGGGCGCCTTCGCAGCGGAGCCCGACGAGGCGGCGTCGTCGGTGCTCGTCGGGCTCGCTCGCTCCCTTCAGCGCGAGCACGACGTCGAGGGCATCCTGCAGGCGGCCGTGGCGGCGGTGGCACGGCTGGTGCCGGCGGACCGGATCGTCGTCTTCGAGGCCGACTGGGAGGCGTACCGGCTCGTGCCGCGCGTCGTGCAGGGAATCGCAGCCGAGACGCTCGCCGACGTCGAGGAGTCGCTCGACAGCGGCATCACAGGGTGGGCGTTCCTGCAGGGCAGGGTCTACAGCTGCCCCGACACCTTCGCCCACTCCGAGACGGCGGTGCCCGTCGCTCCGTCCTCCGGCCCTGTCGAGGAGTCCCTCGTCGTCGTGCCGCTCGTCGTCGGCGAGCACGGTCTCGGCGTGCTCAACGTGTGGCGTGACGGGACGAACGCCTTCGGCGAGGACGACGTGCGCCTGCTCGAGCTGCTCGGCGCCGTCCTCGCGGCGGCCTGGCGGGACGCCCAGCTCACCGCCGAGCTCGAGCGGCGCTCGATCAACGACATGGTGACGGGCCTTCTCAACATGCGCTGGTGGGAGCAGCTCTCCCGCCGCGAGGCCGCCCAGGCGGTCCGCGACGGCACGAGCGTCGCCATCGTCCTCGTCGACCTCGATCACTTCGGCAGGCTCAACGAGAGCCTCGGGCGGGCGGTGGGCGACGTGGTGCTCCGCAACGCTGCCCGGGTCGTCACGGGCGCCGTGCGGACTGGCGATGCGGTCGTCCGCTACGGAGACGACTCCTTCCTCCTGCTCCTCCACCACGCCGACGAGCTGGCGGCCGAGCGGGTGGCGGAGTCGGTCCGTGAGAGCCTCGCAGGCCTGCCGTCGCCGTCGCGCGAGATCCACCGGCTGACGGCGTCGATCGGGGTGGCGCTCTTCCCCGAGCACGGCGAGACCCTCGAAGAGGTCGTGGAGGCGGCCGAGGCCGCGATGACCGCCGCGCGCGCCGAAGGCCACGACGCCGTGCGCCTGTTCTCCCGACTCTGAGGCGCCGGGCGCCGGGAACCCGGCAGCCGCGCCGGGCGCCGCGGCCGGCCGGTGAACGGCCGTCCGCCCGATCCGTAGCCAAGACGGCCCGCGGAGGGCAACATGTCCCCATGGACATCTTGGTCGTGGCCGGGAGGGCGGAGCCGCCCGAGTTCCTGCTGGCGCGCAACTCCAAGGTGGTGCGCGTCGAAGGACCCGAGGTCCCCCCTGGGGTCGTGACCGACCTCCGTGCCCGCCTCCCCAAGCGCGTCACCGTCGTCGGTCCCGACGGCCCCGCGGTGGCGGGCCAGCTGATGCGCTCGGGGCTGCCTGTCCGCCTCCACACCGACGAGCAGGTGCTGGGCGACCCGAAGCTGAAGGGCGTCGAGGTGCTCCCGCTCACCGAGCCCGGGCCGCCGATGGAGGTCGTCGGCTCGCTGCTCGACCTCGTCGGCAACACCCCGCTCGTCCGGCTCGACCGCGTCGGCCGGGACCTGCCCTGTCCACTGCTCGCCAAGCTCGAGCTGCTCAACCCGGGTGGGAGCGTGAAGGACCGCCCGGCCGTCGCCATGATCGACGCCGCCGAGCGCGACGGGCTCCTCAAGCCCGGCGGCACGATCGTCGAGGGGACCTCCGGCAACACGGGCGTGGGTCTCGCCATCGTCGCCGCCCGGCGGCACTACCGCTGCATCTTCGTGATGCCGGACAAGATGGCCCCCGAGAAGATCGGCCTCCTGCGGGCCTACGGCGCCCAGGTGGTGGTGTGCCCGACCGCCGTGCCGCCCGAGCATCCCGAGTCGTACTACTCCGTCACGGCCCGCCTCGCTGAGGAGATCCCCGGCGCCTACCACCCGGACCAGTACCACAACCCGCACAACCCGAAGTCGCACGTCGACACGACCGGGCCGGAGATCTGGAGGCAGACGGCCGGCCGGGTCACCCATTTCGTGACGGGCATCGGCACCGGCGGCACCATCAGCGGCATCGGCCGCTTCCTCAAGTCGCAGAACCCCGCCGTGCAGATCATCGGGGCCGACCCGGAGGGATCCGTCTACTCGGGCGGCGGGGGGAGGCCGTACCTCGTGGAGGGGATCGGCGAGGACTTCTGGCCGACCACCTACGACCCCTCGGTGGTGGACCGGGTGATCATGGTGAGCGACGCCGACTCGTTCCAGACGGCGCGGCGTGTGAGCGTCGAGGAGGGCATCCTCGTCGGCGGCTCGACGGGGACGGCGGTGTGGGCGGCGCTGCAGCTCGCCCCCGAGCTCGGTCCCGACGACGTGGTCGTGACGCTCATCCCCGACTCGGGCCGCGGCTACCTGTCCAAGCTCTACAACGAGGCGTGGATGTCCGAGCACGGGTTCCTGCGCGGAGGCGGCCGCACGGTCGCCGACGTGCTCGAGCGCAAGGGTCGCCGCCTCCCGGGGCTCATCCACGTCCATCCAGAGGACACCGTCCGCGAGGCCATCGGCATCATGCAGGAGTACTCGGTGTCCCAGCTGGCCGTCGTGCAGTCCGACGAGCCGCCGCTCGCCGAGGCGGAGGTGATCGGGGCGGTGCACGAGCGGGAGCTGATGCAGCAGGCCTTCGGCGATCCGGGCATCCTCGACCGCACCGTCCGCGAGCTGATGGGGCCGCCTCTTCCGTCGGTCGGCTCGGGCGAGAGCGTCGACTCGGCCGTGCACCGCCTCGAGGAGGCGCCCGCCGTGCTCGTCATCGACCACGGGCACCCGGTGGGTGTGCTCACGAGGACGGACGCCCTCGGCTTCCTCGCCGTGGCGGGCCGCCAGGGAGAGGAGCTGTGATGGAGGAGAACGGGCCGGGCTTCGAGACCTTGGCCGTGCACGCCGGGCAGGAGCCCGACAGCGAGACAGGGGCCGTCATCCCGCCGCTCCACCTCGCCACGACCTACGCCCAAGAGGGGGTGGGTCACCACAAGGGCTTCGAGTACTCGCGCACGGGCAACCCGACGCGGGCGACGCTCGAGACGACCCTCGCCACGCTCGAGGGGGCGCAGTTCGGCGTCGCCTTCTCGAGCGGCATGGCGGCCGAGGACGCCGTGCTGCGCAGGCTCCGCCCGAACGACCACCTGCTGATCGGCAACGACGCCTACGGCGGCACGTGGCGCCTCATCGCCCGCGTCCTCGACCACTTCGGCATCTCGCACACCGCCGTCGACCTCACCGACCTCGCCGCGCTGGAGCGGGCCTGGACGCCGGCGACGCGGCTTCTCTGGGTCGAGACGCCGAGCAACCCGATGCTGCGCATCGTGGACATCGAGGCCGTCGCCGAGCTGGCACACGCCCGCGGCGGCCGCCTCGTCGTCGACAACACCTTCGCCACGCCGTACCTGCAGCAGCCGATCCGCCTCGGCGCCGACGTCGTCGTGCACTCGGCGACGAAGTACCTCGGCGGTCACTCCGACGTCGTCGGCGGTGTCGCCGTGACCGACGACGAGGAGATCGCGGCCGACCTGCGTTTCCTCCAGAACGCCGCCGGTGCCGTCCCGAGCCCGTTCGACTGCTACCTGCTCCAGCGGGGCCTGAAGACGCTCGCCGTGCGCATGGACCGCCAGTGCGCCAACGCGAGGGTCGTGGCCGAGTTCCTCGCCGAGCACCCGGCCGTGTCGACGGTGCGCTACCCGGGACTGGCCTCGCACGAAGGCCACGACCTCGCCAAGCGCCAGATGCGCGACTTCGGGGCGATGGTCTCGTTCACCCTCCGCGACGGCGAGGAGGCCGCCCTCGACGTGGCGGCGAGGACCGGCATCTTCACGCTCGCCGAGTCCCTCGGGGCGGTCGAGTCGCTCATCGAGCACCCGGCCCGCATGACCCACCTCTCGGTCGCCGGCTCGCTGCTCGAGGTCGACCCGTCGCTCCTGCGGCTCTCGGTCGGGCTCGAGACCGTCGAGGACCTCGTCGCCGACCTCGGACGGGCGCTCGGCTGACCGCCGGTCGAGGCCCGGGCGGGCGAAGCCCGCGCGAAGGGCTCAATCGGGAGGCGGACCGAGCTCGGAGTCGACGAGCTGGAGGTAGTTGGTCCAGGCTGCTCGCACGGCCTCGCGGTGGGCGTCGAGCTCGCCGTCGACGGCCGCCCGGTAGGCCGAACGGGCGTCGTTGACGTTGCGCAGGTACTCGTCCCGGGCGAGGGCCATGTTCTCGTTGTAGGTCTTGCGGATGAGGGCGGCAGCCTCGTTGTACGAGGCCCGCGCCTGGGCGACGATGTCGCGCCGCATGGTCGAGGGCGCCTCGGAGACGGCCTTCTTGTAGACGGCCCAGGCATCGTCGATCGCCCTGCCGTGGGCCTCCTCGGCCGCCGCCTGGGCGGAGTCGTAGGTCGCCCGGTACGGCTCGAGCGACCTCTCGTAGGCCGTCCAGGCCCGCTCGACGGCCTCCCTGTAGACCTCCCAGGCGTCGTCGATGATGCCGAGGTACGAGTTGCGCGCTTCGAGGTTGGCCGCCTTGTCGTCAGTCTCCTTCGACATGCACGTCCCTCCTCCCGCCGCACGAACGCTACCCCTCGCAACGTCGGCGGTCACGAATACCCCCGTGGCCGCTTCGGCCTGTGATTCGGTGCGGTGACTGAGCGGAGTCAAGTTCTCACGGTAGGCGCGATCCTACCCGAAACATCGCAGGTCACGGCATCACTGCTCCGACAGCAGCTGACGGCTCAGCGCGATGGCCTCCCGCGCGGCGGACGCGGGCGAGCCCCGGAGGCGGCGCAGGTCCCGCTCGGCCGCCTGGATGGCCCGGAGCCACGGCGAGGGCGCCCGTGCGGACGGCCTGGACGAGCCGGCGAAGGTCCGCTCGCGGGCGAAGGAGCAGTGCAGCTCCTCACCCGCCCGTGTGCAGGCCACGTAGAGGAGGCGGCGTTCCTCGGCGAGCGCGTCGGGATCGCGGGCGTAGGAGATCGGCACGAGGCCGTCCTCGAGACCGGTGACGAACACGACCGGCCACTCGAGGCCCTTCGCCCGGTGGAACGTCGTGAGCGTCACGCAGTCGCCCGTCCCGCCGGCCTCCTCCGAGCGGACGGCCGCCTCCACGAAGCTGCGAAACCCAGCGCCCGACGCCCCCACGTCCTCCGAGAGGTACTCGTCGACGAGGGTGGCCAGTTCGAGGAGGTCGGTCCCCGCGGGATCGCCGCCGATCTCGCCGAGGGCCCGTCCTCCTCCCTCAGGGAGGTCGGGAGCCGGGAAGCCGGCGCCGGCCCGCAGGTCTGCCGCAAAGGCGGCGAGCTCCGCGCCCGAGCGCGTCCGCACGGCGTCGCGGAGGGCCTCCTCGACATGGGGGCGGCGCAGGAACGACGTGGTGCCGGCCGTCCGCCACGGGATCTGGCGCTTCGAGAGGGACGCCTCGAAACCGGCCAGCTGTGCGTTCGTCCGGGCGAGGACGGCGAGCTGTGACCAGCTCCGGCCTGGCCGCTTGGCGAGTCGGAGCGCCGCTGCGACCCCGTCGGCCTCGTCGAGGGCGGTGGCGTACTCCGTCACGGTCGGGGTGGCCCCCTCGGGCGCCGGGCCGCCTGCCGGGGCCGGCTCGTCCTGGCCGAGCACGGCGCCGGCGACGGTGAGGACCTCGCGGGTCGAGCGGTAGTTGGTCCGGAGCCGGACGATCGACGCGTCGGGGAAGTCCGCGCCAAAGCGCCTGATGGCCCCGGGGTCGCTCCCGTTCCAGCCGTAGATGGCCTGGTCGGGGTCGCCGACGACGCAGAGGTCGGAGCCCCCGCCGAGCCAGGCCCGAAGGAGGCGGAGCTGCGCCTCGTTCACGTCCTGGTACTCGTCGACGAAGAAGTGGCGCATCCGGTAGCGGGCCGAGGTGGCGAAGTGGGGGTCCTCCTCGAGCTCGGCGGCGCAGCGCGAGAGCAGGTCCTCGAAGTCGAGCACGCGCCGGCGTGCCTTCTCGAGCTCGTAGGCCTCCCACGCCTCGCTCACGAGGCCCGCCGGCCACGAGGTCGTCCTTCCCGCGATGGCGGCAGCCCGCTCGTAGTCGACGGGCCGCAGGCAGCGCGCCTTCGCCCACTCGATCTCCTGGGCGAGCTCGACGAGCGGGAAGACGGCCTCGGAGAGCTGGCTCCCCGCCTGCCGGCTCCGGCTCCGCGAGCCGACCGGTCTCGTGCCGCCGCCTCGCCCCCGGCCGGTCGCCAGCGGGCCCCACCCGGCCGTCACGCCCGACAGGAGGCGGACCTTTGACGGCGCCACGACCGGCTGCGAGGCGTGCCGCTCCGCCGCCAGGCGCTTCAGCTCGCCGAGGGCGAGGGCGTGGAACGTGCCCGCCCGGACCGGCTCGGGGAGCCCGAGGGAGGCGAGGCGCGCCCGCAGCTCACCCGCCGCCTTGCGCGTGAAGGTGAGGGCGACGACGTGAGCCGCTGTGGCGGAGCCGCCCGCGACCCGCCAGGCGATCCGGCGGGTGAGCACCCTCGTCTTGCCCGAGCCGGCGCCCGCCAGCACGCAAAGGGGCTGCGCGTTCGTCGTGATCGCCTCGACCTGCTCGGGGTCGCAGCCTGCGAGGAGGGCGCGCTCTCGCGCTGAGCGAGGGGTCGCCGGCTCCGAGGCGCTCGCCCAGGAGCCGGCGGGCGGGCTTCGTCGTGGCCGGCTCGGCACGACGACGACCGTAGCCGGGAGGTGCGCGCCACTAACTTGCTCGCCGTGCTGAGCTCGTTCGGCCGGACCGGCCTCTTCGGCGAGCGCTTCGGTGCCGAGGCGCCCTCGGTGCTCGCCCTGCACGGCTGGCGCCGCGAACACCGTGACTTCGAGCGGGCGCTTCGCGAGCCGACGGAGCTCTCGGCGCTCGCCGTCGACCTGCCCGGCTTCGGGGCGACGCCGGCGCCCGGCGCCGCGTGGGGCTCGGCGGACTACGCCGAGGCCCTCGTCCCGCTCGTGCGTGACGAGATGTCCCCGCCGGTCGTCGTGCTCGGCCACTCCTTCGGCGGCAGGGTGGCGGTCGAGCTGGCGGCGGCGCACTCCGAGCTCGTCGCGGCCCTCGTCCTCACGGGCGTCCCCCTCTTCCGTACGGGAGGGGACCGCAAGCCGCCGCTCGCGTTCCGGTCGGTCCGCCTCCTCCGCCGAGCCGGCCTCGTGCCCGAGGCGCGCATGGAGGCGGCCCGCCAGCGCTACGGCTCGGCCGACTACCGGGCAGCGAGCGGCGTCATGCGCGACATCCTCGTCAAGGTGCTGGCGGAGCGCTACGACGCCGAGCTCGGCGCCCTCGCCTGCCCGGTCGAGCTCGTGTGGGGGGACGACGACGGTGAGACCCCGCTCGCCGTCGGCGAGCAGGCGGCGGCCGTCCTCGGCGAGAGGGCGAACCTCGTCGTCTGCCCGGGCGCCGGCCATCTCACGCCCCTCTCCGTGCCGGGCGAGCTGCGCGCCGCCCTCGAGCGGGCGGCGGCTCGATGACGGCCCTCGACGCCGTCACGCTTGCCCTCTTGTGCGTGGCGATCGTCCTCGCCGGGCTGCGCTGGCTGCGGGTGGCGCAGCGGGAGCACTACCTGCCCTGGTCGGTCGGGCGCTTCGCCGGCCGGTGGTGGCGGTCGAGCCCGGCCGACACGGCGGCCGTGACGGTGGCCGTCGTCGCGGCCGCCCTCTGCTGGGTGTGGCGCCCGGCGGCCCTCGTCGAGGCGGCCGTGTTCGCCGCCGCCCCCTTCCGCCTCGGTGTCCGGGGGCGGACGTCCCGCCTCGTGTGGACGAGGCGTCTTTCCCTGCTCGCCTCGGTCGTCGCCCTCCTCGCCGGCGCCGGCGTGGCGGCAGGCTCCGCCGGCGGTCTTTCGGGCGCCACGGGGGCGGCATCCGTGGTGGCCCTTCTCGTCCCGCTCCTCGTCGACGTCTCGCTGGCGCTCACACGACCCGTCGAGGACGCCCTCGCCGGGCGGTACGTGCGGCGGGCGGCCGAGGCGCTCGCGGCGGTCTCGCCGCTCGTCGTCGCCATCACCGGCTCGTACGGCAAGACGACGACGAAGGGTTACATCGCCCACCTCGCCTCCGGCCGGCGCCGCGTCGTCGCCTCGCCGGCGAGCTTCAACAACCGCGCCGGGCTCGCCCGCACCGTGAACGAGCACCTCACGCCGGACACGCAGGTGCTCGTGGCCGAGATGGGGACGTACGGGCCGGGGGAGATCGCCGAGATGTGCTCGTGGCTCCGGCCGACCGTCTCGGTCATCACCGCCATCGGCCCGGCGCACCTCGAGCGGTTCCGCTCCCTCGACCGCACGCTCGCGGCCAAGTCGGAGATCGCCGCGGGGGCCGACGTCGTCGTGCTCAACGTCGACGACGAGCGCCTGGCCGGCCTCGCCGCCGCCTTGCGATCAGAGGGCCGGCGGGTGGTCGGCGCCTCGGGCTCCTCGCCCGAGGCCGACGTGGCGGTCCTCCCGGTCGAGCGCGGCCTCGAGCTGCGGGTCGGCGCAGCGCGGGCGGGCGTGGTCGGGCTGGCGGAGGGGCAGCGCCCGACGTCGCTCTCGAACCTCGCCTGCGCCGCAGCGGTCGCCCTCGAGCTCGGAGTCGCACCGCACGAGGTGCTCATGCTGCTTCCGACCGTGCCGGTGCCGCCCAACCGGCTCGAGCGGTACGTGGCCGACGGGGGCTACGTCGTGCTCGACGACACCTTCAACTCCAACCCGGCGGGGGCGCGCCTTGCTCTCACCCGGCTGGCGGAGGAGGCGCCCGCCGGGAGGCGGGTCCTCGTCACACCCGGCATGGTCGAGCTCGGCGCGACCCAGTTCGAGGAGAACGCCCGTCTCGCCGAGGAGGCGTGCACGGTCGTCTCGGACCTCGTCGTCGTCGCCCGCACCAACCGCCGCGCCCTCGTCGAGGGGGTCCGACGGGCGGGCTCCCCGGTCTCGCTCCAGCTCGTCGAGCGGCTGGACGACGCCGTCGGCTGGGTCCGGGCCCATCTCGTCGCCGGCGACGCCGTCCTCTACGAGAACGACCTGCCCGATCACTTCCCCTGACCAGCGCCACGCCGGCCGCCGGAACGGGCCGCGCCCGGCCGGGTCGTCCACGCTGGTCGCCCGGCACCCACCGGTAGAGTGACGCCGCCATGAGCGGACGCAGCCGTCGGGGACTCCTGCTCGACGACGCCGGCTCGCTGGGTGCGGCGGCCTCACCCCCGGCGAGCACCGTGCCCCGGCGGGTCGGCGTGGTCTTCGGGGGCCCGTCGCCCGAGCACGACGTGTCCATCCTCACCGGCCTGCAGGCGGTGCGGGGCCTGAGCGGGGCTCCCGGCGTGAGCAAGGTCCGGCCCCTCTACTGGACCAAGGGCGGTGAGTGGTTCGACGCCACGGGAGCCGTGGAGGCCGCCGCCTACGCCGACGGCGCCCCGCGGGGCGCCAGCGCCCTTCGCCTCTCGGTCGGCGGCGGGGCTGGCTTCAGCGAGCGCAGGGGCCGTTTCGGCGGCCGCGACGAGGCCGTCGAGCTCGACGCCCTGCTCGTCTGCTGCCACGGCGGTCCCGGCGAGGACGGCACGCTGCAGGGCCTTCTCGACCTCGTCGGCATCCCGTACGCCGGCCCGAGCGCGGCGGGGGCGTTCCTCGGGATGGACAAGCTCGCCTTCGCGACGCTGTGCGCGGGCGCCTTCCTGCCGATGCTGCCCCGCGTCCCGCTCACCGAGTCGTCGGACCGACCGGACTTCGACGGCCCCTACATCGTCAAGCCGCGCTTCGGCGGCTCGTCGATCGGCATCGAGGTCGTCGAGGACTTCGACACGGCGCGCGCCAGGCTTCGCGCCAATCCCCACCTCGGCCGCGGGGCGGTGCTCGAGCCCTACCGGCCCGACCTCTACGACCTTCAGATCGCCGTCCGCAGCTATCCGACACTGGAGCTGTCGGCGATCGAGCGGCCGCTCCGGGCGAGCGACTCGGCCGAGATCCTCGGGTACGCCGACAAGTACGTGGGGCCCGAGGGCATGACGACCGCACCCCGCGAGCTCCCCGCCGACGTCCCGTCCGAGCTGGCCGACGAGATCCGCCGTTCGGCCGCGTCGGTGGCCTCGCTCGTCGGCGTGCGCGGCGTGGCGCGCATCGACTTCCTCTCCGACGGCACGGGCGCCTACGTGAACGAGGTCAACACCATCCCCGGCTCGCTCAGCCGGCACCTCTTCGTCAACCCCCCGGTGCCCTTCACCCAGTTCCTGCTGGACCTTCTCGCCGAGGCGGTCACCCGGCCCGCTGCCTCGTTCTCGTCCGCCGGCTCGGACGGCTCGCTGCTGCGCTCGGCCGGCTCCATCGCGAGGAAGCTCGGCTGACCGGGGACACGCGCCCGTGAGCTTCCTGAAGCGGCTGCTCGGCCCGGGCGAGGAGGTGGTGCTCGAGTCCCGCCCCCATTGGTCGGTCCTCGTCCCCCGCGCGGCCGTGCTCCTCCTCGTGCTCGCAGGGTGCATCGCCGTGGTGGTGCTCTGGTCGTCTGCGCCGGTGTGGATCGGCTACCTGCTCGCCGCCGTCGGCGCCGTCACCGCCGCCTGGTTCCTCGCCAGGTTCGTGCGCTGGCGGACGTCGTGGCTGGTGATCACGACCCGCCGGATCGTCTATCGCAGAGGCATGCTCCAGCGCATCGGGCGCGAGATCCCGCTCAGCCGGGTGCAGGACGTGACGTACCGCCAGAGCCTGTTCGAGCGGATGATCGGGACGGGCGACCTCACGGTCGAGTCGGCCGGTGAGGGCGGGAGCGAGCCCTTCCCGCACGTGAAGCGCCCTGACCGGATCCAGTCGGTGATCAGCCAGTTGACGTCCTCCCCGCCGCCGCCGCCGGAGCCGACTGGCGGCCTCTTCGGCCGTCGGAGGGGCGAACCCCAGCCGGCGGCGCAGCCCGGCGCCCCGTCGGTCGTCCAGCAGATCGAGCAGCTGGCGCACCTGCACCGCTCCGGGGCCATCACCGACGCCGAGTTCGAGGCGAAGAAGGTGGAGCTCCTCGGCCGCCTCTGAGGCGACCTCAGGCGAGCCGCGCCGGCCCGCCCGGACGAACCACCCACGAGGCGAGGTCGCCGAGCGGCGGCCTGAAGGATCCCGTCTCGCAGAGGGCGACGACGCAGCCTCCGAAACCCGCCCCGGTGAGGCGTGCCCCGAGCACACCGCCCCGGGCCTTGACCGCCGCCACGGCCCGCTCGAGCTCGGCGGAGGAGACGGCGAAGTCGTCCCGCAGACTTGCGTGGCTCTCGTCCATGAGGGCGCCTGCCGTCTCGAGGTCGTCACGGCGAAGGGCCTCGGCGAAGGCCAGCACCCGGGCGTTCTCCGTCACGACGTGACGCGCCCGGCGGCGCAGCAGCGGGTCGCCGATCGACTCGACGTCGGCCGCCGAGGCCGTCCGGAGCGGGCCGATCTCACAGGCCGCCGCCTCGCACTGCGCCCGGCGCGTCGCATACCCGGAGGCGGCGAGCGAGCGGCTCACGCCCGAGTGGACGACGGCCACCTCGGCCGCCGGGGGGAACGGCACGGGCGTCACCGCCAGCGTGGCGAAATCGAGGAGGAGCGCCTTGCCGGCCTCGGCGAGGCAGATCGCCAGCTGGTCGAGGAGCCCTCCTGGCACGCCGGTGGCGTCCTCCTCCGCCTTCTGACAGGCGATCGCCAGCTCTCGCGGCGTCCGGCCTGCGCCGAGGGCCAGTGCGAGGGCGACGACGAGCGACGTGCTCGACGAGAGGCCGGCGCCGACGGGCAGCGTGCTGCGGACGAGGCAACGGCCTCCCGCCGGCGGGGGGAAGGCCGCCACGACCGACCCCGCGAGACGCGCGAACGGGGAGCGGGCGGTGCCGGCTCCGCCCTCGCCGTCCAACGGGAGGAGGACGGCCTCTCCGGTCGCCTCGGAGGCGACCTCCACCTCACTGGCGCCGGGATCGGGGGCGAAGTGCGCTGTCGTGCCGAGGTCGATCGCCATCGGGACGGCGAGGCCGCCCACGTAGTCGGTGTGGTCGCCGATGAGGTTGACGCGTCCCGGGGCGAACGCCGCGCTCACAGGGTCGAGTGCGGCGAGGCGGCGACGGCGGCGAGCGCCTCCCGGTCGCCCGCCCGCATCGCCTCGATGAGGCGCCGGTACGCGCCGGCGGCGTCCTCTCCCATCGAGTCGAGGTCGCTCCATCGGGTGCCGCGCTCACGGTCGATGCCGTACAGCCCGAAACGGGGCTCGTAGCTGCCCCACTCGTAATTGTCCGCCAGGCACCAGTGCCAGTAGCCGCCGACCGGGACGCCGTGCTCCACGGCGCGGGCGAGGGCGGCCAGGTTCTCGGCGAGGTAGCGGGGCCGCGTCCAGCCGTCGCGGCGGGGGTACGAGCGGCCCCGGCGCACCCTGTTGCACAGGCCGTTCTCGACGACGAGGAGGTCGAGGCCTGGCTCGCTGTTGGCCGCCAGGTAGGCGGCGAAGCCCTCCGGGTTGGGCGGGTCGTCCCAGAGCGGCCGGTCCGGCGTCGGCCAGCGCCCACCCGCCGTCGTGCGGAATGGGAGCTGGAGGTGGGACGCCGTCTCGGGGTCGTAGAAGTCGACCTGCACGGCGTCGAGGCAGCGCTCGTGGGGCGAGGCGTAGACCGCCTCGAGCGTCCTCGGGAAGGCGGCCGCCGGGTCGATGATCCGCCGTGCGAACGCCCGGAGCAGCTCCTCGAGCTGCGGCCGCGTCCGGGTCGCGAGGCCGTCGGCCCGGCGCACGCCGCGGCCCGCCGGCGTGGCGTACCACTGCGCCCGCCGCTCGGCGAGGTGGGCGGCCGCCTCGTCCCGCCCGACGCCGTGGGAGCGGACGAGGAGGAGGTCGACGAGCAGCCGGTCGAGCTCGTAGACCGAGAAGTTGCAGTTGTTCGTCCCGATGCTCGCCTCGGCCCTCCCGCGCTTCAGGGCCTCGTAGGCGAGCACGTGGGCGGCGAGCATGTGGTCGGCCGTCCGGACGGTCGCCCTGCCGTCGAGGCGGCGGGCGGGGGGGAAGGCGCCGAGGAGGAAGCTCAGCAGCGCCACGACGTTGATCTCGTTGATCGTCACCCACGACTCGCAGAGCCCGCCGAGGCGGTCGCTCACGAGTGCAGCCCAGGCGGCGAAACGCTCCGGGGAGTCACCCCGCTGCCAGAACTCCTCGCCGAGAAAGGCGGGGTGGGTGAAGTGGTGGAGCGTGACGAGCGGCTCCATGCCCCGCTCCCGGCAGGCCCGCAGGATCGTGGCGTAGCGGTCGAACGCCTCGTCGTCGACGTGTCCCTCCTCGGGCTCGCAGCGCGCCCACTCGACCGAGAGGCGGTAGGAGTCGACCCCGATGGAGGCGGCCCGGTCGAGGTGCCGCTCGTAGTCGTTCCAGAAGTCGACGGCGATGCCGGACGGCTCGACCCGGCCCGAGGCCTCGAAGCCGTGCCAGTTGTTGCGGGGCTCGCCCGGCCCGTTGAAGCCGCCCTCCACCTGGAAGCCCGCCGTGGCGACGCCGAAACGGAACCCTTCGCGCACAAGCCCGCTCATGGCGGCATTGTCGCACGGGGCCTGCGTCCGACCCGCCGGCTTGACCGGAGGTGGCCCGGCGGGGAGCATTCCCGCCATGCCGGCCGCCCGCCTCGACGAGGTCGAGATCTGGTACGAGACCTTCGGCGACCCGGCCGACCCGCCGGTGCTGCTCGTCGCCGGGCTCGGCATGCAGCTCGTCGCCTGGGGCGCCGACTTCCTCGAGCGGCTCGCCTCCGAGCACCTCTTTCTCGTCGCCTTCGATAACCGCGACGTCGGGCTGTCCACCCACCTGCACGACGCAGGCATGCCGGACCTCCTCGCCCTCTTCGACGGCCGCGACCCGCACGTCACCTACCACCTGGCGGACATGGCGGACGACGCCGCCGGGCTGCTCGACCACCTCGGGCTCGCCTCGGCCCACGTCGTCGGGATCTCGATGGGTGGGATGATCGCCCAGGAGCTCGCCATCCGGCACCCGTCCCTCGTGCGCTCGCTCTGCTCGATCATGTCGACGACCGGTGCGCACGGCATCGGCCGGCCGAGCGACGAGGCGGTCCACGAGCTGCTCCGCCCGGCGCCCCGCACCCGTGAGGAGGCGGCCGAGCTGGCCGTCGCCACGTTCCGGGTGATCGGCTCGCCCGGCTTCCCGCCCGAGGACGAGCGGAACAGGCGCCTCGCCCTCGACTCCTACGACCGGGCCGTCGACCCGAAGGGCGTCGCCCGCCAGCTCGGCGCCATCCTCGCCAGCCCCGACCGCACCGAGGCGCTCCGGTCGCTCGACGTGCCGACGGTCGTCCTGCACGGCCGGGAGGACGCCCTCGTCCACGTGAGCGGGGGAGAGGCGACGGCGGCCGCCGTGCCGGGCGCCCGGCTGGTTGTCTTCGAGGGGATGGGCCACAGCCTGCCGCTCCCGCTCTGGGATGCCCTCGCCGGCGAGATCGCCGGGAACGTGGCCCGTGGCGAGCAGCTCCGGGCGGCCGCCGGCGCCGGCGGCCCGGCGTGAGGAGGAGCGGGCCGCTCGCCGGCGTGAAGGTGCTCGAGCTCGCCGGCATCGGGCCCTGCCCTTTCGCCGCCATGGTCCTCGCCGATCTCGGCGCCGACGTGCTGCGCGTCGAGCGCTCCTCGGCCGTCCCCGCCTCGCCCCCGGAGGGCGTCCGCTGGGACCTCCTGCAGCGAGGGAAGCGCTCGGTCGGCCTCGACCTGAAGGACCCGTCGTGCGTGGCGCTCGTGCTCGAGCTCGCTGAGCGTGCCGACGCGCTGGTGGAGGGGTTTCGTCCGGGAGTGATGGAGCGCCTCGGGCTCGGTCCCGACGTCTGCCTGGCGCGCAACGGGAGGCTCGTCTACGGGCGCATGACCGGGTGGGGCCAGGACGGGCCGCTCGCCGAGCGTGCCGGGCACGACATCGACTACATCGCCCTCTCGGGGACGCTCTCGCTCGTCGGGCGGGAGGGAGAGCGCCCGCTTCCCCCCGTCAACCTCCTCGGCGACTTCGGGGGCGGAGGGATGCTGCTCGCCCTCGGCGTCGCCGCCGGGCTCTTCTCCGCCGCCGGCACCGGCAAGGGGCAGGTGGTCGACGCCGCCATGGTGGACGGCTCGGCCCTCCTCGCCACGATGATGTGGTCCTTCCGGGCCCTCGGCGTCTGGGCGGCCGAGCGGGGGACGAACCTCATCGACACCGGGGCGCCCTTCTACGAGGTCTACGAGTGCTCCGACGGCGGCCACGTGGCGGTCGGAGCGCTCGAGCCGCAGTTCTTCGCCGAGCTCTGCGAGGTGGCCGGTCTCGCCCCTCCCGAGGGGCGGTCGCAGAACGACCGGTCGTGGTGGAGGGAGGGAAAGGCCCGTTTCGCCGAGGTGTTCGCCTCGAGGCCCCGCGACGAGTGGGTCGCGCTCGCCGAGGGGCGCGACGCCTGCCTCGCTCCCGTGCTCTCCTTCGACGAGGCCCCCTCGCACCCGCACAACGTGGCGCGGTCCGCCTTCGTCGATCCGGGCGGCGTGACCCAGCCGGGTGCGGCGCCGCGCTTCTCGGCGACCCCGGCCGGCGTCGACGGCCTTCCGTGCTGGCCGGGCGAGGGCGGCCGCGGGGCACTCTCGCAGTGGGGGGTGCCCGACGACACGGTCGCCGAGCTCGAGGCGAAGGGTGCGCTCCGCCTCCTCGAAGGCGGTCCGGGCCCGGCCGGCGGGCAAGGTGACTGAGCTGGCCGGACGGTAGCCTTGCCGGGTGCCCCGCCGCTTCTACCTCGCGACGCTCGGGTGCCCGAAGAACGAGGTCGACTCCGCCAAGCTCGCCGGGCGTCTCGTCTCGGACGGCTACGAGGCGTGCGGCTCAGCGGCGGAGGCCGACCTCGTGGTCGTCAACACCTGCGCCTTCATCGAGGCGGCCCGCGAGGAGTCCGTCGAGACGATCCTCGAGCTGGCGGCGGCCCGCCGCCCGGGAGCGCGTCTCGCCGTCACGGGGTGCCTCGCCGAGCGGCACGGCGCCGAGCTCGCCCGTGAGCTGCCCGAGGTCGACGTCGTCGCCGGCTTCGGGATGGACGTCACCCCTGGAGAGTCGGCGGGCTCCGCCTCGCCTGTGCGCCTCCGGACCCGCGCTGAGGTGCCCTCCTTCGACCTCCTCGAGCTGCCGCGGCCTCCCGCCGAGGGGCCGTGGGCGTACGTCAAGGTCGCCGAGGGCTGCGACCGCAACTGCGGCTTCTGCGCCATCCCGTCGTTCCGCGGGCGCCAGCGCTCCCGTCCGGCTGCTGCGATCCTCGAGGAGGTCGACGCCCTCGGTGTGAAGGAGGTCGTCCTCGTCGCCCAGGACCTCGCCTCGTGGGGGAGGGATCGCACGGCGCGGGGCCGGGGGACCGGCGAGGACTTCGTCGAGCTGGTGGAGGCGGTGGCGGGGCGTGTCGAGCGGGTGCGGCTGCTCTACCTCTACCCGTCGTCGCTCACCGACCGGCTGGTCGACGCCATCGTCGCGACGGGCGTCCCCTACTTCGACCTCTCGCTCCAGCACGCCTCGGGACCGCACCTGCGCCGCATGCGCCGCCCCGGCTCGAGGGCGCGCTTCCTCGAGCGCATCGAGCGCATCCGGCGGGCCGCCCCCGGGGCGGCGCTCAGGTCCTCGTTCATCCTCGGCTACCCGGGCGAGACCGAGTCGGACCACGACGAGCTCCTCGGCTTCCTCGGGGAGGCCGAGCTCGACTGGGCCGGTTTCTTCACCTTCTCGAAGGAGGAGGGCACCCATGCCGCCTTGCTCGAGGGGCAGGTGCCGCCGCAGCTCGCCCTCGAGCGGCTGAAGGAGTGCGCCGAGCTGCAGGACGCCGTCACGGCCCGGCGGCGTTCCGAGCTCGTCGGGACCTCCTCGACCGTCCTTGTCGACGCCCCCGGCGTCGCCCGTTCCTACAGGGAGGCACCGGAGATCGACGGCGTCGTCTCCGTGCCGGCCGAGCTTGCCGTGGGGTCGTTCTGCGAGGTCGCCTTCGTCGACTCGCTCGGTCCCGACCTCATGGGTGAGCCGCTCGCGACGGGACAGGCCGATTCGGGCGCTCCCGCCTCGGCAAGGATCGGGGCGGCGCGGTGACCGCGGGCGCGGCCCCTCCCGCCGAGCCGTCTCCGCCGAGCGCGGCGGGCGCCGCCGGCGCGGGCGCCTCAGGTGCGGGCGCCCAGCTCGGCACGGCCGGGGACAAGCGGTCCACCTTCGGGCCGAGCGCCCTTCTCACCCCGGCCAACGTGCTCACGATCCTCCGGCTGCTCGCCACGCCCGTCTTCGTCTCGCTCGTCGTCCTCACCGGCCCCTCGACCTGGCTGCTCGCCTCGCTCTGGCTGGTGAGCGCCGGGAGCGACGGGGTCGACGGCTTCCTCGCCCGCCGTCAGGGCGCCACCACCTCTGGCGCCTTCCTCGACCCGCTCGCCGACAAGATCCTTGTGCTCGGCGTGCTCGCCTCGCTCGCCGAAGTCGGCGAGATCGGCTGGCTGCCTGTCGCGCTCATCGCCCTCAGGGAGTTCGCCATGAGCGCCTACCGCATCCGCGCCGGACGGAGGGGGATCTCGGTGCCGGCCCGGCCGAGCGCCAAGCTGAAGACCCTCGTGCAGGACGTCGTGGTGGGCCTCGCCCTGCTGCCGCCCGTCGGCGCCCACCACGCCGGCCTCGTGCGGGACCTGTTGTGGGTGGCGGTCGCACTCACCCTCTACACCGGGCTCGAGTACGCCCACGACGCCCGCCGGCTCGTGACGCCGGCAGGCCCGGCGTCCGCCTGAGGCGCGCCGGGCGGGGGGTTTCGTCCATGCGGGTGGAGGTCGTGGCGGTCGGGACCGAGCTGCTGCTCGGCCAGATCGTCGACACCAACTCGTCGCACATCGGCGAGGAGCTCGCTGCCTCCGGCATCGACTGCCACTTCCACACCAAGGTGGGCGACAACCTCGAGCGCATCGTCCTCGCGTTGCGCAGCGCCCTCGCGAGGAGCGACGCGGTGATCGCCTGCGGGGGGCTCGGCCCGACCCAGGACGACATCACCCGCGAGGCGATCGCGACCGTGATGAACGTGCCCCTGCGGCGCGACGAGGTGGTGCTCGAGGCCATCCGGGCGCTCTTCGAGCGGCGGGGCCGGACGATGTCGGAGAGCAACGCCCGCCAGGCCGACGTCCCCGAGGGGGCGACGGTCATCCCCCAGGCGCTCGGCACGGCCCCGGGGCTGATCTGTCCCGTCGGCCGCAAGGTGGTCTACGCCGTGCCGGGCGTCCCCTTCGAGCTGGCGGAGATGCTGCAGCGGGCGGTCCTCCCGGACCTCCGCGCCCGGGCGGGCGAGCCGGCCGTCATCGCCAGCCGGACGCTGCGCACCTGGGGCCACACCGAGTCGCGCCTCGCCGAGGTGCTCGCCCCGTTCATGGAATCGCTCGACGCCCGGGCGGCGGCGGGGGAGGGCGCCGTCCCGACCCTCGCCTTCCTCGCGAGCGGCGTGGAGGGCATCAAGGTGCGGGCGACCGTGAAGGCGGCCGACGCCGAGGCCGGGCGCGCAGCCCTCGACGCGACGGAGGCGGCAGTGCGCGAGATCCTCGGGCGCACCGTCTTCGGGGTCGACGACGAGACGATGGAGGCGGCCGTCGGGCGCCTGCTCGGCGGGGCCGGCCGGACGCTCGGTGTCGCCGAGTCGCTCACGGGAGGTCTCGTCGCCTCCCGGATCGTGTCGGTCCCCGGGGCGAGCGACTGGTTCCGGGGCGGCGTCGTCGCCTACGCGAGCGACGTGAAGCGAAACGTCCTCGGCGTCGCCGACGGGCCGGTCGTCTCGTCCGAGGCGGCGGCCGAGATGGCGGGACGCGCCCGCGAGGTGCTCGGGGCCGACGTCGGGCTCGCCACGACCGGTGTCGCCGGGCCGGCCGAGCAGGAGGGCCGGCTCGTCGGCACCGTCTTCGTCGGCCTCGCCCTGCCCGGGGAGGCGCCCGAGGCCGTCGAGATGCACCTGCCAGGGGACCGGGAGCGGATCCGCCAGTACGCCACCATCTCGGCGCTCGACGCGCTCCGCCAGCGCCTCCTCGACGAGCTCGGCTGAGCGCTCAGAAGCGCGTGTTCCCGATCGCCCCGGGAAAGATGATCCCTGCCACGGTCGGGGGGGCGATGAAGTCGCCGGGCTCGGGCCCGGCGCCGCCCGAGGCGTGCAGCTCGGAGAGGGCGGCCGCCACCTCGTGCTCCTCGGGCGCCGCCAGCGTGTCGGGCTCTGCGAGGCTGCCGTCGCCGAGCTCTCCGAGGAGCTCGAGCACCCTGTAGGGGCGGTCGTCGGCACCGGGCATGCCGGCGTGCCGGAGCAGCTTCCGGCCGGCCGGCGTGAGGCCCATCTCGGCGGCCCGCCACTCGACGAGCCCCGCATCGACCAGCATGCCGAAGCTCTCGGCGAGCTCCCCCTCGTCGGGCAGCGAATGGAAGAGGCGCCGGCACACGCCGAGCACCTGCACGAGCCCGGCGAGCTCCCCGCCGTTCGCCGCCTCCACGGCGAGAAGGAGCGCGGCGTCGGTCCTCGAGAAGAGGACGTCGTCGTCCGTCATGCCGGTCCCGCCTTTCGTCGCATCGTCCAGAGCGGCGGCCCGTTCTTCACGGGGTGCAGCTCCTGGGCGACCTCGTAGCCGAACCGACCGTAGTACGGGATGTTCCGCTCGTTCTGCGTCTCGAGGTAGCAGTCGACGCCCTCGGTGTCCGCCCGCTCGAGCATCTGTCGCTGCAGGGCGGTGCCGATCCCCGAGCGCTGGACGAGCGGGTCGACCACGAGGAGCGCCAGGTACCAGAGCGGCTCGCGGGGGTGCTCCTTGTCGATGGCGACGAGATAGCGGGTGCCGTCGACGAGCGCCCGCGGCCGGGGGAAGAGGGCGTAGAGGGCGCCGGCGGACTGCTGGAGCTGGGCGCGGGCCGAAAGCGGCAGGCGGCCGGGCCCGATCGAGGCGGCGACGCCGACGAGCGTCCCGTCGTGCCGCCGTGCGGCGAGCACCTCGCCGGTGTCGATGATCGAGGCGACGACGGCGCGCCAGAAGATGCCGAGGCCGCGGGCCCTGATCAGCGGGCGAGGCGAGAGGAAGACGAAGAAGGGGTCGTCGTAGAACGCCCGCGCCGCCACGCCGCCGGCTTCGGAGAGCTCGAGGCGGGAGCGGCCGAGCGGGGCGATCGTGACGTCGCTCCGGGTCACGCGAGGAGGTCTTGGTAGATGGAATGGGTTTCGTCGTCGAAGGCGACGAGCTTGACCAATTTCACGGACCGGGCGGTCGATCCCCTGATCGCCCGCACCGCCACGGCGGCCGCCTCGCGGCGCGGGTAGCCGTAGACGCCGGTCGAGATGGCGGGAAAGGCGACGGAGCTCGCACCGACGCCGTCGGCGAGCTCGAGGCAGCGCCGGTAGCAGGAGGCGAGCAGCTCGGACTCGCCCCCGTCCCCACCCCTCCAGACGGGGCCGACGGCGTGGGCGATCCACTTGGCCTTGAGGGCGAATCCCTCCGTCAACTTCGCGTCGCCCGGGTCGCACCCGCCGAGGGCCGCGCAGGCCCGGTGCAGCTCGGCGGCACCGGCAGCCCGGTGGATGGCACCGTCGACGCCGCCCCCGCCGGCGAGGGAGGAGTTGGCGGCGTTCACGACGACGTCGACGTCCTCACCGGTGATGTCGCCCTTCACGGCGACGATCTCGATCGGCACAGGTTCATTGTGCTTCGCATCCACCACCGAACGTACGTTCGGAACTACAGTGCTGTGAGTCGGTCGGAGGAGGAGTGTTACACCCTCTTCGTAGGGTGCTCCGCATCGTCCGGCGCAGGTGCCGGGCCGAGGTCCACACAGCAGGTACGCAGCAGCAGAGGAGACGGAGGAAGAGACGGCGATGGAGCGTGACAAGGCACTCGACGTGGCCCTCGGCCAGATCGAGAAGCAATTCGGCAAGGGATCGATCATGCGGATGGGCGAGCACGTCGGCGTCGGCGTGGAGGCCATCTCGACGGGCGCCATGGCGCTCGACCTCGCCCTCGGGATCGGGGGCCTGCCACGCGGCCGGGTCGTGGAGATCTTCGGCCCGGAGTCCTCGGGGAAGTCGACGCTCGCCATGCACGTCGTGGCCGAGGCGCAGCGCAATGGCGGCATCTGCGCCTACATCGACGCCGAGCACGCCATGGACCCCGTCTACGCCAAGGCGATCGGGGTCGACATCGACGAGCTGCTCATCTCCCAGCCGGACACCGGTGAGCAGGGCCTCGAGATCGCCGACATGCTCGTGCGCTCGGGGGCCATCGACGTCGTCGTCATCGACTCGGTGGCCGCCCTCACGCCCCGGGCCGAGATCGAGGGTGAGATGGGCGATACGCACGTCGGCCTGCAGGCCCGGCTCATGTCGCAGGCCCTGCGCAAGCTGACCGGGACGCTCTCGAAGTCCCGGACGATCGCCATCTTCATCAACCAGCTGCGGGAGAAGATCGGTGTCCTCTACGGGTCACCCGAGGTCACCCCCGGTGGCCGGGCGCTCAAGTTCTACTCCTCGATCCGCCTCGACATCCGCCGTGTCGAGTCGCTGAAGGACGGGGCCGAGATCGTCGGCAACCGCACGAAGGTGAAGGTCGTGAAGAACAAGTGCGCCCCGCCCTTCCGTTCGGCCGAGTTCGACATCGTCTACGGCAAGGGCATCAGCCGTGAGGGCTCGGTGCTCGACGTGGCCGTCGACCTCGGGATCGTGAAGAAGTCCGGTGCCTGGTACACCTACGAGGGCGAGCAGCTCGGCCAGGGCAGGGAGAACGCCAAGGACTTCCTGCGCTCGACGACCGAGATGATGGTCGAGCTCGACCAGCGCATCCGCCAGACCATCGTCGAGCGGGACGGCATCGACCTCGCCGGGGCCGCCACCGCCGACCTCGCCGGGGCCACGACCCTCGACGACGTGCCCCTCGGGGCGGGGGTCGACGACGACGAGCCGATCAGCCTCGGCTGAGCGACGCCGGAGGGCAGACAGCGCCTCTCACATCGCACCAGTTGGCGCTTTCGCCGCAGGGCGGATGTGAGAGGCGCTCGTCGCCGTTCGAGAGCGCGGTGAGGGGCGCCCTTCGCCGCTCGAGCGAGCGGGTCGGCCCCTGCTGCTACTTCGACTGGATGCAGCTTCCTCCGACCCGGTAGCTGTTGCTCGGGCCGCCGGAGTCGACCGCCTGGAGCGAGGCCGCCCCGACGCCCGACGGGTTCGGCGGGACGCCCTCCTCGGTGTAGGTGGCGCCGGCGGGCCCGGCGAGCAGGGAGCCCCACTTGAGCTTCACGTTCGCGAGCGGCACGTCGATCACGATGGAGCCGTTCTTGCCGGCGTGGAAGGCGCCCGTGTCGGTGTGAGCCGACTGGTACTGGTGCTCGCTCCCGGTCACGACCACCGTGCCGTCGTCGAAGGTCGGCGTCGAGGAGGGGATCGCTCCGAGCTGGGCCTGGGCGAAGTAGGTGGTCTTGCCCACCTGCCAGGTCATGTACCAGTCCTCACCGCTCGCCCCGGCCGGGACGGTGGCGCTGAGGTTCTCCACGGTGAGCTTCACCACGAGCAGCTTCTTCGCCTTGTTGGACGACATCGAGCCGTTCACGAGCGAGAGCTGAGGGTCGCTGTTGCCGAGGGTGTCGGTCGCCGTGTGCTTCGCGTTGGCCCACAAGAGAGGGCACCTGGCCGGCGCCGCCGCGCTCACGGCACCGGGACCGGCGTTGTTCGTCGCCGTGACCTTGCCGTCAAGGGTCTGCATCAGCGCCGCCACGTTGGGCACGCCCCAGCCCGAGACGTAGTCCCAGCCGGTCCCGGCCTGGTAGAGGCCGTTCGTCCCGATCGTGACGTCGAAGAAGTCCTTGGCGTCGGCCGCGGCGTTCTCGCCCACCTGGTAGAGGTTGGGGTTGGCGAAGCCGAGCGACTTGCGGGCGGCCGACTGGATCCTCGTCCACATCCCGACCCAGAGCGGCGAGGAGAGGCTCGTGCCACCCTCGCTCGAGGCGGCGCCGTTGGCGTAGATGTCGTAGGCGTTGGTGGCGATGTCACCCGACATGGCGGCGACGTCGGGAGCGCCGCGGCAGACCGTGCCGCTCGCGTACGGGTTGCCCGAGGGGTCGACGACGCAGGGGTGGTCGACCGCCGAGACCTTCTTCTGCCAGGCCGGCTCGGCGATGAAGGCCGCCGAGCCGCCGCCGGTGTACGGCCAGGCGTACTCGAGGTTGCGCTTGGGGGAGGTGGCCGAGCCGTCCGAGTAGAGGACCGTGCCGCCGACGCAGACCGCCCAGTCGCTCGCGCACGGGTAGTTCTCCATCGGCTGGCCCTGGTTGACGATGCCGTTTCCGGCGCCGATCACGGGAAGGGCGGCGAGCGGGCAGGACGAGCCGGTGTCGCCTGCGGCCGCGAACAGCGTGCGCCCCTCGATGGTCGCCTGCTCGAGCGTCTTCTCGGCGACCGGCTCGAGGTTGTCGCCGTCACCGGCGAACTGGCCGACCTGCGGCGGCTCGGCCTCCCAGAGGGTGTTGGCGGGGTCGGTCTCGCACTCGCCGAAGGAGGCGTTCATGGTGGGCGGCCCGCTCGGGTCGCTCACCCAGGAGGAGAACTCCGTCTCGACGTCGGCGTCCGAGAGCGACGAGGCGAAGTAGAGCTGGATCCCCTTCACCTTCGGCGCCATCCCGGTGCTCGCCTGGGTGTCGAGGTCCCACTCGACCTGGCCGCTGTCGTCGGTGAAGGGCCCCTTTCCGACGTCGTGCACCGTGACGGGCACCTGCGGCAGGTGCATCGCCTTCTCGAAGAGGCGGAGGTTCGAGATGACGTCGCTCGACTTGCCTTCGCCGAAGACGCCCATCGTCATGCCCTGGCCCTGCGTGACGGTCTTCCCGCCCACCGTGGCGGGCATGTCGTACATGGACCAGAGGTTCTGCGGGGTGTAGACGCACGACGGGGCGCAACCGAGGCTCGGCGAGGGCGAGCCCGCCGGGAGCCCCTTGATCGTCCTCGGGATCGAGAAGTGCTGCAGGGTGTTCAGCCCGACGACGGTCTCGATCGAGTCACCGGCGGGGACGGTCGGCGCCGAGTCGTTGGCGAGGAACGTGACGCCCTTCGAGCTGTAGCGCGAGATGGTGACGTGCATCAGCTTCTCGATGCGGGCGACGGACCCGCTCGCCTGGATCCAGTTGCCGGCGCCCGCCGTCTCGGTGACCTCGAGGCCGCCCTTGATGAGCCAGCGCTGCACGGCCTGCACCGTCGAGCGGGGGATGCCGAACTCGGCGTCGAAGCGGGCGGGAGTGAGGAACTGGTGGTAGTCGGCGCTGCCGGGGGTGTACAGCCCGGCGGCGTACCGGCTCTCGGCGGCGCTCAGGGCCGGCGACTGCGCCAGTCCGACGCCGATGTGGAGCACCGTGTGCGCATCCGCAGCCGACGCCGTGAGCAGGGTGAGGCCCGGCAGCAGGTCGGTCTTGAGACTGGTGGTGGCGAGGGCGGCAGTCCCCGGCTGGGTGGCCCCGGCGGGCGACGCCAGGACGGTGCCGGCCCCGGCCCCCATCGAGACGCACAGGGCCCCGGCTGCCAACCCGGTTGCAAGCCTTCGCGCCCGTGAGATCACCCCGGGCGTGCGCCCTCGTACGGGCGTGCTCCCGACAATGCGAGACAACATTGGCTCTCCTCCTGTCATGGGCATTCCGCCTGGTGAGGCGCATACCCGTGCCGCTGGAGGCGCATCCCCCGAATGAGCGGCGCTTGAACATGGAGGAGAACGGCCGTGCAGGCGAAAACCTGCGCGCCGGCCGCGAAATTGCCGCCGCAGCCCCCGCGAGAGGGCTCAGCGAGGGATCGTCGTGTGCTTGTACTCGTTCAGCTCGGGCAGGTCGACGAAAATCCTGAGCACGCGCTCGAGGGTGCGCTGGGCGAGGCCGGTGTCGCCCTGCGGGCGGGTCATGACGCGCACGAAGACCGCCTGGCTGCCGGCGATGAAGGTGGGGACGCCCCACACCGAGTGCTCGCTCACGGCGAGGTCGTGCTCCTTGCGGAACGTGGCGGCCGGCCAACCGCTCTCGATCTCGTCGAACACGACGTCGGCGTCGACTCCCTGGGCGGAGAGCACCTCGCGCAGCACGGCCTCGTCGCGAAGGTCGCGCGCCTCGTCGTGGCGGAGCGCGAAGAGCGCCTTGTGCACCTGGAGGAAACGCTCGGGCAGCTTGTCGCGCACGACGAGGCCGGCCTCCATGGCGAGGTGGTCCCTTCGCTTCTCGGGGTTGTCGAAGACGGACGGCTCCCCCTCCTCGAGGTGCATCTCGCCGAGCGAGAAGGGGACGAAGGTCACCTCGAAGGGCGCGCCACCCTCGAGAGCGGTCACGATGTGCTCGTGGGCGTTGCGTGCGAACGGGCAGCGGTAGTCCCAGGTGACGGCGAAGGCCGTCGGGAGCTCTTCGGATGAGACAGGGATCGGTGCAGTCACGATGAGTGCAACTTCGGAAGCCCGCGATGGATTCCCGATCGGGTGACGGCGGGCTCGCAGCTCAGGGCGGCCCGCTCCCGCGCACCATCACGGCGTCGGACACAGCCGGGCTCAGCCGGATGCTCGCCCGCGCCTTTTTCGACGACCCGATCTCGGTCTACCTCTTCCCGAGCGAGCGGAGCCGCATCCGGCGGCTCGAGCGCTACTTCCGCTTCCAGATCCGCACCGTGTTCCTGCCGAAGGGCGAAGGCTGGGCGACCGGGGACCTCGCCTCTGCGGCCTTCTGGCTGCCGCCGCGCAGCAGCGCCCGGCCACCCACGCTCGCCGAGGCCCTCGCGCAGGTGCCGGCCCTCTTCATCCTCGGGCGCGGCACCTCGCGGGCGATCGAGCTCGTACGCCTGCTCGAGAGCAACCACCCGACCCGCCCTCACTGGTACCTGGCCACGATCGGCACGGAACCCGACCGCCAGGGCCAGGGCCTCGGCTCGGCGCTGCTCGGGGAGGTGCTGGCGAAGGCCGACGCGGACCTCCTGCCCTCCTACCTCGAGTCCTCGAAGGAGCAGAACCTGGCGTTCTACGAGGGCCACGGTTTCGTCGTGCGGGGCAAAGCGACCCTCCCGGGCACGGCGGTGCGGCTCTGGTTCATGTGGCGGGAGCCCCGCCGGGAGCGCCCCGGGCGCTCGGACGGACCCGGTCGGGAGGCACCGGAGTGAGCCCGGGGGGCAGGGCGCCCGGCGTGAACACGACGTCGGTGAGCAGCTCGAGGACCGCCCGGGTCGGGGCGGAAGGGAGCGAGCGCGGGCGTTGGGCCACGCCGACGAGGCGGGGCGGGAGCTCGCGGACCCTCACGACCGCCCACCGCTCCGCCAGGTAGGACGGCACTGCCGTGGCCGGGAGGATGGCGGGCCCGTAGCCCTCGAAGGTGAGCGAGGCGATGAGGCGGGTGCCGTCGACCTCGGCCCTCGCCACGAGACGGACGCCGAGCGGCCTGACCGCCTCGTCGAGCTCGTTGCGAAACGCCGTCCCCTCGTAGGGAAGCAGGATGGGCAGCCCGTCGAGGCGCCGGACGGAGATCTCCTCGTGGCGGGCGAGCGGGTGGTCGGGACTCGTCACGAGCACGAGCTCCTCCTCGAAGAGGGGAGTGAGGGCGAGATCGCTCGAGGCGTGCGGCAGGTTGAGCACGGCGAGGTCGACCTCGCTCGAGGCGAGCTGGGCCTCGAGGACGTTCGTCGTCGACTCGACGAAGACGAGCTGGAGGGCCGGGAAGCGGGCAGGCGCCGACTCCAGCAACCGCGGCACGAGCCAGCGGGCCGTGGTCCCGATGATGCCGACCCGCACTGTGCCGGCCACGTCGTGCTGGAGCGCCGTCAGGTCCGAGACGAGCGCCTCGATCTCGAACTGCGCCCGGCGCGCCCGACCGACGACGAGCTCGCCCGCCTCGGTGAGCTTGCCACTCGCCCGGTCGACGAGCTGGGCGTTGAGCTCCCTCTCCAGCTTCTTCACGTGGGCCGAGACGTTGGACTGGACGGTGGCGAGCGATTCGGCGGCGGCGGAGAAGGAACCGTGCTCGGCGATGGCGACGAGGGCGCCCAGCTGGCGGAGGTCCATCACAAAAAACGATACTACATATCAGGAATATTCGTTTGACTGATCTAGGCGCCCAGGGCAGAATGGACCTCACGAAGACCACAGGGTTCTAGCCGGAATCCCCCCTCCGGCCCTGGTGAGTCTCTTGAGGAAGGGGCCGGTATCCCCCCCACCGGCCCCTTCTTCGCGTCCGGGGACGGGTTGGGGGCGCGGGCGGGGACTCCCCGACGGGCGGGGGCGGGCCTCCCGGACGCCGGCCCGCCCACCCAGCTCAGGCCGGTCGCAGGGCCGCAGTCCCATAACTTGATGGCGTGGGCCGCCAGGCTGCGATCTTCGACCTCGACCGCACCATCTTGAAGGGCGCGAGCGGCCCGCTCATCAACGAGGCGCTCGCCGAGCTCGGGCTGCGGACGACCAAGCTCCCGGGCGAGATGCTCCTCTACCGCGCCTACGACCTCTTCGGCGAGAACCCGCTCGGCATGGCGCTCGCCCGGGCCGCCGCCCTCGCCGTGCGGGGCTGGTCGGTCGACCGCCTGCGCGCCGCCGGCCGCGCCGCTGCCGACCTGCTCGTGGACCACGTCGCCTCCTACGCCCCCGCCCTCCTCGAGGACCATGCCCGCGAGGGTCACACCCTCGTGCTCGCCACGACGACCCCCGAGGACCTCGTGCGGCCGCTCGCCGAGCGCCTCGGGATCGAGGAGGTCGTCGCCACCCGCTACGCCTGGGTCGACGGCGTGTACACGGGCAGGCTCGAAGGGGGTTTCGTGTGGGGGCCGGGGAAGCTCAGCGCCGTGCGGCGGTGGGCCGAACGAAGGGGAGTGGAGCTGAAGGAGAGCTTCGCCTACTCCGACAGCATCTACGACCTGCCCCTCCTCGCCTCCGTCGGCCAACCGAGGGCGGTCAACCCCGACGCCGCCCTGCACGGCGTCGCCCTGTTGCGGCGCTGGCCGGTCATGCACCTCGACGTGCCACCGGGGGTGCCCACCCTCGCCGGGTTCGAGATGTTCGACCTCGGCCGGCTCGTCGTGCGGCCGGAGCTGTTCCCCTACGCCCGCTTCGACGTCGCCGGCGTCGAGAACATCCCCGACGAGGGGCCGTTCATCCTCGTCTCGAACCACCGCAGCTACTTCGACGTCGCCGCCGTCGCCCTCGTCGTCGAGAAGAAGGGCCGCCCGACCCGCTTCCTCGGGAAGAAGGAGGTGTTCGACGCCCCCGTCGTCGGGCAGATCGCGAGGGCACTCGGCGGCATCCCGGTCGAGCGCCAGGGCGACGGCGCCGCGGCGCTCGGCCCGGCCGAACGTGTGCTGCGGGCAGGCGAGGGGCTCTGCCTGCTGCCGCAGGGGACGATCCCGCGGGGGCGTGCCTTCTTCGACCCGGTGCTGCGCGGCAAGACCGGGGCGGCTCGTCTCGCCGCCGCCACCGGGGCGCCGGTCATCCCCGTCGGCGTCTGGAACACCGAGGCGGTCTGGCCCCGCTCGGACGCCATCCCGCGCCTCACCCGGGTGGTCGGCGCGCCGACCGTGCGGGTGCGCGTCGGCCCGCCGGTCGAGGGCCTCGTCCTCGGGCCCCGCAGCGCCAAGGCCGACACCGAGCGCATCATGGCGGCCATCAGCGCCCTCCTCCCGCCCGACGCCCACGAGCCCCACGAGCCCTCGGAGGAGGAGCTCCGCCGGACCTATCCGAAGGGCAAGGTAGGCGAGGAGCGGGCGATCGGCGTCTCGCCGGCACCGGCACCAGCCGCAGCCGCTTCGAGGAACGGCAAGGCCCCCGCCAAGAAGCGCCAGCCAACCGTCAAGAAGGCCCAGCCAGCCGTCAAGAAGAGCCAGCCCGCCGCCAAGAAGACCCAGCCCGCCGCCAAGAAGACCCAGCCGGCCGCCACGAAGCGCCGGCCCACCGCCCGGACGAGGGCCTAGGCCCGACCCCGCCCGAGAGAGAGCACACGAGACATGTGCGGCATCGCCGGCTTCCTCGGTCCTCCCGACCACCTCCTCCTCGCCGAGATGTGCGAGCGCATCGCCCACCGCGGGCCCGACGACGAGGGGTTCCTCGAGCGCGGGCAGGCGAGCCTCGGCCACCGGCGCCTCTCGATCATCGACCTCGACCACGGGCACCAGCCGTTCTCGAACGAGGCGGGGAACCTCCACCTCGTCTACAACGGCGAGGTCTACAACTTCCGCGAGCTGCGCCGCGAGCTCGAGGAGGAGGGCGCCCGTTTCGCCACGCACTGTGACACCGAGGTCGTGCTCGTCGCCTACGAGCGGTGGGGGGCGGCCTGCTTCGAGCGGTTCAACGGCATGTGGGCGCTCGCCTTCCTCGACGAGCGCCCCCGCAGCGGCCCCGAGCTCGTCCTCTCGCGGGACCACCTCGGCATCAAGCCCCTCTACTACGCCGAGGCCGGCGGCCGGCTGCTCTTCGCCTCGGAGATCAAGGCCCTCCTCGCCTGCGAGGAGCTCGAACCGGAGGTGGACGAGCAGCGCCTCGCCGAGTACCTCGCCCGCGGGCTGCACGACCACGACGAGCGGACGTTCTTCACCGGGGTCCGCCAGGTGCTGCCGGCGACCGTCGTCACCTTCCCGGTGGGCGAGGGTGAGACGGCGACAGCACGGACCAACCGCTACTGGGAGCCCAAGCTGTCGACCGGGGGGCCTTCGGACCCGGCCAGCTTCAGGGAGGCCTTCACGAGGGCGGTCGAGCGCCGCCTCGTCGCCGACGTCACGGTCGGCACCTGCCTGTCGGGCGGGCTCGACTCGTCCTCCATCGTGTGCGTCATGAGCGAGCTCCTCGCCAAGGGGGCACCGGACGCCTCCTCGCTCGGCGAGCGCCTTCGCACCTTCTCGGCCGTCTTCGACGACGACCCGATCGACGAGCAGGAGTACATCGAGCCGGTGCTCGCCGCCTCCGGCGCCGACAGCGACTACGTGCGGCCGCGCTCCGAGGAGCTCTTCGCCGACCTCCCCGAGGTCGTCTGGCACCAGGACGAGCCGATGGTCTCCTCGGGCCCCTACGCCCAGTACCGGGTGATGCAGCTCGCCCACGGCAAGGCCAAGGTGCTCCTCGACGGTCAGGGGGGCGACGAGCTCCTGGCCGGCTACGTGCCCTACCAGTACGTCTACCTGCGCCAGCTCGCCCGTTCCCGCAGGCTCTCCGAGCTCCGGCACGAAACCCTCCTCGCCCGAGACGTCCTCACGCCCCTCGTGCGCCGGCGCGTGGCGAGCGGCAAGCGCTCGGTCAATCCCGCCAGCTACTGCCCGGCGCTGCTCGGCCCCGGGCGACTGGAGGAGGTGCGCCGGGCGGACCACCGCGTGCAGGACGACCTGAAACGCCGCCTCGCCCAGGACCTCACCCTCTACTCCCTCCCGTCGCTGCTGCGCTACGAGGACCGCAACTCGATGGCCCACTCGATCGAGTCGCGGCCGCCCTTCCTCGACCAGGAGCTGGTCGAGCTCGTCCTGTCGCTCCCGCCCGACGCCATCATCCGGGACGGCTGGAGCCGGTTCGTGCTGCGCGAGGCGCTGAGAGACGTGCTGCCGGAGAAGGTGCGGCTGCGGCGGAAGAAGATCGGTTTCACGACCCCCGAGATGCGATGGCTGCGGGCCGAGCGGGCGCGGGTGCAGGGGATCTTCCGCTCGCCCTCGTTCTGCTCGCGCCCCTACTGGGACGGCCCCTCGGTGGCCCGCGCCTTCAAGGCGTGCTGCGACGGCGAGCTCGAGGAGTCGCCCTTCTTCTGGCGGGTGCTCAACATCGAGGCGTGGTTGCGCGTCTTCCACGGCCCACGGCCGCTCTCACCGGGCGGCCGCCGCCCGACCCGCTGCCTCGAGGCGGCCGGTGACGCAGAGACGGTCGAGCTGCTCGGCGACGAGACGGGCCGCTGGGCCCGCATCCCGGTGAACCCGGGCCGGCACGTCTTCTGCTGCGGGCCGGACGGCCGCAGCGTCTTCGGCCGGGCGCCCGTCCGCACGCCGCACATCCGGCCGGGCGACGACTTCGACCGCATCGTGGAGGACTCGGTGCTCTCGGCCGAGGGCGGCAGCCTCGGCCTGCAGGAGGGCGACATCGTCGGTGTCTCCGAGAAGGCGGTCGCCGTGGCGCAGGGGCGGTCCTTCCCCGTCGAGGAGGTCCACGCCGGCCGGCTCGCCCGCCTCCTCTCGGGGTACGTCTCGAAGACGCCGGCCGGGATCGGCCTCGGCATCCCCGAGACCATGCAACTCGCCATCGACGAGGCGGGACCGGGCCGGATCCTGCTGGCGGCGGCGGGCGGCGCCGCGGGCCGCCTCGTCGGGCGGCGCGGCACCTTCTACCGCCTCGCGGGCCCGCGGGTCGCCGCCATCGACGGCCCGACGGCGGGCACGCTGCCCCCCTCGGACACGCACGCCAAGCTCCCGCCCCGCGACCCGGACAGGGTGGCCGAGCGGCTCTCCGAGCGCCTCTCGGCGACGGCCGGAGGCGTGGTGCACGTCGCCGTCGTCGACGCCAACGACCGCGGGGTGGTCGTGCTCGGCGCCTCGCGGGGCGTCGACCGGCCGATGGTCGCCTGGCTCTTCGGCGACAACCCGCTCGGCCAGGGCTCCGAGCAGACGCCCGTGGCGCTCATCCGCTACTTCGGGCGAGTCGGCCAGCGGGTCTGAGGCGACCTGGGCAGGGTCCGCGAGAGCTCACTTCAACAGCCGAGAGAGCCTCCGGTCGGCGAGCGGCTTCCCGCCCGTCTGGCAGGTTGGGCAGTACTGGAGGGAGCGGGTGGCGAAGGACACCTCCCGCACCGTGTCCCCACAGACGGGGCACGCCTCGCCGGTGCGTCCGTGCACCGACATGTGCTGGCGCTTGCCGTCCTTCAGCTCGGCGAGGTCGAGGCGCGACGCCCGCTCGACGGCGGCGCCGACGACCTCGACGAGGGCCGTGTGGAGGCGCCCGAGCTCCTCGGCGCTGAGCTTGGCGGCCGGCTTGAAGGGCGACAGCCTTGCGGCGTGCAGCACCTCGTCGGAGTAGGCGTTGCCGACGCCGGCGATGAGCGACTGGTGCGAGAGGGCGTGCTTCAGGTCACCCTTCTCGCCGGCGAGGAGCTCGCCGAGGCGTGCCTTCGTGAGGGCGGGGTCGAGCGGCTCTGGCCCGAGCGTGGCGACGCCCTCGATGTCGGCCGGATCCCGCGCGACCCAGAGGGCGAGGCGCTTCTCGGTCCCCATCTCGGTGACGTCGAAGCCGTCCCCCTCCGCGAAACCCACCCTGAGCGCCAGCGGTCCCCGCGACGGACGCCCGGCGTTGGCCGTGAGGCTGTCCCGCCACTTCACCCATCCGCCCCGGGCGAGGTGGAGGACGAGCCAGTTGTCGCCGATCCGCATGCACACGTACTTGCCGCGGCGCTCGACCCGCCGGACCGTCGCGCCCTTCAGGGCCGACACCGGCGGGTCGTAGGTCTTGAGGGCCGAGATCGACGCCACTTCGAGGCGCGTCACGACGCGGCCCCTCGTGCGCTCGTCGAGGCGCTTCGAGAGCGCCTCCACCTCGGGGAGCTCCGGCATCGCCGAGAACGCTACGGCGTGGCGACTGGGGGCGGCGCCGGGGCGGCGGGCTCAGCCGAGCGTGGCGATCCCCCCGTCGACGGGGAGCACGGCGCCGGTCACGTACGACCCCGCCCGGCTGGCGAGGAAGATGGCGGCGCCGGCCATGTCGTCGGGCCGCCCGATCCGTTTCAGCGGTGCGGCGGCGGCGATCTGGTCGCCGAAGGCGGCGAGGGTGGCGGCCATCATCTTCGACTCGAAGGGGCCGGGCGCGATGGCGTTCACGGTGACCGTCGGGGCGAGCCGCTTGGCGAGGTGCCGTGTGAGCTGGTGGACGGCCGCCTTCGAGGCGGAATAGGAGTACGTCTCGAGCGCCGGCACGTGGATGCCGTCGATCGAGCCGATGTTGATCACCCTCGCCGGTTCCTCCGCCGTCCCCGCCGCAAGCAGGAGGGGCGTGAGGAACTTCGTCAGGTGGAAGACGGCCTTCACGTTGAGGGCGAGGACTCGTTCGAAGGAGCGCTCGTCGTGCTCCGCTAAAGGCGCCCCCCAGGTGGCCCCGGCGTTGTTGACGAGGATGTCGAGCCGGTCGTGCCGTGAGGCGATCTCCCCGGCGAGCCGGCGGCACTCCTCCTCGCTCGACAGGTCGGCGGGTAGCGCCGTGCACGAGCCGCCGCCGGCGCCGAGTGCCGTCAGCTCGGCGGCCGTCTCCTCGAGCTGCTCGGCCTTGCGGGACGAGACGTAGACGGTGGCGCCGGCCTCGACGAAGCCGGCGGCGATCATGCGGCCGATCCCGCGTGAGCCGCCCGTCACGAGGGCGGTCCGGCCGGCGATCGAGAAGAGCCCGGGAAAAGGGTCGGTCATGACAGGTTTCTAGCGTGTGAAGATGGGTGCGTGGCTGGCTTCGGGCAGCGCTTTGCGATCCGCTACGGCGCCTTCCGGCTGCTGCTCAGCATCCTCGGCCTCGGCCCGGCCTTCTCGTCGGTGACCGTCGAGCCGGACACCCTGCGGGTCGCCATGGGCTGGGCCTTCCGGGCGAGGATCGCGCGGTCGTCCGTCCGCCGGGCCGAGGAGGGCCCCGACGCCGCCGCCAGCATCGGCGTGCACGGCTTCGGCGGGCGCTGGCTCGTGAACGGGGCGCTCTCGGGGATCGTGGTCGTCGAGCTCGACCCGCCGGCGAGGGCGATCGTGATGGGCTTCCCGGTGAAGGTTCGAGAGCTGCGGGTCGGCGTCGAGGACCCGGCGGGCCTCCTCACCGCGCTGCGCTCCTGAACGAAGCGGGGCCACACCTCCGCTACTTCGGCACCACCTCCGGCGGCCAGGAACGGGCCTCCCGCACGGCCCGCTGCTCCGAGCGCCGGGCGCTCGGGTCCGCCGACGACGGCAGAGCCCAGGCGCGCCGCCAGGGCGAGGCGGCCGGCCCCCGGAACGGCGGCGTCGAGGCGGAGGCGGCGCGCACCCGTGCCGACCACCAGTCGGTCTCGGCCTCGTCGGCGAGGAGCGCCACGGCGGCCTCGATGCGGGCTGCGAACCGGCGGGCGTCCTCGCCCTCGGTGGCCCACAGCGGGGTCCCGATGCGCACCTCGGTCTCGCCCGGGCGCACCTGTGACGAGCCCTTCGGGGCGATGGCCCGCGTGCCGCGGAGGTGGACCGGCACGACGGGCACGCCGCAGCGCTTGGCGAGGTAGGCCGCCCCACCCTTGAACTCCTGGCCCCAGCCGTCGGGCGAGCGGCCGCCCTCGGGGAAGATCACGAGCGACCATCCCTCCTCGATGAGGGCCGCGGCGAGGTCGGCCGAGCGCCGGTTTACCCGGACCCGCTCCATCGGGATGGCCCCGAGGCTGAACGCCCAGAGAGCCGCCTTCCAGCGCCGGTCGAAGAAGTAGTCGGCCGCCGCCCCGACGACGGCGTGGTGGCGGATCCGCGGCGGCAGGCAGCAGAGCAGCAGCGTCGTGTCGAGGTGGCTGGCGTGGTTCGCCGTGACGATGACCGGGCCCTCGAGGGGCTCGAGGTGTTCGCGCCCGAACACCCGGGGGGAGGCCCCCAGCCGGACGATCGGCCAGGTGACGTCGTCGAGCAGCATCGCCCGGGCGAGGCGCACCGGATAGCGGCGTGCCCAGGCGGTGTCGTAGTCGACCCCGAGGCGGCGTTCGAGGGGGAGGGGCTCGACCCCGACGGGCCGGGTGGGTTTCGTGAGGAGGAAGCGGTGCCGGGCCGCCATCACGACACGTCTGCGATGAGGAGCGGCGGCACGTGCAAGTGGGTGATGGTCGGGTCGCGGCCGACGACGTCCGAGGCGATCTCGAGGGCGTCCGCCAGCGTCGAGGCGGGCGAGAAGCCGAGCCGCCGGACGGCCGCCCGGTCGCCCCCGACGACGATCACGCGGCCCACGTGCTCGAGGGCGTGCGCGCACCAGTACCACATGTAGAAGGGGTGGACGCCGTGGTAGGCGTAGCTCGTGCGGTAGAGGTGGCGGTACCACGGGTCGGTGGCGAAGGCCTCCTCGTACTTGGACTCGATCTCGAGGAGGTCGGTCGTCTCGGCGAGCACCTGCTCGAAGAAGTCGATGTAGCTCGGGTGGTGGACCGGGTTGAACGCCCACGGCGTCGGGTGCGAGAGGATCACGACGCCGCCCTCTCGCACGAGGGGCTTTCCCTGGTAGAGGTTGAAGAAGTACCCGAGCCCGAGGCAGGCCACGAGGATCGGGTTCATGATCGAGTTGACGTTGTACGGGCAGATGTAGGGGAGCCCCATCGTGAGCACGTCGGTCTGCCCGTCGACGTGGACGAGCTGCTGGGCGTGCACCATCGAGAGCGTCCGGTCGTGCACGGCCTCGACCTCGCCCGCCTGCACCGAGGTCATCTCGTGCGGCGCCTTCACGGCGTGGAAGATGCGGCGGGCGAGCTCGGGCGGCGTGCGGTCGAGGGCGGACGAGGCGGCGAGGAAGCTCGCCCGGTCCCGCACCGACCACTCCCACTCCCGCCGCTGCAGGAAACGGAACTCGGCAGGGAACGTGTCGGTGTTGAGCGTCGTCTCGATCTGGAAGATGCGCATGCCCGACTCGGCGATGAGGCGCCCCATCCGCCAGTTCGAGGTGTGCAGCTGCGAGCGGTGGCGATCCATGAACGACTTCGAGGCCCGCATCGTGCGCACGTTGTGGTGGTGCCGCAGGCTCTTGTAGGAGGCGAGCCCCGTGGCGACGGACTTGTGGCCGCCGTCCATGGCGACGAGGTTGATGTTCACGTAGACGAGGAGGTCGCTCTCGACGGCCCGCCGGTTGAGCTCGACGTCCTCGCCCTCGTCGGTCCGGCCGAGGTGGACGAGCTGGGAGGGGTCCTCGGCGTCGTGCTGCCAGAGCAGGCCGTGCGGGGCGAAGGCGTCGAAGATGCGCGAGCCGAGGATGTGGCGGAGCTCGTCGTCGGTCATGCGCCGGTGGAGGGCGAGGGCGGCGATGAGCACGACGTCGTCCACCCCGGCGGCCGCCGCCAGGTCGAGCACGGCCTCGATCACCCGCTGGCGCACGTCGGGCGAGCGCATGGGCGGGAGCGGGAGGGAGATGTCGTCGAAGGCGATCGTGAGGCGCATCCCCGGCCGCAGCAGCGAACGGAGCGGCTGCGAGTCCCCGAGCGGGTGCTCGAGGGCGTGGCGGATGGCGGCGTCGGGATCCTTGAGGGCGGCGAACGGTTCGGGGGCGTAGAGCACCCGCGAGCCGACCGGCAGCTTCTCGAGCCGGAACCCCTCCCCGTGCCAGAAGAGGGTCGAGGGCGTCGAGCGGTCCACTTCCAGCACGAAACCCGGCCGGGGGCTCACGGGGACTCCTTGTGATCCGGGGCCCCTGTGGGGCCGTGTTCATCTTTGGCCCCTCCGGGGCCGTGTTCATCCTTGGCCCCTCCGGGGCCGGGCGCCTCTTGCGCCCCTCCGGGGCGGCGACGGGCGGGCCGGCGCAGGTCGAACACGATCTTCTCCGCACCCCGGCGGCCGGCTGCGGCGGCGTGGGCGACGGCCTCCTCGTAGCGCTCGAGCGGGTAGGCGGCCGAGACGAGGCGCCCGAGCCCGGCGGAGGCGACGAGCTCGAAGGCGAGCTCGAACGTGCGCCGCGGACCGTCCGGGCGCAGCTCGGTCCCGTAGGCGTAGGCGCCCCGCAGCCGCACCTCCCGCTGCCAGAGCGGGGCCAGGTCGAGTCGCACGACGCCCGGCATGCCGACGAGGACGATCTCGCCGCCGGGACGGACGATGGAGAGGCACTCCTCGAGCGAGTCGGCGCTCCCGACGCAGTCGAACACGACGTCGACGCCGCCGGCGAGGCGCTCGACGCGCCCGCCGTCGGGGCCGAGGGCGAGCGTGGAGGCGAGGCGGCGGGCGGCCCGGCGGGTCTCCTCGGGCTTCACGACGAGGTCGGCCCCGAGCTCCGCCGCCAGGCGGCGCTGCTCGGGGTGCTTGGCGACGGCGAGGAGGCGTCCCGGCAGCGTGAAGGCGCGCAGGGACGCGATCGTGCACAGCCCGAGCGTGCCGGCCCCGAGCACGACGACGCTCGCGCCGCTCTCGAGCCCGGCCGAGCAGGCGGCGTGCACGGCGCAGGCCGTCGGCTCCACCATCACGGCGTCCTCGTCCGTGAACCCCTCCGGCACCGCCCAGAGCTGGCTCTCGTGCGCCACCAGGCCGGCGCCCCAGCCGCCCCCGGTGTCGGCGCAGAAGCCGGTCTGCAGTCCGGGGGCGAGGTCACCGAAGGCGAGGTGCTCGCAGGCGCCCCTGTGCCCGCCGGCGCAGGCCTGGCAGGGCGGGTCGATCCCGCGGGCCTCGCAGCCGAGGACCGGCTCGACGACCACTCTCGCCCCGTCGAAGACGCCCCCCGTGGCGTCGGCCACGATCTCGTGACCGGGCACGAACGGGAAGCTCACGATGCGCTCGAAGTAGCGGGAGCTGCGCCCGTCGAGGGTTGCGAGGTCCGACCCGCAGATCCCCGACAGCCGCGGGGCGAGGCGCACCCAGCGCTGCGAAGGGAGGTCCGGCGGGTCGATCTCGAGGAGCTCGAGCGGTCCGACACCGACCCCGTGGCCCGACCCCGCCACGGCGGCCGCCACCTTGGAGGCGGCGAACCGGGCCAGGTTGCGCTCGAAGACGAGGGCCCTCACCGGGCTGTCCCGGTCGCTGCCGGCGCGGCCCGCCCCGGACCGGCTCCGATCGTGCGGGTCCCCGGCCGAAGCCCGGCGACCGCGAGCGGGCGGCTCGGCCCGCCAGGCGTGCGCCCCCAGTGCTCGACCGGCCAGCCCCGCCGCCGGGCGACGGTGGCGAGCTTCGGCTCGGGGTTGACCGCCACCGGGAGCCCGGCCGCCTCGAGCATCGGGAGGTCGCTCGTCGAGTCGGCGTACGCCACCACCTGGTCCTTCGAGAGGCCGAGGCGCCGGGCGTGCTCCTCCATGAGGATCGCCCTCGCCTCGCCGGTCGGGGGCGCAGTCTCCATCTCGCCCGTGAAGGCGCCGTCCCGCTCGCCGAGCGAGGCGCAGACGATCTCGTCGAAGAGCGGGCGGATCGGCTCGACGATGAAGTCGAGCGCCCCGGTGATGAGCAGCGTCGTGTGTCCGAGCGCCCGGTGTTGCCTGAGGCGGGCGAGCCCGTCGGGGAAGGCCCGCAGCGCGAGCAGGTCGCTCCACAGCTCGACGGCGTCGAGGCGCAGCCGGTCGGCGGGGGCGCCCTCGTAGCGCCGGTAGAAGCTGCGCAGGAAGTCGCTCCGGTCGCGCCGGTCGAGGGCGAGGAGGGAAGGCGCCTCGGCGAGCAGCCCCGCCACGATGCGGGCGCGGTCCGCCCGGTCGAGGTGCCGTGTGGCGAGCCAGGAGTAGCTCTCGACGACGTTCGAGGCCATGAGGGTGTTCTCGAGGTCGAAGACGGCGAGGCGGGGCTCCTTCGAGAGGATCGATGCCCGCGCCCGCTCCTCGCGCGAGGCGAGCGTGCGGGTCGTCCCCGGCGAGGTCCTCACCCGGGCGTGGGCGACCACCGAGGGGAGGTGGACCTCCCCGATGTAGTGCGGCCAGTCGACGACGCCCGGGTCGAAGCAGAACCGCTCCCGGTCCGCCTCCGGCAGCCGCTCGTAGAGGGCGAGGGTGCGGTCGATGCGAAAGCGCGCCTCGGTCTCGGTGTAGGCGCCGTACAGCTCCACGTAGTCGAGGGCCCGCTCTGCCTGGACGCGGCGCTCCTCGAGCTTGCCCACCCACTCGGCCCGCTCGCCCCGCACCGGGAGCATCGTGAAGGCCCGCTCGGCCGCCCGGAGGGCCTTCGTCGCACGGCGGAGCTCGCTCTGCACCTTGCCCCGGTTCGGAAAAGACCAGCGCGGCACGACGATGGGCTGCCCGCGGCTGTCGTAGAGGGGGTGGCGGGTGAACCAGGACTCCACGTGGTGGGTGAGCTCGCCGTAGCGGAGGGGGTTTCGTGCCCCGGAGGCGACCTGGTAGACGCCCGGGTCGCCGGCGGGGTCCTCGCCCGGCCCGTCGGCCGCCACGGCGACGATGGCGGCCACGACGAGGTCGACCGGGACGACGTCGATGATGCCCTCGGGGATGCCGGGGAACTGGCGGAGGAGGCCCCTTGCGTAGGCGATGATGACCGGCTCGGCCATGCGAAAGCCGCGGATCCATCCGGGGTGCGGCTCGGCGAGCGAGGACTCGACGATGGAGGGCCGCACGAAGGTGACCGGCAGGTCCTGGCGGGTCTCGAGGAGGGCCCGCTCGCCGAGGGACTTGGTGAAGGCGTAGGCGTCCGGCCAGCCGAGCGCCTGGGCGCGGCTGCGCCCGAGGGCGACCATGCGGTCGCGCACCCAGTCCTCCCGGAGCCGCTCGGTCTTCTCTGCGAGGAGGGCGGTGCCGGCCGCCCCGAGCTCGGCGCGCGCCCGCGACTGCAGCTCGGCGAGGCGCTTCGGGTCGCGGCTCTGCGAGTCGGCGTCGGCCCTCGCCCGGCGGGCGGCGGCCACCTCGGCCCGCCAGTCGGTCGCCGTGATCCAGCGCGAGGCGGTGATGAGCTCCTCGGTGGCGTCGCCCTTGTGGCCGCTGTTGACGTAGGCGGTCGAAACGGCGACGAGGTGGGGGCGGCGGCCGGGCTCGGTCAGCTCGAGGAGCGTGGCCGCCACCCGCGAGGGGCCGAGGAGGTTCACCTCGACGGCCCCGTCGAGGGGGGCGTCGAAGCTGACGGTGGCGGCCGAGTGGACGACGACGTCGCAGCTCGCGAGCAGCTGGCGCCCCTCCTCGTCGAGCCCGAGGCCGTCGGTGGAGACGTCGCCGGCGACGACCGTGAGCCGGGTGGCGATCTCGTCGTCGAAGCGGTCGCCGAGCTCGCGCCGCAGCCGGTCGAAGCAGTCGTTGCGCACGACCTCGCGCCGCGTCCGCTCGGCTGCCGAGATCCGCTGGCCCGGCCGCACGAGGACGACGACCTCGCAACCGGGGACGCTGCGCAGCAGGCGCTCGACGAGGGCGGTCCCGAGGAAGCCGGTCGCCCCCGTCACGGCGATGCGCCGGCCGGCGAGACGATCGGCGATCACGGGCCCTGTTTCTAGCGGACGGGTCATGTCGGGACCTTGGACCCGGCGTGTGGGCCCGAGGTTGCAGCGCTCAGCGGGTGCTCATCGGCGAAGCCAGGCGGTGAGCCGGTTGCCCGGGCTCTCCTCGGCGGCGGGCTTCTCGGGTGGGGGAGCGGGCCGCTTGTTCGGCCGCGGCGGCGTGTAGCGCTTCGACGGCGGGGGAGCCACCCGTGGGGCGGCCGGGCCGGCCGACGGCTTGTTGAAGCCGCTCCGCTTCGTGCTGCGGTTGTGGTAGGAGCTCGAGGTCGCGGTCGTTGCTGTGCTCGTGCGCGCCGCTGCCGAGGCGTTCGCCCTCCCCCCTGTGCCGGCCGCCGCCGTGGCGCCCGCCGGGCTCGGGCGGGGGCGCCTGAGCGCCCGGAAGACCATCCACAGCCCGACGCCGAGGTAGACGAAGCCGAAGATGCCGGCCGTCTGCAGCACCGCCAGGCCGCCCAGGAGCAGGCTGAAGCCGAGGAGGGCGCGGCGCTTGGAGAAGGTGGCGCCGACGATGAGGACCCCGACGATGAGCCCGATGGCGAGCACCTCGGGGGCGGCGTGGTGTGCCTGGCTCGTGAGCTTGGGGTGCCCCTTGTCGAAGTAGTGGCGGAACTCGAAGTAGAGGGCGATCCCGAGGGCGGCGAGCACGCCGCCGAGGAAGAACCCGATGATGCGCTCCCGCTTGTCGATGAAGGTGACGCGGAGGCGGTCGTCCTCGCTCCCCGAGGCCGGCTGCGCCTTGGTCCGCCCGGCGGCGGGGCGGCGGAAGGCCGCGAAGGGCTGCTTCAGTGCCTCGAGGGCCGAGGGCGGCTTGAACTCGGGCGGAGCCGCCTCGGCGTCCTCGCCGGGCGGCGCCTCGAGGTCCTGATCGTCGGACACGGCGTCAGGCTACCGGCCGGGTTTCGTGCCTGTCCTGCTGGGGCCGGTCAGGGCCAGAGCGGCCGGGCGACGGAGAAGCCGAGCCCGCCGTCCCAGGAGTTGCGGGCCGCCACCTTGTCGACCGGGAGGCGCGGGGCGACCGCCCAGCGGCCGGTCGGGTAGCCGAAGGAGACCATGCAGGCGTTGCTCCAGCCGTCGTCGGGGACGCCGAGGAGGCGGCGGACGTCCTCGGGATGGCTGGCGCCGAGGACCGAGGTGAGGGCGCTCCCGACGCCCTCGGCCCGGGCGGCCAGCTGGGCGCTCCAGGCGGCCGGGTAGATCGAGCCGGCGCCGACGCCCGCCCGCACGAAGCAGAACAGGTAGAGCGGCACCTCCTCGAAGTGGTCGGCGAGCCACTGGGCGGATCGCTGCACCTTCAGCATCGAGGCGTTCGAGGGGTTGTCCGGGTCGGCGGCCGCCCGCTCGACGCGCTCCCGGTACGGCCCGGCCCAGAGCGCCGCGATCGACTCACGGTAGAGCGGGCCGAGCTCGGCCTTGAGGGCGTCGTCGTCGACGAGGACGAAGCGCCAGGGCTGGGCGTTGCCGCCGCTCGGCGCCCGGATGGCGGCGTCGAGGATCCGCGCCTGGGCGTCGAGCAGGATCGGGTCGGGCCGCACCCTGCGCATGGCGCGGGTGGTGTAGAGCGCCTCGTGGAGGTCCATGGGGCGCGAGCTTCTCAGAGCCGACGGCTCAGTTCACGTCCACGTGCACGAGGTCGACGGTGGTCGTGAGCGCCGTGCCGGAGCCCGAGGTGCCCTGGAAGCAGAGGTCCATGCCCTGGAGCGCCGTCGTGGTGGCGATCGTGGCCGTGATGGTCACCGACGCCGTCACCGAGGCGCCGCCCGAGCCTGGGTTGCCGAGGGAGTAGGCCGTCCAGCTCGTGCCCCCGTTCCCCGAGACGAGGAGCTGGAAGGCCGCGCCGGAGCCCGGGGTGGCGTTGGCGCCGTAGACGACGGTCGCCACCACCTTGCTGATCGTGGTGTAGCCGGAGGGCACCGTCGGGCTGTCGGCGAGCAGCAGCCCCGGGTTCGTGCCGGAGGTGCAGGACGTCCCGAGGGCGCTCGAGGGCCAGGCGCCCTTGTCCGTGTAGGAGGAGCCGTCAGGAGCGCTCAGCGCGGTCAGGTCCGTCGAGGCGAGCGTGGAGGTGGTGGGCACCGAGGGGGAGATGCCGGACGCCTGGCTCGCCCAGCTCGAGCCCAAGGCGACGATCGTGCCGGAGGCGCCGACGGCGACGGCCGTCGTGGAGCTCGTCGCGTCGATGCCGCTCAGGTTGCTCGTGGTGCCGG
>Ga0070735_10000096_pt1 | contig 110564 bp, 86 predicted proteins | sample Coa_R1_FD_66443 | JGI IMG/M metagenome (GOLD analysis project Ga0070735, IMG submission 66443) | Surface soil microbial communities from Centralia Pennsylvania, which are recovering from an underground coalmine fire - Coalmine... | ecosystem: Environmental > Terrestrial > Soil > Unclassified ...
ACTTCTCTCGTCGTCGCGAGCCCCGCAACACCCAACTATTTGTTGGAGACTGAGGCGGCGGCCTCGGTATGCGCCTGATCCCCGGGCTTTGCGATTGTAGGTTACATCGTATGGAAGCCCTTATGTATACGCGTTTGGTGGGCGGTGCCGGCCTTGAACCTGCCCTCTTGCCACGCACCTCATTCCCTCGATGTGGGACGACCTGCTCGGCAATGCCTGATGCGGCACGAGTTGCGGGCTGGTCCACCAACAAGTCAGCTGATCCTTCGAAGCGAGTGCATCGGGGCCTGCACTCACTTTGCACTCGTGGCCAACCCGATTTTTTGCGGCCGGCAGGTGTGGCTTCGGGGGCAACGCAAACCCTGTAACCACGGTCTTGTACAGCGCGAAGCGAGGATAGTGACTCCATCATATGTACATATGCAGTTGTAGACGAGCGATCTATTCCGACGGGTGCCGACTATTGGCGCCAGTGCAACCTCCGCGCGTGCTGGCGTGGCTCGGGGCCGCGTCTCCTTATGGGGGTTCTGGGCTAGCTCAGACATTTCACGACGGCGTGCAAACCTTGAACCTAGCGGACACTGAGACCATGATTGGGGATTCTTAGCGCCCGCTCATTTGGCCGTGGTCATTCTCGCTCCCACGAGTGGCGCATCAGCCCTATCTCGTGTGCACTCTCCGGATGATCGGTCACCCACCGATGGCACCGCCGGCACAGGACCACGAGGTTCCAAGCGTGGCTGGCCCCACGACGACCGCGGGGCTTGACATGGTGTCGCTCCAACCCGCCTTCGCGACCGCAGAGAATGCAGCGGCGAAGAGTCTTCTTGTGAGGGGTCTTGCGCTAGTGTAGATGCGCGTTGCGCATGTGCGCTCCGTCCAACCGTGCGAGACACTGCCCAGCTTCACGGACAGTCGCAGGCCGGCGGGTGCGCACACTCGCACCTGCTGCTGCAGGCCCCAGACCGCGCCATGGGTCAAGAGCATGAACGTATAGCCGTCGTACTTGATCGCCTCGATCTTTCTTCCCAGCACGGTCTCAACAAGCAGCTTCTGAATCGCCCTGGCCTCTTCTTCCAACTCGCCGTCGCGCTCGCCATCCTCATGCGGGGCACGAAGGTCGCTGCGGCTCAAGACCTTCGCCTCCTCGACCAGAGCGACCGCCGCATGTCGATCGCCCACCTCGAGGGCTCTCAGGGCCTGGCGGCTCACCATCGCCAGCTTGGTGACCTCCTCGCCAGAGATGTCTCGCCGGTCGAGACTCGTCGCCTGCACGAGTTCCGCCGCCAGGGTGACGGCATAGGCCCAGGACTTGCGCATTCCGAGCTCGGGTTGCGCCACATACTCGGTGAAGCTCTCATAGCCCAGGTCCCGGTAGACCTCTGTGTCGTGCATGGCGTTGAGCAGCGCTCCGAGGATCAGCAGCCGGTCTTCTGCCTGTCGGTGCGCCAGTCGGGGAATCTGTCGGGTCCGCCGGGTCTTCCCTCGACCCCACCCGGGATCCGCCTCGCCAACTCCACGATGAGCCAAACAGCGACGACGAGTCCGCAGACAAACGTAACAAGCACGAACCATCCCAGTACGGCCGCATCGATCTCGTTCTGCGCTATCCCGAATGGCATCGCGCAATGCTCCTTTCCCGGGATCCCGCCGCGCCCAGACGAGCGCCGTTCTTGTTGCCGTTGCTGCATTCACGCCCCGAAGAACCAAGGCCAGGACATCGTCGGGATCATGCGCCACTCCCGTGACTTGAGACGCCCTTCGGTCGGCGGAACACACTGGCTGCGCCCGTCTGGTCCGCCGGAAGGCCACAACCGGGTACTACTACTGGAGGGTGAACCCGTCTGCCCTGAAAAACCACAAACGGCAGTCCTGCTGACCCGCGGTCCCGACCGGAAACGATTGGTCGCGACGATCGCCGGGTTCCTCTACCCAGTACCGGCACGGGGCGAATATCCTCCACGCGCCACCCGAGCGATCTTTCCTCGCGTCTACGAACCGTCGCCGGCGGGCATCATCTGGCTGTGGAAAAGGGAGGGCCTGACATGCGTAAGGCGGCCATCAGTTTCGCGGCGGGCATTAACTTCGTGCTGAGCGCAAGATGGCTGCTCGTGGGCGCGCTGTTGATTCTATGTGTGAACGCGCAAGCCGCGGATGCACCAACGCTTCAAGCCCCGACGTGGATGATTGGTGATACGTGGACCTATCAAACTCCGAGCGGGGCGCAAATTGTCTATACGGTGCTGGGCGCGGGCAACAGCGGCTACACCGTGCGAGCGCGCCTTGGTAACACCCCAACCGGTACGCTCCTTGTCCATCCGAACCTGTCCACCGATAAAGGGTACTTCATCCAGATAGATTGGCCACTGGCATCGGGACGATCATGGGGTGCGGATCAGACAGAGCAAGCGAACGACGAGACCAGTACAATCAAGTGGCATACGACGTGGCTGGTAAAGTCGTGGGAGTCTGTCGCGGTGCCTGCGGGCACCTTTGACGCCTATCATGTCGACGGTAAGCAGTGCGCCGCGATTGCGGCGCGACCCTGCGGGAACTTCTCGTTTTGGTACGCCCCGACAGTCAAATCGTTCGTGAAAGAGTCGTGGGCATCGGAGAACTACTGGGGTAGGTTGGCGGGCCGAATGGAACAACTCGTCTCCTACACACTGCATAATCCCGGCCCGAACGGTCCCTAGCCAGGGGCTCGGTTTCCAACACGCCGATTCGGTCAGGCCATCTTGGATGCAGCCCGACATCATGCTCTGGATCAGGCTCTTGCTGCGGCGATACTCCTCCACCTCGGCGTTCGCCCATTCCCCGTCTTGACCGGTCGTCATCGGATTCGACGCTAAGCAGGCTTGCCCAACCCCTGGCGAGATCCCGCCTCATTCGCCACTCATCGAGCAGTCACGATGTTGGCCATGGCGTGCACATGCCCGTTGCCGAACGCGTTTGCCTCCGCAAGTGTCGCAAACCGGGCCTGGAGGACGACGCGACTGCCATCCGTCCCGTGCCGGACCACCCGATGACCCTCGTCCGTCGACCGCTCAACGAACACGAGATACGGCGGTTGTGGCCACTGCGGATATACCCGCCCGCAATCGTACTCGTGCCCGGGCATCAATGGTTTCGGTTCGCGATCGAAGTGTGGCATCATGTCCCTCCATGTGGATCCTGTGACAACCTCAATGGGCACCGGTCCGGCCAGATCATGTGGAAGGAACTGTACGTAACGCTCGCAACGAAGGTGCCCCGTATCTCGCAAATACCCGGGGGCTAGTGTTAGGGGACATCATTGTTGATCTGCCGGCGGAAATTCGTGGGGCAGCGACGAGGCGCGGACGGAACCGCGTTCACCTGAGGCAGCGAGGTGGCGCACATTGTCTTCGGGACGTGGCAACGGCGTTTCCGGACAGACACCAACTACCGGCTGCGTCACGAGGCGAGGGGGGGAGAGAGTGCGTTGAATGCTAGCGGAACCGTTACAAACGCTGGTACCGAGTAACGGGTTTGCGCCGCCCCGAAGGTTCCGCGCGTACCGACGTTTCGGAACGAGTTTTTGCGAAACGAACCCACCGGCCTGTATTCCCCCTCCCAGCAACTAACAGGGGATCGGCACGACGCTCAGAATCAGTCCCCAACCGTGGCGATACATCGAGCGCACATCGCCGATGAGGTGAACGTTCGGCGGCGGGGGCCAAGCGGCGTTGCTAGAGGCTCGCCGGGATGCCGCTCGTCGCCCGAGCGAGGGGGATGCCGTTCCATGAGCAGACTGCCACGCACGGCTGCGTACCAACGGCGGGCTCCGCACCGCAAGTACTGCCTTCACAACCATCGAGTCCCGCGCGCGACGATTAAGGCCCCGTTCTAGCGAGAGGAGACGGAATGCGACTATCCAGGATGCTTGTCCCGACGTTGCTCGCTAGCGTGCTGATGGGTATCACGGTTCCTAGCCCCGCAGCAGATCCTATTGCATTCACCACCATCGATGCCCCGGGGGCAACCGACACCTGGGTCTGGAGCATCAACAACGCCGGGGAGACCGTGGGGGCGTTCTTCAGGGACGCGGAAAAGAGGAGCCACGGCTTCCTACGCACCCCCGACGGCACGTTCACCACGATCGATGTCCCAGGGGGGATCAGCACGTACCCTCACGGGATCAATGATGCTGGGCAGATCGTCGGGACCTTCGACGACCCAAACAACGAGAGACATGGCTTTCTGCGCACCCGTGACGGCGTCGTCACGGCGATCGATGTCCCTGGAGCAACGGCGACCTCCGCCAGCGCCATCAACCGGTCCGGGCAGATCGTGGGCGTATTCCAGGACAAGGAGCATTACGGCCACGGATTCCTCCGTACCGCAACGGGCGTCTTCACCACCATCAATGTCCCGGAGGCGAACGAAACCTACGCCAATGGTATCAACGGTGCCGGGCAGATCGTGGGAACCTTCGCGAACGCAAACTACGACGGGCACAGCTTCCTCCGCACGGTGGACGGCACCTTCACCACTGTCGATCCCCACGGGGCGTCCGTCGCTTGCGCCAACGCCATCAATGATGCCGGACAGGTTGTGGGATTTTTCAGTCGCGCTGGCGCCAAGGACCACGGGTTCCTTCGCACCGCAACCGGCGCCTTCACCAACTTTGACAACCCGGGTGCGGGTGTGATCAGCGCGGATCCCCTCGGGATCAACGACGCCGGGCAGATTGTGGGAGTGTTCGTAGCCGGGGACAAGATACACAGCTTCGTGATGACGCGATAGCCCACTCGTACCGTTAGTGCGCCGCGCGAGGATATCGTCCCTTGACGAGGGGTAGTCGGTTGAGGCAAGCGGGTCATGTCGATGTACGCAGCGGCAAAAGGTGCCCCGTGCTTCCAGAGCGCGCAGCCGTGGAGGACGTTCAGCATCTCGGACCCCACACCAAGCAACGCTGGAGCGACGAGCAGTTCACCAGGCATCCACAAGAAGAACCCAAACCTGTCATTCTCGCCTCATCGCGCATGCCGTCGCTAAGTGACAACGGGTAATCGCCTTCTTGCCTTCTCTCCTTCTCCCCCATCGCCGTTCTGCGAACTACCGCCGTGAGACATTCCCCTCGAGTTTCACCGTGCTCAAGTAAGAGCACATTAACCGGGATTGACTACGAACGGCCAGAAGAGGGAAAATACACTAGTGTGGCGGCGCGGAGCCGTCAGTATATCGCCCGGGTGGGCTCTGAGGCTACTTCGCTGACGCCGGAGTCTCCCCACTCCCGCCGCCACTACTCAACTGCTTGTTTGTCATCGCCTCGCGATACCGGCAGTCTTGCCGAACGTGATGATGACTCGGTCCGCCGTGTGAGACAGGTTAGCGGGGTTGACGGCGCCTATGCGGTGCGGACGCCGGCCGCCTGCTCCAGTCCCAATTCGGCGATCGCGAGCTCACGCATGCGAAACTTCTGGATCTTGCCGGTGACCGTCATCGGGAAGCCCTCGACGAACTTCCAGTAGTGCGGAATCTTGAAGGTCGCGATCTTCCCCAGGCAAAACGCGATGAGCTCTTCTTCGCTCGCCTCGACACCGGGGCGCAGCTTGACCCACGCCATGACGTCCTCGCCGTAGCGAACGCTGGGGACGCCGATCACCTGAACGTCGGCCACCGCAGGGTGCGTGTAGAGAAACTCCTCGATCTCGCGAGGGTAGATGTTCTCGCCACCCCGGATGATCATGTCCTTGATGCGCCCGACGATGTTCACGTATCCCTCGTCGTCCATCGTCGCGAGATCACCGGTGTGCATCCAGCGCGCCGCATCGATGGCGGCGTGCGTGGCCTTCTCGTCGTCCCAGTATCCGAGCATCACGAGATACCCCCGCGCGCATAGTTCTCCGGGGGTGCCGCGCGGCACAACCATGCCGGTCGCCGGATCGACGATCTTGACCTCGACGTGTGGATGTACGCGCCCGACCGTGGACACGCGCTTGGCGAGCGGGTCGTCGAGGCCGCTCTGGGTGGACACGGGCGAGGTCTCCGTCATCCCGTAGCAGATCGTGACCTCGGTCATGCCCATCTGCGACTGCACCTTCTTCATGACCTCGACCGGGCACGGCGACCCGGCCATGATGCCGGTGCGGAGGCTGGAAGTGTCGAACTCCGCGAACTGCGGGTGCTCCAACTCCGCGATGAACATCGTGGGAACGCCGTACAGCGATGTGCAGCGCTCCGCCTGCACGGTCTCGAGGACCGCGAGCGGATCAAACGCCTCCGCCGGAACGACCATGCACGCCCCGTGAGTCGTGCACGCCAGGTTCCCGAGCACCATGCCGAAACAGTGGTAGAACGGCACCGGAATGCAGACGCGGTCCCGTTCGGTGTACCGCAGGGCCTCGCCGATGAAGAAGCCGTTGTTGAGGATGTTGTGGTGCGAGAGGGTCGCCCCCTTGGGAAACCCGGTCGTGCCGGACGTGTATTGAATGTTGATCGGGTCGTCGAACTGCAGCGTCGCCTCCAAGCGCTCGAGCTCGGCACCGGGGATCTGGTTCGCATCGTTCAGCAGCGCCTTCCATCCGTCTTCGAGGACGAGACTCTCCCGGAGCCGCGGGCAGCGCCCGCGCACCTCGTCGAGCATGGCGACATAGTTCGTCTGGCGGAAGCCGCGGGAGAGCGCGAGAAAACCGACGCCGGACTGCCTGAGGGCGTACTCGAGCTCGGTCGTCTTGTAGCCGGGGTTGATCGTCACAAGGATCGCGCCGATCCGCGCCGTCGCGTACTGGAGTACGGCCCACTCGAACCGGTTCGGCGCCCAGATTCCAACGCGGTCGCCTTTGCCCACGCGCCGCGCCAGGAGGCCGCGCGCGGCCCGGCCGGTCTCCTCCCAGAATTGCCGGTACGTAGCCCGGTACCCTTGGTGACGAACGACGAGCGCCTCGCGATCCGGGACGCGTTCCGCAGTACGCCGCAGGTTCGCGCCGATCGTCTCGGCCAACAGCGGCGTCGCACTCGCGCCGTGCACGTACGAAGGCGCTCGCATCAGGCACACCCCCGTCCCGGAGGACTACGGCCTCGACCACCGTCCGTCGACCGACGTTCGGCGACCGGCCTTGCCACTCCTCCGATCCGCAGGCGCGAGGACGCCGTCGCGACCGACTCGAGACGCGGCCAGGACCGCGCCGGGCTCCTCTCAATTGAGCGGGAGGCGAAGCCTCTCACCGGCCGCTGCCGTGAGACCTCCGCCTCCCGCGACGTGCGTGTTCAGATCGCCGAGACAGAACGGCTAGTGGTTGCCGTTGCCTCCGTTCCCGCCCTGACCGCCACCGCCGCCGTTACCGGACCCGCCGCCGTTGCTGTTCCCGCCCGTGCCGCCGTTGCCGCCCGAGCCGCCTGCGCCGTTCCCGGCACCACTGTTGGCGTTGCCGCCGTTGCCGCCTTGACCGCCGTGACCGCCGTTGCCGGAGCCTCCGCTGTTGCCGTTCCCGCCTTGGCCGCCGTTCCCGGCGTTTCCACCGCCGCCGCTGCCAGCGCCGCTGTTCCCGCTCCCGCCGTTCCCGCCCTGGCCGCCGCCGCCGCCGTTGCCGGAGTTGTCTCCGTTGCTGTTCCCGCCGCCGCCGCCGTTACCGCCGTTGCCACCGTCACCGCCGCCGCCGCTGTTGGCCCCGATGCCGCCGCCGAGCGCGACACCGCCACCGTTACCGCCCTGGCCGCCCGCACCACCGTTACCGGCGTTGACGCCTGTGTTGCTGCTGCCGCCGCCACCACCGGCGCCGCCGTTGCCGCCAAGACCGCTTGCGGTATTGTTGGCGTTTCCGCCGTTGCCGCCCTGGCCGCCCGCGCCACCGTCGCCCGAATCGAGACCGCTGTTCAAACTGCCGCCCGTGCCGCCGGCACCACCGTCGCCGCCGGTACCGGACCCGCTCACGTTGCCGTCGCCACCGTTGCCGCCCTGACCGCCGTTACCGCCGTTGCCGGCATTCGTACCGCCGTTAAGGCTCCCGCCGTCGCCGCCGGCCGCGCCGATACCGCCGTTGCCAGAACCTCCGGCGTTGTCGTTCCCGCCGTTACCGCCCTGGCCGCCGTTGCCAGCGCTACCCGCGCCCGCGCCGCTGTTGATGTCACCGCCGGCGCCGCCGATCCCGGCGTCCCCGCCGATTCCTGAGGCCCCGGAGTTGTTGTTGCCGCCATCGCCACCCGCGCCACCGTTCCCACCCTGACCGGCGCCCGCGCCGCTGTTCAGATCCCCGCCTTCGCCGCCGGCTGCGCCGTTACCACCGCCGCTGGACCCGCCGGAGCTATTGTTGCCGCCGTTTCCGCCTTGACCGCCGTTGCCGCCATCACCCGCGTTCGCGCCGCTGTTAGCAGCGCCGCCGACCCCGCCGTCTCCGGCGCTGCCGCCGTTCCCGGAACTGGTGCCGTTGCCGTTGCCACCGTTGCCACCTTGACCGCCGTTGCCGCCGTCACCCGCGCCGGCGCCGCTGTTCGAGGCATCGCCGGCGCCGCCGTTTCCACCGGTACCACCGTTACCGGACGAACCGGTGTTGTTGTTGCCGCCGTTCCCGCCCTGGCCGCCGTTGCCGCCAAACCCCGAACCGGCACCCGTGTTGTTGTCGGCGCCGTTACCGCCGGTGCCGCCATTCCCGCCGTTCCCGGAACCGGTGTCGTTGCTGTTGCCTCCGTCGCCGCCGTTCCCGCCGACGCCGCCGGAGCCTGTGCCGCCGCCTCCGCTGTTGAAGCTGCCGCCGGCACCGCCACCACCGCCAGCGCCGCCGTTGCCGGAGGAGTTGTTGTTCAGGCTGCCGCCGTGACCGCCGTTGCCTGCCGCTCCTCCGGAGCCGTCGCCGCCGCGCGCCGCTTGCGGATCATTGTTTGGCGCGTTTGCGCCGTTCAGACCGTTTTGCCCGTTCAGGCCGTTCGAGGCTCCACTGGCGTTTGTCCCGGCACCACCGCCACCGCCCACGCCGCCCGTGCCGCCGTTACCCAACGTGCCGCCGTTGCCGCCTGCGCCGCCGGCACCGCCGGCACCGCCTGCGCCGCCGGCACCGCCGCCTGCGGTGCCTAGACCGCCCGCACCACCGCTGCCGCCCGCGCCGCCGTTCCCGCCGCTGTTCCCGACCGCGCCGTTCCCGCCGTTCCCGCCGTTGCCGGCATTGCCACCGTTGCCGCCGACGCCCACGCCGCCGCCGTTCCCCGCGTTGCCGCCTGTGCCCCCGGGACCGCCGGAACCGTTCGCGCTGTTGAAGCTCCCACCGCCACCGCCGTCACCGCCGTCGCCGCCGTTGCCGCCCTGGAAGCTGCCGCCGTTACCGGCCCCGCCTCCAGCACCGCCAGCGCCTACCCCAACACCTGTGTTGTTGCTTCCTCCGTCGCCACCATCGCCACCGCTCCCGGCGTTACCCAGCAACGCAGCCAGCGCGGGCGTTGCACCCATGCCGTACCATATCGGCACCGTCAACGCGAGCGCCGCGGTGACAGCGAGCATGAAAACCTTACGCCGGCGAATCTGGTCCCTCATACTTCAGCTCCCTTCGGCGCGCCGAGCACAACGCGTCCCTCGTGCTCAACCGCCAATCTCGTGTGACGGGTGGGGCGCCGAGGTCGAACCCTCAGCGCCCCACTCATCGTGCGTCTATCGATTCACCGATCCATCCGCCGGTTTAGTTGTTGCCGTTCCCGCCGTGACCGCCCGCGCCGCCCGCACCACCGTTACCGGAGCCGTTGCCGTTGTTGTTGCCGCCCGCGCCACCGTTGCCGCCCGCGCCGCCGCTGCCGTTGCCGTTCGTCCCGCCACCGCCGTTGGTGTTGCCGCCGCCGCCGCCCGCGCCGCCCGCGCCGCCGTTGCCGGAGCCGTTCGAGTTACCGGTCCCACCGCCGCCGCCGTTGCCACCCGCACCGCCGTTGCCGTTATTGTCGCCGCCGTTGCCGCCGCCGTTGTTACCGGCGCCGTTCCCGTTACCGCCCGCGCCACCGGCACCACCGGCACCGCCGTTGCCCGAGGCGTTGTTGTTGCTGTCCCCGCCGAGACCGCCGTTGCCGCCGTTGCCACCGACGCCGTTGCCGTTGCCGCCGGCGCCGCCGTTCAAAGCGCCCACGCCGTCTCCGCCCACACCGTTGTTGTTACCACCCGCGCCGCCCGCGCCAGCCGCGCCGCCGTTACCGGAGCCCGCATTGTTGACGTTGTTGCCGCCGTCGCCACCAGTGCCGCCGTTACCGCCGACACCGTTGTTGTTGCCACCCGCGCCGCCGACGCCAGCACCGTTTGCTGCGCCCGCGCCGCCGCCGCCGTTACCGTTACCGCCAGCGCCGCCAGCACCACCCGCGCCACCGTTGCCCGAGCCAGTCAGGTCAAGGTTGCTGCCACCCGCGCCGCCAGCACCGCCGATCCCGCCACCGCCGTTACCGTTACCGCCAGCGCCGCCGGTACCGCCCGTTGCCGTAGCGCCGCCGTCGCCACCCGCGCCGCCGACACCGTTGCTGAGACCGCCCGCGCCGCCGTCGCCACCCACGCCGCCGTTGCCCGAGCCGTTGAAGTCGGTGTTGCTGCCGCCTGCGCCGCCCGCACCACCCGCACCACCGTTGCCGTTCGTGTTGCCGCCTGCGCCGCCGGTCCCACCGTCGAAGCCACCCGGACCCGCCGAACCTGTACCGCCGGTGCCGCCGTTCCCGTTGCTGCTGGTCCCGCCGCCGTTGTTCGTCGCACTACCGCCGGCGCCACCCGCGCCGCCGTTGCCGGAATTGGTGATGTCACTGTTACCGCCTGCGCCGCCCGCACCGCCCGCGCCGCCGTTCCCGTTGGTCGCTCCACCAGCCCCGCCAGTTCCGCCAGCTCCGCCGCCGGCGTTGGCGCCGCCGGTGCCACCATCGCCGCCGTCAGCGTTGTTGTTGCTGCCGCTGCCGCCCGCGCCGCCGTTGCCGCCGTTACCGGAAGTGTCCGTGTTCAGGTTACCGCCTGCACCGCCACCGCCACCGGCGCCACCGTTACCGCTGGTCGCACCTGCAGCGCCGCCCGCGCCGCCGGCCCCGCCACCGCTCCCGCCCGCGGTTCCTGTGTTGCCGGGCAGCCCGTTATTGTTCCCGGAGCCACCGCCGGCGCCACCTGTGCCGCCGACGCCGGATGCGGCGTGCGCGGCGATCGGGGAGAGTCCGATGTACCATACGGGGACCGTCATTGCGAGCATTGCAACAACCATGATGTACAGCAAGGAATTGCGCTTGCCGCTCGTACCTCGCATCTGTTGTCGCCCCTCTCTGAATGGTCTGGCGTTCCGCTCGCTACATGGCGAACTGCATGCCAACCATCGGCCGATCGGCAGGCCACAACCCGAGCCAGGACGCAGCGCCACTTGCGCATGCGAAACATCGGATCGCACGCTGGGGCGCCTCCCACGCCGCGTGATTGCGATCCCACGCACGGCCAAATGGACTACGAGCTGACTCGTAGCCTCGGCACCGCCGACCGAAACCCAGTGAGGGGAACAGCGACATCAGGCGTCCAAACAGGAAGCAACGCACCGTAGAAATACAACGGCACAGCGCCCCTGAAAGGACTCTGTGCCGCAACGAACCGCACCGTAGAGTCCTCTTCGGCAACCCGGCTGACCCAGAGGGTCCCGTGGCTTTGCGTCCCCGAATTGCTTCGGGTTTGCCCGTTCGGAGGCAGTGCTGGCTATTCAGTTGTGTCACGATTATGGTCGGATGCGGTGACGACTGTCAATCACCGTTGTGTGTTCGCTCGCACGACGTAACGGAACCCTCTTTTGAGCATTCGCCTATGCTCGCGTAACTTTCCCCGGGATTCCGGCGAGCCTTCGCAAGACGTGTCCCGCGCGCGCCGGTGCCGGCGGTCAGTCGACGCGAGGCGTGGGTCATCGCCTCAAACTTGCATCCGGCTTGTCTTGGAACGCCGCGCGACTCACCGTCGCACGCCCCGGCACGGCCGGAGAGCGCATCGCTGCCGGCTCGGCGTGCGCCGAGCGGTGACCCCGCGAGGGGAGGCCGTCGAGCGCCGTGGTCGTGCGGAAGGAACCCTCCGTCCGCGTCGGCGAACCGAACAGACGCGCCGACATCACTCATCGCGGCCCGCTCGGCAACGAGCAGGACACGATGACTTCCGCCTCGCCCAAGACGCGGCGCGCAAGCCCACGGCAACCGGCGGAGCGGGATCACGAGCCCGCCGGCATGTCACAGACCGTCACTCGGAAGGGGGATCACGTTGGATCTCGGATTGGCCGGCCACGTCGCGCTCGTCACCGGAGGCACTCGGGGGATCGGCAAGGCGACTTGCCGCGCCTTGGCCTCCGAGGGCTGTCACATCGGCTTCTGCGCCAGGGACCCGCGCGAGGTGGACGAGACGGTCGCCGAGTTCCGCGCGGCGGGCGCGCGTGTGCTCGGCGGCATCGCGGACGTGACGGTGCCGGGCGCGCTCGAGCGCGTGATCGACGCCACCGCCGCAGAGTTCGGCGAGATTCACCATCTCGTCGCCAACGTCGGCGGCACGGTCGGGCAAGCGTCGCTGGAGTCCACCCCCGAGGACTGGACGCGCACGTTCGACCTCAACGTGGGGCATGCCGTGCGGGCGATTCGGGCGGCGGTGCCGCACATGCGGGCGCCGAATGCATGCAGCATCGTCATCATCTCGTCGATCTCCGGCTGGAAGCCCGGGCCGCGGGCGCAGTACGGCGCCGCCAAAGCCGCCGAGATCTTCATGGCCGGCGCCCTGGCGCGCGACCTCGCGCCGAGGCGCATCCGCATCAACACGGTGAGCCCCGGATCCATCCTGTTCCCCGGCGGCGGCTGGGACCGGTTCCGGCTGCAGCAGAGCGCTCGGTACGAGGCCTTCGTCACGCGGGACTTTCCATGGCAGCGACTCGGCACCGCGGAGGAGGTCGCCGACGTCGTGACGTTCGTCCTCTCGGAACGCGCGCGCTGGATCAACGGCGCCAACATCGCCGTGGACGGAGCGCAGATCAGCCCGAGCGCGTCGTAAGCCTGGCGGCCCACCTGACGCCCGTGGGGACGAGCCACCCGGCGGCGATGCTTCGCTGCTCCATCTCCAAGAGGCGGCACGCGACGTCGTATCCGCGCGCGGTCTGCTCGATCACCCGGATGAGCGCCCGATACAGATAGGGCACGTCCTGGGCCTCGACGATCTCGAACCGGCGCGCGATTTCGGCCCGCATCGCCCGGGCGTCGTGGCGCGGGTGACCGGGATCGCCCCCATGCTCGGCGCGCCACCGCTCGAGCGGGTCGCGCGCGGAGGCATCGACGTCTGGTGGGTCCTGCGCCGTCCCGTGGTCGCCGCCGGACGCGGACAACACCCCGGCGGCGGATAGCAGCGCGCGCGTGTCGTAGAACCACGCCGCGGTCCGCCGGTCCGCCCGCTCGCGCGCAAATTCGTCGACGATCAGCCATCCGCCCGGCCGGAGCAACCTCAGTGCGGTCGCCATCGCGTCCGGCAGCGACCCCATGTGATGCAGGGACCGCGTGAACAGGAGCACGTCGTACGGCTCGTCGCGATACGCGAAGAAGTCCGCGTGCACCGCCGGCACGCCGGCGGCCCGGGCCAGCCGCACCGCCTCCGCCGACGCGTCGAGCGCGGTCAGGTCAACGCCGTCCGCCAAGAGACGCGTGGCCAGGTCCCCCGGACCGCAGCCCACCTCGAGCGCGCGAAAAGGTAGTAAGGGAAAGACCTGCCGCACGAACGCCAGCGTTTCCGCGGTCGCGACGTCAATGGGCCGCATGCCCTACGCCCGGCCGAAGCACCTGTTCGATCTCGCTCCGCCGCGGCGGGTCGGCCCCCGCCTTGGTGCAAGTCAGCGCCGCCGCCGCGGCCGCAAACCGCAACACGTCTTCAACTGCCGCCGCGTCCACCTGCTCGAGCGCGCCCCGTGACGCGAGCCCACGTTCCCACAGGCGCAGTAGCAGCCCAGACGAAAACGCGTCGCCGGCTCCCACCGTGTCCACGATCTCCACCCGCGGGGCGGGGACGCGCAGCTCGCATTGCGGCGCCCGCGCGTAGCAGCCGCGGCCGCCGAGCGTGACGACAACGAGCGCGGGACCGACGGCGCGCAGCCGCTCCGCCCCCTCCTCACTCGCGATCCCCGGCATCCACCAGGCGAGGTCCGCCTCGCTGAGCTTGACGACGTCGGCCGCGCGGACGGCTCGTGCGAGCACCCGCCGGTAGGCGTCGGGATCGTCGATCAGGCTCGGGCGGATGTTGGGATCGAAGGACAACAGGCGGCGGCCGTGGAGACGATCGGCGAGCGCCAGCACCGTCTCGGACGTCGGCGGGGCGAGCAAACTGATCGAGCCGAAATGCAGCACGTCCAGTTCGTCGAGCGCCGGCGGCAGGTCGGCCACGGTGAGCAGCGTGTCCGCGACGCCCGTGCGGTAGAACGAGAAGGACGGGCCGTCCCGCTCGGCCGCGACAAACGCGAGCGTGCTCGGGGCCGGGGACCGGACGAGGAAGCGCGTGCCGACGCCCTCCCGCTCAAGGTGCGCAATGAGGAACCGTCCGAAGACATCGGTGGACGCGGCGCCGACGAACTCGGCCCGCGCGCCGCACCGGGCGAGGCCGACCGCGACGTTGCGGGGAGACCCGCCGGGGTGCATACGATACCCGACGGTCGTGCCGCAGTCAACGAGCGGCGTGAAGTCGACGAGCATCTCGCCGATCGTCGCGAACGACGCGCCCATGCGCGCCGTCTCGACGCCGTCCGACAGTCCGGGCACCTTGCGAGGGTTCGACACGATGGAGGTATGTGGTTCCCTGGTCGCGTGTTCGTTTCCTGTTCCGAGTTCGCACGTCCATCCGGAGGTCGGGTGCGGTGCGACGTCCGGCTCAGGGAAGGAAGAAGAAGCGCTCCCCTCTCGCCATGACCTTGCTCGGCTGCGTCGGGAAACGTTCATAGAGGTAGTCGACGAAGCATCCCGGGCGCTCCACGTTCGGGGGCAGCAAGTCGTAGTGCAGCGGAATGACCAAGTTGACCCGCGCTTCCACGGCGAGCTCCGCCGCCTCCCGGTAGCCCAGGTTGCCGATGATGCCGGCGCGTGTCCGCTGATAGTCCCGGCCGTTGATCGGCGCGAGCAACAGCGCGACCCGGTGACGGCGCAATTCCTCGGCCAGGCCGTCGTACATCACGGTGTCGCCAGTATGACACAAGGGCACGCCCCCGAGGGTCACGATGAATCCCTGCCAGCGGTGACCCTGCTCCGCGAGGTCGAACGCCTCGTGCGCCGCTCTGATGGGGACGATGCGAACGCCGCGGATGTCCATCGGACGACCCGCCCACGACGGATGGACGCGCCCTTCATCCACGCCGGCCCCGCGCGCGAGTCCCACGCAGACCTGCGGCACGACGAACTGGGTCTCGGGTGACGCCTGCGCGATGCCGCGGAGCGTCGCCGGGTCGAGATGGTCGAGGTGCTCATGCGAGCAGAGCACCACGTCCATCATATCCAGTTCGTCGGGCCTCACCGGCGCGTCGTATGCGCGACGCGACCGCCCCGTAAGGCCGTCCCCGGTCAGAAACAGGTCGAACCCCACCACCTTGCCTGCGGCCTTGGCGATGACGCTCGACTGACCGAGCCACCAGAGCGCAACCGCGCCCTGCGGGACGACCGTGTCGCGGATCTCCCGAGCGATGCTCCGCGCCTGCCCCGGCGCCTCCGACATGCATCCACTCCTCCCGTGTCTCCGGAGCACGGCGTGCCCGCGGGCGGACGCCGTTACCGCGGCGTTCCTCCATGTTCCCACCACAACCCCATGCGGGCCGTCGTCCCGCCGTCCACGTACACAACCTGCCCCGTCACGAAGTCGGCCGCGTCAGACACGAGAAACGCGACGAACGTGGCCACGTCGTGCGGGCGGCCGACCCGGCCCCACGGCACGAGCGTGTTGCCGAACTCGGTCGTGTACCCGGGCATCGCAGCGTACCGGGGCACCTCGATGAGCCCCGGTCCCACCGCGTTGACCCGCACGCGCCGCGGCGCCAGCTCGATGGCGAGCTGCCGGGTGAACGCGTTGATCGCCCCCTTCGTCGCCGCGTACGCGGTGTGCCGTGCAGACCCCGCGAACCCGTGGACCGAAGAGATGTTCACGATGACGCCGCCGTGCTCTGGCATGTGCTGCACGGCGCGCTGGGCGCAGAAAAAGTACCCGCGCATGTTGACGTTGAAGACTTCGTTGTACAAGGCCTCGGTGGTCCGGAGGAACTCGTCGGTGCGGGTGACCCCGCCGTTGTTGACCAAGATGTCCAGCCCGCCGAACGCGCGGGCGGCCTCGTCGACGACGGCGAAGCAATCGCCCACCTGCCCAAGATCGCCGTGAACGGCGACGGCCGTGCCGCCCGACCGCGCGATCGCATCGACCGTCTCACCAGCTTCCCGCGCGGAATGCGCGTAGTGCACGGCCACCGCGGCGCCCTGGCGCGCGAGCTCGAGCGCAATCCCTTGCCCGATGGCGATGCCGGCCCCGGTCACGAGCGCCCGTCGTCCATCGAGTGCCCCCATCGGCGATCCCCCCACACCCGCGCACCGGCACGCCTGAAACCGTCGGCCTCGCACGACGTCCGGCTCCATTCGATGTTGCGAGAGGCATCCGGTCGTGCGCATGAATCTGCCGGGAACGTCTTCTCGCATCCTCTATCTTACCGGGGCCGCTGCCCCGGCACAACGGCGCGAACGCCGCGGCTCCACACGCGGATCACGCATCCGCCGGACGGACGCGAACGCGCGCGGATCCGAGGCCACCCGACGGGAGCGTCCGCGGGCGCGCGCCCACGCAACGGCCGGGCGGTAGGGGAGCCCGCCGTTGGCCGAGAAGACCGCTGCGGCTCCCACAGCGAGCACGACGGTCGGCTTCCGATACCCGGGGTGTGCGTATGAACCGTCCGCGAATCGGCTTCATCGGATTGGGCAAGATGGGCGCGCCGATGGCGCGCCGGCTGCTCGACGCGCAGTACCGCGTCGCGGCGTACGACGTGCGCGCGGACGCGATGACGGCCGCGGCGCGCGCGGGCGCCGAACGCGGCAGCAGCCCCGCGGACGTCGCCGGGCGCGCGGACATCGTCCTCACGATGCTGCCGGACGGCCGCGCGGTCGAAGCGGTGGTGTACGGAAACGACGGGCTGGGCGCCGCCATGCGATCCGGACAGGACCTGATCGAGATGACCTCGTCATCGCCCCGCGTGACCCGCCGCGTCGCGGCGGACCTCGGTCGGCAGGGCGTCGAGGTCCTCGACGCGCCGGTGTCAGGCGGCGTGCGCGGCGCCGTCGACGGCACGCTCTGCGTCATGGCCGGCGGCCCGGCCGCGCTCCTCGATCGGTGCCGGCCAATCTTGGAACACTTCGGCCGCGACATCGTCCACGTGGGCGACGCGGCGGGCGACGGCGACACCGCGAAGACGATCAACAACCTCTTGTCCGCGACGACGGTGTGGAGCACGGCCGAGGCCGTCGCCCTCGGCGTCAAGGCGGGGCTGTCGCCGGACCGGCTCGTCGCGGCCGTGAATCACTCGACGGGCCGCAGTTACACCACCGAGGTGAAGTTCCCCCGCTACATCCTGCCCCGCGAGTTCTCGGCCGGCTTCACGGTGGCGCAGTATCTCAAGGACCTCGACATCTGCCTGGATCTCGCCGACGACCTAGGCGTGCCGATGTTGTTGGGATCGCTCGTGCGCCAAGCGTGGCGGATCGCCGTGCGGGACGGCATGGGCGATGCGGACCATACCGCGCTGATCGAGCTGCTGGAGCGCTGGGCCGGGGAGCACGCGCCCGCGTAGAGGCCGCCGGCACGGGCGCGCGATCCGGGGGGCACGCCGGCGCGCTCCGGAGCGGTGCCCGGAGCGCGCCCGATCGCGGCACCGTCCGCGAGACTACGTGCGCTGCATGTCCTCATCGTGCTCGCAGAGCGTGAACAGCTCGTACCCCTTGTCGGTAACCACCAGGTTCTCCTCGAGACGCACCGTCTGTTCGAGGCCGGAGTGCCCGGCGAAGGTCTCGATGGCGAAGTACATGTTCGGCTTGAGCTCCGCTGGGTACTTGAGCGAATACGCCCGGGAAATCCACATCCCCTCGTACAAGCTCAGCCCGATGCTGTGCGCGAACTGCTGCAGCGACACGCTGCCGTACTTGTCGTCGTCGTACTCTGGGAAGTGCTTCGCCACGTCCGCGCTCGTCGCCCCCGCCCGGACGGCGTGAATCGCCGCGTACAGCGAATCGTAGCACTCTTTGTACAAGTCCTGTTCCTTTTGCGTCGGCTGGGCCGCCACTTTCCAGCACCGCACAAAGTCAATGAAGTACCCGCCCGGCCCCACCGCGTTGATGTCCATGATCATGAGATCGCCCTGCCGGATGATCTTGTCGGTGTGCCACCGGCGGTACGGACTCGTGTTGCCGCCCGACGCGACGATGATATCGTAGACGAAGTCAAACCCGCTGCGATACAGGTATTCGTTGACCTTGGCGCACACCTCGGCCTCGCGCACGCCCGGTTTGGCCCACTCGTGTTTGGCCATCCACATCGCCGCGTCGCCATGGGCGGCGGCGATCTTGTGGCACTCCAGCTCGTCCACGGTCTTGATGACGCGCGCCTGGGACATCGCCGGCCAGCCGTTCACGATGTTCAATCCTTGCTTCGTCAGCGCCTGATACGCGACCATGTCCATGATGTCGATGCCGATCTTTTCCTTCTGCACGCCGGCCTCGCGCAGCACGTCCGTGATCGACGTGGCCATCCGCGTCGCCATCTCCGCCTCCGCGCCCTCCGACCACTTCCAGGTGATCGCCGGCCGCACCTCAGACAGCCACGGCGCGTCGATCTGTGCACAGATCATGTCGCTGCCGACGGTCTCAAAGAGGACCGGATCCTTGCCGCGCGGCAACACCGCGTAGCGGATGAAGATGTTGTTCTTCCAGTTGCCCTGGTAGACGCCGGTGACGTACCGGACGTTCTCGCCGACGAACAGGATCAGCGCCCCCAGATCGTGCTTCTCCATCATCGCCCGCGCCCGCGCCAACCGCTCCCGCCGCAGCCGGTCGAAGTTCACCCGGCCCTGCCAATCCGTTCCCGACGTGCTGTACACCCGCCGCGGCTGATGCTCGTGCTGCCCTGCAAGAAACGGGTGATGACTCATCCCTGCGTCCCCTCCCTCTCGTGCGCCTGATGCGCCGGTCTCATTGCAGCAGCGCTTCGCAGTACGGGCTGCGGGAGATTCGCCTCGCCCCGGTGTCGGTCACCGCCACCATGTCCTCCAGGCGGACGCCGCCGCCCCCGGGCACGCCCGGCACCCAGATCAGGGGCTCGAGCGCAAACACCATCCCCGGTTCGAGCACGACCGACGCCGCCCCGGGGATCGCTTCTCCCACGTAGGGCGGCTCGTTCGAGCCGCACCCGATTCCGTGCCCGATGAACAGGCTGAGCAGGCGATCCGCGAGACCGTGCGCGGCGGCGCGCTCGCGGATCGCCGCGGCCACGTCCAAGGTCGTCGCCCCGGGGCGCATCACGTCGATCCCAGCGTGGAGGGCGTCCCACACCGCGCGGTAGACTCGGCGCTGCTCGGCCCCCGGCGCGCCGCAGACGACCGTCCGGCCGATGTCGCCGAAGTACCCGTTCCACATCGCGCCGATGTCGATGAACACCAGATCGCCGTCCCGGATCAGCTTGTCCGTTGCCAGCCGGGTGGGCGGCGCCATGCGTTCGCCGCTCGCGACAAACGGGGTCGTCACATGGGGATACTCGCCCCCGAGGCGATACAGCGTCCGCAGGGCCTCCCCGGCGACCTCGCACTCCCGCACCCCGGCGCCCACGTGGGCGACCGCCGTCGCCGTCACCGCCTCGGCGATGGCGGTCGCTTCCTCGATGATGGCCAGTTCCTCAGTCGTCTTCACGCGGCGCGCCGCCTGCATCGCCGCGTCGCCGTCGACCCAACGGACGCGGGGGCACGTCTCCGCGAGGCCGTCCATGAGCAACTTGCCGGCGAGATCGATCCCGATCGTGCCGGTCCGCAGGCCGTGCCGATTGAGCACGGGGGCGATGATCTCGGTCGCTACGTGGCGCACCAGCCCCGGTTCCTCGACGATCGGGATCGTGTGAAACTCTCCGATCCACGGCATCGTCGCCTCCGCGCGGTCTCGGTCGCCCCCCGAGACGAACAGGATCGCGCGCCCGTCGCGCGTGAACAGCGCGCCGTTCAACACGCCGTTCTTGCCCGCGATGACCTGGGGGCGCAGACTCGTCAGGTATCGGACGTTCTCCTCTTTCCAGACGAGCACGGCGTCGAGCTGGGCGTCGGCCAGCGCGCGACGCGCGTGCCCCGTGCGTCCCGAGTGCAGCCGGGCAATGTCGACGCGGGTCTCATAATCGGCGATGCCCGCGCCGCGCGACCACGTCTCCTCCCGCGCCCGGCGGGTGCCCTCCTCAGCGGCCATGGCACGTCCCCGCCGCTCCGACGATCGCCGTGCGCCTGCGCGGCACCCGCGCCCGGACCACCGCGCCCCACGCATGCGTTCGTCTATCGGCGCGCGGCGTCATGCGTCGTACACTTCCGGGTTGACCACGTTCGGCGGGCGCTCGCCGCGCAGGAACGCAGAGATGTTGTCGACGACGACCCCGGCGATGACCTCCCGGGTGTCCCGCTCGGCGCTGCCGACGTGCGGCAGGAGCACCACATTCGTCAGCTCCAGCAGGCCGGACGAGACGCGCGGCTCGTGCTCGTAGACGTCCAGGCCGGCCCCGGCGATCCACCCTTCCCGAAGCGCCGTGACGAGCGCCGCCTCATCGACCAACGGGCCCCGGGACGTATTCACCAGGTACGCCGTGGGCTTCATCGACCGGAGTTCACGGGCGCCGATCAGGTGGTGTGTCTGCGGCGTCTGCGTCGCGTGTACCGATACAAAATCGGCGTCGCGCAGCAGGTCCGGAAGCGATGTCCACTCGACGCCGAGTTCTCGCTCCTCGGCGGGGGACAACCGCGTCCGCTTCATGTACAGGATCCGCATGCCGAAGCCTCGGGCGCGGCGCGCCACGGCGCGCCCGATCTCGCCGAGACCGACGATCCCGAGCGTCTTCCCGTGCACCGCCCCGCCGACGAGAACCTGGGACTGCCCCCCGGGAAAGATCCCGGACCGTACCAGCCGGTCCGCCTCGACGACGCGACGCGCCACCGCCAGCACGAGGGCCATCGCCACGTCGGCGGTGGCCTCCGTGACCAGCGGCGGAATCGCCGTCACCGGGATCCGTCGCGCGGTGGCCGCGGCCACATCGACGTTCGCGGGAGTAATCGCCATCGACGCGACGAGCCTGAGCCCCGGGCCGTTGGCCAGCACGCGGGCGTCGATCTTGTCGTGGAGCAAGCAGAACAGCACGTCGCTGTCGCGGACACCCGCGGAGAGCTCGTCGGGCGTAGGTTGGTGCAGCGGGTCCTCGTTCAGGGCGACGTCGGCCACCTCCCGAAGTCGCCGCAGCGCCGCTTCCGGGATCGGCTGCGTTAGGTAGACGCGTGGACGCGTCATCGGCCGCCGCCTGCAAGCGCGCGCTCATTGTCCGGCATGGGCACCCTCCCCGGGCCGACGACCCGACCCGGATGGACGCGGCCCTACGTGAACGTGGACGTCGAACGTCCCCACGACCCACCTCATCGTTGTGGCGTTCCCGGACGCCGCCGCGGCCTGCAGGTCGGCGCCGTTCGCGGCCATCCCGCTCCTCCGCCCCCGCGCGACGACCGGAGCGCGCGGGACTCCGCGTCCTCAGGTCACGGCGTCGCCGCCCGCTGCGCGATCACGGAGAGCAACTCGAACAGCACGTTCGCGGCCAGCATCGCGGTGATGCCCGCATGGTCGTACGCGGGCGCCACTTCGACGACGTCGAAGGCGGCAATGTCGAGGCCGCTCAGGCCGCGCAGGAGCTCGAGCGCCTGCGCACTCGAGAAGCCGCCCACCTCGGGCGTGCCGGTTCCGGGAGCGAACGCCGGGTCCACCGAGTCGATATCGAACGACACGTACACCTTCCGCCCCTTAAGCCGGCGCACCGCCTCGAGGGCGGGCTCGACCCCACGGCGGTGGATTTCCTCCGCCCGGAACACCGTCACCCCATGCGTCTGTCCGAACGCAAAGTCCTCCGGCCCGTACACCGGCCCCCGGATCCCGATCTGCACGGTCGCCTTGGTGTCGTACAGGCCCTCCTCCTGGGCCCGCCGGAACGGGGTGCCGTGGAAGTAGCGATTGCCGAAATATTCGTCCCACATGTCCTGGTGGCTGTCGAAGTGCACGAACGCCACGGGTCCGTGCACCCGGGCGACGGCCCGCATGATCGCCAGCGAGATCGAGTGATCTCCACCGACGCACGCCGGCACGGCCCCGGCGCCCAGCATCTCGCCCACCGCCGCCTCAATGCGCCCGTACGTATCGAGGATGTCCATCGGATTCACGTCCACATCGCCGCAGTCCGCGACCCGCAGCCGCTCAAACGGCGACACCCGCAACACCGGATGGTACGGGCGGATCAGCGCGGAGTGGACGCGAATCTCCCGCGGGCCGAACCGCGCACCCGAACGATAGCTCGTCCCGCCGTCGAACGGAATCCCCAGAATGCCGACGTTCAACCCGTGCGGGTCCCGGATGTGCGGCAACCGCATGAAGGTCGCGAGTTGCGAGAATCGCGGAGAGCGAAACGCGTTTGGGGGCTCGAAGTGGCTGGTCACTGTCTTGGGCTCCTCACATCGAGATCGCGGGCGGCTTCGCCGAAGCACCTCGACCGCTGGTGTGACCGCGAGACGCGCCGTCGGATCGCCCCGGACGCTCGTTCCCGCGCGCCGGAATCCCTCGGCGCGAGTGAGGCTACGGTTTGCCGTGCCCCGGGAAAACCCTCTCGCGCCCGACCCGCGTCAACTGGGCCCGCGCCCGATGGTGACACGCGCGCCTACGGGCCCGCATCGGCCGGAATGAGCGGGAGGAGGAGATAGGAAGCGTAGGCGCCGCCGGTGTGGAGCGTGATGCGTCCGCCGAACGTTTCGGCCGGACGGTCTTCGGCGTCGTTGTGGAGGAACGGACCGGAGCCGCGAAGGGGATTCGCGAACGTCGGCATATCGAGGCTCGGCCCGGGTCGCTCGAAATCCTTGCCAAGAATCGTCAACGCGATCCGGTGCCCCGGGGGCACCACGAGGCTCGTCGGCCAGATCTCCACGTTGAGCTCGTAGGTCTCGCCGGGCACCAGTGGCTCGGCGCGATCGTGGCGGTGATACGGCCGCCACTCGGTGGAGAGGCGAGGATCGAGCCGACGGTGGGATCCGCGCAGCCACCCGTTCCCGATCGGCGTGTGAGGATCAAGCGCGCCCTGGAAGTCGACTTCGCGACCGTCGGGCGCGAACACGCGCAACACCACGAACAGATCCGCATCGGTCGTCGTGGAGGATGCGAACACCGTGAGGGCCGCGGGCCCGGTGATTTCGGTCTCCTGGTCGAGGGGCGCGGTGGCGAAGGTGACGCCCTCCCCCAACGCTCCGTACGCGATCGCGGCGGCCTCGGACCGGGCGCGCGTGGACAGCGCCATCGCCGCCGCGTCGAGATAGAACCGCGTCCATTGGGTGCGCGGAATCGGCCAGTCCGCCTCCGTGCGGGGAACGAAGCGGTCAACGTGCCGGACCTGCAGGAGCACCCGGGGCTGACGCTCCCAGCCGTTGTCCACGCCCTTGAGGTAGTGATCGAAGAATCGCTTTTGCAGCGCCAGGCCGTAGTCCGTGTAGAAGTGGGTCCAGTGCTCGAGGCCGTGAACTTCCAGCCACTTGTCCGTGGACGCGGCCCGCATGAACCCTTCGAAGTTCCCACGAGGATGCAGGCCCTGTCCGCCCCAGTTCGCCGCTGAGAGGAACGGGACCGTGACGCGCGACCACACCGGAGACCGGTCCTGATAGTACCGGTCGTCGAGCGGATGGGAGAGAAACGCGCGGCGCAGGTCCGCGCGATTCGCGGCCAGGTCGTCGTCGCCCAACGTCTCCGGACCGGCGACCGGTTGCCCGGTGTTCGGATCTCGCGGTCCGCGGTCGCCCACGCCGTGTTGCACGGTGATCACCTGCTTCCGCATCCAGTTGGGCCAGAACACGCTCGCGATGCCACCGTGGCGGGCCATGTCACGATACCAGTCGGCGGCCCCTTCCCACGGGCACATCGCCGCCAGGTGCGGGGGGCGCAGGGACGCGACGTGCCACTGGTTGATGGCAAAGTAGGAGACGCCGAGCAACCCGACTTTGCCGCTACTCCAGGGCGCTTCCCCCGCCCACTCGATGCAGAGAAAGAAGTCGTGCGTTTCCCGGAGCGAGAACGGATCCAGGAATCCCGGCGACCGTCCGGCGCCGCGCGAGTCGACGCGAACGCAGACGTACCCGTCGGGTACCCACTTTTCGGGGTCGGCGACTTCCCAGTTCTGATACCGCCCGGTGGATCCACGAAGGACCTCGGAGTGCTCCGCGCTGAGGCGTTGCCACTGAAACGGGTAGCCCACCGGAAACGGCAGGCCCTTGGCGTAGGGGCCGTGGGACAAGATCACGGGGTAGCGGCCGAGCGCGGCCGGACGGAACACGTCGGCCCGCAGCACGAGGCCGTCGTCCATCCGGATGCCGCGATCCCACTCGACGACCATGCCGCCGACTTCGTCGACTCGCCACGGTTGCAGTCCGTGCGGTGACCCCGTGCGCACGCCCATCCCCTCGCGCCGGCGTTCGTCCCCTCAGCGTGGACAGTTGTGTAAGGACCGGGCGCTCCCCTGCTCCGCGTCGCAGCGACGCGCGGTCAGGCGGCGCCGCCGTGGTCGGCGCGGGGACGGAGATTCGCGCCGCGGCCGCGAATAGGAGCGCACGTATGCAACGCCTCTGCGTGTTCTGCGCGTCCAGCCCCGGACACAACGAGCGATACCGCGTTGCGGCGCGAGCGCTCGGTCGGCTCCTCGCGGCGCGCCGGATCGGTCTCGTCTACGGCGGCGCGTGCGTCGGCCTGATGGGCGAGCTCGCGGACGCGGCCCTCGAGGCCGGCGGAGACGTGATCGGCGTCATCCCGCGGGCGCTCGTGGATCAGGAGATCGCGCACCCCGGCGTCAGGGACCTGCGAATCGTGACCTCGATGCACGAGCGTAAGGCGACGATGGCCGGCCTCGCCGACGGCTTCGTCGCGTTGCCGGGCGGCTCGGGCACGCTCGATGAGTTCTTCGAGATGTGGACGTGGGGACAACTCGGCCTGCACCGGAAGCCGACGGGGCTCCTGGACGTGGATGGCTTCTACCGGCCGCTCACCGCACTGATCGAGCGCATGGTGCGGGAAGGCTTTCTGAGCGAACGCCACCGGGACGCGTTGATCGTGGAGACCGAGCCGGAGCGCCTGGTCGAGCGCTTCCGCGAGTATGTCGCGCCGCCGCCGAAATGGACCCCGGCGGCGTCCGACCGGGGCACCCCCGGCCCCGCAGCGGGGTGAGCGACCTCAGTTCGCGGCGACCGCGGCGGACTGCCACGCCACCGGGGCCACCTCAGGGTAATCGCGCAACGCCCCCTCGAGCACGGCCTTCGCCCGCTCGAGCCCCTGCGAGGTGGCGGCCTCGGCGCGGATGACCAGCGCCGGTTGGGTGTTACTCGCCCGGACGAGCCCCCACCCGTCCGGAAACAGCACGCGCGCGCCGTCGACCTCGATCACCTCGTAGCGTCCGCGCAGCCCGCGCGTGAGTGCGGCCACGATCTCGAACTTCCGCTCGTCGGGACAGGCGACCCGAATCTCCGGGGTGGTGTGATACCCGGGGATCTCCGCGGTCAGCGACGACAGCGCCCGCTCCGTACGCGAGAGCATTCGCAGCAACCGGCCCGCCGCGTACAGCGCGTCGTCGTACCCGTCGTGTTCGTCGGCGAAGAACATGTGCCCCGACATCTCGCCGGCGAACAGGGCGCCGACTTCGCGCATCCGCGCCTTGACGAGCGAATGGCCGGTCCGCGTGAACTCGGGACGTCCGCCGAGGCGGCGGATCTCGTCGATCAACGCCTGGGAGCACTTGACCTCGACCAGCGCGACGACGCCCGGGTGCGCCGCGAGCACTTCGCGCCAGAACAGCGCCATCAGGAGGTCTCCCCACACGATCTCCCCGCGATCGTCCACGGCGCCGAGCCGGTCGCCGTCGCCGTCGAAGCCGATCCCCAGATCGGCGTCCACGCGGCGGACCTCCGCCGAAAGCGCCGCGAGGTTGCGGGGGTCGGCCGGATCGGGATCGTGGTGCGGGAACCGCGGATCGAGTCCGCAGTGAAGGGTGACGACGTCGCATCCCCACCCGAGCAAAATGTCCGGGGCGAACAAGCCGGCGGTGCCGTTGCCGCAGTCCACGGCCACGCGCAGCCGGCGCGGCCCGAGCACGATCTTCTCCCGCAGCCCTGCGACATAGGCGTCGCGCACGTCCTCCAGGCGGACGCGGCCGGCGCCGCTCGCGAACGTGCCGCGCTCCGCGACGTCGCGGACTTCCAGGACCTGCTCCCCGTGCAGCGTGCCGGCGCCGTGGGCGAGCTTGAACCCGTTGAACAGCGGGGGGTTGTGGCTGGCGGTGACCATCACGCCGGCGTCGGCGCCGACATAGGGCATCGCGAAGTACATCATCGGCGTCAGGCACAGCCCGATGGCGGTCACATCACAGCCGGCCGCGGTCAACCCGTGCACCATCGCCGCGTAGAGGGCCGGCGAGGTCGTGCGGCCGTCGTGCCCGACGACCACCCGGACGTCGCCGCCCTGCCGCCGGACGTACGTCCCGAATGCGCGACCGATCCGCACCGCGTCTGCGGCGTCGAAGTCACGGCCGACGACACCGCGAACGTCGCACTCGCGAAAGATGCGCGGGTTCACGGAAACGGGTTAGGACCCGCCGGTGGCCGGGGAGAGCGTGGGGCCCGCGAGCACCAACGCCGCGAGCCGGTCCAGGTCCGCGTGGCCGGACACTTCGTACACGGAGACCCGCTCGCACACCGCGCGCAGAATCGCCTGTTGGACCGCGGCGTCCGGCGGCGTCGCATCGTACACGCCGACACCCTTCATCGTCGGCACGAGCGCGCCCACGCGCTCATCGGGCGAGAGGGTGTGCACGCTCCAGCCGCGGCTGCTTGGGCTCCACCGGAGCAGGAAGACGGCGCGCAGCCAGCCGCGCAGCTGCACGGTCCCCGGCCCGTAGATGGCCTCCACGTCCACGTCGTGCTTGTGCTCGAGGGTCCACAGCTGCTCCGGCGGGAGCGGCTGGTAGCGCACCCGCTCCGCCGCGGGCAGCAGACGGGTGAGCCGGGGAATGCGGAGCAGGGTTCCAGGATTCACGCGCGGCTGCTTGGGCACCCCCACCATCTCGGCCCCCCCCGGCGTGGACCGGATGAACAGCCGGTCGTTGCTCACGAGGTGCTGGCGCTTCTCGACGAGCATGAGGGCGAGAGTGGACTTCCCCGACCCGGACGACGAGGCGAACGCGATCCCGCCGGTGTCCCCGAGGATCGCCGAGGCGTGCAGCATCACGTACCCGCGCCGGAGCATCGCCTTCGCAAACACCATCATGACGGCGTTGACGGCCTGGTTGAAGTTCGCGTCGAGGTCGCCGACGACATAGTGGACGGAGTCCGTGACGTAGATCACCACGCCCGTTCGCCGTTTGAGCACCACCCGCGCGTCCGGGGCATCGTAGAACGCTTCTTTGATCCGGTCGCTGCGTGCACGTCGGGGCACGTCGACCATCCGGGCCGGGTCGTACACCGGAGATCCCGAGAGGAGGACGATCTCGGGGGCCCCGGCCTCCGCCGCCGCGGCGAGGTACGCGCCGAAGTACCTGCGCAGCCGCTCGTGCACCGCCGGCGCGTTGGTGCGCACGCGCAGGGCCACACCGGCGATGTCGAGCCCGAGGTCCGCGTCAGGCGGATACGCGTGAAGGATCGATGCCAGCTCGCTCATCAGGAGACCGTCCCGTCAGCACCCGAACGACGTGCTCAGCGTAGCGCTGGGCGGCGTCAATACCCTGCGTACGCCACAATCCTCCAAACCCGCCGAACGCGCTCACCTCGTACATGAGGTACCCGGTGGGCCCTTCCACCAGGTCCACGCCGGTAAACGTCAGACCGAACAGGTCCGCGGCACGAACGGCGAGCTGCGCCATCTCGGCGGTCACGACACACGGCTCGTAGTGCCCGCCCGCCGCGGTGGTCGTGAGCCAGACGTCGCGCTCAGCCACCCGATAGTACGCGCCCAGCACCTCCCCGGCCAGGACGATCACGCCGATGTCCCGGCCGGCGTGCGGCACGTACTCCTGGACGTAGAACGGCATTTTCCACTCCCGCTGCCACCGCCGGAGCATGAGCCGGATCGGCCCCTGCGCGCCGAGCATGAGCATGCCGTTGCCCTTCGACGTGAAGAGCGGCTTGACGACCGCACGCCCCCACCGCCGCACCGTGGCGGCCGCGGCGTGCACGCTCTCGGTCACGACCGTCCGCGGAATCGGGATTCCGCCCTGGCTCAAGCGCTCGGTCATCCGATACCGGTCTTGCACGCTCTCGATCGCCGCGGCCGGGCTGAACACGCGCACCCCGCGCGCCTCGAGCTGACTCAGCAGGTGCACGCGGCTCGGCGCCATGGGATCGGTGGTGACGCCGAGCTTCTTCACCACAACCGCGTCGACCCCGCCCAGATCGACGCCGTCGTGCCGGACCGCGCCGTCCGGCAGCTCGACCACGCAATCGGATGCGGCGAACGCGAACGCGTCGCAGCCGCACCGTTCCAGCGCCAGCCGGAGGTGCTCGGTCGACCACGCGCCCGGGATCCCGGCGACCCCGACGCGCAGCGTCACGACCCCTCCACCGCCCGCTGCAGCGCCGCCACTCCCCGGTGGAGCAGCGTCTCGGCGTGGGCCGGATCGGTGATGACCCGGACCGAAGTGATGCACGACCGCGCGAGGCTGAGGAGCAGGCGCCGCTCAAACGCCGCATCCCCATGCTCGACCGCGAACCGTCGGGCGCATCCCTCGACCATCGCGTTCACTGCGGCGACATCCTCGCGGACGGCCGGGGTCAGGTCGGGCCGCCGGTCCATGGACAGCAGGAACACGCTCACGTCCTGGAGGTAATCCCCGAGCCGCGACCGGTGCACGTCGATGAACTTGATCTGGCCTGTGCGCTCGCTGTAGAGTACGTTGTTGGCGTTGAAATCCCCGTGCAGCCACACCGAGAACGCCGGCCCCAGCCTCGGCTCCAACTCCTCCGCGCGGGCCAGCAGATCCGCAAGCCGCACCGGGCCGCCGGGGAGCGGCACGCCATGCTCCACCTGGGGCCGTAACTCCGGATGGAGCGCGAAGGCCTCGGGCAGGCGGCGAAGGATCTGCGCGACGTAGTCCACCGTCGGGGGCGTGGCAGTCAGCGTACTTTGCCAAACCTGCCTCACGGCGTCAAGCACCTGCTGGGTCGCGGCCAGCTTCGCGTCCCGTGGCGCGTCCGACAGATACAACTCCGAGAGCAGCGAGCTGTCCACGAACTCCCGCAACAGCGCCTGGCGGTCTTTCACGGTCACCGAGCCGAGGACGCGCGGGGTCAGGTCACCGGGGATCCGCTCCCAGACCTTGAGCTTTTCCTCCTCTTCCTGGATCTTCCGGCGGGACCCCTCTTTGTACAGCACGTTCCCTTCGGGGCCGGAGATCCGCGCGACCACCGCGCCGCTGATGCCGTCCCAGTACGGCCGGAACTCCCCGTCGGCCTGGATGGCTTCGGGCAGAAGGAGGCCGAGCTGCTGGTACTGGGAAAACTTGAGCCGGCGCCCGGTGAGCAGGAAGATCGCCTGCTCACCGACGTTGAGCACGTAGTCGGCCACCTTCTCAAGGTATTTCATTACGGTCAGGCAGTGCAGCAGATACGGCACCGCGATCGGCTCGGACTGCATGCGCTGGCGCGCCTCTCCGAGAAAGCGGACGTAGTGCGTGTCCAGCTCGGACTCCCGCATGCACGCCCGGCGCGCCAGATCCAGGTCGCGCCGGGCCACCGCTTCCACGACTTCGGTGACGGCGACCACCGCGCACGTCCCGAGTTCGTCGAACCTAAACTCGACGTGGGGAATGCCCTCGCGCACCAGCAACCGCACGCGTTTCGCGATGTGCGTGCCGGCGTCACCGATCCGCTCCAGGTTGAGCGCGATCTTGACCGTCGCGCGGACGGTGCGGAGCCCGTCCGGGGTCAGGCCCCCGGTCGCGGCGAGGGCGAAACAGCGCTCCTCCAGCTCGAGGTTGAGGTTGTCGACGGCGTCGTCGCGCTCGATGATCTCCTCGGCCAGCGTCAGATCGCGGGTGTCATAACAGCGAAGGGCGCGCTCGAGTTGGTCAACAACGAGCCGCCCAAGCTTTGTGACCTCACCCTGCAGACCGGTGAGCAGTGTGTCCTGGGCCACCATGGCCTTCTTGGCTGTGTCCTATCCCGCCGGGGCCGCGCGGCGCATTCCGCGACCCCGGCGGTGGTCATTCGAGATGAACGGGTGTGGGGGGTGAGAGGCGCTATTGGTGCGCCGCGGTACCTGCGGGCTCGCGGCCGCCTTCCTCCCGCGGATCGACGGTGATCTCCAACGCCTCCGCGGCGGACGCATATTCGGGCTTCCACGACAGCTCCAGGGCGATGCTGCCGGCCGCCTTCTCCGGCTTCCCTTCGGCCTCGATCTCAAACGCGAGCATCGCGGTCGGCTCGAGCCGAACGACGCGCTCGCCGGCGGCGAGCCCCACCACGCCGCGCCGCAGACCGTCTGCGATTCTCACGAGGTAGTCCGCCACCTGCGACGCCTCGAGGGTCGCCGAGAACTCGAACTTGTCATTCCGCTCACTGTGCTTCGCCATCTGAGCCTCCTTGGCCGCCGCCGCGCCGGTCACGGCGATGTGGTCACGCTGAGCGGCACGCGCCAGTGCAGGCCGATCTGCATCGACCCCTCGCGTCCGTTTTCCTCCGCACGAATCTCCAGACGAATCACCTGGCCGAGGTGGTACGCGTGCCGGTGCTCGCTGGATCGAATGATCAGCGTCCCGTGCATCAGCCCAAGCGACAGCTGATTGATCAGTTCCGCGGCTTCCGTGCACGGTAGCGCCGTCGTTACCTTGAGCGGTTCTGCCATCCCGTCACGCTCCCCGCTACTCTTCGTACGCTCGCCGCGCCGACGTCGTCAACGCGATTGCTCACCGCACCCGGCTGGCCGCCTCGGAGAGACTCACGACGCTGGACGCCGTGGGGCGCATGTACGTCCCCGCGAGTTCCGCGCGGGCCCGCCGCGCCTTCGCGATCCGCTTATAGGCCGCGCTGATCTGCACCGCGAGCGGTCCGTAGCTCTGGCTCTCCGCTGCGGCGCGGTGCTCGCGGATCGCGGACGTCACGGACGCCTGTGTGATCTCATCGATCGGGAGAAGGGTCGCCTTGATGCCGACCTGCGCCCAGAAGTGCGCATCGCTCCCGGCGACCACCGGCACCCCGTACTCGCGGGCCGCGGCGCGGACGCGATCGTCCGCCGAAAAGTCCTTGCCGTTGAACTCCAGCGCATCGAGCACCGCCAACCGCCGTCCGAGCCTCCACAACTCCTTGCCCGGACGAAACATGTGTGCGCCGATGACGAACGCGCCCACCCGGTGCACGACCGCGACCGCCTCGTCGAACGAGGGCCGGTATCCCGTGGTGGCAGGCTCGGACAGACCCGCGTCGAGAGCCCGAATCTGTTCCACCCGGCCGAGCACGATCAGATCACACCCTTCCCGGATGCTCAGCTCCACCCCGGCCAGCAACCGCATCCCCTGAGGCCCCTCGTAGACGCCGTCCGCGTCCCGGTAGGGGAACTCCCGCCGCAGCGCGCCATGAATGTTCCAGTAGTCGGTCGCGTGGAAGTGCTCCACAAGCGCCACACCGTCGAGCCCGAGCCGCCCTGCTTGTGCCACGAACTGCCATACCGCCCTGGTGGTGAACGGAAATGACTTGGAAAGTTTGGCATGTGTATGCAGGTCGATGCGCTTCACCGTTTAGTCCCTCCACGCGTGCTGCGATTATGCGGCGTCACGTTCAGGAAGTCGCGCTCCGTCCGTCCGCCTTATGCCCGATCGCCACTGTCACAAGACCTCCCCCTCCTGGCCCCAACTCTAGCCCCCCTTGTTTAACCCCGCAAGATGCCATTCAAAACTGGAGGCAAAGAAAACGTTAACGGAAGGTTAACGAAATGGGCGGTAGAGAGCACCGCAGCCCGAGCCGGCAGGATGGGGCGTCGGAGGACTCCCTGAGGAGTGTGCGGGCCGGGCGGCGGCTCGACTAGGAGCCGCCGCCCGGCGGGACCGATTCCGTGGCGGGGTCAGTCGCCCTGCTGCGGGCGCTCCTGGGGTCGGCGGGCGCCGAGGAGGCCCGCCAGCACCGCACCCACGCGCCCGGTGGCCGTCGCGACCACGTGCATGTCGCTCAGTTGCTCGAACAGCGAGTGGAGCACCGGGATCGCGACCAGCGTGAGCAGGAGCGACAGCACCTGACCGCCGATGATCACCTGACTCATCGCCCGGTTGGTCGCCGCTCCGACCCCGTGGGACGTCGCGAGCGGGATCATGCCAGCGACGAACGCGATCGTCGTCATCAAGATCGGCCGGAGCCGCTCCCGGCTCGCGGCCACGATCGCGCGATCGCGCGCCATCCCCGCCCCGCGCAGCTGGTTCGCCCGATCGATCTGGAGGATCGCGTTCTTCTTCACGACCCCGAACAGCACGAGGATCCCGAGCTGGGAGAGGATGTTGAGCTGGCCGCCGAGCAGGAGCAACGAGAGCAACGCGAACGGCACCGTCATCGGCAGCGACAACAGAATCGTGATCGGGTAGATCCACGACTCGAACAACGCGGCCAGCACAAGGTACATGAAGACGAACGAGAGCATGAACGCCTGCATGAACGAGGTGGATTGCCGCCGCTGCTCCACCGACTGCCCGGTCAGCGCCGTGGTGTACCCCGGTCCGAGGTTCAGCGCGTGGATCTGCTTGTCGAGCTCTGCGAGCACCGCGGTCTGGTTCGTGCCCGGCAGCAAGTTCGCGGTGAACGTCACCTGGCGCTCCTGGTTGTAGTGGTCGATCTGTCCGGGCGTCGTGCCCGGCTCCTCGTCCACGATCTGGTTCAGGTACACGAGGCCCTGCGTGGCCGAGGCGACCGGGAGTTGGCCCAGGAGATCCGCACGGGTTCGCTGATCGGCGGCGGCCCGAATGTACACTTTGTACTGGTTGCCGGCCTCGGTGTATTTGGCGCCCTTCGCCTCGACGCCCTGGATCAGCATGCTGAGCGCGTTCGCCGCGTCCACGGCGTTCACGCCGAGATCGGCGGCCTTCGTGCGGTTGACCTTGAACCCAAGGTCCGGGCTGCCGCTGATCAGGGACGACTGGGCGTCCACGACCCCCGGGATCGACCGGAGGATCGCGAGCCCGCGGTCGCCGACGCGCTGCAGCGCCGCGAGGTCCGGCCCGCTGACGACGTAGTCGATCGGTGGAAAGCTGCCGCCAAAGTCCGAGAACGTCTGCACCTGCGTCTGCAGCCCGAGGTACGCGAAGCGGGGCAGCAGCTGACGCCGTACCGCGTCCATCGACGCGGCCTGGCTCACGGACCGCTCGCCGAGCGGCGCCATGACCACGGAGATCGTGAAGTGATTCGGGGTCTGCTGCGCGTCGTCGCCGGCGGTGACGACCGTGTAGGCGATCCCGGGCAGGCGCCGGATGTCCGCCGCGAGCTGGGTCGCAAACGTGCTGGTGGCGCTGAGAGTCCACCCCTCCGGCGCCCGCACGACGACTTGGTACTGCGACTCGTCGTCATCCGGCAGGAAGTTCTTGCTCACCGCGGCGCCGAGCGGCACGATGCTCACCAGCGCGGCCAGGGTCAGCACGACGACCACCCAACGGTGGGCGAGGGCGTGCTCGAGCAGCCACCGGTACCCGCGGTCGAGCGCCGCGTACACCCGGCCGCGCGCGTGCGCCGCGTCCCCGTCCGAGGGCGACGACCGCGCCGCCCACGCCCGCCCGAGCCAGTGCGCGCTCAGCGCCGGGGTGAGCGTGAAACTGACGAGCAAAGACACGGCGATGGCGAAGGCCATCGTCCACCCGAAGCTGCGCATGAACTCGCCGGTGATGCCGCTCATGAACGCGAGCGGCAGGAAGACCGCGATCAGGCTCAGCGTGGTCGCCGTGACCGCCCCGCCGATCTCCCGGGTTCCCTCGATCGCCGCCTGGACGGGCGGCATCCCCTTCTCGGTCATGAACCGGTAGATGTTCTCGAGCACGACGATCGCGTCGTCGATGACGATACCGACGACCAACGCGAGCGCCAGCAGTGTGATCGTGTTGAGCGTCAGGCCGATGCCCGCGACGAGCGCGAACGCGCTGACGATGGAGGTCGGGATCGCCAGCGCGGCGATGATCGTCGAGCGCCAGTTCCGCAGGAACAGCAGCACGACCAGCGCCGCAAGCGCCGCCCCGATCACGAGGTGTTCCTCCACCGCATCGGTCGACGCCTTCACGAACACAGACTGATCGCGCACGATCCGGATCTGGTATCCTGGGGCCAGCGTGGGGACGATCGTCCCGTTGAGCTTCGCCTTGACGTCCCGCACGACGTCGAGGGTGTTGCTGCCCGTCTGCTTGATCACCTGAAGCAGGACCGCCGGCGTCCCGTTCACGTTCGCCGTGGTCTGGGCCTCTGCCGCGCCGTCCTCGACCCGCGCGACGTCTGCCAAGGTGATCGGCTGGCCCCCGCGCATCGCAAGGCCGACACGGCTCAGTTCGTCGATCGACGTCACACGGCCGAGCGTACGCAGGGTCAAGCGCTGGTCGCCGCGCTCGATGTTGCCCGCGGGGAGCTGCACGTTCTGATTCTGGATCGCCTGCAGCACCGCCGTGACCGGCACCCCGTACGCCGTCAGCCGGTTCGGATCGACCCAGACGTTGATCTGGCGCGGCTGGTCACCGATCAGCGTGACCTGCCCCACGCCCGCGATCCCCTCGAGGCGCGGTTTGATCACCTTGTCCGCGTACTCCGAGATGTCCCGCACGGAGTGGTTGGCCGACAGGGCGAGCGTAATCACGGGCAGCGCACCCGGGTTGATCTTGGAGATGATCGGCGGGTCGATGCCGGTGGGCAGGTCGGGGATCTGATTGACCTGATCCCGAACCTCCTGCGCCGCGACGTCGATATTCTTCTCGAGAAAGAACTGGACCACGACGATCGAGATGCCTTGGGCGGACGTCGACTGAATGTGGTCGATGCCGCTGACGACGTTGACCGCCTTCTCGACCTTGTTGGTGACGTCGGTCTCGATCTCTTCAGGCGAGGCCCCCGGCTCCGTGATCGTCACCACGACGAAGGGGATGTCCACGTTCGGCCACCGCTCGACGTTCAATCGGAAGAATGCGAACAGCCCCATGAACACCATGGCAAGCACGAGCACGGATGCCAGGACGGGCCGGCGTACGGAAATGGCGGCGAGCCACTGCATCGGGACTTCCTACGGCCGCACGAGGCGCGGGGCGACCGCCTGGTGGTCGGTCAGCCCCTCCTGCCCCTGCACCGCGACGATATCGTCGGCCGCCAGGCCGGTGCGGACCTCGATCATTCCCCGCTGGTGCGCGCCGGTCTGCACGGCCCGACGGACCGCGTGGCCGTCCTGAACGGTAAACACGATCGGGCCGGACGCGGTGATCACCACCGCCTGCTCAGGAATCTGCAAGACGTGCGGGCGCGACGCGACGATGACGTCGCCGTGCGCGAACATGCCGGGGCGAAGCGCGCCGTCGGTGTTCGGAATGCGCACCTTCACCCCGAACGTGCGGCTGTCTGCGGAGACCGACGGCTGAACCTCTTCGACGCGCCCCTCGACGAGGCGCCCGGGGAGACTATCCACCACCAGTCGGGCGGCCTGCCCGGGGGCGACGACCGCGCGAAACTGCTCGGGCACCGACAGCAGCGCGTACACGTCGTCGATCTGGGCCAGAAGCAGCGGCTGCGAGGTGGACGAGAGCATCTGGCCGGGCTCCACGTTCCGCTGCGTGATCGTGCCCGCGAACGGCGCCGCGATCGTCGCGTTCTGGAGCCGGACCTCGGCCGAGGCCGCCGCCGCGTCGGCCTGTGCGAGATCGGCGCGCGCCGCCGCGATGTCCTCCGGCCGGGGTCCCGTGACCGTCAGACTTTGCTGCTGGCGCGCGGAGTCGTAGGTCGCGCGTGCGACCCCAAGCTGCATCGTCGCAGCGTCGAGGTCCGCCTTCGAAACGGCTCCCTGCGTGAAGAGCGCGCGGCTCCGCTGGTAGTTGGCCTGCGCATTGTCGAGGTTCGCCTGTGCCTGCGCCACGCTCGCCGCCGCCTGCTGGATCTCTTGCGGGCGCGACCCGTGTTCGAGTGACAATAGCTTCGCCCGCGCCGACGCCACGGTCGCATCGGCCTGCTGGACGTCGGCGGCCAGTTCGCCGCGATCCAGCTGGATCAGCGCCTGTCCGGCCCCGACGTGGTCGCCTTCTTGGACGAGGACCGCGGAGACGCGGCCGGACGCCACGCTCCCGAGCCACGCCTCGCGGATGCTGGTGATGCTGCCGGATGCCGTAATTCGCGTCTCGAAATCGCCCTCGCGGACCGGTGTGACGGAGACCGTCGCGGGGTCTTGATCCGTCGCGATCGGTGCGGTGTGCGCCACGCCGTGGTCACCGGCGGATCGCCCTATTCCGCGCGCGACAACCGTCACGACGAGCGCGAGGAGTACTGCTGCCAAGATCGCGATCACGCGGACTCGCATAGACTTCCCCTTCCGTGGTCGTTCTATTCGGTGAGCGGACGTTCATTCTCGGTCAGGAGGTATGACTGAATGCTCACTCAGCATACCTAGATCGAGCCACGGCTGTCAAGGCACGGAAAGGTAACAACTTTGGGATCGTCGTAGCCGGATCGTCGCCTCCATTGGGGCAACGTCCTGCGCGTCCTGTGGCGGCTCGCGTCGGCACGACGTGCCCACTGCTGCGCTCCTCGCACGCGCACGATCCGTGACTCCAAGCTGCTTCCGCTGTCCCTGCGCTGATGCTCTTCATATAAGGAGACCAAGAGATCGGAAACGCCGGCAACTGACCGAGTTTCGTGTGCTAGACTCTGCTGTGGCGGAACTTCACTCAACAGGGGCGCGCCCCTCGCCCCCCGGAGGGATCTGCATGCATCACGCCGTCCTGCCCGCGCATTCCGGGAGACCCCGATGACCCCAGCCGTTCCCAGCCCGTGCGACGGCGCGTCAGTCAACCTGAGTTTCGTGCAACTCGGGGCCTGGAAGATGATCGTCCTCGGCATCGTCCAGGGGATCACCGAGTTACTGCCGATCAGCAGTACCGCTCACCTCCGCATCGTCCCCGCCGTTCTCGGATGGCCCGATCCCGGGTCCGCGTTCTCGGCCGCGATGCAGCTCGCCAGCCTGCTGGCGGTGGTCACGTTCTTTGGGCGCGATATCGTCACGATCACCAGAGGAGCGCTCGGTGCCCTGCGCCGCGGCGATCAGCGGGATCACTCCCTCCGCATGGCGATCGGCATCGTGATCGGCACGATTCCGATCGGGATCGCGGGGCTGGCGCTTCGCAAGACGCTGAACGCCTGCAACTCGCCGATCCGGGCCATCGCCGTGATCGGGTGGGCCTGCGTGCTGATGGGAGTGCTGCTTGCGCTGGCAGAGATCTACGGCCAGCGGGGCACCGGCGGTAAGCGGCGGTGGGAGCAGCTCACGCTCCGGGACTGCCTCTCCGTCGGAATCGCCCAGGCGTTTGCGCTGGTGCCCGGCGTCTCCCGCTCGGGCTCGACGCTCACGGCGGGCCTAGGGCTCGGCATGGAGCGCGCAACGGCGGCGCGGTTCTCGTTTCTCTTGGGCGTCCCCGCGATCGTGCTCGCGGGCCTGACCGAGCTGTGGACGCTGCACAAGGCCGGGCTCACCGCTCACGGGTGGGAGTTGCTGGCGATCGGGGTGATTTCCGGGAGCGTTGCGTCGTACGTCGCGATCTGGGGGCTGCTTCGCTACCTCGAGCGCCACACCAGCTGGGTATTCGCGTGGTACCGGGTCGTCCTCGGGATCGCGATCCTGGTCGGAGCCGGAATGGGCCTCCTCCGGTGAGCGACGCGTCGCGCAATGTCGCGGTGCGTTTCCGGGGAGACGATCTGCCGGCTGGGGCTCGCGGCGAGCTTCATCGGCGACGGGCCTCGCGCCCCGGGTCAGCCCCGCGACGCAGGCCGCGCGGACACGACGGGTGCGGCGCCCGGTCGCCTATGTGCGGGACGATACGCTGGATCGCCGCGCCCTAGGCGTTCAACTCCCTCAGCGTGCCCGTGACCATGTAGATCACGCGCTCGGCGATGTTGGTGGCGTGGTCGCCCATGCGCTCCAACGCTTGGGCCGCCATCAGCAGATGGGTGGCGCGCTGAATCGTCTTCGGGTCCTCGAGCATGAACGTGAGCAACTCCCGGAATACCTGGCTGTAGAGGTGGTCCACGTCGTCGTCCGCCGCCGCCATGCGCTCGGCGAGCGCGACGTCGTGGCGAACGAAGGCCTCGAGGCCGTCCCGGAGCATCGCGCGAACCATGTCCGCCATCCGCGGAATGTCGATCAGCGGCTTCACGAGCGGCTCCGCAGCGATCCGCTGCACGATCCGCGCGATATCTTCGGCGTGATCGCCGACGCGTTCGAGGTCGATCGTCATCACCCAGATCGCGGCGATCGTCCGCAGATCCTTGGCCATCGGCTGCTGCGTCGCCATGAGCCGCATGCACCGTTCCTCGAGCTCGAGGTGCAGCGCATCGATGGTGTTGTCTGCCGCCACGATCGCCCCGGCGAGCTCCACATTGCGGGAGCGCAGCGCGTCGATGGAGCGGCGCACCGCGTCCTGGACGAGGGTTCCCAGGCGGAGAAGGTCGTCCCGAAGCCGCCGCAGGTCCTGATCGAACGCTTCTCGGGTCGTCATTCCACCGATTTTCGGCGGATGCCGCCCCTGGATCCTGCCGGGACCGGCCGCGCCCAGAACGGGGCCGCGGTCGAGCCCGGCCGACCGGACGTGCCGCGTTAGCCGAATCTGCCGGTGATGTAGTCCTCGGTGCGGCGATCGCTCGGCCGAGTGAACATTTCGGACGTCGGTCCGGCCTCGATCAATTCGCCCACAAGCATGAAGGCCGTCACGTCGGACACGCGGGCGGCCTGCTGCATGTTGTGCGTGACGATCACGACGGTCAGCGTCTCCCGCAGCGTACGCGCCAACTCCTCGATCTTGAGCGTCGAGACGGGGTCGAGGGCGGACGCCGGCTCGTCCATCAACAGCACCTCGGGCTCGACCGCCAACGCCCTGGCGATGCACAACCGCTGCTGCTGGCCCCCGGACAAACTGGTCCCGGGCTTGCCGAGCGAATCCTTGACCTCGTCCCACAGTGCCGCATGGTGAAGGCTCCGCTCGGCGATCTCGTTCAACCGTCGGCGGTCGCGCACGCCTGTGAGACGCAGGCCCGCCACCACGTTGTCGAAGATCGACATCGTCGGAAACGGATTCGGCCGCTGGAAGACCATGCCGATCCGCCGCCGGACCGCCACCGGGTCGACGCTGGAGCCATAGATGTCCTCCCCGTCAAGCAGGACACTGCCCTCCATGCGCGCTCCCGGCACGACCTCGTGCATCCGGTTGAGACAACGCAGAAACGTCGACTTTCCGCAGCCGGACGGGCCGATGATGGCGGTGATGCGATTGGTCTGAATGCCCATCGAGAGCCCCTTCACCGCATGTGACGCCCCGAAGTAGGCGTGCAGGTCCCGGACGGTGACGCGTTCTCCCGAAGCCTGAGCAGCGCGGGCGTTCGCCACCCCCGAGAGGGCGCCGCTCACGAGAGCGCTGGGAACATCCATTCGTTCTACCTCCCTTTCGCGTACCGACGGCGCCCGGCGGTCCGGGCCACCACGTTCAGCACAAGCGTCAGCGTCATCAGCACGAGCGCCGCAGCCCACGCCTGACGGTGCCAGTCGTCGTATGGCGCAATCGCGTAATTATAGAGTTGGACCGTGAGCGACGAGATCGGCTGGTCCAGCCGCAGCGACCAGGCCGGGTTATTGAACGCCGTGAACAACAGCGGCGCCGTTTCCCCCAGGACGCGCGCGATGGCGAGCGTCACGCCCGTCAGCACGCCCGCGGTCGCCGTCCGCAGCGTGACCCTGAGTGTAGTGACCCACCACGGGATCCCGAGTGCAAACGACGCCTCGCGCAGCGACGCCGGCACGAGCTTCACCATCTCCTCGGTGGTCCGCATCACGAGCGGAATCATCATGACCCCGAGGGCGAGTCCGCCGGCCAAGGCGGAGAAGTGCTTCGCGGGAACGACCACAAGCGCGTAGATGAAGACACCGACCACGATGCTCGGGACGCCGTTCAGCACGTCCGCCGTGAACCGGACCCACCAGCCGACGCGGCCGCCGCCCACCTCCGAGAGGAACAGGCCGCCGAGGATCCCGACGGGGATTCCCACGCACGACGCGAGCGCGACCAGCACGAGCGTCCCGCCGAGCGCGTTCGCCATTCCCCCGCCCAGTTCGCCAACCGGCGCCGGGAGGTGCGTGAAGAACGCCCAGTTCACCGCGGACGCGCCCTGCAGCGTGACGTAGCCGATCACGCTGGCGAGCGGGGCGATCGCGACGAGCAGCGCGCCGAGACACAGGTACGTCATGACGCGATCGGCGATGCGGCGGCGGCGGACGTCCGCGGTGGGCGCCGTGATCATACGCGCAACCCCGAAGATGTGACGCGCGACACGAGCCACCGCGCCGCCGCGTTCACGATCAGCGACACGACGAACAGCACGAGCGCCATCTCGATCAACGCGGAGATGTACAGGTTTGAGGACGCTTCCGAGAACTCGTTGGCCAGGGCCGACGCGATCGTGTACGCAGGCTGAAACAGCGAGGCCGCGATCTGGGGCCGGTTCCCGATCACCATCGTCACGGCCATCGTCTCGCCGAACGCGCGACCCAGCCCGAGGATGATCGCGCCGATGATCCCGGTGCGCCCGTACGGCAGCACGGCGCGCCGGATCACCTCCCAGCGCGTCGCGCCGAGCGCGTACATCGCCTCACGTTGATCTTGGGGCACCGCCTGCAGCACATCCCGCGACACCGAGGAGATGATGGGAATCACCATGATCGCCAAGATGATCCCCGCAGCGAGCATGCCGATGCCGTATGCTGGACCGCCGAACAGCGGGAACCACCCCAGCGCGGCGCCCAGAACCGGTTCCACGCTCCCCCGGACCCACGGGATCAGGACGAAGACCCCCCACAACCCGAGGATCACGCTCGGGATCGCCGCGAGCAGCTCCACGATGAACGAAAGTACGACAGAGGAGCTGCTCAGCGACAACTCGGCGAGGTAGATCGCCACGCCGAGGCTGATCGGCACCCCGATCAGCAACGCGAGCGCCGACGACACCAGTGTTCCGTAGACGAACGGCAGCGCCCCGAAGATGTTGTGTATGGGGTCCCACTTGGACGTCCAGAGAAACGCCGGCCCAAACGTCGCGATTGCGGGAGCGGCAGCCATCGCGAGGGAGAGCCCGATACCAAACACGATGACGATGACGAGGAGCGCGAAGCCGGCGAGCACCATACGAAACGCATCGTCGGCACGCCTGGAACCACCCCGCCGTACGGTGGCTCCCAGCGACGGGCCGCCCGGGGAACCTACCGCCAGCGACTGATCACGAAGCATCGTAACGTCCTTTCGAGCGCGACGCAGACCGCCCCGCGTTCCCGAAGTAGTGACCTCCGAAGACGGCCGCGCCGGCGCTCCCGACGTCTTCTGCCGGGCGACCTGACGCCGAAGCGCGCGCCCGGACGTTCGCGGCCGTCGTTGCCGCATCGACGACCCCTAGTGTTACACTACGGATCAACCGTTAACCGGCAGTGAGTCAAATGTTAAGGCTCCATTAAGACCCAGTTAACACTCTCCCGGCCAGTCACGGACGCGGATCGGTCAGAGCCCTACGAACCGTATAAACACGACCGCAGCGCCGGCCACGAGACCGAGACAACAGAGAATCACCAGCGCCGCCTTAAGATCGGGCGACGCGTGAACCGGCCACGAGAAGAAGTCTTCCCCATCGTGGTTGACGAGGTCGGGCAGATCGTTCTTGACGTGCATCGCAGCACCTCCAACACAACCCATCGCCGACACCCCGAACGGGGTCGCGCCGGCGCGCTGCCGCCGGGCGGATCCATGGGGCGAAGCGGAAACCTCGTGGCGCGAGTCTAGAGCGCCATTGTTAACCCACTCGGTATCCACAGTGCACCGTCGTGTTAAGAAACGGAGAAGAATACCGCCTCCGACGCCGCTCATGCGGGCGCCAGCACTTGGTCGGGCGCCTTCGGGATCAGGAGAGTGAACTGGCTCCCCCGACCCTCGACGCTCTGCACCTCGACACGGCCGCCGTGGGAGGTGGCGATGTGCTTGACGATGCTCAGGCCGAGCCCCGTACCGCCAAGCGCCCTGGACCGGGAGCGGTCCACGCGATAGAAGCGTTCGAAGATTCGCGGCAGGTGCTCTGGAGCGATCCCGAGGCCGGTGTCCGTCACGGCCAGCCCCACGAGATCACCCGCCACGTGACCGGAAAGACGCACGCTGCCGCCCGCCGGCGTGTACTTGAGCGCGTTGTCCACCAGGTTGACGAGCGCCTGCACAAGGCGCGCCTCATCGCCCCACGCCTCGGGGAGTCCGTCGAACTCCTCGAGCCGCAGCGCGATGTCGCGACGCTCCGCGACCGGCCGGAACTTCGTCGTGACATCGCGGGCGACCTCACTCATCGACACCGGCGTCATCTCCATCTTGGCGCTGCCGCTCTCGATCGCCGACAGATCCAACAGATCGTTCACCAGGAGCGCCAGACGATCGATTTCGGACACGATGCGGCCGAGGAACCGCGGCCCGGCCTCCGGGTCGCGGGCCGCGCCGTCGCGGAGCGTCTCGGCGAGCGCGCGAAGCGACGCGAGCGGCGTGCGCAACTCGTGAGAAACGTTGGCGATGAACTCCTGCCGGATCAGATCCGTCCGACGCAGGTCCGTGACATCCTGCGCCGCCACCACGATGCCCAGGAATTCGCTGCGCCCTCCCTTCACCGGGTTGGCCTGCACGCGGAGCACGCGATGGTCGGGCTGATGGATCTCCAACTCTCTCGTCAGCGGCACGCGTTCACGGATCGCCTGTCGAACCAGCGCGTCGAGCTCGTAGTGATGCACTACCTCGATGAGGCGGTGCCCGATCGCCGTGGACGCCGCGATGCCGAAGATGCGCTCGGCGGAAGGATTGACGAGCACGAGCACGCTCTCGGGATCGAGGATCAGCAGACCGTCGCTCATGTGGGCCAGCACGGCCTCCAGCGTGCTCTTGCCGCGATCGAGATCGGTAATCGTGCGATCGGCCTGCGCCACCATCGCGTTGAATTCCGCGATCGTCTCGCGCACCTCGGCGAACGACTCGCCGTGCACCGGCCGCAGGCGTCCGTCGGCGCCGGCCCGCGCGGCTTCGGTGATCTCGCGGAGCGGCCGGCGCAGCGAGGCGGCCACGCGGCCGCCGAGCAGCCATGCCGCGGCCAGCGCCACCGCGGCGACCCCAACCAACGGTTCCACCACCGGCGGTGTGTGCGGCGGCCATCCGGCCAGCACCACGGCCGCCGCGGCGGCGGCGAGGGTCACGCCCGCCTCCAGCACGAGCGCAAGCGTCATGCCTCTCCAGAGCCGCACGTCTATCCCTCCAGCTTGTAGCCGACCCCGCGGATCGTCTCGATCGACGTGGCCCCACCGGCTTCTTGGAGTTTGTGCCGCAACCACCGCACGTGGACGTCCACGGTGCGGTCGTCGCCGTCGTACTCGTACCCCCACACCTGCTGCAGCAGAAGCGCTCGGGTCAGCACGCGCCCGGGGTTCGAGAGAAATGCGCGCAGCAGGTCGAACTGTCGCGGCGGCAGCGCGACTGTCTGTTCCGCGACCTGGACCACGTGGCGCGCGACGTCGAGGGTGATCTCACCGACGTTCAGCACCTCGTCACGCGCGGGCGCCGCGGCCTGGGTGCGTCTGAGGGCGGAGCGGATCCGCGCGAGGACCTCCCGCACACTGAACGGCTTCGTGATGTAGTCGTCCGCGCCGAGATCGAGCCCGACGATCCGGTCGGGTTCGTCGGCGCGCGCCGTGATCATGAGGATCGGCACGCGCGACTCCTGCCGGAGGATGCGGCAGACTTCGAATCCGCTCATCCCGGGCAGCATGACATCGAGCAGTACCAGGTCGGGCGATTTCGCTCGGGCGAGGTCGAGCGCCTGTCCCCCGTCGCCGGCCTCGAGCACTTCGTACCCTTCCCGCTCCAATGCATACCGGAGCGATTCGACGATCGCGTGCTCGTCGTCCACGAGTAGGATCCGTTGCTTCATACGTACCTCCCGTCGATGTGTGTGTCGCGCCGAGAGATTTTTCCGTTCCTTTGCACCCCCCGCGGGCGGAATTAATGCCGGCTTAATCGGCGCGCGCTATCGTCACTGGTGGATGGCGGTCCGCCGGGGTCGCAACTGGCGGCCCTACGGAGGATGCGTGGACACCACGCTCCGCCTCAACAGGACGAGGACGCGATGGCCGGACGGGCCACCCAAGGATCGACAACGGCCCGCCGGTACAAGGCCCGCGCTCCCCGTTCCCAAGGGTGGCGCACTGTGCAAGGCCACGCACGCTTGGATCGCCGCCATCCCCAACCCCTGTACCCCGGGGCCGCGCGGGAGACCCGCACTCTCCGCGGCTCCGGGGGGCCCGCTCGGTCCCGTTCACGCGCCGCACGTCCTCGACCCGATCGTCGTACGCATCCCGCACCCGCCCGCGCCGCCCCGCGCCATTGCCACGACCGTCCCGCACGCGCGCCGTTGGATCGATCGCGCATCGCGGGTGTGGACCGCCGTACCCGCGCGCGTCCGGCGCGCCGCCGTGGCGCGACTCGCGGACGACCACGAGCTGGTTGGGCTCAAACTCGGCGTGCTCGGCGGGGTGTTGGTCGTCACCGCCGTGCTCGAACGGTTGTGGGCGTGACGCGTCGACCCCGCGGCGCGCTCCATGTATACGTCGCCGTCACGGGCGATGCGGACACCGTGTCCGTGATCTTCGTCGATACGCACGCGCGCGTGCTCGAACACGTCGCGCTCGGCGCAGCCGACGCCGGCGCGGCGTGCGGACGGGCGCTGCGCGGCATCGTGTACGCGCTGTGGCGCTCGCGGAAGTTGGGGTACCGGCGGGTGGCCGTACATAGCGACGTCCCTGCGGCCGCCGCGCTGCTCGCCGGCGAACGCCGCTTGGAGTCGTCGCTGATCGGGCCGTACCTCGAGGCGCGCGCGTTGATGCGCGCCTACCGCTGGGCGCGCGTCGACGTGGGAGAACTCCGGTGGTGGCATGCGTCCGCTCCGACAACGGGACACCTCACGGAGCAGCTGTCGGTGTTGCCGCACGAACGCGTACCCGCCGCGCACGCACGCCGCGGAGACGCCGCGATCGAGACCTCTAAGCGTACGCAAGTGCACACGGTGCGGTAAATCGCCGGTGTTGTTCACGGCAAGTTCCAAGACACCGTTCGGCGCGTGCTGGCATGCGGGCCGACCGGTCTGCTCGACCGCGGCCCGCATGGGCGCACGCTTCTGTCCCGCGAACTTCACGTCCGACATGATCCATGTTCACGCTACCGCGCGATCGTTAACCCGCGGTGATCGAAGCGTTAAGCGAAGCCTAAATCCCTTAATCCCGGCTTCACACGGAACCGTCGGATTTCATTAGGGTGTAGCGGGAGGGTGTAGCGGGCGACGTGAACGATTCGCGTTCGGGAAGGTTCCAGGCCTATTCGGAGGGTGCGGACCTTCTTCGGATACCACTCGGTTCCCCAAACATGGGTTCGAAAGATTGTACGGTCCCAATCACCTTGGTCCATACACTTTGGGTAAAGTCAGCAGGCGGTGGTAAATAGTATTTCCGGGACAACTGGAAGATCCCACACGAGCGGGGCACTACGGCGGGCGGCGGCCAGGGATTTCGTGACGACGCAAGAAGGAGAAGAGCATATGCGACCTCGTGTGAATATCATTACGTTGGCCGTCGGTAACCTCGAACAATCCCTGGCCTTCTATCGTGATGGCCTTGGTCTGCCCACCAAGGGCATCGTCGGTACCGAGTTCAAAGGAACCGAATCCGAGCCCGCGGGGGCTACCGTGGTCTTCCAACTGCAAGGCGGTCTGATGTTGGCACTCTATCCACGCACCGAACTGGCAAAGGACGCGAATGTGCCCCATACGGCCTCAAGTACGTCTGAGTTCAGCCTCGGGTATGCGGTGCCAAGCCGGGAGGCTGTCGACGACCTGCTTCGGCGTGCGGAAGCGGCGGGTGCCGTGGTGACTGACAACCCACATGATCGGCCGTGGGGAATCTACTCGGGCTACTTCCAGGACGTGGATGGACACTTGTGGGAAATCATATGGAATCCAAAGATGCAAATCAGAGACTGACAGACTGCCAATTTAGTTAGTCTGCTAGTTAGTTCGCCAGTTCTTTGGCCTCTCACAGCACCTCATCGCTCCCGTGAGGATCCCTCTTATCATGCCACTTCTGTTTGAACGTCACTAATGAACGAGGGCATCGGTTCCGGTTCCTATGGTGACGTTCGCGATTCGTCAACCCGGGAAATTCCGGTCTTCGCGATGATCGGCGCGTCAAGCGAAGCGTAGGGACGCGCGAGCGACGCGTGCGCATGGATACCGAACGCCGACTTGGTGTCGTGTCGCGCCGATCGGACAAGACTTAACAATCCGCTAACCGGACATGCACGACGCCTTAACACAGCCCCGCTACCATGGGGCCGGAACGACGTGGCAGGAAGCACGTCTACAGCCGCGATCTCCGGCGCTCCGTCGGCGCGGCAAATCACGGAAGGAGGCGATTCAACCACGTGAGGACGACTAAAGCGCAATCTCGACTCGGCTCTCGGCGCTTGCTCGCGGCCGCGCTTGCTGTGGTCGCGCTCGGCATTCTCGGAGGAAGCCTCGCGGCCCCCTCGCCAACCGCGGCGCAATCCGCGGTCACGATCACAGGCGCGGGTTCGTCGTTTGACTACCCGCTCTTCTCGAAGATGTTTTCGGTGTGGCACGGAATGCACTCGAATGTGCAGGTGAACTACCAGTCCATCGGCAGCGGCGGCGGGCAGCAGCAACTGTTCGCGGGGACGGTGAACTTCGGCGCGTCGGACGCACCCCTCACCGACGATCAGCTCAAAGCGCATCCGACAATCGTGCACATCCCGATTACGCTCGGTGCGGTATCCGTCGGGTACAATCTGCCCGGGGTGCCCACGGGCCTCCGCCTCACCGGCGACGTGTTGGCGCGCATCTACATGGGGCAGATCACCTCCTGGTCGGATCCCGCCATCACCGGCCTCAACCCCAACTTCAAAGTGCCGAATCTGCCGATCGCCGTTGTCCACCGCTCCGACGGGAGCGGCACGTCCTTCATCTTCACCGCGTATCTGTCCGCCATCAACCCCGCCTGGAAGAGCAAGGTGGGTAACGGTGCCTCCGTCGACTGGCCGACGGGCGTCGGCGCCAAGGGCAGTGAGGGCGTTTCGGGACAGGTGAAGCAGACCCCGGGCGGCATCGGGTACTTTGAAATGGCGTACTCGATCGAGAACAAGATCCCGCAGGCGACGATGGAGAACGCGGCGGCCCACTGGACCATGCCGAGCGTGCAGGGTGCCGCAGTCGGCGCCGGACAAGCGGCCGCGCACATGCCGGCCGACCTCCGGGCGATGTTCGTCAACGCGCCTGGACCGACGAGCTATCCGATCGCGGGTTTTAGCTGGGTCCTGGTTGACAGCCAAAAGGTCTCGCAGCCTCTGGTCGATCTCCTGACCTGGATGGTTCACGACGGGCAGCAGTACGCGCAACCGCTGTACTACGCGCCGCTGCCGGCCCAAGTGGTCCAGCTGGACGACCAGAAGCTCAAGGCCCTGACGCCGAAGTAGAAGAGTCGCAAGGACCCCACACCGCCGGTCGGGCCGCATCCCCGGCCGGCGTCCGCACGCGACGAGGCCGTCCTTCCCCAGGCGGCCTCGTCGGCGTTGTTCCCCGGGGCGGCCGGGCGCGGTACGACCGGCGCCCCCGCCCGCGGGACCGCGACGGGAAAGCCTTCTCCCACCGACGAATTCCTACGCCGTGCACGCTGGCCATTTCACCCCATAGAGGAGCGGTGATGGACTCGATCATCGAACGGCTCTCCCGGCTCGCCCCGTCGACGCTCGGGCACTTCGTCGACGAAGGGTTCCTGGACATCGCGATCCGACCGGTGTTCCAACCCGTCAAGTTCGCCGGACGGGCGCTGACCGTCGACGCGCCGCCGCGCGATAACAGCATCTACCGGCAGGCAATCCGCGGGGCCACCCCCGGCGACGTCCTCGTGATCGCGCGCGGCGGCGACTTCCGCCACGCCTCATTCGGCGGCGGCATGGCGCTCGCCGCGAAGAACCAGGGCATCGTCGGCGTCGTGGTGGACGGCCCGGCCACCGATTACGCCGAACTCGTCGCGTTCGGCCTGCCCGTCTACTCGCGCGGCCTGTCGGCGCTCACGACCCGACGGCTCGACCTCGGCGGCAGCGTCGGCGCGCCCATCGTCTGCGGCGGGGTCCGTGTGGCGAACGGAGACTACGTGCTCGCAGACGACGACGGCGTGCTGGTGATCCCGCCGTCAACGGTGCAGGCGATCATCGAGCGCGGCGAGGCCGCGTCGCAGCGCGAACAGGAGACGCTCGCGCTGCTCAAGTCCGGCAAGACGTTCGACGAGATCGATGCGAGACGGAGGAGGACATGATGCGCACACTCGTGGCGGTGCTGCTCGCGTGCGCCCTTGGCGGGCTCGGCGCCGTATCGTGGGCCGCCGGCGCCGCCGACCAGCCGAAGCGCGGGGGCACGTTGATCTACGGGCTGTCGACCGAACCCCCGGATCTCGACCCGCACGTGAACTCCGGCTCCAGCGCCGGGAACGTCAAGGCGGCGGTGTACCAGGGGCTCGTCCGGTACGGGCACGGCGGCGTGATCGAGCCGGCGCTCGCCGAGCACTGGGGCCTCGTGGGGCAGACGCAGTACGTCTTCCACCTGCGGCCGGGAGTGAAGTTCCACAACGGGGATCCGCTCACCGCGGCGGACGTGAAGTTCTCGATGGACCGCATCCTCGACCCAAAGACGGGCTCGGCGCTGCGGAGCAGCCTGAAGGCGATCAAGAGCGTCGAGGTCGTGGACCCCATGACGGTGAAGATCGTCCTGAGCGAGCCGTTTGCGCCGTTGCTGGCCTACCTCGCCGAGCCGTACGGAGCCATCGTCGACGCGAAGTTCGTCCAGGGCGGCGCCAACCTGCGCTCGGTGATGATGGGGACGGGCCCGTTCAAGTTCGTTTCGTGGGATCCGGGACAGCGCATCCGCCTCGTCCGCAACGACGCCTACTGGGAGTCGGGCAAACCGTACCTCGACGGCATTAACTTCGTGCCGCTCGCCGACGCCCAGACCCGCCTCACGGCGCTCCGCGCCGGGGACATCATGATGATGGACTTCGTCCCTCAGGAGCAGATGAACGCGATCGCGCGCGACACACAGCTCAAGCTGTACGCCGATGTCGGCATCTTCATGTGCATCATCTTCAACCCGCAGCGGAAGCCCTACGACGACGTGCGGGTGCGCCAGGCGATCTCGTATGCGATCGACCGGAACGCCGTGGTCAAGACGATCTTCGACGGCCGCGGCACGCCGATCACCGGCGATGTCATCCCGAACAACTGGTGGTCGCACGACGCGAAGGCCGACGGCATGTACACGTACCAGCCCGACAAAGCGCGCCAGCTGCTGAAGGAGGCAGGGTACGGGGATGGCCTCAAGATCACGATCCTCGCCCCGATCACGTACAGCCTGCACACGCGCACCGCGCAGGTCCTCCAGGCCCAGCTCGCCAAGGTCGGCATCCAGGCGCAGTTGGATCTGCCCGAGTGGGCGGTCGTGCTGAACCGCCACAACCAGGGCGACTTCGCGATCGAGGTGCGGGGACTCTCGGCCTCGGTCAACGATCCAGACTTCCTCTCCCTCTTCTACGAGTCGGACAGCACGTTCTACCCGAAGCAGGTGGGGTTCAAGGACGCGCAGCTCGACCAGTGGCTCGACCAGGCGCGGGCCCTCGGGAACCAGGCCATCCGAAAGCAGCTCTACGCGAAGATCGAGGAGCGTGCGCTCATGCTGGCGCCGTGGGTGTACATCGCCTGGGGCGACCAGGGCGAGGCGGCGCGAGCGTACGTCCGCGGCTACGACCACTATCCCGGACCGCTCGGCACGTACTCGGGCTACTCGCTCTCGGAGACGTGGCTGGCGAAGTAGGCCCTCGGACGGTCGCATGGGCGCCTACGTCGCGCGCCGTTTGATCGCCGCCGTGCTCATGACGGCGGCGATCGCCACCGCGGTCTTCCTGCTGTTGCGCGCGGTGCCGGGCGACGTCGTCGTCGTCATGCTCGGCGAAAACAGCGCGTCCCCCGACAAGATCGCGGCCATGCGGCACGTCCTGGGGTTGGACCGCCCCCTGCTCGACCAGTACCTGACGTGGCTCGGCCGCCTTGCGCGCGGGGACTTTGGGACGTCGATCCTCTCCGGACGCCCGATCGGCGCCGATCTTGCCGTCCGCCTGCCGCGGTCGCTGGAGTTGGGCGCGGTCGCTCTCGCCGCCGCCGTCGTCCTCGGCATCCCGCTCGGCACGGTGGCGGCCCGCCGCGCGGGACGGGCGCTCGACTTCGCGATCACGGGCGTGTCGGTGCTCGGCCTGACGTTTCCGTCGTTCGTGGTCGGAACGGTGTTTGTCCTCGTGTTCGGGCTCGTGTTCCACTGGTTCCCCGCCACCGGCTACGTCCCGTTCTCCGACGACCCGATCGGCCACCTCCGCCACCTCGTGCTCCCGGCGGCCACGCTGGCGCTGACGTTTGCGCCGGTCGTCCTGCGCATGACGCGGGCCGGCATGCTCGAGACCCTGTCTCAGGACTTCGTCCGCACCGCGCGGGCGAAGGGACTGGCGGAACCGGCGGTCGTCGTTCGCCACGTGCTTCGGAACTCGCTGATTCCGGTCGTGACGGTACTCGGCCTGCAGGCGGGCGAGTTGATCGGGCGCATCGTCCTGATCGAGTACATCTTCAACTGGCCCGGCGTGTCCAGCTTGCTCCTCTCCGGTGCGTTTCAGCGCGACTATCCTCTCGTCCAAGCGGTCGTGATCGTCGTCGCGGGCGCGTTCGTCCTGATCAACCTCGCGGTCGACCTCACCTACATGCTGATCGATCCGCGGATCCGACTGACATGAGCGCCCGAGCACTGAACCTCCGCATCGCCCTGGCCGGGACCACGCTGGCCCTCCTCGTCGTGGCCGCCGCGGCCGCGCCGTGGTTGGCGCCGGCGGACCCGCTCGAGATGGGTTCGGCGCTCCTTGCCGGCCCGTCCGCCGCGCACCCGCTCGGCACCGACTCGTTCGGCCGGGATACGCTGTCGCGCCTCCTGTTCGGGGCGCGGGTGTCGCTGCTCGTCGCCGCGACGTCGGTGTTAATCGCCTCGAGCGTCGGGACGCTCCTCGGCATCGCGAGCGCAACGTACCGGGGCGCCGTGGAGTGGGCGGCCATGCGCGCCATGGACCTGATCCTCGCGTTCCCTCCGATCCTCCTGGCGATCGCCGCGGTGACGTTTCTCGGGCAGAGCTTGGCGAAGCTCGCCGTCATCGTCGCGATCCTGTACATCCCGACGTTCGCGAGGCTGTCCTACGGAGGCGCGCTCGGCGTGGCCCAACGGGAGTACGTCGAGGCGGCGCGGGCGCTCGGCGGCTCGGTGTGGCATCAGATGGGGCGCCACATTCTCCCGAACGTCGCGGGGCCCCTCATCGTGCAGTGCTCGCTGTCGGCCGGGTTCGCCATCCTCGTCGAGTCCGGCCTGAGCTTTCTCGGGCTCGGCGTCCTCCCGCCGGCGCCGACGTGGGGACGCATGGTCAGCGAGAGCCGCGACTACATGCAGCAGGAACCGATGTTGCTCGTGTGGCCGTCGCTGGCGATCGCGGTCGCGATCGGGGCGTTCAACATGCTCGGGGACGGGCTGCGCGACGCCCTCGATCCGCGCGCCGCCCGATCTGGGAGCGCGCGCGGCCGGCGTCGGGCGCGCTCCGCGCCGGAGGTCGAGCCGGCTCGCGGTCCGGCGGGCGCGGCCTGAGTCGGGACGGCAGGATCGCGCCCGGCGGCGGACGAACACCGCGCCACGGCCGCCCGGACCGCGCCGGTCCCGGCGGCCGTCGCGGCAAGGAGGAACTCTAGATGCTCACCGGCACTCGGGTCTACCGCGAGGAACTCTCCCCGGTCACGTTCCTCGAACGGGCGGGCGACGTCCACGCTGACCGCGTCGCCGTCGTCGACGGCGCGCGGCGCTTCACGTACCGCGAGTGGCGGGGCCGCGCGCGCCGGCTGGCGTCCGCGCTCCGCCGGGCCGGTCTCCGAAAGGACGACCGGGTGGCGTTCCTGGCGTTCAACTCGGAGCCGATGCTGCTCGCCCATTTCGGGGTTCCCCAGGCTGGGGCGATCCTCGTCGCGATCAACACGCGGCTCACCGCCGACGACGTCCGCTACATCGTCGAACATTCGGGATCCACGCTCCTCTGCTATTCCCCCGAACTGGCGCCCCTGACGGTCGACGCGCCGGGGCAGGTTCGCCGCATCGAGCTGGGTCCCGCGTTCGAGGCGCTCCTCGCGGAAGGCGACGACGGCCCCGTTGAGCCGTGGATCGAGGACGAGGAGGAGGTGCTCGCGATCGACTACACCTCCGGGACGACCGGGCGGCCAAAGGGCGTGATGTACACGCATCGCGGCGCATACTTGAACGCGCTCGCGATGATGATCGAGCACAAGATCGACCGCACGTCCAGCTACCTGTGGACGCTGCCGATGTTCCACTGCAACGGCTGGACGTTTACGTGGGGGCTCTCCGCGGTCGGCGCGCGGAGCGTGTGCATCCCGCGCATCGACCCCGGGGAGATCTGGCGGCTGTTTGAGGAGGAGGGCGTCACGCATTTCTGCGCCGCCCCCACCGTGCTCACGATGCTTGCCAACCACGCGGCCGCCCACCGGCTCGCGCGACCGGTGCGCATCATGACCGCCGGCGCGCCGCCGTCGCCGACGATCATCGCGCGCGTGACCGAGCTCAACTTCGAGCTGGAACACGCCTACGGCCTGACCGAGTCCTACGGTCCGTTCACGATCAACGTGGACCCACCGGGCCTCGCGGCGTGCGGTGAGGACGAGCGCGCACGGCTCAAGGCGCGCCAGGGTATGGCCCACGTCACCGCCGGATGGCAGCGCATCGTCGACGAGGCGATGCGCGACGTACCGGCGGACGGACAGACGCTGGGCGAGGTGGTGTACCGGGGCAATGTGGTCGCGAAGGGCTACTTCGGCCAACCGGACGCGACCGCGCAGGCGTTTCGCGGGGGCTGGTTCCACACCGGCGACATCGGGGTGATGCATCCGGACGGGCAGATCGAGCTCCGGGACCGCAAGAAGGACATCATCATCTCGGGGGGAGAGAACATCAGCACCATCGAGGTCGAGCAGGCGGTCGTGAGCCATCCCTCCGTCCTGGAGTGCGCCGTGGTCGGGATTCCGGACGACATGTGGGGCGAGGTGCCGAAGGCGTTCGTGACGCTGAAGCCGGGCCACGCCGCGACCCCAGAGGAGATCGTGGCCCACTGCCGCGCGCGCATCGCGGGCTTCAAGTGCCCGAAGGCCGTCGAGTTCGGCGATCTGCCGAAAACCTCGACCGGCAAGATCCAGAAGTTCGTGCTCCGCGAGCGCGAGTGGAAGGGGCGCGAGAAGCGGGTGAACTAGCGCGGCCGGACGGCGTCAGGACCGCCAGTGCGGCGGGCGCTTTTCCAAGAACGCCCGCATCCCTTCCTGCGCATCCGGGGCGAGCGTGTTCTCGACCATGACCCGCTCAGCCACCTCGTAGGCCTTGGGCCGGTCGAGCGCCACCTGCGCGTAGAAGCCGCGTTTGCCGATTCCGAGCGTGTATGCGCTCGCCGCGACGATCTGCCGGGCGAGCGCCATCGTCTCCTCGGCGAGCCGGTCCGGCGGCACGACCTTGTTCACCAACCCGGCGCGCTCCGCCTCGGCAGAGGTGATCGGCGCGCCGGTAAGGAGCATCTCCATCGCTTTCTTGGATCCGACCGCCCGCGAGACCGCCACCCCCGGGGTCGTGCAGAACAAACCGATCTTGACGCCGGGCGTGGCGAACGTTGCGTCCTCGGACGCCACCACGAGGTCGCACGTTGCGGCGAGCTGGCAGCCCGCGGCGGTGGCCACCGCGTGCACCTGCGCGATCACCGGCTTGGGAAGCGCCCGGATCGCCTCCATGACCTCCGTGCACAGCGCGAACAGCGCGCGCGCATCCTCCTCCGTGCTCCCGACCAGTTCCCGCAGGTCGTGACCCGCGCTGAACGCCGGCCCGTTCGCGCGTATGATCACGGCGCGTACGGCCGCGTCACGCGCGACGCGGTCGAGGTGGGCACGCAGCGCCTCGAGCATCGCGCGGGACAGCGCATTGCGCCGCTGCGGATGGTTCAGTGTGAGCAGCGCGACGCCGTCCTGCACCTCGCACATCACGACCGCCGTATCCATACAGGCACCCCCGTCCATGACAGAGTTTCCAATCGCAGGGTGGGATTCCTTCGCCCCATGGCGCGCCGGGGGACTTGCCGGATGTGCTACAATCTATCCTATCGTGATGACGACGCGGTATTGCCCGCAGTGCGGGGCCGGGCTGGAGCCCTTCTTCGACTCCACATGTGAGCCTCCGGTTGCCTGGCTGTGCCAGGGCTGCCGTAGCGTGCAGATGGACGTCGACCGCGCCGCCCTGTCGCTTGAAGCGCAGCGGGACCTCGTGAACCTCGAAGCGTTCCTCCGCACCGGCGCCGCCGTTCCCGGCACGGGCTCCGAGATCGGCCGCGCACGGGCGCGTGCCCGCGCGATCATCGCGGGCATCCGGGAAATCCCGGTCGATATCGAACGCGTCGCCCAAGCGTGCGGCTATCCGGTGCGGGATCGGCCCCTTCCCGCAGGGGAACGGGGCACCATCGCGCGCGACGGCGACCACACGGTCATCATCGTCAATCGGGACCGGCTGGGACAGGCCGCGGCCGAGCGCCGCTGGGTGATCGCCGAAGAACTCGGGCACGCCGTGCTCGAGCACAGCGCGCTCGTGGCGAGCAGCGCCCCGGGCGCGGCCCCGGCGATCGCCGAACCCCGCCGTCGCGAGGAGGAGCGCGAAGCGAAGGGATTCGCCGCAGAAATCCTGATGCCCGAGGAGAAGGTCCGCGGGCGGTTCGCCGAGCTCGCGCCCCGGATCTATCGCACGCTCGGACTCCGTCACCGCGAGACCGAGATCGGGGAAGTGGTCGTCACGTTGGCGCGGATGTTTGGGGTCACGCCGACCGCCATGCGCATCCGCCTCGAGGAGCTCGATCTGATCGGGTAGCCCGGTTCCCGTTCCACGAGTGCACCCCTTCCCGTATCATCGCGCCCAACCGCCCGTGCAACTGCGGCCTCCCGCCCGTGGACGTGCGTCATACCGGCGTCCTCTGCCGAAATGCGGCGCGCCGCCGTCCGGTCGGACGGCGGCGCGCTCGATGCGTGCGTCCGGGGTCGCGGGCTATGCCGCCCTCGCCAACCACCTCATCACGGGGCCGAGCGCGGTCCCCACCGCGTGAAGCGCCGCCTGCAGCTGCGGATCCTGGCCGCGCTCCATGTCGGTCACCGTGAGCGTCACGTTCACGTCGGGCGCGATGCCGACCGCCTCAACCTGCTGGTTCTTCGGCGTCAGGATGCGCTCCACCGTGACCGACATGCCACCCTCGGGCAGCGCCACGGTCACCGATCCACCGAGTGCGCCCGCGGTTTTCTCCCCGACGATCGTCGCTCGCTGATAGTCCTTAAACGCGCCGGTGAGGATTTCCGACGCCGACGCGCTGTTGGCGTCCACGAGCACCGCGAGCGGGGTGTCGGGCAGCAACGGCCGCCCCGACGTCTGCAGCAGGCTCGGCGGCTGTCCGCGCTCGCGGATCCGCGCGAGGATGGTGTTGGCCGGCATGAACACGCCGCCGACGTTGGCGGCCTCGATGATCAAGCCGCCGGGGTTGCCGCGCAGATCCAGGATCGCGGAGTGAATCGCCCCCTGCGCCTGCAGGGCCTGGATGCCGCTCCGAAGCTGCTGCCCTGCGCCCTGGGAGAACTCGAAGATCTTGAGATACGCTACGCCCGGCGAGATGAAGCTCGTCTCCACCGGAGGCACCCGAATCGCGGCTCGCGTCACCTGGAGCTGCACCGTCTGGGTCCCCCGCTGGACCACGAGGTTCGCGGTCGACCCCGCCGGCCCGCGGATCAGCTGGCTCGCGTCGGTCGCCGTCTTGTCCTTCAGCGACTGGCCGTCCACCGAGACGATACGGTCAAACCGCTTCACCCCTGCCTGGGACGCCGGGGAGCCGGGGAACACGTTCTCAACGAACACCCATGCGATCCCGGACGCGTCCTTCTGCGACGTGATCGTCACGCCGATGCCGGTGAAACTAGGGTTGCCAAAGAGCTGGCGGCGGCTCTCGCGAAGCTGATCCGGATCAAGGTAGTAGGTGTGGCTGTCCTTCAGCGAGAGCAGCATGCCCTGGGTGGCGGCGTACGCGAGCGGCGTCGCGCCCGTCGGGGCCGACTGCGACGCGCGCGAAAACTCCGCTACGAACTGGGCGTCCGCCGCCGCCTCGGGCGTCCCCGGGGCGATGTCGGGCAGCACGTCGGTTCCCTTGTTGGTCGCCTTCCGCAGCGTCGCGACGGCGACGTTGAGCATCTGCACCGGTTGTACCGGGTCGACGTACTCCTGTTCAAGCACACGGAGCGCGGAGACCACGAGCGATCCGCTCGCGGCCGACGCGTGCGGCAGCTGGGCAAACGGCACCAGGAGCAGTGCGACGGCCAGCAGGACCGCGAGCCACGATCTCACCACGGTACGGGATGAATCCATCTCGTTCTCACGCTCCCAGAAACACCATCCGGAGGCCTCGGCACCGCCGCCCTCTCGGAATTTTGCCCATCATACCATAGCGCCAAACCCGGAGAAAAGTTCCTGCGGACCGTGGACCGTGAATCCACTCCGGCCCTCACCCGCTAAAACGAGACAGACTCGTGGCGTGTTCCCTGGGCGAATCGGGCCAAGGACAGCGGGGTTACATCGAGCGAGCGTGCGCCGCCGTCCAGGATGATCTCGGCGAGCAGTCGGCCGACGGCGGGCGCATGCATGAACCCGTGCCCGCTGAATCCGTTCGCCAGGTAGAATCCCTCCGGCGCCGGCACGAGACCGAGGATCGCATGATGATCGGGGGTGAGGCTGCGGATGCCAGCGTAGCCGCGCACCACACGCGCGCCGACCATCGCGGGCACACGCGCGAGTGCCGCCTGCGCGACGGTGTCGAAACCGTCCCAGTCCACGACCTCGTCGAACCCCGGGCGCGAGTCCTTGTCGGTTCCGCCGGTGTAGAGCGCGCCGGCGCGATCCTGATGCAGGTACCAGCCCGTGTCGAGATCCACGGTCAGCGGCCGCCCGCTCCCGAGTTCGGGCAGAGGAGTCATCACGAACACCTGACGGCGGTAGGGCGCCACCGGCAGGTCGACGCCCACCATCGCCGCGACGTCGCGCGCCCGCGGGCCGGCAGCGTTCACCACCACCGGCCCGGCGCAGGCGCCCCGGGCCGTGCGAACGCCGGCGACTCTCCCGGCGCGCACGTCGATCGCGGTGACTTCCTCGTCGGGCCGCACGCGCACGCCCAGGTCGCGGCACCGGCGCAGGTAGCCCTGCACCGCCCCGTAGGGGTTCGCCGAGCCGTCGAGCGGACAGAACGTCCCGCCGACGAGATCGTCCGTGCGCACCGCGGGGAACACGGCGCGCACGTCGTCGGGCGAGAGCCAGCGCGACGGCACGCCCAGTCGCTGTTGGAGGGCGACGCCCCTGCGCATCGTCTCCGCAACGCGCTCCTGCGCGGTCAAGAACAGGTAGCCGTGCTGCACGAGATCCACCGGCTCGCCCATCTCTTCTTCGAACCGGGAGAACGCCGGGAGGCTGAGCTGGGTCAGGCGGACGTTGACCTCGGTGGAGAACTGGTGCCGGATGCCGCCGGTCGCCTTGGCCGTCGAGCCGGTCCCGACCTGGGATGCGCGCTCGAACACGACGATCCGGCACGCGCGCCCGCCGCTTCCGCCCGCACGCGCGAGATGGTACGCGATCGAGAGCCCGATGATGCCCCCGCCGATGATGAGGACGTCGGCTGTGTCCACCGCATCCATCGCTACCCCTGCGGGGCGAGCGCTCCGTGGACCATCCGGACGAGGGTGGTGATGTCGAACACGGGCCGGCCGGTCGCCGCGGCGATCGCGCCCGCGTAGGGCGGCATGTTCGTGCATTCCAGCACGATCGCACCCACCTCGGGATGGCGCTCCACAAGCTCGCGGGCGACCGCGACGTGCTCACGGCGGGCGGCGTCCACGTCGAGCTCCAGTTCGTCGCCGAGGAGCACCGACGTAAACGCGTGCCCCCGCTCCATGCCCGCGACGACGACCGGGATCTCCTCGGTGATCCCGGCGCCTGCGAAGTGGCGCGGCCCCAGCGCTCCGGCGTCCACTGTCATGATCCCGACCGCGCGGCCGCTTCCCAACATTCGCGCGACGATCGGAACCAACAGCAGCGCCGACGCGAACACCGGCACCGAGACGGCCTCGGCGAGCTGCCGCTGGAACATCGCGAGAAAGCCGCAGCCGGTGGTGATCGCCAGCACCCCGGCGGCCTCAAGCGCCCGCGCGCCCTCGATGAACGCCTCGAGCAGCGCCGGGTCGCCCTCGCGCACCACTCGCGCCGGAGAGGCGTGCCGGACACGCTGGTAGAGCACGGGGAACGGAAACGTCGCCGCGTTGCCGATGTCGCCCGGGATCCTGGGGAAGACGGTGTCGAGCATCAGAATGCCGATCGGGAACCCATAGAGGTTGCGGCCGCCTCGGACGTTCATCGGAGCGCTCCTTGCGGATCCGGCGGTCGCGCGTACGCGGTCCTCCGCGACCCAGCTCACGACCGCTCTATTCGACCCCGGTTGACGTATCCCTACGACCCGATCCGCGCGGAGCCGTATCCCGTATGCGTTTTCGCGTCTCGTTGCCTAGTGCAGGTCTTTGTTCAACAATGCACCGAGATCGTGGTGGAGTCGCTGAAGTTGCTGCGTCGTGGCCATGATCTCCTCCCGATCGTTCTCTCACCAGAGCCTCGGCAACTCTCGGAATTGCCTCGCAATTCGTCGTGCATGGGGAGGCGACCAAACCGAAGACACCAACCAGGTCCGAAGCGCGGCAGATTTGTTACCGGCCCGATAGTACCTGCCCGCGATAAACTCGTCGTGTTGAGAGACGGCCCGGGGACCAAGGTTTCTGAGAATCGACAAGAAATGCTTGCGGACCACTTGCTCATACCCCTTCGTGTCTCGGAGTTCATTCTTGGAAACGTATCGGTGCTGCGACAATCGTAGATGAATGTTGGCGTGGCGACAAAGCCAAACCTATAGTGGCGCGCCACACGGATCGCGGTATCCTACTCTTGCAACGCGACGACCGTTCGTCCAACCCGCCGATTCTGTCCAACGCGTCTCTTACGACCAGCAGCCCCTGAAACATTGGCCCTTGGCGCCTCAATGGCTCCCGGTGGAGCCAGCCTTCGAACGAAGGCACACCATACAGCGCCCTGTGGCCGTCCTCATACACCTTGTAGCAACCGGAGTGCACAACGCTCAGTTTGGTCCGTTGCGCTGCATCCAGGCGGAATATCCAGACTCTGCGGCAGCCATTGATCGTCTGAGTCGAGGAAAGCAATCCACTCTCCGCACGCGCTTCGGATTCCAGCGTTTCTGGCAGCCTGGGCTCCGCAGTTTCGGTCGTGCCTGATGCGTTTGATGCGATCATCTTCGTGCGCGAGTCGCATGACCACTTCTGCCGTGCCATCAGTCGAACCATCGTCCACGGCGATGGCTTCCCAGTCCCGGTGGGTCTGCGCCTGGACACTTCGCCACGCCGCTCCAATCGTCGGCACCCGATGGAAAGCGGGAATCACAACGCTCACCAGGGCCGTCTTCATCGCATCCGAGTCCCACCCTAAGGTGATTCGCCAGCTCAGGCGAGCCCCACTCTCCCGGGCGCACGCACCTACACCGTAGGATGACTCAGGTCCAGGTACGTTCACCCCCCTTTCACCGGACAATTTGTTCTCTACCGAGGGATCAGGTCGGTTATCCTCATGAGAAACTCACATCCCACGACCCCGACACGGCCGATCAACGCCGACGCTTCCCGGATCCGCTGTGTTCACCGCGCGCATCCGACACGATGCGGCGCGGGACGGAATGCACACGTCCCGCGCCGCGTGGCGCGCTCGGCGAACGGTCGGCGCTATGGTGATACCGGCGCTCCTGTCTCGGGGTCCAGGAACAGCGTTCCCGGCCGCTGCAGCTGCGCGAACGCGAACATGTTGAGCATCGATCCCGCGATCGCGTCGAAGGATTGGTCCCCGATCCGGCCGAGATCCCAGTTGTCCTCGATGAAGCGGAGGATCGAGGACTGGTCCGTCAATGTGTGGTCCACGAAGTTCACCCTGGCCCACGGCGAGATCACGAGCAGCGGCAGGCGCGGACCGTAGCCGCACCGGCCCTGATAGGTGCCTGCCGCCGGCTTGCCGCACATCCCGGGCCCGAGGAGCGCGTCGATTGTCGATTCGGCCGACTGCATCATGACCGGCGCCAGCACGTGATCGTACCAACCGTCGGAGTCGTCGTAGTTGATGATCACAGCCATGCCCGACCAGGCGGGCAACCGCATCAATCGGTTGATCGTGTCGACGAGGAAGTGTTGCTCGTCGATCGGGTCCGAGTACCCGGCATGGCCGTCCTGGTACGCCGGGGCCTTCACGAAGCTCACCGCCGGGAGGCGGCCGGCTTGGGCCGCCGCCCAGAAGTCGATCAGGTCGTACTGGTGGTTCGCCTGGTCTGTCTGCCCGATCATCGCGACCGAGGTCGGAGCCAGATGGTGCGGGTTCATGGTCGATTGATAGTACTCGAACGGCTGGTGGTGCGGGATATAATCTGCTACGTTCGCCTTGCCGACGTTCACGTGGGCGCTCCCGCACTCGGCCTTCGCGGCGCCGGGTGCGCTCGTCGGCCGGAATCCGCCCTCGAACCAGCCCCAAGTGACGTGCTTCGCGTTCAGCAGATCCCCGACGTTGCGCCCGATCATCGCGGCCGTCGCCCCTTTCGAGCAATCGTCGTAGGTCGGATCGAGGTCGTTGTACACGGTGCCGTTGAGGATGCGGCCGGAGATGTTGGGCGGAACCGCCCCATGGGTCTGACCGGCCACGAGGTTGAGCGCTCCGGGCGTCGAGGGGCCGAAGGTGGTACCGAAGGAGTTGTCGTTCATCGCAAAGTGCTGGGCGTAGTTCCAGAGCGCCGTGACCGTGTTGCCGTCATAGTAGTCCATGACCAGCCGGCGGTCGCAGGACCCGTACGACGCGCCGGTCTCCTCGACAAATCGGTTCATCAGCCCGCCGTTCGCGGCGCGCTGTTCCGCGGCGTACCCGTGGTCCATGTCGCAGGTCATCGCCTGGGAACGGTCGAGCCGGACCGGCTGCGCGCTGTTCGGATTACCCGTCAGCAGCGCGGGCGTGAGTCCGTTCACCGACGGCGTCGCCCGCGAGGCGTGGAACGCGGGCCCGCCGGGAGCGTTCGTGGCGTACGGGTAGGTCGCGAAGTAGTGATCGAAGGACACGTTCTCCTGGAAGATCACAACGAGATGCTTGATCGGCGTGGTTGTGGGCGTCGCGTCGGACTGGGCATCCACGGGCGCCATCGCACCCCAGCCCAGCATGACGGTCAGGGCGGCGGCGATCGCCGCCGCCACGGCGGTGCGCACGATTCGTGTCATCGTCACTCCCCTCACCTCAGACGGCAAGCGATTCCGGGGGCACTATAGCCAAGGGGCGTTAACGGCGGCGAAAGCGAGCGTTAAGGTTCGGCGGGACGCGCCGCCGTCACCGCCCGCGGTCAAGGACGACGAGGGCGAGGGCCGCGCGCCCGGCGGGCTCCCCCGCACCTTCACGCACGACACCGAACCGCGTGAACCACCACGTGCGCGCCGCGCCTGTCCGAATCTCCTCGACGCCGTGGGACGGCCGTCCGGTGCGCAGCGTCTCGTAGAGCCGCGATTCCTCCGCGAACAGGGCGTCGGCGCGCACGCCGATCGAGGCGCTCTTCGGAAACCGGTCGGCCGGAGATGCGGCGCGCCACCGCAGCACGGGCGTGCCGTGCTCGACGCGCCACAGCAGCGCGTACCCGCGCCATGTGCCGGAGCGCAACCACTGGTGGATGGTCAGGCGGATGGGTGCGGAGAACCGCATGGCGAGCTCGCGCAGCCCGTCCATCGTGAGATCGGTTCGGGCCGCCGCGGCACGAAACGGCCGCATCGGCAAGAGGAGCTCGGCGGCCACCGCCTCGGCGAGCGTTTCCGCCGCCGCACCCGAGAGCGTCGGGGGGACGAGCGTCCGGGCTAGGGCGGTCGCCACGGCGCCGTTCCATTGGGGCGTATGCGGAGGGACGCGACCGTCCACGCTCAGGATCCAGCGCGGGCGGGTCCCCGCCGGGGGCGGATCCGCCCGGTCGATCCGCGCGATCCCGCCGGGCAGCGCGGGCCGGCGGATGGCGAGCACACCGCACTTCGCGGCGCAACGCTCCGGTGCGAACGGCGGCCGCGCCGTCACGGGCACGCGGGCGAGCGCGCGGGCGCGGTCGAGGGTCTGTGCGGCGAGCGTGGCCACAGGCTCCGGTTCGGTCCGCCCCGCATGCCGCCCTCCCGATTCCAGGGACGCCGGCCGCGCGCCGCGAACCTATCGCGAGATGCGGTTACTGAATTCCGTCCCCCCCAACGGCGTCTGCGTGGGACCGCGCGCGACCATCCTCGCCAGCGGCAGCGCGGGGAACGCCATCCTCCTCGAGACCGGGGATTACCGCCTGCTCGTAGACGCCGGGCTCTCGGTCGAGGCGCTCGAGCGCGCGATGACGCGCGTGGCGGTACCGGTGCACGCGCTCGAGGCGATCGTGCTGACCCACGAGCACGACGACCATGCCCGCGGCGCGGGCCCGCTCGCGCGCGCCGCCGACGTCCCGGTGTTCGTCAACGCCGGAACCGCCGCCGCGACATCCGCGGCGCTCGCCGGCGCCGGCGTCACGCTGTTCCGGATGGGACATCCGTTCTCGATCGGGCCGTTCACGTTGACGGCGTTTCCGGTGCCGCACGACGCCGCCGAGCCGGCCGGGTTCACGGTGGAGACCGCCGGCCGCCGGATCGCAATCGCCACCGACCTCGGCGCCGCGGGTGCGGAGATCGACCCGCATCTCGCGGACGCGGATCTCGTGATCTTGGAGAGCAACTACGATCTCGGCCTGCTCCACGTCAGCCCCTATCCGTGGTTTCTGAAGAACCGCATCCTGAGCGGGCGCGGCCACCTCAGCAACGATGACGCCGCGCGAGCCCTTGCCCGGACGGCGGGGCGCCGGCGTGAGATCTGCCTGGTGCATCTCAGCGAGGCCAACAACCTCGCGGCGCTCGCCCGCGACACCGTGCGGGCCGCGCTCGCCGCCGCGGGATGCCAGGCGGGCGCCGTGCGGGCGGTGTCTCCCAACGGCTACACCGACCCGATCGAGATCCGGTAGCGAAGCGTCCACGGGCCGCGCGAGACAGCCGGCACCGGCAGCAGGGAGGGGCGCAGCGATGCGTGCGATCAAAGTCACGGCCGGAAACGTCACCGCGACGGCCACGCTCGGCGACGGGAAAACCGCGGACGCGATCTGGAACGCGCTGCCGATAGAGGTCCGCGGCAACACCTGGGGCGACGAGATCTACTTCTCGATCCCGGTCACTTGCAAGCCCGAGGCACCCCGCGAGGTCGTGGAGATGGGCGATCTCGGGTACTGGCCTCCGGGCAGCGCGTTCTGTATCTTCTTCGGGCCGACGCCCGCGAGCCATGGCGACGAGATCCGGCCCGCGAGCCCGGTGAACGTGTTCGGCCGCGTGGACGGCGACCCCCGGGTCTTCAAGACGGTACGCGCGGGAACGACGGTGAGGATCGAGCGCGTGGAGTAGGCGCGTGACCGGCCTTCCCGTGCGGTTCGACGACGCGATCGTCCGGGTCGCGGGTACCGCGCGGCTGCGCCGCGCGGCCATCGCCATCCTCGCGTCGGCGCTCGGGGCCGTGGACCCGCAGGTCGCGACGCGGAGGGCGCTCCGGCTCGTCGGCCGACGGCTGGTGGTCGCGGGACGCCCCTACACACTCGCCCGCGACGCGCGTGTGGTGGTCGTGGGCGCGGGCAAAGCCGGCGCGCCGATGGCGCAGGCCGTGGAGGACGTGCTCGGCGACCGGATCACGACCGGCGCTGTGATCGTGAAGCGGGGGTACACCGCACCACTCCGGAAGATCGCGCTCCGGGAAGCCGGTCACCCCGTCCCCGACGCCGCCGGCGAAGCCGCCGCGCGGGAACTCCTGGACACCGTGACCGGCCTCGGTCCCCGCGACCTCGTGATCTGCCTGATCTCGGGGGGTGGATCCGCACTCCTCCCGGCGCCGCACGACGGCGTGACGCTCGACGACATGATCCGGACCACGGACCTGCTCCTGCGATCGGGCGCGGCGATCGGCGAGATCAACACGGTGCGCAAGCATCTCTCTCGGGTTGCCGGAGGCCGCCTGGCCGTCGCCGCGTCGCCGGCGCGCGTTGTTGCGCTTGTAGTCTCGGACATCGTTGGCACGCCGCTCGACGCGATCGCGTCCGGTCCCACCGTCCCCGACTCCACGACGTATGCGGACGCGCTGGGCGTCCTCGATGCCTACGGCCTGACCGACCGCGTTCCGCGTGCGGTTCGGGACGTCCTCCGCCGGGGCGCCGCGGGCGAACTCCCGGAGACCCCGAAACCGGGCGATCCCGCGTTTCGCCGGACGCACGTGGCGGTCGTCGCGGACAACGCAACCGCGGCGCGGGCGGCGGTCGCGAAGGCAAGGCGGCTCGGCTTCCACGCACGGCTCCTCTCCACCTACATCGAGGGGGAAGCCCGCGAGGTCGGCGTGGCGCTCGCCGGGATCGCGCGCCAGATCGCCGCGACCGACGACCCCGTTCGCCGGCCGGCGTGCCTCGTCGCCGGCGGCGAAACGACCGTCACGGTCAGGGGAACCGGCCGCGGCGGCCGCAACCAGGAACTGGCGCTGGCCGCAGCGCGAACCCTCGACGGCATCCCGGGCACGCTCCTGGTCAGCTTTGCCACCGATGGCACAGACGGCCCGACGGACGCAGCCGGCGCCGTCGCGGATGGCACGACGCTCTCGAGAGCCCGGGCGCTCGGTCTCGACGCGGCGGCGCACCTGGCGAACAACGACGCGTATACGTTCTTCGACGCGCTGGGGGATTTGATCCGGACCGGCCCGACAAACACCAACGTTACCGACCTCATGCTGATCCTCTCCAGTTGACGTCCCCAGAATCGACGCACACTGTCGGGTCCCCCGGCGATGTCGAGCTGCGGCCGCGCGCGCCCGCCCTGGACCCCCGTCAGCAGGAGCGGTCTGACGTCCGAAGAATCCATCCCGCGGAGTAGCGCACCAGGCTCGTCGTTCGTTCGCTCGCTCGCTGCAACCTAATTCTCGGTCGCAGGGGGGGTTCGGATGGCCCGCAGCGCAAGCTCCGCCGACACTCATCTCGGACGTACCCAGCTGGTGCGGGCGATCGTCGCCAGCACCATCGGGACGACGATCGAATGGTACGACTTCTTCCTCTACGGCACCGCCGCCGCGCTCGTCTTCCCGAAGGTATTCTTCCCGCAGTCGGATCCGTACGTCGGAACCCTGGCAGCGTTCGGCACCTATTTCGTCGGGTTCATCGGGCGGCCCATCGGCGGGGCGATCTTCGGCCACTACGGAGATCGGATCGGCCGAAAGACCACGTTGATCGTCACGCTCCTGCTCATGGGGATCGCCACGTTCTGCATCGGCCTCGTCCCCGGGTACGCCAGCATCGGCGTGTGGGGCGCCGTGTTGCTCACGATCCTCCGGATGTGCCAGGGGCTCGGGGTCGGCGGGGAGTGGGGCGGGTCGGTGTTGCTGTCGATGGAGTGGGGCCACAAGGGGAAGCGCGGGTTCATCGCGAGTTGGCCCCAATTCGGAGTCCCAGCCGGCCTGTTGCTCGCGAACGGGATCGTCGCGCTGTTCAGCTCGAGCCCCGCGTTTTTGACCTGGCTCTGGCGCATTCCGTTTCTCCTGAGCATCGTGCTCGTCGCGATCGGCCTCTTCATCCGGCTGCGGATCTTGGAGACGCCCCTCTTTGCGCGGCTCCTGGAGGAACGGCGTGTCGAATCACGCCCCGTGAGGGAGGTGATACGCCGGAACCCCAGAGAGATCGTCTTGAGCGCGCTGCTGCGCCTGGCCGAACAGTCGCCGTTCTACCTGTTCACGACGTTCGTCTTCACGTACGGCACCGGCACCCTGAAGCTCGACCGGGGCATGTTGGTGACCGCGGTCACCATGGCGGCGCTGCTCTCCCTCGTCAGCGTGCCGTTCTTCGGATATCTGTCGGACGTCATCGGGCGCAAACGGATGTACCTGTTGGGGGCGGTCGCCATGCTGGTGTGGGCCTACCCCTACTTCGGGCTGCTCGACACCCGCGTGCCGGTCCTCGTGTTCGTGGCGATCATCCTTTCCCTGATCCCGCACGACATGCAGTACGGCCCGCAGGCCGCCCTGATCGCGGAGAGCTTCCCGACGCGACTGCGCTACAGTGGATCGTCGCTCGGCTATCAGTTGGCGTCGCTGATCGCTGGCGGTCCCGCCCCGTTGATCGCCGTGTACCTGCTGCACACCTATGGAACGGCCGCGGCGATCAGCAACTACATCATCGTCACGGCGATCCTCACGATCATCGCGACCGCGCTGCTGCCGGACCGCTCCAGAGAGGACATCTCGATGGAGCACGACGTGGCCGCGGCGCCCCGAGTCCGCCCGGCGACCTGAGACGCGGGAGGACCGCCTCGCCGCCGCGGCGAACACCGTCGCCCGTGGACGTCCGGATCCTGGTGGATAACCGCGCCGGTCTGCGTGGGATGCGGCGGCGGCGCGCTCGCACGATCGTCGTCGGCGGCATCGCGGTGTTGCTCGCGTCCGTCCTGGCAGGTCTCGCCATCAGCGGCCGGATGCACGGGGCGTGGCGCCCACCCGGCTCGCCGCCTCAGCCGCGCCTGATTCGCATGAGCCTCGTCGACGGTGCACTCGACCCGTCCGTGGTGCTGCTCGAGCCCGGCACCGTGCGGTTCGAGGTCCAAAATGACGGGACCGCGCCGCGCCGGTTCGTCGTCCAAGGGCCGGACACGCTCGCGCACACCGAGGATCTTGCGCCCGGCGCGTCCGCCTCGCTCGACGTGACGTTGACGGAGACCGGCCGCTACCGTTTGCAGGCCGTCTCGCCGTCCGGAGACGTGCTGTCCGCCGGAACCCTCGACATTCGGCAATGAGCGGGCCGCTCCGGGTGTGCGTGTGCACGCCGGAGGCCGCCCCACTCGTCAAAACCGGCGGCCTGGCCGACGCCGCCGGCGGCCTCGTCCGGGCCCTCGCGGACGCGGGGTGTGACGTGCGCGTCGTGCTTCCCGCGTACCGCGCGATCGATCGTGCCGCGCTCGGGTTTCGCTCGATCGGCGCGGCCGAGATCCCGCTCGGTCCCTCGCGCGACGAGGTCCGGCTGTTTGAAGGGTGCCTTCCGGGCAGCCGGGTCCCGGTGTATCTCGTCGCGCACGACCCGTCGTTCGACCGACCGGGGCTCTACGGGGAGGGCGGCACCGACTATCCGGACAACCTGCGGCGGTTCACCGTGTACGGCCGAGGCGCGCTGGCGCTCCTTCGCCGCCTCGCCTGGAGTCCCGATGTCCTGCACTGCCACGACTGGCAGACCGCGCTGCTGCCGGTCTGGCTGCGCGTCGAGCCGAGGGATGCCGTGCTCGTCGCCACCGCGACGCTGCTCACCGTCCACAATCTTGCGTACCAGGGCGTGTTTGCCGCCGACGTCCTCCCCCTGACCGGCCTCGGCCCGGACCTGTTTACGCCGCAGGGCGTGGAATTCTTCGGCAACCTCAACCTGCTCAAGGGCGGCCTCCTGTTCGCCGACCTGCTCAGCACAGTGAGCGAACAGTACGCAAGAGAGATTCAGACCGAGGCGTTCGGGTGCGGTCTCGATGGCGTGCTGCGTGAGCGGCGCGGCGACCTGCTCGGCATCCTCAACGGCGTGGACTACACGGTGTGGGATCCGGTGGTGGACCAGCTGCTGCCCGCCCGTTACACGCCGGATGATCTGTCGGGCAAGGCGGTCTGCAAGGCCCATCTGCAACGCGCGCGGGGGCTTGAGGTCGACCCCATGGTGCCGCTTCTCGGCATGGTCGCCCGGTTGGTCGATCAGAAGGGGCTGGGCCTCGTCGGCGCCGCAGCGGACGCGATCCTCGGGCTGGGGACTCAACTCGTGCTGCTCGGCAGCGGCGAACGCAGATATCACGCGCTGTTGGAGGATCTCCACGCGCGCTATCCGAGCCGGGCGGCCGTGACGCTCGGGATCGATGAGGCGCTGGCGCACCTGATCGAAGCCGCGTCTGACGTCTACCTGATGCCGTCCAGGTACGAACCGTCCGGGCTGAACCAGCTCTACAGTCTGCGCTACGGCACCGTGCCGGTCGCGCGACGGACCGGCGGGCTCGCGGACACGATCGTCGACGCAACACCTGACGCGGTCGCATCCGGCGTCGCGAACGGGTTCGTGTTCGAGGCGTACACCCCGGACGCGTTTCTGGAGGCCGTCAAGCGGGCCGTGTTCGCGTTCCGGGACGTGGAAGTCTGGCGCAGGCTGCAGGGCCGGGGAATGCGCCAGGACTTCTCGTGGGCGCGGACCGCCGGCCGCTACCTCGAGGCGTATCGCATGGCCGCACTGCGCCGCAGCGCGACCGTGCATTAGGTTGGAACGCGCACCGGACGGGGAACCTGAAACGGCATCTGTGCCGTATTCCATGTATTGCACGGTGTTGCACGGCGGGTACAAGCGTGGCGCCGGCCTCCGCAGGAGCCGCCGACCGCATGAGCGAAACCAAGAGTCCTGCTCGACCGGTGGGTGCCAGTCGGCTGGGGCCGCGGGGGTCCCGGCCGTCCTTGCCGGATGTGTGGCGGCTTCACGAGGACCGTTCCAACAAGGGGGAGGGATGCTCGATGCGAGTCGCACGACGCGCCTGGGCGGGCGCGGGGATCGTGGTATTGGCGCTTGCGCTCGCCTGGACGGGCATGGTGACCGCGGCGCCGTCCGGCGGTGGCACGCTCACGGTCGGGCTCGATCAGGAGCCGCCGACGCTCGACCCGGAGGCCTCGCCGTCCGCGGTGACGTTCCAGATCATTCCCGACGTGACGGAGAGCCTACTGTACCAAGGGCTGGACGGGAAGATCCTGCCGTGGTTGGCCACCGCGTACAAGATCTCGCCGGACGGGAAGTCGTTCACGTTCACGCTCCGCACCGACGCGAAGTTCACGGACGGGACGCCGGTCAACGCCGACGCGGTCAAGTGGAACTTCGATCGCGTGGTGAACCCCAACTACAAAGCCGGCGGCGCCCTCGTCGCGCTATCGGGGTACGTGGGCAGCACCGTCATCGACGATCACACCGTTCGCGTCGACTTTAAGGCGGCATACGCGCCGTTCTTATCGTACTTAGCGGGCGGTAACCTGGCACTGGTGTCGCCCAAGGCCACGCAGGCGCAGGGCAACGACGTCAACCTCAAGCCGGTCGGAAGCGGCCAGTTCATCGTCTCCGAGTACGTGCCAAAGGATCACATCACGCTCACGCGAAACGCGGACTACAACCGGCGCCCGCCGTGGAGCGACCATCAAGGCCCGGCCTACCTGGACAAGATCATCTGGAAGTTCATCCCGGAGGCCGGTACGCGCGTGACCACCGTCGAGTCCGGCGAGACGCAGATGATCAGCGGGCTCTCGCTGCCGTCGGCCACCCTCACGCACATCTTGACGGAGAAGACGCTCCGCGTGGAGCGCAACCCCTACCCCGGAGCGCCGCGCATCTGGGTGCTGAACGTGAAGTTGGCGCCGACGAACGACCTCAAGGTGCGGCAGGCGCTCAACTACGGCGTGAACCGCCCGGCGATCGTGGAAGCGGTGTTCAAGGGCCTGGGCACGACCGCGTGCGCCCCGCTGACCCAGCAGTCGCTCAAGACGCCGGCGCTGTGCAACGCGTACCCGTACGACCCGAAGAAGGCGGCCCAGATCCTGGACGAGGACGGCTGGAAGATGGGGCCCAACAACATCCGGGTGAAGGACGGCAAACCGCTGACGATCACGATCAACTCGATCAACTACGGCAACGGCAACCTGCCCGAGGTCGAACTGCTGCAGGGCCAGCTCCTGGCCCTCGGGGTGGACGCCAGGATCAAGAGCCAGGCCCGGCCGCCGTGGTACGAGGACAACTACCACTGCGCGACCAACGGCCCGATCCTGTTCCTCCGCAGCAGCGATCCGGACGGGCTCTGGGCGCTGTTCGCCACCGAGAACATCGGCGGCAACTTCAACTGGGCATGCTACTCCAACCCGGACGTGGACAAGCTGCTTCAGCAAGGCAAGGAGACGTACGACCCCGCGAAGCGCGTGGCGATCTACACGCAGATCGAGAAGATCCTCGTGGACCAGGCGGTGTCCGTCCCGCTGGTCGACGAGTTCTCGGTGTGGGTCCTGCGCAGCAACGTCACGGGCTCGAAGTACAACTTCTCCGGGTATCCTGTGTTGACCGACGTGCGCATCGGAAAGTAGGCGACCGACCGGGGCCGGCGCACGCCGGCCCCGGTCACGTTCCCCTCCCTCCCCGTGACCCGCTACATCTCGGCCCGACTGCTCGCGACGATCCCGGTGCTGTTCGGCGTCACGATCCTCGTGTTCTCGATGCTCTATCTCATCCCCGGCGACCCGGTCAAGATGATGCTGAGCGAGTTTCAGACGAGCCCAGAACAGATCGCGCGGATGCGGGCCCAACTGCACCTCAACGACCCGTTCGCGGTGCAGTACGGGCGCTTCGTGTGGAACGGCCTGCACGGTGATCTCGGCACGTCGATCCGCGACAACCGCCCCGTCTCGCAGGAGATCTCCGAGGTCCTGCCGCAGACGGTGCAGCTCGCGGTGGCGGCGCTCGCGCTCTCGTCCGTGCTGGGCGTCACGCTCGGGATCGTCGCGGCGCTCCGCCAGAACACGTGGGTAGACGTCGGCACGATGATGCTCGCAACGCTCGGCATCTCGATGCCGTCGTTCTGGCTCGCGCTCATCCTGATCTTCATCTTCTCGCTGCACCTGGAGGTGCTGCCCGCGGCCGGCGGGGGAGATCTCGCCCATCTCATCATGCCCACGGTCGCGCTCGGTCTCGGGGCGGCCGCGATCGTCGCGCGGCTGACCCGCTCCAACATGCTCGAGGTGCTGCGGATGGAGTACGTGAACACCGCGCGCGCCAAGGGCCTCGGCGGCCCCACGGTCGTGCTGCGCCACGCCCTGCTCAACGCGCTGATCCCGGTGATCACCATCTTCGGACTCCAGTTCGGCACCCTACTCGCGGGGACGGTGTTCATCGAGACGGTGTTCGGCCGCCCGGGCCTCGGCCGGCTGCTCGTGGACGCGATTCAGAACAAGGACTTCCCGCTCGTGCAGGGCGGCGTGCTGGTCGTCGCCGTCGGCTACGTCTTCGTCAACCTGCTGGTGGACGTCGCGTACGCGGTCGTCGACCCGAGAATCCGGTATGGCTGAAACGCTGGCGGCGGGCCGCGTCGCCCGCCGCGCACGCGCACGGACGCGGTGGCAGATGCTCGCCCCCCGCGTCCGGCGGCACAAGGGCCTGCTCGTCGGGCTCGGCATCGTGCTGGTCCTCGTCGCGGTCGCGTTGCTGCGCGATACCGTGGCGCCGGAGAGCCCGATCAAGATCGACATCACCGCGGCGCTGCAGGGGCCGAACCGGGCGCACTTGTTCGGGACCGACCAGTACGGGCGAGACGTGTTCAGCCGGGTCGTCCACGGCGCCAGCATTTCGCTCACCGTCGGGGGGATCGCCGTGGGGATCTCCGCGATCGTGGGCACGACGGTCGGGCTCGTCGCCGGCTTCTACGGCGGGGCCGTGGACGCGTTCATGATGCGGATCGTCGACGTCCTGTTGGCGTTCCCAGGCATCTTGCTCGCGCTCGGCATCGTCAGCGTGCTCGGCGCGAGCCTGCAGAATCTCATGATCGCGGTCGGGATCTCGGGCATCCCCCTGTACGCGAGGCTGGTGCGCAGCACCGTGCTCGTCGCGAGACAGCAGCTCTACGTCGAGGCCGCGCGCGCGTTCGGCGTCCCGATCCGGGTGATCCTTGTCCGGCACCTGCTGCCCAACGTCGTGGCGCCGATCATCGTCGCGGCCACCCTCGGCATGGGCACGTCGATCCTGGCGGCCGCCGGCCTCTCGTTCGTCGGCCTCGGCAGCCAGCCGCCGACGCCGGAGTGGGGCCGCATGCTCACCGAGGGACGAGATTACCTCCGGGATGCGTGGTGGATCTCCACGTTTCCGGGCGTCGGCATCATGATCACGGTGCTCGGCGTCAACCTGCTCGGCGACGGACTCCGGGACGTGCTGGATCCGCGCCTCCGGGTGTAGGGGCCGGGCGCGTCCGGCCGCCGCGACGTCTGAAGAACACCGCCGAGGAAGAGGGTCCGCCGATGGCGTCGCACGATCTCGTGGTTCGAGCAGGGCTCTGCGTCACCGCCGCCGGTCCCTCGCGTACCGACATCGGCGTCCGGCACGGCCGCATCGCCCAGATCGGCGGGGAGATGGCCGGGACGCGGGAGATCGACGCGACGCCCTATCTCGTGCTCCCCGGCGGCGTCGACGTGCACGTTCATCTCACCAACCCTCCGGGGCGCGCGTCCCAATCGGGGCCGGCCTGGGTGGACGACATGACGACGGGGTCCGCGGCCGCACTGGCCGGCGGCATCACGACCCTCGGCAACATGGCGTTCCTGGGCGACGGCGAACGCCCTCTCGACGGGCTGGCTCGCGAGGCGCGCCTCGTGCGTGAACAGGCGATCGCCGACGTCATTCTGCATCCCGTCTTCCGCGAACCGACGCAGGCCGACCTCGACCAGATCCCGATGCTGCGCGAGCGCGGACACACGACCATCAAGTTCTTCATGAGCACCCCCACGTTTGACCGGTACGCCCCGGCGTTCCTCGAGGCGACGGCCCGGGCGGGCGAGGCCGGGCTCATGACGATGATCCACTGCGAAGACTACGCGATCATCGATCGCGCGACCCGCGCGCTTGTCGCGCACGGGCGAGGTAGTCTCCGCCACTACGCCGACAGCCGGCCCGTCGTGTCCGAGGTCGTGGCCACGGAGCGCGCGGTCGCCTTCGCCGCCGCTACGGGCGCGCCGGTGTACGTGGTGCACCTCTCGTCCGCCGGCTCGCTCGACGCGTGCCGCCGCGGACAGGCGGCGGGGCTCCCGTTCTACGTGGAAACGCGGCCGCTCTACCTACATCTGACCCGGGAGCGGTTCGACGAGCCCGACGGCGCGAAGTACGTCGGGCAGCCGCCGCTGCGCGAAGCGGGGGACGTCGCGGCACTGTGGGCCGGGCTCGCGCAGGGGTCGGTGCACACCGTGTGCAGCGACCACGCGCCGTGGAGCCTGGCGGCGAAGCTCGATCCCGCGCTGTCGGTCGCGGACCTCCGGCCTGGGGTGGAGAACCTGGAGACGCAACTCCCGCTCCTGTACTCGGAGGGCGTCCGCGCGGGGAGAATCTCGCTCGAGCGGTTCGTCGCACTCACATCCACGAACGCCGCGAAACTGTTCGGGCTGTATCCGCAGAAGGGCTGCCTCGCGGTCGGCAGCGACGCCGATCTCGTCCTCTTCGATCCCGAGCTGACACGCACGATCGGGGCTCCGCAGCACTCCCGGTGCGATTACTCCGTGTTCGCGGGGCGCGAGGTCACGGGCTGGCCCGTGATGACGCTCCGGCGCGGCGAGGTCGTCTTCGACCGCGGCCGCATCACCGCCGTCCCGGGTACGGGGCGACTCGTGTCGGGCGGCCGCGTGCGCGGGCTCTAGCGGGGCCGACGCGGCCGACGACTCGGTCCGAGCCATCGTCGAGCGCGGGGGACGCGGCATGAACCCCTGGCCCCCGGGGCGAAGATACCCCGGATTGCGACCCCACCGCGTGCGCCGTGCGCCTCATGTCGTCGGCGACGGCGAGACGCTCGTGGGCCAACTCGTGGAGGTGAGAGGATGCGCAACACGGTCTTGATCGAGGAGATGACGTGGCCAGAGGTGCGCGATGCGATCGCCGGCGGCAAGCGCCGCGTGATCGTGATGCTCGGGGCCATGGAACAGCACGGGCCCCACATGCCGATTGGCGTGGACACGTACCTCGGCTACGCGACCGGCACGCGTCTCGCGCGCCGCCTCGGGGACGCCTTGGTGGCCCCCGTGGTGAGCCTCGGGTACTCGACCGGCCACCTCCCGATGGCGGGCACCGTCAGCATCGCGGAGTCCGTCCTCGAGGCGACGATCCTCGAGATCTGCCGCTCGCTCGCCCACCACGGGTTCACGGAGATCATTCTGCTGTGCAGCCACGGCGGCAACTACCGCGCGCTGCGGGAGGCCCTCCCGAAGCTTCGGAAAGAGCACGCGGGGATCAGGATCTCGGCGATCACGGACTTCGACGAGTGGCTGGAGAACACCAAGCAGTTCGCCGCGCGCGAGGGCCTCGAGATGGCCCGGCTGGGTGTCCACGCCGGCCAGGGCGAGACGTCCATGATGCTCGCGCACCGCCCGGATCTCGTGCAGATGGACAAGGCGTGCGAGGGGTTCACCGGGGACGCGTCGATCCGGTGGCGCTCGAAGGTCCCGCCGCCCATGAACGAGACCAGCCCGACGGGAATCCTCGGCGACGCGCGGAACTCCACCGCCGCGCTCGGCGAGAAGATCTTCGCCGACCGGATCGAGCGGATCGCGAAGATGATCGAAGCCGGCGAGCTCGCGGGCTGATGGCTGCATCTGCGCCCGTCTCGACGTGGCGGATCGTCCGCGCGCCCCGCCTCATCGACGGCACCGGTGCTCCGGCGACCTCGGACCCCGTGGTGGTCGTGCGCGACGGCGCGATCCACGGGGTGCATCAGGGCCGCGTGCCGGGGGATGTGCCCGCCGGCACGCCGGTCATCGACCTCCCCGACCACACGCTGCTGCCGGGGTTGATCGACGCGCACGTGCACCTGGTGCTCCCGGGCGACGGGACGCCGTTCGAGTCGAGCATGCGCGAGCCCGACGGCGTGCTCGTTGCGATCGCCTTCGCCAACGCGCAGACCGCGCTCGCCTCAGGGATCACGACGCTGCGTGACTGCGGGGGCCGGCGCGACACGACCCTGCACCTGCGGCGCGCCCAGCACCTGGGCTATGCGTCGCTGCCGCGACTGCACCTCTGCGGCCGCCCCATCACCATCACCGGGGGACACTGCTGGTACTTCGGCGGCGAAGCGGACGGTCCCGACGATCTCCAGCGCATGGTGCGCGCGCTGCTCAAGGACGGCGTGGACTACATCAAGATCATGGCCACGGGCGGCGGGACCGTCGGCACGATGTCATGGCTTCCGTCGTTCTCGGAGGACGAACTGCGCGTGGCCGTCCACGAGGCGCACCGGTTCGGGCGTCGCGTGGGCATTCACTCGCTGTGCGCGGCCGCGACGCGCTCGGTCCTGGCCGTGGGCGCCGATCAGATCGAACACTGCAACTTCCTTGCCGACGCCGCTGGACTCCAGGAGTTCGATCCGCAGGTCGCGGACGAAGTCGCGCGCGCCGGCACGCCCGTGACGACGACGCTCGCCGTGGGCCACTACGTCGTCGCGGCGCTGCAGGCGCACGAGCGTCGCACCGCCGCGGAGCAAGCGGACCTCGACCGGCGGCGGCGGACGTTCGAGAACAACCTCGAGCACTTCCGCCGGATGCGCCGCGCGGGCGTGCGCCTTGTCGCCGGCACGGACGCGGGGTGGCGCTTCACGCCGTTCACCGCCATCGCCACCGAAGTGGCGCTGCTGCGTGAGATCGGCGCCGGCACGCCCGAGGCGATCGCCGCGGCGGCGTCGGTCGCGGCCGGCGCGATGGGCCTCGCCGACGTCACCGGCGTCGTGCGGGAGGGGTTCGCGGCGGATCTGATCGCGGTGCCCGGCGATCCGGCGTCCGACATCACGGCCCTGCGTCACCCGACGCTGGTGATGCAGGAGGGGCGGATCGTGCGAGAACCGGCACCCACGGCCTCGCCGGCGCCCGGCCTGCCGGCGCGCGTGTAGGAGGGCGCGCGGGAATATGGTTCGGACGCGCGGGGTATGGCTGGTAGCAGTGAAGAAAACAAACGCACCGACGCGACGCCCGTCTGGTGGCGCCCCGCCGGCCGAGAGGCAGTGATCGCGTTGTTAAACGGGACGACCTAGGCCGGGGGCTCGATGCCGGCGGCGCTTCGACGACGGGAGGCGTCGAGCCTACGCCGTGGAGAGCCCGTAGATCTCGCCGAACTTCGCCTTCAAATACGCCAGATACGGTTCGGGGGTCAGCAGGCTGCCCGTTGCGCGCACGAGCAGGTCCCGCGGGAAGAACTTCCTCCCGTAAGCGTGGACGTGCTCCCGCAGCCACCCGAGAAGCCCCTGGAACTCCCCGCGGCGGAGCTGGTCCGTGAGATCGGGGTGCGCGCGCCGCGCGGCCTCGAACAACTGGACCGCCGCGACGCTGCCGAGCGTGTACGAGGGGAAGTACCCAATTAACCCGGCGGCCCAGTGCGTGTCCTGCAACATCCCGTCGGTGTCCGTCGGCGGAGTCATCCCCAGGTACGAGGCCATCTTGGCGTTCCAGGCGTCGGGAAGTTCCGCCACTCGCAGCGCCCCGGTGAGCGCCGCCTGCTCCAACTCGAACCGCAAGATGATGTGGAGGTGGTACGTGATCTCGTCCGCGTGGATCCGGATGAGGCTCGGCTCCACGCGGTTGATCGAGCCGTAGAACGCGTCGACGTCCACGCCCGCAAGCTGCGCGGGAAACGCCCGGTGCAGCGACGGGAACGCGTGCTCCCAGAACGCCCGGCTGCGGCCGACGAGATTCTCCCACAGCCGCGACTGCGACTCGTGGATCCCATAGCTCGCCCCATCGGCCAGCGGCGTGCGTTGAAGCGACGCCGGGACGCCCTGGTTGTACATCGCGTGGCCGGCCTCGTGAAAGATCGCGAAGATCGCCCCGAGGCCGGGCCGTTGAAACCGCGTGGTGATCCGCACGTCGTCACGGCCGAACCCGGTGGAAAAAGGGTGCGCGGACGTGTCGAGCCGGCCTCGCGTCGTATCGTACCCGAACGCCTCCGCCATCGAGAGACCGAACGCGCGTTGCGGCGCCTCCTCATACTCGCGGGCCAGCGGGGCCGTGGCGGGGCCGGGTCGCGCGGCAATCGCTCGCACGAGCGGCACCGTGACCTCGAGCAGCCGGTCGAATAGCGCCTTCACCTCGCGCGAGGTCATCTCCGGTTCGTAGTTGTCCATCAACGCGTCGTACGGGTGCTCCCGGTACCCGAGGTAGTCGGCCTCGCGCCGCATCAGTTCGAACATCAGCTCGAGGTGGGGCCGGAACGCCGCGAAGTCGTTGCGCTCCCGCGCCTCCTGCCAGACGTGTGTGCCGAGGGAGGCTGCGCGTTGCAGCTCGGCGACGAACTCGGAGGGCAGCTTGCTCGCCTTCGTGAGGTCCCGCCGCGTGACGCGGAGCAGCGCCGCGTCGTCGGAGTCCGGATCGAGCGAGTCCAACAGAGGTTCGGCCGCGTCGAGGAGCGTCTGCGTGCGCGTGGAGGTGAACTGCTCGTGCGCGATTTGGGAGAGGGTCCCGAGCTGCGACGCGCGCGTCTCCGCACCGCCCGGGGGCATGTAGGTGTGCTGATCCCAGTCCAGGACCGCGGCGGCTGTTTCGACGTCGGCGATCGTCCCCAGATGGACCTTGAGCTCGTCCAACGACCCGCGGGCTGTCGAAGCGCACATGGACAACGCCCTCCCTCAACGTCCTCGCGCGGCGCGGGGCCTTGCCGGCCGTTCCGGCGGAGGTCCCGGGTATGTCACCGTCGTGCCGTCCACCACCGCCCATGGCGTCAGCGCATGCGGACGCGCGGAACCGGGGGCCATGATGTGCATCACGCCGTCCCGCCTGGCCGCGAGCGCGTCCGCGATCAGGGCGCGGTGACAGCGCCACGGCACGGCCTCGGCGCACATGAGCGCCACGGGTCCCTCCGCCCGCGCCAGGCGTCGGAGCGCACGGATCGCCTCCGCGAACTCGGGCGTCCCCATGTAGTCGGCGAAGCCCCGAAAGCTCGCGTTCCGCCACGCGGTGTTGATGGAATCGGCGCGCGGGCGGCGCAACCCGCCGAGCGCCGGCGCGTGCCGGTACCGGATGCCGCGCCTCGGCAAGGTGCGCCTCAGCGTCTCGCGGTTGAACTGCGGCACGTGGCGCGACCGAGGGACCGTGCGGACATCAACGAGCGTCTGCACGCCGAAGCCGCGCAGCGCCTCGACGAGCTCCGCCAGCGTGCGGGTCGAATGCCCAATCGTATACAGGCGCATCGGCTGATCCCGCAATCCACCAACCGGCGCCCAAGGCACCGGCGAACGCAGGGGGATTCTCCGGCGGCACGCGCGATGTCCTCCCGTCCGCCGAGGCACCCGGCCTCGGCGGACGGGAGCGCTCAGACCGCGCGCAGCTTGTCCGGGTTGGCGACCGCCCAGACAGCGGAGATCTTCGCCTGGTCCACCTCGATGCTGACCACGACGGCCGGCGTCCCGTCCGCGTTGCGGATCACCAGCGTCGGCCGGTGGTTGATGTCGTCCACCATCAGCCGCGCGCCTTCGGGCATGAACCGCGCGGTTACGCCGATGACGAACCGCGCCACCCGCTCGGCGCCGCGCAGAGGTTGCACGGCCGCGCCGCGCACCTTGCCGCCCGCATCGGCCCGGAGCGTCACATCGTCCGCGAGCAGATTTCGCAACCCGTCTAGGTCGCCGCTCCCGGCGGCGCGGGTGAATTCGTCGAGGAGCCGCCGGTGCTCCTCGCGGCTGGCCTGAAAGCGCGGTCGGTCCAGCGCGATATTGCTCTTCGCCCGGCTGAACAGTTTGCGGCACGCGGCTTCCGACTTGTCCAGCATGCCGGCGATTTCATCGTACTCGTAGTCGAACACCTCGCGCAGGAGCAGGACCGCGCGCTCGGCCGGCGTGAGCCGCTCCAGAAGCACCAGAAACGCGAGCGAGAGAGAGTCGTACTCGACGACGCGGGCCTCCGGATCCCCGAGTTCGGGGTGTCCGTCGTCGCGGACCGGCTCCGGCAGCCACGGCCCGACGTACGTCTCCCGCCGCGCACGCGCCGACGTCAGGCGGTTCAGGCACAACCGCGTCACGATGGTGGCGAGATACCCCGGCGGTGACTGGATCTCATCGAGGGGTGCGGGCTGAAATCGGAGATAGGCGTCCTGCAAGACGTCCTCGGCGTCCGTCACGCTGCCCAGCATCCGGTACGCTAACGAGAACAGCCGCGCACGCTGCTGCTGGAAGATCGTGAGGTGGTCCATGCGCCGTTCGCTCATCTCAGTGGTCGGTTCGCGCGGTTGACGCCGTCGCGACCGCGGCGGGGACGGACGGGCGCGGGGCCGGTACGGCCACGCCCCGCATCTTCTTCTTGCCCGGCCAGTAGAACGTCCACGGTCCGAGCCGTTGCCCCTTGATCACCCACACGGAGAGGCGAACGAAGAACTCACGCACCTGATTGGCGAGAGCGCCGGTCACGATCAGGCGCGAGGGCGTGTCGCGGTGCGCGTCCAGAAACTGCACCACCCCGTCGTGCCGTCCCAGGCTGAGCCCCAACGCTCCATAGGACAGTCCGAACGCGGCGCCCGGCTTGCCCGCGAGCTCCGCGGCCAGACAATCCGCACCGTGCGCCCCCATCGCCGTCGCCGTGTACAGCGACATGCGGACGGGCGCCCCCGGATCGTCCGCCGGATGCGCGGCGTCGCCGACGGCGTAGATCTCGGGATGCGAGAGCGACCGCATCGCCCGATCGACAAGGATCTGGCCGCGCTCGTTGACGCGCAGCCCCGCGCGCCGCGCGAGGTCGGAAACGGCGAACCCGCCGACCCACACGCACAGGTCGAACGGAATCGTCTCGTGGTGCTCCGTGAGCGCGCCGCGCGCATGCACCTCCGTGACCGCGGTGTTCGGCACGAACTGCACGCCGAGCCTGTCGAACGCGCTCCGAACGTGGGCGCGGGCCGCCGGAGACAACTGCCGCGCGAAGGAGCGGCGCGTCACGAGCGTGATCTGCAACCCCCGGTACGCTTCCGCAAGTTCCGTCGCCACTTCGACCCCGGTGTTGCCGCCGCCGACGACCAGCAGCCTCCCCCGGTTCGCCGCAACACCGGGCACGCGGTCGGCCAGGGCGCGCGCGGAGGCGTCGTCGAGAGTGGAGGCGTGCTCCCGCGCGCCCGGTACGCCCTCGGTCCCGATATAACTCCCAAGCGCATACACCAGGTAATCATACTCGACCGACGCGACGTGGTCGGCCGTTTGCACGGCGACCCGGCGGCGCGCCGGTTCCACCGCCGTCACCCTGCCCTGGAGAAACCGGATCCGCGTCCCTCGCAGGAACGACGCCACCGGCAACCGCCGCAGAGCTTGCCCGGCGGCGAGTTGGTGATTGCGCACGCGCTCGTGGAAGACGTCCGACGCGTTGACAAGCGTGATGACGATACGGGTATCGGTCTGCCTGGCCAGCCGCATCGCGGCGACTAACCCCGCGTATCCCGCTCCGAGCACGACGACGTTCGCATGTTCGTTCATGGCGCACCTCATTGGATTGGCTTCACAAGATGGGACCACCGAGACGGGGAGAATGTGACAGGGCCGCCGCCGGAGCTTCGCGTGCGGGAACGCGTGTGCGGGGGGCGCGGTACTAGCGCAAGCACGGCGGGCGGGTCACTGCACTTGAGCCTCAAGGCGTGTTTCCCTGGCTTCGAACGGTCCACAGAGGAGCGTACGCCACCGCGGCCACCGCCACGCGCTTCGCGTTCGCCATCAGGTGCTATACTGAAAGGCGCTGTGGAACTTGCCGATGTCCGCCGCCGCATCGAGGACCGGGACGCGCTCGCGGGCGCCCTGCGCGACGCGCTCGAGCCCGCCCGTGTCTTCAACCAGCCGGTCGATCTGATTGCCTACGAGTACGACGGGTCGGCGCTGACGTCGATCCCCGATCTTGTGGTGCTCCCGACGACAGCCGCGGAGGTCGCCGCGGTCGTGCGGATCGCGGGCCGGTTCAACGTCCCCGTGGTCGCGCGGGGCAGCGGGACCGGCCTGTCGGGGGGCGCGATCACTCCGATCGGCGGCATCGTCGTGTCGATGAGCAAGATGAAGCGGATCCTGTCGGTGGACCTCGACAACCGGTGTGCGGTCGTCGAACCGGGCGTGATCAACCTGGACGTCACGCGCGAGGTCCAGCGCGACGGGTACTTCTACGCGCCGGACCCGAGCAGCCAGTCGGCGTGCAGCATCGGCGGCAACGTAGCGAACAACAGCGGCGGCGTGCATACGCTTGCGTTCGGGGTCACGACGAACCATGTGCTGGGGCTCGAGATCGTCCTGCCCGACGGCACGATCGCCGAAATCGCGGACCGCGGTCCCGACGCGCCGGGGCTCGATCTCGCAGGCCTGATCGTCGGGTCCGAGGGGACGATCGGGATCGTGACCAAGGTCACGGTCCGCCTGATGCGGAGCCGCGAAGCGGTGCGCACGATGCTGGGGATCTTCGCGACGATCGAGGCGGCCAGCGAGGCCGTCGCCGACATCATCGCCTCCGGGATCGGACCGACGTCGCTCGAGATGCTCGACCGGCTCACCGTCGAGGCCGTGGAGCCGGCGGTGCACGCGGGGCTGCCGCTCGATGCGGGCGCGGTGCTGCTGGTCGAGGTCGAGGGCGTCCGAGAGTGCCTGGAGCGTTCGGCCCGGGTCGTGGAGGAGTTGTGCGCGCGGAACGGCGCGCGGGAGGTGCGCATCGCCGCCACCGAGGAAGAGCGGTACCTCTACTGGGCCGCGCGCAAGGGGGCGTTCGGGGCGATGGGCCGGCTCGCGCCGAACTACTTCCTGCACGACGCTGTGGTACCGCGCAGCCAGCTCCCGACGATCATGCATCAGATCGTGGAGATCGCGGGCCGGTACGGGATCCGGGTCGCCAACGTCTTCCACGCCGGCGACGGCAATCTCCACCCCCTCGTGCCGTACGACGCCGCAACGCCGGGTGAGATCGAGCGGGTGCTGCAGGCCAGCGAGGAGATGCTGGCGGCGTGCGTCGCCGTCGGCGGGACCATCAGCGGGGAGCACGGAATCGGGTTCGAGAAGAACAACTACATGCCGTGGATCTTCTCGGACGCGGATCTCGCGGCCCAACGCCGGCTGAAAACGACGTTCGACCCGGACGACCGGATGAATCCGTTCAAGGTGCTGCCGACGCCGGTCTCGTGCGGGGAACTGCTCACACGGCGGCCGCCGCGCCTCGCCGCGTCTGGGCTGTGGATTTAGGGCGTTCCGAACTCGCGACGCGCTCGGTTCGGCCGGAGGGCCGTCGGTCCCACCCCGTTCCTGAAGAGCCGGAGGGACTTCCTCAACGGAAGGGGCTCAGGAACAGATAGAAGATCAAATGGAAGGGCTGGCTGGACAGCAGAGCCGCCAACCTAAATGCCAAACGGCCTGTGAGGAAGCTCCTCCATATTGACTTCGCCCTTGCCGCGCTGGCGTTTCTCGCGCACGCGGCATTCGCGAACCGGTACGACTTCTTCCGCGACGAGCTGTATTTCATCATCTGCGGGCGCCATCCGGCGTTCGGGTACGTCGACCAGCCGCCGGTCGTCCCGTTGATCTCCGCCCTGACGCAGGCCGCCGGCGAGAACCTTGTCCTCCTCCGCCTCGTCCCGGCGCTCGCGGCGGGAGCGACCGTCCTCGTCGCGTGCGCGTTTGCTCGGCTGGCAGGTGGCGGTCGCTTCGCTCAGGTCGCGGCCGGGATCCCTACCGGCTTCGCGCCGATGTTCCTCGGACTGTACGCGACGTTCAATACGACCGTCTTCGAGCCACTCGCGTGGACGCTCGTCGCCTACCTCGCTGCTCGCGCGATCGTCAAGGGCGACCGCGCGGCGCTCCTCTGGCTCGGCCTCGTCGTCGGAATCTCGCTCGAAGTCAAGTATTCGATCCCGCTCTACCTCGTCGCGCTGATCGTCGCGCTCTTGCTCCTCCCGGAGCGTCGCGTACTGCGATTGCCGCAGACGGGGATCGCAACTGCAATTGCGCTCGCGATCGCGGCACCGAGCCTGGTCTGGCAGCACATGCATGGGTGGCCGTTCGCAGCACTCCTCGTAGCTGCGCCCGGCAAGAATGTGGCGGTCGCGCCCGTGCCCTTCGTCCTGGATCAGATCGAAGTGATGAACCCGCTCTTCGCACCGATCTGGATCGCGGGGGCCGCTTCGGGGTTTGTCGATCGCCGGCTCGCCACGTTTCGGGTGTTTGGACTTGCGTTTCTGCTTGTCTTCGCCGAGATGATCGCGCTGCACGGGAAAGACTACTACCTTGCGGCGGCGTATCCACCGATGTTTGCGCTCGGGAGCGTCGTGATTGAGCGCGTCGTTCGCCATCGCGCGCTGCGCGCAGCCTACGTCGGACTTGGCGCCGCGCTGAGCGTCCTCGCGGCGCCGCTTGCGATGCCGATCCTTGATCCACCGGCGACCGTGCGCTACATGACGCTGCTGCACATGACCCCGCAGGGGCAAGAGAATAAGCTTGCCGTCAAGACGATGATCGCGCAGGGGCGAGAGCAACTCGACATGCAAGAGATGCTCCCGCAAACGTTCTCCGACCAGCTCGGGTGGCGCACGTATGAGAAGCAGATCGCGAGCGTCTATCACACCCTCAGCCCCGAGCAACGCGGCCGCGCCGCGATCATCACCTCGAACTACGGCGAGGCAGCGGCACTTGATTTTTACGGAGGCAGCGACGGGCTCCCACCAGCCCTCAGCGGACACAATGAGTATTTCCTCTGGGGGACGCACGGATACGATGGAAGCGTCATTCTCTTTCTCAACGGCAACATTACGCGCTTGAGGTCGCTTTGCCGTGAGGCGACGATCGTCGCAACGTTCGGATCGACGTACGCGACGCCCTACGAACGGAACGCGCCGATCATGTTATGCCTGGGCTTGCGCGGACCGCTCGTGGATCTGTGGCCAACATTCAAGCACTACGAGTGAGCGTTGGCAGGACAGCCTCCGAGGGTGCTTCAAGAATCCGAGGCCTCGTCGTCCCAGACCGCTGAGAATCTCCTCGGAACGCTCCATCAAGGTCGTTCGCAAAAAACGGTCGCTGGACGGTGAGACGCGACGAGAGAAGGCTGTACCCTATCCGCCATACGTAGCGAGGCCTAGCGACTTTATGCGAGAATGGACGAGACAGGGTTGCACGGAACGACGCGCCAGGCTGGGAAAAGGAGCCACATCGATGGCCACGCAGGTCCAGACCGCGATTGGATCGACCGACGCGCGAGATGTCGCCGCGGCCAAGCCGATCCCGCGCCTGCAGATCCCGGAGCTCGACAAGTGCATCCAGTGCGGGTTCTGTCTCCAGGCCTGTCCGACGTACCGGATGCTCGGCGTCGAACCGGAGTCGCCCCGCGGGCGGATCCACCTGATCGAGGCCGCCGCCCAGGGACGCATTCCGATCGATGCCCGTTTCGAGGAACACATGTACGTCTGCCTCGGATGCCGCGCGTGCGAGACCGCGTGCCCGGCGGGCGTCAAGTTCGGAACGATCATCGAGGCCGCGCGCGCGGAGATCGGGCCCACGGGCACCCCGTTCGCCCGCCGGATCACGCTCGCGGCCCTGCGCCACCTGATGCCCTACCCCGGCCGCCTCCGCACCGGCGCCGTCCTGCTCCGACTCTACCAGCGCAGCGGCCTTGGCAGGCTCGCGCGGGCACTGCACCTGATGCCCCAGCGGCTGGCCGAGATGGAGTCGCTGCTCCCGCCGGTCCCCTCGCGGTTCTTCGCCCCTTCGTCCGAGGTCTACCCGGCGATCGGCGAGCGCCGGGCGCGCGTCGGGCTGCTCAGCGGCTGCGTCATGAGCCTGCTGTTCGCCGACGTGAACGAGGCCACGATCCGCGTCCTGCAGCGCAACGGATGCGACGTCGTCGTGCCCCGCGGCCAGGGATGCTGCGGCGCGCTCAACATCCACAACGGCGAGCGCGAGACGGTGAAGCAGATGGCCCGGCGAAACATCGAGACATTCCTCGCCGCGGGGGTGGACGCGGTGATCATCAACGCCGCGGGATGTGGCGCCGCGAGCAAAGAGTACCACGTCCTCTTCCGGGACGACGATCCCGCCTACGCGGAGCGCGCCGAGACGTACAGCCGGCTATGCCGCGATGCGAGCGAGTTCCTGGTCGACCTCGGGCTCGTGGGACGGATGGGCGAGGTGCGTGCGCGGGTGACCTACCAGGACCCGTGCCATCTCCTGCACGGCCAGGGCGTCCGACGCCAGCCCCGCGACCTGCTGCGGCGGATCCCCGGCCTTGAGCTGGTGGAACTCGAGGGGTCGGATCGCTGCTGTGGCAGCGCGGGCATCTACAACGTCGTCCAGCCAGCCTATTCACGCCGGATCCTCGACGAGAAGATGGACGCGGTCGCCCGCACCGGAGCTGACATGCTCGTCGCCCCGAACCCGGGCTGCATGCTCCAGCTCGCGGCCGGCGCGCGCACGCACGGGCTGGCGACCGAGGTGCACCACCTGATCGACCTCCTCGACCGCGCGTACGCGGCCGCCGAGCAGACCCCCGCGGCCGACGCGCCCCGGGCATGAGCGCGTCTCTGGCCGATCGCGCGCGGGAGATCGTCGGCGCCGAACATCTTCTCGTCGCACCCCAGGCCGTCGCCGCGTACGCCGTCGACGGCGTGGTCCCGACTGCCGTGGCGAGACCCGGGACGCCGGAAGAGACCGGTGCCCTGCTCGCGGCTGCGGGGGACACCGGCGCCGCCGTGCTCCCGTGGGGCGCGGGCGCCCACCAGCATCTCGGCCAAGTCCCGTCCCGCGCGGACCTGGTGGTCGACACCGCCAGGCTCACCGGCATCACCGACTACACGCCCGCCGACTACGTCGTCGCCGTTCGCGCCGGCACCCGGTTTCGAGACCTCCAGGCCGAACTCGCCAAACACAACCAGTGGCTGCCGATCGACCCGCCGGGGGCCGGGCGGGCCACCCTCGGCGGCCTGATCGCCGCGAATCGGAACGGCCCCCGGCGACTGCTGTGGGGCTCGATCCGGGACATGCTGATCGGCATCCGCGTGGCGCTCCCGACCGGCGAGGTCATCAAAGCGGGCGGCAAGGTCGTCAAGAACGTCGCCGGATACGATCTCGGCAAGCTGTTCATCGGCAGCCTCGGAGCGGCGGGGATCGTGACCGAGGCCACGTTCAAGATCTCGCCGATGCCGGGAGACGGGCTCACGGTGCTCGTGGCCGTCCCCGACCTGGAGGCGGCGCACGCGCTGACGACCGCCGTGATGCGGTCCTATCTGCTGCCGTCGGCGCTGGAAGCGGTGAACCCCCCGGCGTTCCGCCGGCTCGCCGGCGCCACCGGGGCACCTGCGCCGTCCGCCGGCGCGTGGGGCGTGCTGCTGCTCGTCGAGGGGATGGAGGAGAGCCGCGCGCGCCACGTGAGCGAGATGCGATCGCTCGGCGGGGCGGCGGGCCGGGTGGAGATCCTCGAAGGCGACGCCCACCGCGGCCTGTGGGACGCGGTCGCGGAGTTCCCGTCGCCGGATACGCACCCCGGGGGCGTCGTGTGCCGGGCCGGCGGGCCGATTGCGCGATGGAGCGACCTCGCCCGGGCGCTCGAACCGCTCGGGGACGACGGCCGCGCTGCGGAAATCGTCGCGCATGCCGGCGTCGGGCTTCTCTACGCGGCGGCGGCCGCCGATGCCGGCACCGCGCTCGTCGAGGCGCTCGGACGCGCGGCCGGCGCGGCCGGCGGATACGCGGTCGTGGAGACGGCGCCGCCGGCGCTCAAGCCGCGGCTACCGGTCTGGGGAGCCGAGCCCGGCGGGATCGCCCTGATGCGTCGCCTCCGAGCGGCGTACGATCCGCGCGGCATCATGGTGCCGGGCCGCCTGGGTTGGGGTCTGAGTTGACGCGCCGCGCGGTCGTCGTCGTGGCCGCGATGCTCGGAATGTTTCTCGCGGCGATCGATCAGACCGCCGTGGGGACGGCGATGCCGACGATCGCGGGGTCGCTCGGCGGCTTCGCCCTCTACTCGTGGGTGTTCTCCGCGTACCAGATCTCGTTCGTGGTCACGACCCCGATCTTCGGACGGCTCGCCGATCTGTACGGCCGCAAGCGGATCTACCTGATCGGAATCCTCACGTTCATTGGGACCTCGGTGCTGTGCGGGCTGTCGCGCTCGATGGGCGAGCTCGTGCTGTTCCGTTTGCTCCAGGGCGTCGGCGGCGGCGCGCTGCTGCCAATCGCGCTCACGATCATCGCCGATCTCTTCCCGATCGAGCAGCGCCTCAAGATCCAGGGCGTGTTCAGCGGCGTGTGGGGGTTCGCCGCGATCGTCGGTCCATTGCTCGGCGGGTTCCTGACCGACCACGCATCATGGCGCTGGATCTTCTTCCTGAACGTGCCCGCGGGACTGGTGGCCACGACGATCATCGTGCTCGCGTTCCACGAGGCGCCGGTGTCGCGGACCGGATCGGTGGACTACGCCGGCGTCGGCCTGCTGTCCGGCAGCGCGGTCGCCCTGCTGTTGCTGTTGTTCTGGGGTGGACGGGACTTCCCGTGGGCGTCGGGCCAGGCGCTCGCGCTCGCGGCGCTGAGCGCCGCCCTGTTGCTCCTCTTCCTCCGCGTCGAGATGCGGAGCACGCAGCCGTTTCTGCCCTTCAGCCTCTTCGACAACCGGATCGTGACCGTGTGTTCGGTCGGCGGCTTTCTCATCGGGGTCAGCATGTTCGGCGCGGTCGCGTACATTCCACTGTACGTCCAGGGCGTGATGGGCACGAGCGCTACGATCGCCGGCGCCGCGCTGACGCCGTTCATGGTGGTCTGGACCGTCGGCAGCATCGTGGGCGGGCGGCTCGCGCTCCACTTGGGATTCCGGCCGGTCACCGTCGGCGGGATGGCGCTGCTCACGGCGGGGTTCGGGCTCCTCACGCTCCTCAACGCGCAGGCGTCCACCATGACCGTGTTCGTGGACATGGTCGTCCTCGGGGCCGGGATGGGGCTGAGCGCGACGATGTTCATCATCGCGATGCAGACCGCCGTAGACAAACCCCTCCGGGGACTCGTGACCTCGATCAACGTCTTCGGACGGAACATGGGCAGTGCGATCGGCGTAAGCGCCCAGGGCGCGGTGCTCATCGGGATCCTGGACGCGCGCCTCCGCGGCCTGGCGGCGCAGACCGGCCTCGGGCTACCGCGGATCGTGGATCCCGAACTCGTGTTGGACCCGACGCTCCAGCAGCGGCTGACGCCGACCGCACACGAAGCGCTGCGCGTGGCGCTGGCGCAGGCCGTGCACGGCACGTTCGTGCTCGGGCTGGTCATGATCGCCCTCGGCTTCGCCGCGGTGGTGATGTTCATGCCGGGCGGAAGCGTGCACGCGCACGCCGCCGCGGCCGCGGGCGGCGCGCCGGCCGACTGACGCTCCCGCCCTGAGGCCAACTCGCCGCGCCACCCCGCGCGTGGCGACGTGAGCTCTCAACGCGAAGACCGTTCCCGCCACCCTCCCCCATCCGGCCGACGCACACCCCGGAAGGAACCGCGAGCGATCAATGGAAACTACTCATGTCATCTGACGTACACGCTTTACATCCGTCCGGCGGTCGCGAGGGAGACGGGTGCTTGGCTCGATCGCATCCCAGATTCTAGGGAGGGGCATCATGCAACTCAGCGCGCGTAACCAGCTTCGCGCCAAGATCACGGCGATCTCGCTCGGCAACATCATGGCCGAGGTCCAGATGAGCATCGGCAATCAGGAGCTTGTCGCCGCGGTCACCCGAGAATCCATCCAGCGTCTGAAGCTCCAAGTGGGAGACGACGTGATCGCCGTGGTCAAGGCGACCGAAGTCATGGTCGCCCGGCCCTAAGCGCGGTGGATACGCCGTGACCGCCGTGGCACGCGCGCCGATCGTCGCCGGGACCGCCCTCGCCGTCGTCTGTGTCCTGCTGACCCTCGCGGTAGGCGCGCCGGGCGGGGTCCTCCACGTGCGCGCGCAGCCGGGGGGCTACGCGCGGGCGTTCGATCTCACCGGCGTCGTCCGTCATCCGGCGCGGGTGACGCTGGCGGACCTGCAGCGCTATCCTGTCTCGACGCTCCGCGTGGAGTTTCTCGCCGGGACCGCGTCGACGCAGGCCGAATTCGCCGGGGTGCCGTTGTGGGTGCTCGTCAGCGCGGCCGGCGTGGTGACGGACCCGCGCCGGAAGAACGACCTCCTCCGCAAGTACGTCGTCGTCACCGGCAGCGACGGGTACCAGGCAGTCATCGCGGTGGCGGAAATGCTGCAGGACTACGGCAATCAGGCGATCCTCGTCGCCTATCGGCGCGACGGCGCGGCGTTGCCCTCCGACGAAGGCATGGCGCGCTTAGTCGTCCCCGGCGACAAGCGAGGCGGCCGGTACGTCGACAACATCGTCCGTATCGAGGTTCGCAACGCGGGGACGTAGCTATCGAGACGCGTTAGCGCGAGCAAGACACCGGCACCGCCGTCGGGAATAAGGGTACTATGAACTCGTACCCGCCCCGACGGGACGTCCGCCGCGCATGATCGCCACCTACCGCCTGCAACTCGGGCCGCAGCTCGGGTTCGACGACGCCCGCGCCGCGCTGGCGTATCTCCGCAAGCTCGGCGTCAGCCACCTCTATCTCTCGCCGATCACCGAGGCACGACCCGGCAGCACACACGGCTACGACGTCGTCGACCACAACCGCATCCGAGAAGAACTCGGCGGCGCGGACGCGTTCTGGGCGCTGGTCGACGCCGCCCGGGGGGCCGGGCTCGGGATCATCGTGGACTTCGTGCCGAACCACGCGTACACCGGGCCCGAGAACGCCCGCTGGCAGGACGTCCTCGCACATGGGCCCGACTCGCCCTACGCGTTCCACTTCGACATCGACTGGGAGCCGCTCAAGCCGGAACTGCGCGGCAAGATCCTGCTGCCGTTTCTCGGGAGTCCGTACGGCGACGCGCTGGACCGCGGCGAGATCGGGCTGGTGTGGGACCACGGCGCGCTCCGGGCGGACTACTTCGGCAACCGATTCGCGCTGGCGCCCGCGACGTACGCCGACGTGTTGGCCGCGGCCCTGTCTCGGGGTGCGCGCCGGGGGTCGGTCGACGCGCTCGAGGCGGTCGCGGACGAGTTCCGGCGGCTCGCGACCGGAGACCGCGCCACCTTCGACGCGCTGCGGACCCGGCTCGACGCGCTTCTGACGCCGCCCGACGTGGCCGCGCTACGGGAGGTGCGAGGCGCCGAGCTGCACGCCATCTTGGAGCGGCAGCACTGGCGGCTCTCGTACTGGCAGACGGCGCCGCACGAGATCAACTACCGCCGGTTCTTCGACGTGAACGAACTGATCGGCCTGCGGATGGAGCAACCGGACGTGTTCGCCGAAGCCCACCGGCTGCTGGCGCAACTTCTGACCCACAGGGGGATCGACGGCGTGCGCATCGATCACATCGACGGCCTCGTCGATCCCCACGGCTACCTCGAAGCGTTGCGCGCGCTTGGCCCGCGAGGCGTCTGGGTCGAGAAGATCCTCGGCCACGGCGAGACGCTCCCGGAGGAATGGTCGGTCGACGGCACGGTCGGCTACGACTTCCTGAACGACGTCTTGCAGCTCCTGACGTATCCCGGCGGACGCATCGGACTCGAGCGGGCGTACCGCCAGTTCACCGGGGTGACGCAGCCCTACGGATCGGTGGTGCGCGAGGCCAAGCGGCTGGTCATGGAGACCTCGCTGGCGGGGGAGTTGTACCGCCTCGCGTACGTCCTCGACCGGATCTCCGAGGCAGACTATCACACGCGGGACTTCACGCTGGAGGCGCTGCGCGACGCGTTGGCGCAGATCGTGGCCGTGTTTCCGCGATACCGCACCTACCTGCCGCACGACCGCGACGAGGGGACGGCGGTGATCCGGGAGGCGGCGCAGACTGCGAGGCTGCGGAACCCGGGGACGGAACCCACGGTGTACGCGTTTGTCGCAAACGTGCTGACCGACCCATCGCTCCCGGAGCGCGGACCGCTGTGGACCGAGTGGCTCGGACGGTTCCAGCAGTATACCGCTCCGGTCGCCGCGAAGGGCGTGGAGGACACGGCGTTCTACCGCTACCTGCCGTTCGTGGCGCTCAACGAAGTCGGAGGAGACCCCGACCGCTTCGGACTGCCCCTGCAAGCGTTCCACGCGCGGGCGCGCTACCGCGCGCTGCGCTATCCGCGGACGCTACTGGCCACGGCCACGCACGATCACAAGCGCGGCGAAGACACGCGCATGCGGATGATCGCGCTGGCCGAGACACCGGAGACGTGGCGGCGCACCGTCGGGGCGCTGTCGCGCGTGGCTCGCCGCTACCGGCGCGCGCGCGGCCCGTCCCGCGCCGACGAGTTCCTGTTCTACCAGACGCTCGTCGCCGTGTGGACGGGCGCCGACCGCGCCACGCTCACGGACCGGCTCTGTGCGTACATGCTCAAGGCCTCGCGCGAAGCCAAACGGCGGACCAGCTGGGTGAGCCCGGACGCCGCCTACGAGGCGGACCTGGAGCAGTTCGTCCGGGGCATGACGGAGGATCCCCGCGTCGCCCGCGCGATCGAGCCGCTGGCGACGGCGCTGACGCGGATCGGCTTCGCGAACGCCCTGAGCCAGCTCGTGCTGAAGCTGACGACGCCGGGCGTGCCGGACTTCTACCAGGGCGCGGATCTCCTCGACGGGTCCCTCGTCGACCCCGACAACCGGCGGCCGGTGGACTTCGCGCTGCGCGCGCGGCTGCTGGAGTCGCTCGAGCCGCGCCTGGCCCGACCGGATCCATCCCAGCTCCGCGGCTGGGTCGAAGCGGCGGATGAACGAGCGAAGCTCTACGCCACGGCCCGTCTGTTGCGGTTTCGGCGCGGGCACGCCGATCTGTTCGCCGGAAGCTATCGGGCGCTCGAGGCCGCCGGCGATCGAGCCAACCACCTGATCGCGTTTGCGCGGGAGTCGGGCGACGACGCGCTGCTCGCGCTCGTCCCGCGGTTTCCCGCCACGCTCGAGCGCCTCGGCGGGTGGGCGAACACCCACGTGCCGCTTCCGGACACCCTGGCGGCACGGCGTTGGGTCGACGTCCTGACCGGCGAAGCGCACGATCTCGGCGCCGAGGCCATGCCGGCGGTGCCGCCGGTGATGTGGCGGGTGCTCTACGCCGAAGGGCGTGCCTAACGCGTCGCGGCACGTGCGAATGCGGCGGCGAGACGGGGCGCCCGGCGCCCCGAGAAGGGATCGCGGAGCTCACCGACAATCACAGGAGTGACATGCACCGCCTCGCCCTCGCGCTCGTCATCCACAATCACCAACCGGTCGGCAACTTCGACCACGTCTTTGCCAGCGCGACCGATTTGGCGTACGAGCCGATGGTCGCCGCCCTCGAGCGCCACCCTCGGGTCCGACTCGCGCTACACTACACCGGCCCGCTGCTGGACTGGCTCCGCGCGCACCGCCCCGAGGTGCTGGGCCGCGTACGTGGGCTCGTCGCGCGCGGGCAGGTCGAAGTGCTGACCGGCGGGTACTACGAACCGGTCCTCGCGATCATCCCCGACGCCGACAAACGCGGACAGATCGAGAAACTCACGCGCGCGGTCGCCGAGGAGTTTGGGGGCGCATCCGAAGGCCTTTGGCTCGCCGAACGAATTTGGGAGCCGCACCTCGCTCGGCCGATCGGCGAGGCGGGCCCCCGCTACACGATCGTGGACGACACGCACTTCCACGCGGTGGGGCTCGAGGACGCGCAGCTCCTCGGCTACTACATCACCGAGGAGGAAGGCGTCCCGCTGGCCCTGTTCGCGAGCCTCCGACGGCTGCGCTACCTGATCCCCTGGGCGGACCCCGCGGACGTCATCGCCTATCTCCGTACGCTCGCTGAAACCGACGTCAGGCCGGAGGGGCGCGACGCTCCCCTCGATCTGGCGTTGATGGGCGACGACGGCGAGAAGTTCGGGTTGTGGCCGACGACGCATGCGCTGTGTTGGGAGCGCGGATGGGTCGAGCGATTCCTCGACGCGCTGGAAGCGACGCCGTGGCTCGATCTGGTCGCGCCGGCCGAGTACCTGCGTACGCGACCGGCGGCGGGCCGGATCTATCTTCCCACCGGCACGTACGACGAGATGGCGGGGTGGGCGCTCGGCCCGGTCTCCGCCGGCCGCTTTGCGCTCCTGAGAAACGAGCTCGACGGGGCCGGGCGCGCGGAACTGACAGGGTTCGTCCGCGGAGGCTTCTGGCGACACTTCCTCGTGAAATACGGGGAGGTCAACACCATGCACCACCTCGGCCTCCGCGCCGGCCGGAAGATCCACACGATGCCCGCGGGAGACACACGCGCCCGCGCGCTCGACGAACTGTGGGCCGGGGAGTGTAACTGCCCATATTGGCACGGCGTCTTCGGCGGCGTCTACCTGCCGCACATCCGCGGCGCGGCGTTCGGTCATCTCATCGCGGCCGAGGCCATCGCCGACCGCGCGGCGCGCCCGGGGCGCTACACCGAGGGCGAAGCCGAGGATCTGGACGGAGACGGCCGTCACGACGTTCGCCTGGCCACCGATCTAGTGGTGTGCACGGTCAGTCCCGGACGGGGCGGAAGCGTCATCGAGTGGGACGACCGGCCGGCGCGGCGTCACCTCGGCAACGTCATGACGCGCCGGCCGGAAGCATACCATGAGGATCTCCGCCGGGCCGCCGAACAGGCGCCGACCGACTCGCGGTCCGAAGGCGCCCACGCGCCACGTGACGCCTCGGAACTCCGCCCCACCGCGCCCGGCCTCTCCCAATGGCTGATATACGACCGGGTGCAGCGGCCGACGTTGCGCATGCACCTCTGGTCCCCTGCGGCGACGACCGACCAGGTGGGGCGGGACGAACAAGACGAGCTCGGCGGCTTCGCGTGGGGCGAGTACGCCTGGCGCCTGGAACGGGGCCCGGACGCGGTCCGCCTCGTGCTGACGCGCGCTGCGTCGCTCCCTGGGGGCGAGGCCGCCGTGGAACGCACGCTTGAGATCGCGGCGGGACAACGTGCGCTCCTGCACACGATCGGCGTGCGGTGGACGGGGGACGCGCCGCTCGACGCCGTCGTGGCCGAAGAGTGGGACCTCGGCATCTTTGGCGCGCCGGAAGAGGTCGCACTCGACGATGCCGGCACTCCTCGGTCGCTCTACCTACCGGCGGCTCTCTCCGCGCGCGACCTGGTGCGGATCTCGGAAGGCCACTCCGGCCTTTCGATCACCCTTCGCCCGTCCGCGCCCGCCGCGGTGTGGACGCTGCCGCTCTTCACGATCAGCAACTCGGAGGGTGGCTTCGAGAAGAACTTCCAGGGCGTCGCGCTGCACCTGCGCTGGGCGCTCTCGCTCCTCCCCGGACGGACGTGGACGCAGACGACGCGGGCGGAGGTCGCGGGCGCCGACCACGCGTGAGCCGATTGGCCGTGCGCCCCGGCAGTCGAGGAACGACACTGCCGCGCGCCGAATCAGCGCGTGGTGATGCGGCGCGGGCGACGTCCACTCCGACGCCGATCTCGGCCGCGTGGAAGGGAGTACCGATGAACCCCCCGGAAACACGTAACGCCCCCGACCGCGAGGACGCGGTCGCCCGCCTCCTGACGGCGTGGCGAGGCGAGATCCAGGCACGGCAAGCGTACGAAGCCCTTGCGGCACGCGAACGGGATCCGAAGCGCGCCGAGGTCCTCCGGCGCATGGCGGAGGCCGAGGGCGGTCACCGCGCCCGCCTCGAGACCCGTCTCCGAGAATTGGGCGCTGCGATACCCGACGCCGCAAGCGTGTACCTCCCCTTCTGGACCCGTCTGCAGATCAAGTTCGCGCCGGTGGAGAAGGTGCTCGCGTGGCGGGAGTCCCTGGAGAACGAAGAGGTGGACGGTGTGTACGGCCGGCCCACGGGCGATGGTGCGACGGACGAGCTGTTGACGCAACTGCGGAAAGAGGAGCGCTCCCACGCGCTGGCCGATGAGGAGATGCGATCGGGAGCGCCGGCGCAGGTCGGCGCGGAGACGCCGGAGGGCCGCCTCAGGCGTATTCTGGGCCGGGAGCGCTGGCACCAGGCGGGGTCCAGTTGGATCTCGGGAGCGGTCTACGGCGCGAACGACGGGCTCGGCGCCGTCTTCGGGATCGTCGCCGGCGTGTCCGGCGCCACGGGAGGCTCGAGCTTCGTCCTCACCGCAGGCCTCGCCGGTGCGATTGCCTCGGCGCTCTCGATGGCCGTCGGTGCGTTTCTCGCCGAGCGGTCGACGGCGGAAGTCGCGGCCGCCAGCATCGAGGGCGAGCGGAAAGAAGTGACCGAACACCCTGAGGAGGAACAGGAAGAACTATCGCTCTTCTATCAGCTCAAGGGGCTCGACAAGGTCCAGGCGGACGAATTGGCGACGCGACTCAGCGGGAACGCCGAGGCGATGTTACAGGCGCTCGTGAGCGAGGAACTGGGCGGCGTGAACACCGGGGGCAATCCGTTCCAGGCGGGGATCGCCGCGGGCATCAGCACCGGGGTCGGCGCGTTCATTCCGGTGCTGCCGTTCTTCTGGCTCGGCGGCACCGCGGGGGTAATCTGGGCCGCCGTCGTGTCCCTGGTCGCCCATTTTCTCGTCGGGGCGGCCAAGTCGCTCTTCACGCTGCGCAGTTGGTGGGCGTCGGGGCTGGAGATGACCGTCGCCGGCATCATCGTCGGTGGTGCCACCTACCTGCTCGGCGTCCTGTTCCGGGTGTCCACCTAGCGCACGCGTTGCGGCGCCCTCGGGGCATTACCCGCGCTACCGCGCGGCCCGATCGTACGGCTCGCCCCGGGTGTCGGCGCGCCGCTATGGAACCCGGACGTCCATCGACGCGAGCGGCGCGTAACGGTGGGGCCGCCGGAACGCGTTGCCCCACACTTCCCGGGCGCGGTATGTCCGCAGGACGTCGAGGTCAAAGCGCGCCAAGTAGATCCCTTCCTCCTCCCCCGCGGCGGCGACGCACATGTCTCGCGATCGTCCCTCATCGGTGAAGGCGATCCCGTCGAACGCAACGGAGCGGCCGTTCTGCTGCGGCGCAGGGTAGTTCGCGAGCGCCACGCCCATCATGTTTTCGAACGCGCGGGCGCCCAGCTGCGACAGACGGTTCGCCTCCATTTCGCAGGCGTTGGGGACGAGCACGAGCTCGGCACCCTTGAGCATCAGGATGCGGGCGCTCTCGGGAAACTCTCTATCGAAACAGATCATCGCCCCGACGTCGACCGTGTCGTGTGCGGTTCGCAGGGGCGCAACGTAGAAGTCCTCGCCGGGCGTACACGCCGCCTCCATGTCGAAGTCGCACGTGTGCACCTTCGCGTACGTGAACGCGATCTCACCCCGCCGGTCGATAAGCGACACGGTGTTCCGCGGCGCGCCGCCGGGCCAGCGCTCCAGGTACGTGACGGCGATGGCCATGTCGAGCTCCGCCGCGAGCCGCTGGAAGTGCGTGACGAAAGGATCGCTCCTCCCGACCGCCTGCGCCTGCCAGCGAACGCGCGCCGCGCGCTCGACGGGCTTCTCGCGGCCAACGGCCGCGAGCAAGTTCGGGCATCCCGCGTACGCCGTGTAGCCGATGTTCCACATCTCGGGGAACAGCGCAATATCCGCCCCCAAAGCCTTGGCCTTGCGGCACCACGCGTCCCCTGTCCGCCGATTGGCCTCCTGGTCCGCTGCGTGAGCGGAGATCTGGAGCAGGGCCACCTGCAGCATCTGCACCCTCCCGGGACGACGACGTCACGCCTGGGCGCGCGCGCCCAACGCGCGTGTCTTTTTAGTATCCGGCCGAGATGTCGTGAGATGACCCGTCGTCAACGCGCGGCGGCAACGCCGAGCATGGCGTGCGGCGGCCCAGCGGGCCCTTCCTCTTGACGGGCGAACCCGGTCCTGGTAACGTGCAGTCCAAGCGATGACGGAGACGAGTCGCGCGAGACACCGGAGTCGAGAGAGCCGCTGACGGTGTGAGAGCGGTCTCCGGAACGCGTGAAGACCCTCCATCAGCTCCGGGGAAGAACGGTCATCCGGCCCAGTAGGCCTCGACGGCGCTCCGCCGTTACCGGAGTCGAAGGTCGCTTCGCCCACCTCGCGGAGCGGCGAAGTGCGGTGGCACCACGACGGCCCCCCGTCCGGACAGGCGGGGGACTTTTTATTGTCGGGGTGCCGCCGTGACGCGCATCTGGACCACCCAGCTTCACGAACACATCGGTCGCCGTGTACGCCTGGCCGGCTGGCTTCATCACTGGCGACCGCTCGGCCAGATCGCCTTCCTCATCCTGAGGGACGGCAAAGGCCTGGCCCAGGCGGTCGTCCAGGATCCGGAGCTCACCGCCAGACTCGACGGCGTCCAGCGCGAGTCGGTGCTCACGATCGACGGGGTAGTGCGGGAGAGCCCGCAGGCGCCCGGAGGTGTTGAGGTCCATGAGCCATCCGTCGATGTCGTCGCGGCGGCGGCCGGCGGGCCTCCCCTCGACCTGAGCCGCCCGACCGTCAACGCGGGCCTGCCCTTGATCCTCGATCATGCCCCCGTCGCCCTCCGGCATCCGCGCCTGCGCGCGCCGTTCGAAATCGCCGCGGCGTCGATGGCGGGGTTCCGGGCGGTCCTGCGATCCGCGGGCTTCGTCGAGATCCAGACGCCGAAGATCGTCGGCACGGCGACGGAGAGTGGCGCCAGCGTGTTCTCCATCGACTATTTCGGCCGGCGCGCGTACCTGGCGCAGAGCCCGCAGCTGTACAAACAGATCATGGTCGGCGTATTCGAGCGCGTCTTCGAGATCGGACCGGTCTTCCGCGCGGAGCCCCACGACACCCCGCGCCATCTCAACGAGTACGTGTCGATGGACGCGGAGACGGGATTCATCGACGACCACACCACGGTGATGAGCGTGCTCACCCAGGTGCTTGCGGGAATGGTGGACGCCATCCGGGGGGATGCCGCCGATGCGTTGACCCGGCTCGGTGTCCGCCTGCCGGACGTTCCCGCGGCGATCCCCACGCTGCACTTCACCGAAGCCCTCGCGCTCATCGCGCGGGAGACAGGGGCCGGTGCGCTGCACGAGTCAGACCTCACGCCTCAACACGAGCGATGGCTCGGACGCTGGGCGCAGACGGTGCACCACTCCGACTACCTCTTCGTCACGGGGTACCCGATGGCCAAGCGTCCCTTCTACACCCATCCGGACCCTGCCCGCCCCGAGTACGCCAACGGATTCGATCTCCTGTTCCGGGGGACCGAACTCGTGACGGGCGGGCAACGCCTCCACCGCTACGAGGACTACGTGTCCGCCTTGAGCGGGCGCGGCCTGTCGCCCGAGCCGCTGGCGGGATACCTCGAGGCGTTCAGGTACGGGATGCCGCCGCACGGCGGCTTCGCCATAGGGCTCGAGCGGTGGGTGGCCAGCCTGGTCGGTGCGTCCAACATCCGCGAGGTGACGCTGTTCCCGCGCGACCAGCAGCGGGTCAGCCCTTAAGATCCGGTCAGTGCGGCAGATTCGCGATCGGGCGGCGGAGAAACGGCACGCAGAGCAGGACGATCAGCGCGATCGCGGCGATGATCTGAAAGGCGTGATTGAACGAGAGCACCGACGCCTGGGCCGTGATCGTCTGATCGAGCATGGCGTACGCCTGCTGTTGAGCGGTCACGGGGTCGCGGCCTCCAGGTCCCGACAGCAGCCGCGTCAGTTGCTGGAGGGTCGTGGAAAACGCCGGGCTCGCGGCGGTGGCGTGCTCCACGAGGATCGCGTGGTACCGCGTGATGCCGCGCTCGATCATCGTCGCCAAGATCGCGGAGCCGAACGCGGCGCCGAGCTGAAGCTGCAGGGAGAGGAGACCCGCCGCACCCGTGATCTTCCTCCGGTCCACGGAGGCGATCCCGGCGTTGAACAGCGGGATGAACAGCATCGCGAGACCGAGGCCGTTGAGCATCATCGGTGGCAAAATCTGCACCAATCCGGCGTCGAGCGTCCACCGGGACATCATGAACAGCGCCGCCGCCACGCTCAGCCCCCCTGCCGCCGCGAGCAGGCGCGGCCCGACGCGGTTGAGCAGCAGCCCCGCGATCGGGCTCATGATCATCGTCACCAGACCGCGCGGCACGAACATCGTCCCCGTCTGCGTGGCCGTGTAGCCCAGCACCTCTTGCAGAAACAGCGACTGCAGCAGCAGCGCCCCGATCAGCGCGAGCCCGAGCACGCCCACGCTCGCCCATGCCGCCGTGAACGCGCGGTTGGTGAGGATGCGGAGATCCACCGCCGGCGTGTCCGTGCCCAGAAGCTCCCACAGCACGAAGAGGAGCAGCCCCGACACGGCGGCCAGGCCGAACCCCCACACCAGCGGCGACGAGAACCAGTCCCACCGGTTCCCCTGCTCGAGCACGATGAGCAGGCTGGAGAGCCCAACCGCAAGCAGGCCGATGCCGACCACGTCCACCCGCACGCGGCCGCGCTGCTTGAGGTGCGAGGGCTCGGGCACGAACGACGCCACGAGGAGCGAGCCGAGCAGCCCGACCGGCACGTTGATGAAGAAGATCCAGCGCCAGGTCATGTTGTCCGTGATCCAGCCGCCGACGAGCGGTCCGATCGTCGGCCCGAGCACCACGACCAGCCCGTACAAGCCCGTCGCCAGGCCGCGCTGCTCCGGAGGAAAGGTTTCGCTGAGGATCGCCTGCTCCACCGGGTTCAAAATGCCGGCGCCGAGCCCCTGCAGCACCCGTGCGGCGATGAGGAACGGCAGGGACGGCGCGAGGCCGGCGAACACGGACGCGCCGATGAAGACGAGCAGGCAGGCTTGGTACAGCGGTTTGCGGCCGAACACGGACACGAGCCACCCGGTCAGCGGCAGGAGCAGCACGAGCGCGATCAGGTAGGACGTGGTCAGCCAGGTGACCTCGGTGATCGAGACTCCGAACGTCGCCTGGATGCTGGGAAGGGCGACGTTGACCACCGAGGCATCGACGGTGCCCATGAGGGTGCCCACGGTGACCGCGGTGGCCACCAGCCACTTATTAGGCGCGGCGGTCGGGCCGCGCATGATGCGATCGGCCGCGGTCGTCATCGCGAACGGTCCTGTCTACCCATCTTCCTTCCCAGAAACACACGGGGTCAACGCTGCGCCGGGCCGCATCTCCCCCAGCGCGCTTTCGATTGTACGAAGTCAGAGATCAGGGTGTCACCGATCGGGGAGTGGTTGACTCGTGGCGGCGAGTCAACAGGCGCTGCCGCCAGCGGTAGAACAGGGTCCGGAAGATCCCGGCCTCCGGGCGGGCGCGCGTGACATTGCCCAACTGCGCCGCTCGTTGCATGAGCCTGAGCCGGACTGTGACCCTCGTGCTGTCACGGGAGGTAGCCCTCCAAATGTTAACACTACGTCCAAACAGTGCATCGTAGAGGGGCGAATTCCCATCACCGGACCCCCTGCACCGTCGGGCAGACCGTCGCGACGAACTCCAGCCGCTCCTCGCGTACGATCCGCTTCATGTCCTCGGTCAGGATCCCTGTCGGCGCCTCATCTCCACGCGGTAGGATCGCACGTAGGCCGGCTCGGCGACACCGGCGGCCAGCGCCGGGTCGGGGATCGGCACCCCGGGCACGAGCCGGAGCGGAATCACGCCGGCCCAGACGTCAAGTCCAAGATCGTCGGCGTCGTCTTTCGGCGGCCCGGTGCGGATCTTGGCCGACGCCTCGTCGAGCGGCATCCGGAGCACGCGGGTCGACCGCATCTCGGTCTCGGTGGGAAGCCGCGCGTCGGCCCAGCGCCCCGGCACAACGTGCTCCACGATCGCCTCCAGCCCGGCGAGCTTCTCCGCCTCGTCCGTGACCTCCGTGGCCGTCCCGAGCACCACGACGGATCGGTAGTTCATCGAGTGATTGAAGCCGGACCGCGCGAGGACCAGCCCGTCCAACAGCGTCACGGTGAGACAGGCGGGCACGCCGCCGCCGAGCGTCCCCAGCATGCGCGATGCTGCCGAGCCGTGCAGGTAGACGCGGTCGCCCAGGCGCGCGTGAATCGTTGGAATCACGTAGGGTTGACCCTCGACGACAAAACCGACGTGGCACATCAACGCCTCGTCAAGGATCGCGTCGATCGCGGCGCGGTCGTAGCGGCCGCGCTCGGGATGACGCCGGACCTTGGTCCGACCGGTGGTCGGGGTGTTCATGTCGGGCGTGTCCATGCCTCGCGACTCCCCCTTCTCGATCGGCATCGTACGGCACGCGCCCGCGTCACGGCGCGGACGGTTGCCTGAGCCAGGCCACGACGTCCTCCGCGTTCCGGTCCGGGGGAAACACCGGATAGAACACCTTGACGATGCGTCGGTCGCGCGCGACCAGCGTCAGCCGCTTGATCAACACCATCGACTCCACTTCGAAGGTCGGGAGCCGGAGCGCCCGGGCGAATCGCAACTCCGCGTCGCTGAGGAGCTCCATCGGCAGGCGCAGACGCTCGACGGCCTCGCGTTGATACTCGGTGGTCTGCGTACTGAGCCCGAACAGCTGCGCACCCAACTCCGCGATCTCGCGGTAGCGGTCTCGGAACACACACGACTGAGGCGTGCATCCCCTCGCGCCCGGGATCTCGTCCCAGCCCTTCGGGATCTCCTGATCCGGCCGGCCGGTCCGCGGATAGATGTAGACGACCGTTATCCCCGGACACGCCGAGAGGTCGACGACGCGTGACGACGTGGACGGCAGCGGCACGGACGGCAGGACCATCCCGCGAAGATGCGCACACGCGCCGTCGTCGACGGGAACCGGAAGATCCGCCGGAAGCTCATAGATGTTGTCCGTTCTGGGCATCTGTCTCCCCTGCCGGGCCTCATACCGGCCGGCCCGTGCCTCCATCATAGACGGTGCTATTGGTCTCGGAGAACGGCCACTCCTGTCGAACTCGCCCGTACCACTGCGACGGACGTCCCGTGTCGCACAACGGCCGACGCGTCAGACCGCGCCGTCGCGAACGAGCAGCACGAACGCCGTGGGCCCGATCGGCAGCGCCGCGGCGCCGTCCGACTCGACGGCCGACGCCGCGGTCCGACCGGGACCGCCCCAGCGTGCGTCGGCGGAGTCGAGCCGAATGGTCCAGGGTCCCGGCGGCACCGGCACCGTCGCGTCCACCGGCGACCGGCCGAAGTTGAACGCCGCGACGGCATGGCTCTTACCGCTCCACCGGTGCAGGATCAAGACGCGTTCGGCTTCCGAGACGTGCACCCGCGTCGTGTCGCGGCTCAACACGGCGAGCGCCGGCAGCGTCCGCCTGAGCCGGAGCACCTCCGTGTAGAACTCGAGCAGGGTCCGATGCGAGGCGCGGTCACGCAGTTCCCACGCCAGCTTCGACCGCAGGAACGTGGCCTCGTCCTGCGGATCGGGAACCTCCTCGGCACCGCCCCACGCCTCGAACTCTGCACGCCGACCGGCGCGGACGGCTTGGGCCAACCCGGGATCGGTGTGGCTCGTGAAATAGAGAAACGGCGCCGGCTCTCCGTACTCCTCACCCATGAACAGGAGCGGCAGGTACGGCGAGAGGAGCACGACGCCCGCCGCGACCCTCAGCGCGTCGAACGAGACCAGCCGCGCCAACCGCTCGCCCCCGGCGCGGTTGCCGACCTGATCGTGGTTCTGCGCGCACACCACGAACCGCTCGCCCGCCAGATCGCCGCCCGGGGCGCCGTACCGGCGCCGGCGGTACCCCGAGTACCGGCCAGCGTAGACGAACCCGTCCGCCAGGGCGCGTGCAAGATCGCCGACCCCCTCGTAGTCCGCGTAATACCCGGTGCGCTCTCCGGTCAACAGGCCGTGCAGCGCATGGTGCAGATCGTCGCTCCACTGGGCGTCCAACCCGTATCCGCCCCGCGTCCTGGGCCGCACCAACCGGGGGTCGTTCAGGTTGCTTTCGGCGATCACATGCACGAGCCGGGCGCGCCGCGCTCCTTCCGCGTGCACCGCCTCCGCGAGTTCTTGGAGAAACGGACGTGCGGACTGGTCCACGATCGCGTGCACCGCGTCGACGCGCAGCGCGTCGACGTGGAACTCGGCGATCCATCGCAGCGCGTTCTCGAGGAAGAACCGGCGGACGTCGTCGCTGTCCGGTCCGTCCATGTTGACCGCGGATCCCCACGGGGTGCGGTGGCGGTCGGTGAAGTACGGTCCGAACTCACCGACGTAGCTGCCCTCAGGGCCAAAGTGGTTGTACACGACGTCGAGCACCACGACAAGGCCGCGCGCGTGACAGGCGTCGACAAACCGCTTGAACCCCTCCGGGCCGCCGTACGCGGGGTGCACCGCGAACAGATACGCGCCGTCGTACCCCCAGTTCCGGGTGCCGGGAAACTGGGCGACCGGCATCACCTCCACGGCGGTCACACCGAGCCGGGCCAGCGCGTCCAGGCGAGGAATCGCGGCGTCGAACGTGCCGTCCGGCGTGAACGCGCCCAGGTGGAGCTCATAAGCGACGTACTGTGTGAGTGGCCGGCCACGCCAGCCGGCGTCGCTCCACGGGAACGCCGTCGCGACCACCTGGGACGGTCCGTGGACGCCGTCCGGCTGGAGGCGCGACGCGGGGTCGGGCCGCTCCACGCCCTCGTCGAGCCGGTACCAGTACAGGGAGCCCGGTCCGGCGCCCTCGATGGTGGCCTCGTAGTATCCGCCGCCCCGGGGCGTCATCGCGGTCCGGCACTCGCGCGGAGCGACGATGTGCACCTCCACGGCCCGCGCGGCGGGCGCCCACACCAGGAACCGCGTCCGATCGTCGCCGAGATCGACCGCGCCGAGCGGCGGCCCGGGGGTACGGCCGGGGATGCTCATGCCTCGCCGGCGAGCATCTCGAGGATACCCTCGACGGGGATCCGGACCCAGTCGGGCCTGTTGTTCAGCTCGTAGCCCAACTCGTACACGGCCTTCTCGAGCAGGTGTGCGTCCAGCAACACCTGCATCTCCTCGCGCGTGCGGGGCAGGAACGGCGCGTCCCCGGCCGCCGTCAGGTACCCGCGCAGGAACGCCGCGCACACCCAGCAGCGCCATCGCTTGAGGCGCGCGTCCAGGAACGGCGCCGCCGCGGGGTGCTGCGAGATCGTCCCGCGTTCCGTCTGCGCGCGCAGCGCGGTGTGCGCCGCGTAGTGAAAGGACCGCAGCATCCCGGCGACGTCGCGCATCGCGGGGCGCTTGATCCGTCGCTGCGTGAGCGTGCGGGCCGGTTCACCCTCGAAGTCAATGATCACGAAATCCTTGCCGGTGTACAGCACCTGCCCGAGGTGGTAGTCACCGTGGACGCGGATGCGCATGCCGGTGATCTTTCCATCCAGCACCGCCTGGAAGCGACGGATCAGCTCGTCCTCCGCATCCAAGACCCGCTCCGCCGGCGCGCGCGCGTCGTCGGGGAGCGAGCGCAACAGTTTGCGCAGCACCGGCAGCGTCTGCCGGGTCAGCGCGCGGGCGGCCTGATACAGAGACCGCTGATGGGCAGGCGTCATCGGCTCCGGCGCGAACGCCGGGTCCGTCAGGTCGGACGCCAGCGCGCGGTGCATCTCGGCGGTCCGCTGCCCTAACAGCTCCGCCCGCTGCGCATACTCCCCGACCCACTCGTAGACCGCCTCGGGAAGCGGGCGCGCGGCCAGCGCGAGGACCGGCTCCTCGACCGCCGGATCGTCGTCCCCGGCGCCCTCGGCCTGCTCGGCGAGCGCGCGCTCGCAGTACCGGTCGAGCGCGTCCAGCGTGTACGTCCATGCGTCGCCTTCGTTCGGCACGAACTGTTGCAAGATCGCGAGCGTCACCGGTTCGCCGTGGGGGGGGCGGTACTCGATCGCGCCGGCCACGGTGGGGGTGTGCGGAAACGCGGCGCGCTCGGTCAGAAACCGTCCGATCTCGAGATCGGGGTGCGCCCCGGGCTCGAGCCGCCGGAACAGCTTGAGGATGCAGCGGTCCCCGAAGATCACCGAGGTATTGCTCTGCTCGGCCTTGACCGGGGCGGGGTCCGGCACAGGCGGCGGGCCGACGACGCGCCGCAGCGCCGGCGTGACCACCCCCGCGAGTTCCCCGGCGGCTCCCCGCGCGCGGTATCGACGCACGATCGCGCCGAGCAGCCCCGCGCAGAACGCCGTCTCGAGAAACGCGTCGTAGAGCACGCCGTCCGCGCCGGCGCCGGCGAGACGCAGGTGCGCGACGATCGCATTGGACGCGTCCCGCCGCAGCTGCTGTGCCCGATCGCCGGACGCGAACGTGAGCGGCAGCGCGTACACATCCGGGTCGCCCTCCGCGTACTGCACCTGGACCAAGGTCAGGTAGGCGGCGTCGGCGTCGCCGTAGGGGATCCGGATCGCCTCGCGGACGAGGACCGACCGCACCCGGCGCGCCTTCCCGCCGAACCACCGCCGCCCGCGCAGGTAGCCGGCGAGCGCGTCCTCGAGCGCCGACCGGGCCGCGCCCTCGAACACGCCGGGCCATCCCTGAGCGCCGACCACGGCCACCTCCGCAAGCGGCGTCTCGGCCGCCTCCGGGCCGGTTGCCGTGGCGCCGGCGGCGCCCACGGCCCGCTGCGGCTCCAGCGAGAACCAGTAGAACGCGTGAGGGCCGAGCGTCAGGAAGTACGGCAGGTCGCCGATCGGCGGAAACTCGATCCGGCCGAACATCTCGATCGGCATCATGCCCCGGAACTCTGCGAGGTTGAGCTCGACCGGCTGCACGAAGCGCGACAGATTCGCCACGACCAGCACGCGCTCGTCCCCGTACCGGCGCAGGAACGCCAGGATCTTGCGGTTGTCGGGCGCGAGCATTTCCAGCGTTCCCTGCCCGAAGCACTTGTACCGCTTGCGCAGCGCGATCAGCCGCTTCATCCACCACAGGAGCGAGTGGGGGTTGCCCTGCTGCGCCGCCACATTGACGGTCTCGTAGTGGTACTCCGAGTCGATCACCACCGGCAGGTAGAGCTGCTGCGGATTGGCCCGCGAGAACCCTGCGTTCCGGTCCGCGCTCCACTGCATCGGCGTGCGCACGGCGTTGCGGTCGCCGAGATAGATGTTGTCGCCCATGCCGATCTCGTCCCCGTAGTAGACGAGCGGCGTGCCCGGGATCGAGAACAGCAGACCGTTCATCAACTCCACCCGGCGCCGGTGATTGCCGAGCAGCGGCGCAAGCCGGCGGCGGATCCCCAGGTTGATCCGCGCGTGGGGGTCCTGCGCGTACACGCGGTACATGTAGTCCCGATCCTCGTCGGTCACCATCTCGAGGGTGAGCTCGTCGTGGTTCCGGAGGAACAGCGCCCACTGGCACGTCTCCGGGATCGACGGCGTCTGCGCGAGGATATCGATGATCGGGAACCGGTCCTCCATCCGGATCGCCATGAACAGCCGCGGCATCAGCGGGAAATGGTAGGCCATGTGACACTCGTTGCCGTCGCCGAAGTAGGCGATCGCGTCCTCCGGCCACTGGTTGGCCTCCGCCAGCAGCATGCGGTCGCTGTACCTTGCGTCGATGTAGCGGCGCAGCTCCTGGAGGAAACCGTGCGTCTCGGGGAGGTTCTCGCAGGTCGTGCCGTCGCGCTCGTACAGGTACGGCACCGCGTCCAGCCGCAGGCCGTCCACGCCCTGGTCCAGCCAGAACGAGACTACGCGAAGCATCTCCCGGCGGACGTCCGGCGAGTCGTAGTTCAGGTCCGGCTGGTGGGAGTAGAATCGGTGCCAGTAGTGGGCGCCCGCGACGGGGTCGAGCGTCCAGTTGGACGTTTCGAAGTCCTTGAAGATGACGCGGGCATCCCGGTATCGTTCCGCCGTGTCGTTCCACACGTAGAAGTTCCGCCAGCGGCTGCCGGGCGGCGCCGTGCGGGCGCGCTGGAACCACGGATGCCGGTCCGACGTGTGATTGAGCACGAGCTCGGTGATGACGCGGAGGCCCCGGTGGTGCGCCTCCGCGAGAAACGTGCGAAACGCGCGCAGCGTGCCGTACGCCGGATGGATCGCGGTGTAGTCTGCGATGTCGTACCCGTCGTCGCGAAGGGGCGACGGGTAGAACGGCAGGATCCACAGCGTGGTGACGCCGAGGTCCTGCACGTAGTCCAGCTTCTCCACGAGCCCGGCGAAATCGCCGATGCCGTCGCCGTCGCTGTCGTAGAATGCCCGGACGTGCGCCTCGTAGATGATGGCGTCCTTGTACCACAGCGGTTCCGAGGCCTTCGGCGCGCCGCCGCGCCGCCCGCGGGGTCTGGGCGTCACGGCGTCCCTCCCGGCGTGACGTGGAAGATATGGGCCGGCAGCGCGTCGGGGGCCAGCTCGACGTAGTTCCGCCCCCCCTGCCACGTGAATTGGGCGCCGCTCAGCAGGTCGCGCACCACGTACGGCTCCTCCGGGCGCAGCCCGAGCGCCGGGAGGTCGAGCGCCGTCCATCCGCGCTGCACGTGGTGCGGGTCCAGGTTGACGATGACGAGAACGACGTCGGCCTGGGCCGGCGCCGTTTTGCTGTAGCAGATCAGGCTCGGGTTGTCCATCCCGTGGAACCGGAGACTCCAATCGCCCCACAGCGCCGGGTGCTCGCGCCGGATGCCGTTGACCCGGGCGATCAGGTCCTTCAGGCTGTCCGGCCGGTCGATGTCCCAATGCACGAGTTGGTACTTCTCCGAGTCAAGATACTCCTCGCTGCCCGGCGCCGCGGGGCGGCGCTCGCACAGTTCGAAGGGAGGCCCGTAGATGCCGTAGCTCGCTGCGAGCGTCGCCGCGAGGACGAACCGCACGATGAACGCCGGGCGTCCGCCGTCCTGCAGATAGGCGTGCAGAATGTCGGGCGTGTTGGTGAAGAAGTTCGGCCGGAAGTACTCGCGCACCGGCGTGGCCGTCAGCTCGGTCAGATAGGACTCCAGTTCGGCGCGGGTGTTGCGCCACGTGAAGTACGTGTACGACTGGGTGAACCCCAGCTTCGCGAGCCGGTACATCACCCTGGGGCGGGTGAACGCCTCGGCCAGGAAGATCACGTCCGGGTGCTCGCGTTGCGTCTCCGCGATCAGCCACTCCCAGAAGGCAAACGGCTTGGTGTGCGGGTTGTCCACGCGGAAGATCCGGACGTCGCGGTCGACCCAGCAGCGGACGATGCTCCGCAGCTCCTCCCACAGCGCGCGCCAGCCGGCGGTCTCGAAGTCGAACGGATAGATGTCCTGATACTTCTTGGGGGGATTCTCCGCGTACTGAACGGTGCCGTCCGGTCGCCGGCGGAACCACTCGGGGTGTTCGGTGACGTACGGGTGATCGGGGGAGCATTGAAACGCCAGATCGAGCGCGACCTCGAGCCCGTGCCGCCGGGCGCTCGCGACGAGCCGATCGAAATCGGCGAGCGTCCCAAGGTCTGGGTGCACGGCCTTGTGTCCGCCCTCCGACGCACCGATCGCCCAGGGGCTTCCGGGATCGCCCGGCGCCGCCGTCTCCGCGTTGTTCTTCCCCTTCCGGAGCGTGCGCGCGATGGGGTGGATCGGCGGGAGGTACAGCACGTCGAACCCCATCGAGGCCACGTAGGGCAGTCGGGCCTCCACGTCGGCGAATGTCGCGTGCCGCCCGGGGGCCGACGCGCACGACCGCGGAAACATCTCGTACCACGCGCCGAACCGCGCCCGCTCCCGGTCCACCTGGACGAGGAGAGGCTTGTCGTACGTTGCGGAGCGCTCGCGATCAGGGTACCGCGCCATCAACCCGGCAAGCTCGTCCGACAGCGCGAGACGAACTCCCGCCTCGCCGCCGCGTCCTAGCACGTTCGCGTGTTCTACGAGGGCGGCGGCGTCCGGGTTCGCCGCGCGCCGGACCGCCGCGCGAACCAGCGCGGCGCCGATCTCGAGCTCCACGGCGACGTCCTGCCCGGCCTCCACGCGCCGCGACAGATCGCGTGCCCACGACGCGAACCGATCCACCCACCCCTGAAGGGTGTACCGGTACCGCCCGGGCTCGGACACCGTGAACTCGGCGCGCCACCGGTCGTTGCCGAGGAGCGTCATCGGCGCCTCGGTCCACTGGCGCGCCTCATCCCGCCGGTACAACAGGGCCGCGGCGAGCACGTCGTGACCGTCCGCGAAGATGTCCGCCTCGACGACGACCTGCTCGCCCACCGCGCGCTTGATCGCAAATCGGCCGCAATCGACCTCGGGCACCACGTGCTCGATGACGACGCGAGGCGCGTTGTCCACTACCGCCACCCACCCTGTGTTCACTGCCCGGACTTGGTCCGGGGGCGTTGTGAAACGCGGAGCCGAGCTCGGTGGCCGCAATGTGCCGCGGCGATCCCAGACGGCACACCCGTCCCCCGCCTGCCGGTAGCGTCACTTCGTCGCAGGAACTGGAACGACTCTATTCTACTTCATACCCAACACAAGGTCGGCCGAGGTGTGGCCCCGGGGACCCCCGTGCGCCGCCCTGCAGGAGCGGGAGGGACCCACGACAGGGTACCGGAAAACCGGCCGCGGAGCACGTCGTCGCCACCACCACCATCACGCTCGAATAGCCACGCCTCGCCGGCTAGGTGTAGTGCTCATGGACGTTGTTTGCACACAGCCATGGGACTGCGGCCGTCGATCGCGACATGCAGCGCTTCATACCCCAAACCCCGATGGCGCGACGGGGCCGCCCCCCGGCCGTGGACCCGATGGCCGTCCCCCGGCGGAATGCGCCCCAACAGCTTCATATCGAGATGCAGGAGCTCCCCCGGATGCTCCCGCGTGTAGCGAATGGGAACGCCGGTGGCACGATCACCGTCGTGCAACCGCGAGAGCCCATGGCGCCGCAGCACGGCATAAATCGTCGTAGGGGCCCGCCCGACATACGGGACCAGCCGACGCTGCCCCACCCGGAGGCGCCGGCGCAATGCCAGGATCCGCTGCGCCAGGTCTGCGGGGACCCGGCGCGGACTGCGACGGGGCCGCGACGAGCGATCGGTCAACCCTGGCTCGCCGTCGCGGTGCCACCGGGCCAACCACTTGTAGGCGGTCGGGCGGGAAATACCCAG
>Ga0070735_10000097_pt1 | contig 110518 bp, 86 predicted proteins | sample Coa_R1_FD_66443 | JGI IMG/M metagenome (GOLD analysis project Ga0070735, IMG submission 66443) | Surface soil microbial communities from Centralia Pennsylvania, which are recovering from an underground coalmine fire - Coalmine... | ecosystem: Environmental > Terrestrial > Soil > Unclassified ...
GGGTACGGGAATTTGACGCGGCCACGGTTCTTTGGCGCGCCGAGCAAGGAGACTTGGCCCAGGATTTTCGGCAACCGGCTCTGTCGGCCCTCTTTGACGCTTGTTTTGCACGTACCGTCGCGCATGAGGAGGAACTCACCCAAGCGCGCCCCGTCGATGACATCATTCATCCCTGGTTGATCCGGTTGTGCTCGGTCTTCCTGGACCAGGGCATGGCTTACTGGCCGATGCCGCACCGCGAGCAGGGGTTCTATCGGAGCGTTCGGACCCTGCTTGCAGGCCGCGGCGGAATTTTCCCCCGTTACCTGAAGGGGTTGGACAAGGAGTTCGCACGACAGGAGCGCTTGTCATACTCGGCGACTCAAGCCGTGCTGGATTATCTCGACGCCAACAATATTGGAGAGGCTGAATGGGAAGGCGTTATTCAACGGGAGTTGCTGGCGTTGCCGGGTTGGCCGGGGTTGATGCGCAGGCTGGAGGAAGACCCGGCCGCTGCTCCGCATCAGAATGTCCCTTATTCCCTGATGGACTTTCTGGCCATCCGCCTCACCATGGCCGGCATCGCTTCCCGATTGCACGCCGCTGAACCGCTTCCCCAGGAAAGCCCGCTTAAGACCCAGGAGAAGCGCCGTCTGAGCCGTACCGCCCGCGTCTACGATGCAGCGCGAGTATTATCGCTCTCCGCCGACGAAGTGGCTCGTCTCTCCGCCGGAGAATGGGCCGCCTTTGTCAACGAAGTGAAAGAGTGCAATGGACTGGAACGCCGCCGCATCCTCCACCTGGCCTACGAGCGTTGGCACGAACGCGCGATTCTGCGAGGGCTGGAGAGTCATCGGACCTACCGGGGCTTGTTCGAGCTGCAGGCACGACCTGCCGCGCAGGTGCTGTTCTGCATCGACGAACGGGAGGAATCGATGCGCCGGGCACTGGAGGAAGTAGACCCGCAGCTCGAGACATTCGGCGCCGCCGGCTATTTCGGCGTAGCCGTCAACTACAAGGGAATTGATGATCCGCACGGCGCCGCGTTTTGTCCAGTGGTGGTAACGCCGCAGCACGCCGTCCTCGAACAGCCTGTGGCGGAAGACAGCGAACTATTGGAAAGACGCCGGGTGCGACGAAAGCTTCTTGGGCTGCTGACGCGAAATGCTTTCGTTTCGTCGCGGACATTAGTGCGGGGGTGGCTGTCGACCACGGCGCTGGGTCTGCTCTCGGCCGTCCCCCTCATCGGGCAACTGCTCGCTCCGCGCCGTTACGCACGCTTGCGGGCGTGGATGAACAAGGCGTTTCTTCCCGAGCCCCGGACGGAGTTGACGTTGATGCGGAACACTGCGCAGTCGCATGACGCCATTACCGGCCTGTTGGCGGGTTTCGCAGCCCGCGAAAAGACGGAACGAGTGGCGAGCGTTCTTCGCCCAGCCGGGTTGACCCGCAATTTCGCTCGCCTCGTCGTCGTGCTTGGGCATGGGTCGAGCAGCCTGAACAATCCGCACGAATCCGCCCACGACTGCGGAGCCTGTGGAGGAAGGCGTGGGGGACCAAACGCCCGGCTATTTGCAGCCATGGCGAATCGCTCCGAGGTTCAGGCCTGCTTGTCGGAGTTGGGGATCAAGATTCCGCCGGACACCTGGTTTGTCGGCGGATATCACGACACCTGCAGCGATGATGTCGAGTTCTATGACCTTGACTCCCTCCCTTCCACACACCTGCCCGACATGAATCGTATCCGTGAGTCGGTAGACCGGGCCAGGGCGCGGAATGCCCAGGAGCGGGCGCGGCGATTTGAGTCCTGTCCCGCCAACGCCAAACCGGATAGTGCGCTCCGCCATGTGGAGGAACGCAGCGAACACCTGGCTGAGCCACGGCCCGAATATGGACATTGCACCAACGCCGTTTGTATTGTGGGCCGTCGCTCCCTGACGCGGGGACTGTTCCTCGACCGCCGGGCATTCCTCGCATCCTATGACGCGGCGGAGGATCATCCTGGCGACGAAAACCTCGCGGCCGTTATGGCGGCGGTCGTTCCCGTATGCGCCGGCATCAGCCTCGAATACTACTTCTCCTTTGTCGATAACGACCGTTACGGATGCGGTACGAAGCTTCCGCACAATGTCACGTCGCTGGTTGGCGTGATGGAGGGCCACGCCAGCGATCTCCGAGCCGGACTGCCCTGGCAGATGGTGGAGATTCATGAGCCGGTGCGTATGCTCTTTGTTGTCGAGACGACGCCGCAACGCCTCCTGAAAGTCATCAACGCAAACGCCTCCTTGAAACGCCTCGTGGAGAATCGCTGGGTTCGCATCGCTACGATAGACCCGGAGTCGGGCTGTGTGCACGTCCGCAGGGATCGCGGTTTTGAGCGCTTGGCCGCGCCACTCGAGCGCCTGCCGGTCGCGCTGTCTTACGCCGAATGGTACGGCGGCAAACGTGAGCATCTCGGCATGGCGTGGATACAGTCCGATGCAGGAGGCCGGTAACCGTGGCTTACGTGCAATCCATGCTGGTGTTCGCGGTGCTTGCGCCCGGCATCGTCTTCGCGATGCTCACGCTGCTCTGGCTTCTGGGTTATGTTCCCGTCGAGCGTGTCGTTTCGAGAATCACCGGGCTTACCTTCTCGGCGTCCATACTCGCGTTGGCGCCGGCAGTCTGGAAAGCGGGCGCGGCGGGCGCCGTGACGGTCTCGTTCGGCAACTGGTTTACGGTACACGACTATCACTTTCCGCTTGTGTTCATGGCAGACCGCCTGTCGCTTCCATTCCTCGTCTTAACGGTCGTGTTGTCGGGTTTGATCGGAAAGTTCTCAGCGACCTACCTGCATCGCGACAACGGATACTTCCGATTCTTTCTGTTGCTGCATCTGTTCGCTTTTGGGTCGTTGCTTGCTTTTAGCGCGGGTTCGTTCGACCTGCTGGTAGCGGGCTGGGAGATAGTCGGTATCACTTCCGTTTTGTTGATCGCTTTCTTTCAGCAGCGGACGGCGCCTGTTGAAAACGGGCTTCGTGTTTTCGCGATTTACCGCGCTTGCGACATCGGCTTGCTCGTGGGAGTGTTCGCCATGCACCAATGGGCCGGAAACGCTTCGTTCGACCGCGGTCTCCCCGTGCTGACGGGAGCGCGAGCGCTGACTGTCGGCCTGCTACTGCTGCTGGCTGCTGCCGGAAAGGCCGCGCAGATTCCATTTTCGGGTTGGTTGCCGCGAGCCATGGAAGGCCCAACACCATCCAGCGCTATTTTTTACGGCGCGATTTCAATTCACGCGGGCGCCTATCTTTTGCTGCGCGTGCAGCCTCTGCTGGCGCAATCGCTCCTCGCAACAAGTGTGGTCGTTATGATCGGTCTGGCGACGGCGGTCCACGGCACCATGGCCGGCAGGGTCAGCGCCGATGCCAAGACGTCGCTAGCTTATGCGTCGCTCACGCAGGTAGGCGTGGTGTTTGTGGAGATCGGAATCGGCTGGAAGACGATCGCCCTGGCACACATCATGGGGCACGCGGTCGTCCGGACACTGCAGTTCTTGCGCGCCCCCTCGATGCTTCACGACTATCACAAGATGCATGCCGAGATCGGCGGCGAACTCACGCCAACCGGTCAGCACCTTGAAGATCTCTTGCCGCGAAGCTGGCAATTATGGCTGTACCGCTACGCGCTCGACCGAGGCCACTCCGATACGATCCTCGACCGCTTTGTTCTCTATCCTCTGATGCGCCTTTCGAAGTTCTTCGCGGAGCTGGACCAAATGGGACTCGATGAATCGATGAAACACCGCGACGAAGCTTCGGCTTCGCTTCACGGCGCGATCGGCCAGGGGAGCGACTGATGCCCGTTCCCGGATCGATTCTCACGGTTTTGGCGATCGGCATTCCCTGGCTTGCCGGTGTTCTGATATTGCGGGCGGATCGGCACGCGCGCCTGATCGGTTTCTCAGCAGCCCTGGTGTCCGTTGTTGCGAGCGGGCTGCTGTTGTGGACCACGCCGGCCAGGGAATCACTCAGTGAAGCGCTCATGCTTTTGTTCTCGTCACTGACACTGGGAGCAACGCTGGTCATTCCGCAGCGTGACTGCAAAGCCCGGACAATCAGCGGGATCCTGTTTCTGCTAGGGGCGACGCTGTTAGCCTACTCGACACAGGATCTGATGGTGCTGCTGGTCGCCTGGATACTATCTACGCTGCCGTTCTTTCCGAAGCGATGGTTTCAATCCCGAACGTGGCGCCCGCGGCTTGGGCTGGTGCTTTCCAGCGCCGCCTTGACGTTTGCCATTGGGTTCATTGCTGTAAACGGTCAAACTACGTCCATCGCGCGCCTCAGGGGACAGGCGCCCGGTGGGATGATAGCCTTCTGGCTTTTGGTGGCAGCTGTCATTTTCCGCAAGGGAATCTGTCCCGCTCACGCCTGGGTGGCTGACGCCGCCGACGGTGGTCCGGCGATTCCCACCGCGCTTTTGCTGAACGGCCATTTCGGGGCGTTGCTTGTCGCCAAGCTCATTGGGCCCTTGTTTCCGGATTCCGCGCGCGATATGTTCCCAGTGCTTTCGTATCTCGCCCTTGCGACGGCGCTTTACGTTGCCATTCGGGCTCTCACCGAAACATCGCCGCGCCGGCTGGTCGCCTTCCTGGCGCTTAGCCAGTCTGCATGTATTTTGGCGGGCCTGGAAAGCCGGACGGCGGAAGGAATCACCGGCGCACTTGTGCATTGGATGGTTGTGACGGTATCCACGATGGGACTGCTCAGTATCCTGCGCTTACTGGAGGTTCGTTTCGGCGAGAATCTGAGCGCAAGTGCGCATCTTGGCTTGGCCGAGCAGGCTCCACGACTGGCGGTTTTCTTCGTTGTATTCGGGCTTGCGCTGGTCGGCCTTCCTGGGACGCTTAGCTTCTGTTCTCAAGACCTTTTAATTCACGGCACGCTGCGGTCTCACCCGCAGACCGGCCTTCTGCTGCCGGTGGCGATCGCCATGAATGCCGTGAGTGTCTTTCGTTTATTCGTGCGGCTCTTCCTGGGCAAGCGACGAACGGGATTCACGGTGATGGCTGATGCACTGCCGCGCGAACGATGGACTCTGACCGTGGGTGTCTTGTTCGTCGTGCTGGGTGGATTGTTCCCGAGCGCGATCGTCTCCCTGCGTTCCGCGGAAGCGGAAACGATCAGCCAGACAGCTCATGCAGGCATACATTTTTCGCGCGCTCGGTGCACGAATCCTGCAGCACGACCAACTACGGTAACAGTCAACGGGCTTCAGTCGAGCCCACGTCATCGTCCTTCAAGCCGGCGATTGATGATGAATGCCGGAAACGGCAAGAGAATCTAGCGGACCCAACCATAGGTGTGCCCGGTCATCCGCTGATAGGGCGACTCTGGACGCGTGAATCATAGTTCGAACAGGGTGCTGGGGAGCCAGGTCGTACCAATTGGCCGCCCAAGCGCAACATCGAATAGACGATCGTCGCCGTCCGTACCCGCGACTGTTTCCAAGTCGCCAATTTTTACCGAACTGGTCAGTGAATCAGCCGCTTACATTCGTTCTGGTGGGCAGGCCAATTCCCATTTCTTGCAATGTCGCTCCCAGGGAGCCAATTTAAACCCCTTCAAAACCCATAAACACAGGTCCGGAGCGATTCGACCCTTTTGCCTCGTCTGCCCAAAGTCTGCATTCTACTGTTTTTTGACATGCCCTCCCCGCAAAGTCCCTAAACTCAGAAGGTCGACACAATTACTCGTCCTATTTCGCTTTGTATTCGCCGTTTGTTGACAGTGTGTTAAAGGAACTAAGTGTCGATAAAGCAGCGACTTGCAAAGACTCCCGGGTAGTTTGAGGGCCGTATGAATTAGAACGGGATGGTTCGGAAGGCCGACTATAGGGATTTCTGAGCGATTTCATTTCGCCGAACCGACAAGAATCATCGGCGACTGCGTATAGTAAGTGGCCAGCCTCCCGATGAATTTGCCTCCATCCGGATCCATCGCCGCATAATGTGTTGGTGTCGCTCCATAAATACACAAAGCGTGTCCCCCCAGGCCGGCGCGATTGAAGGCGATCATCAACGGTCCGTTCTGCAGCCTCTGGTTGATGAATTCCATTGTGAACTTCGAGCCGGGAATGACTTCCGTATTCATCTTCCAGCGCGCTTCGTCCATGACCTTCTTCATGTTGTCGGGCGACATCGTGCCGTAGTCCGGATTATCCGATCCGTCGTCCAGAGTCTCGCGCGAGTCCCAATACCTAACGTAATCCCTGATCAACGTCAGCTTGTCGACATGCGGCCGGTCAGGAGTGGCCTTCGTCCACCAATCGAGAGATGCTGCCCAGCACTCGGTATTATCGTCTTGTTTGACCGGGCCGAATTTCCAATAGTAGTCAGGACCTTTTGCCATGCTTCCACAGCCTCCAGGCTGTAGTTAACCAGAGACAGCTAGCGAGGGTCAACGGGAAAAACACATGAGCATCAAGCGACGCAGCCTGAATGTGTTTTGCTCGTGCATCGCTTTGCATCGCCAGATTTATACAGACGCCAACGGCCTCCAGAACGTCGAACAGCGGCAGTAGCTAGTTTTGCTTCGCTGCTACGGCGTTAAGCGCGAACGATCGCCCGTCCTTCTTTTCTTCCGCGCCATTCGTCCCAGCCGTCCGGCTTGCGCCACATCCGCCGCCAACGGCACACCGAGCAGATTCGAATTGGTAGCGGTGGACGTCTGGCTGGCGGGTTGCCCGAAATGGCGAATCTCATCCGGCTTCGATGCCGGGTACTCCTCGTGCGCCTTCAGGCAGCGGGGCGATCAGGTCATAGCCGCGATTCATCGCCAGCAGTTGCTCGCAACACTGGCTCCATACTCGTCTTCGCGGCGGGCCAGCCCCGACAGCGTATGCTCACGCCGGGCGTTTCATCCACCGCCAGCAATCTCGCACTCGCCATGTTGTCTGCCAATTATTCTCGACCTCCGCGCTAATCCAATTAGGCGACCGTAACGCCCAGCTCTTCGGTCAGCGAGGCTCGGCGTTTTGCATTTCGTATTGGAGGAAAGGGAAATATGACGACAACGTTCGTTTTGACACGAAAGCCGGATGTGCTCTTTACCAGTTCGCTCTCGAAGTCTATGAAGGGCCGCTTTGGAACTCTACTCGTTCTGCAGGGGGGCAAAATCGAAAAAGTAGCTGTTTCGTCAGGGAATACGGCCAGCGCCAGCTCCGGGGCGATTCAGATTCCCGCAGGTGTTCTTGATATTACGACTTCGGACGGTTCCGCAGTCCAAGAGCTGAAGCGATACACGACTATCGAAAGAATGGGTGGTTACGTTCAACTGAAACCTCAGGACTTCAATGGCAAGCACTATAAGAACGGCGCCTATGGGATAGCCTTCGAAACCGGAAATAAGGTCGTAGCCACGTTGCGTGGGACCGACGGGAAGTGTTTTCGGATCTACGGCGGCGTGACTGCCCAGGAACAGGCAATCCTCATTCACGAGGCGCCGGACGTAAGTTGGCTCATCGGATGCATCGGGCCGCGCAACCTAAGCGACCGCAGCACCGGCACAAGCAAAACGTCGCATGCAACCATGAATGAGTTATTTAGTATCTTTCCGCGTCCGTCGGCGCTTTTCGTTCTTGACTGGTAGTAGAAGCCACGTGCTTTTTCCGGAGAGACTTGTTCCCGGCTCATACAAGCCGGCCTTGATAAAGCCTGGATGTTCCGTGCAATTGTTTGCCTCAGCCGTTCGCGCCCAGGAGGTACGTCGGCTTGACTACGCCTCCGGAAGCTCTCAAGCGGGGGCACCGACGGAAGCCTGGGAGAACAAGTCGTATCAATTACGTCGGCGCAACCTGAAACCGATTCCGCGGGAGCAAAATGACCATGTGGTCCGGGCGGGGTAGTCGAAAATCCAACGGTATTGATCGCCGCATCGTGATTCATCAGGATAGGCGGGAAAGCAATGGAAAAGCCGGTCGATCCGGATCATCGCCTCAGAATCTTGTCCACTGCTCGTGCCAACTCAAAGAACTCGGTGCGAGCGGGCGAATTTGGCGCGTATTCCATCATCGTGAGTCCGCTCGTAACTGCTTCGGCGACGGCAATGCGCTGTCCAATGGGCGGCAGGACCTTCTTGCCCATCTTCTCCAGTGATTCGGACAGGCTGCGTCCGAGAATGGTGTTGGCGGGAACGCGAGATGGCACCAGGCGGATACGCGGCTTCTTGGAACGACGTTCGGCACGCGCGCGCAGCGCCAGCGACAATGCCTCCTTCATCGCGAAAAGGTCGAGTGGGGATGCGCCGCAGGGCAACAGCATAAGGTCGGCCAGCAGTGCAGCCTGGAACGTTAACTCGGGCATGCCTGGCGGGGTATCGAGGACGATAAGGTCGCCGGCATTGTTAAGCGATCGCACTTTGGCGCGCAAGCTGTCAGCACTACTATCCTTGAGTTTGTGGACTATGCGCGAGAGGACACCATCGCCCTGGGCCGCCCAGAGTGCGAGGCTGTGCTGGGGATCGGCGTCGATTGCGATGACGCCCCAACCCATCTCCGTTAGTTCAGCCGCCAGGTTGCCCGCGATCGTGGACTTGCCGATGCCACCTTTACGGCCGGCTACCGCGAGGATCGCCATACCCCGTACTATAGAGCAATTCTGTGGCGCCAAAGTGGGCGCATAGTGGCTGAGAACCTGCGCGTGCTAATGAGGGAGAGCGGGTATTGGCTGTGGGCTGAACCTTGTCCGTCGCCTCCAGGAACGCCAGGCTGCTGAGATTCCCTCCGGCGAGATGGCCCGGTGGCTATAAAAGCAGGAAGGCCGCCGGATCGTGTAACCCAGCGGCTTTTGGGGGAAGGAGTGCTCCAGGCCTACGATCGGACGTCGGGTACCACGTCGTCGACCCTGCAGCCCACTCGGTACTCACCGGCGATCCCGCGGCCCCACACCATGTAGCACGCGGCACATCGCAGTCTCGCCGCGGTCAAGCCGCCGCATTCGGGAAGCTAAGTCGTAGCTGGCAATTTCGCAGTCTCGGCCAAGCTGGAGACGACCGATACGGCGCGAAAACAGCGTCAATTTCGTCGGCAGCAGGCCGCGTAAGCGAGGAGCCGGTAGACCATTCTCGGTCGTAGCAGGCACTCGTAAACAGTACGCCGTTACAGGCGATCCATACGCGGCCTGAGAGGGTAAGTTTACGACAAAGCGGGCTCAACAGCACTGAAGATCACCGATGGATGCGGCGTAGGACCGATCAGACAGATAGCGAGCAGATCGCAGTTCTGCCGCAGCACCGATCGCTTTGCATTCACCTATTGATATTCTGTAGGTCATGCAGTATTATTCCTATAGAGTTCCGATACGTCCCAATGCCTGAATCACGAACCGAACTGATGCGCGGCACGCTGGATCTGCTCATTCTCAGAGCGCTTACATTGAATCGCGATCACGGTGTCGGTATAGCCCGCAGAATTCATCAGATTTCCAAAGGAACATTCGATGTCAAGCCGGGCTCATTGTTTCCAGCGTTGCATCGACTTGAGGAGAAGGGTTGGTTGTCTTCCGAGTGGGGCGAGTCGGAAAATTTGCGGCGGGCCAAATATTACAAGCTCACGAAGGCGGGCCGAAAGCAGATTCGAAACGAAATGGCGAATTGGGAGCGTGTCTCTACTGCAATGGCGTGGGCCATAGAGGCGACGTCGGAAGGGTAACTCATGCGAAAGATCGCAAGCTTCTTGCGCAACAGTTTCCGCAAGAAATGCGTGGAACAAGATCTTGATGACGAGATACGTTTTTACCTCGAAACGACCGCCGACGACAAAATGGCGTCGGGCATGAGCGAAGACGAAGCGCGAAGGGCTGCCCAGTTGCATTTGGGGAACACGAACTCCTTAAAGGATTCTGTAAGGGATATCCGAACCGGAGCAATGGTCGAACGAATCTGGCAAGACTTCCGCTACGCTTGCCGCGATCTTCGCCATAAGCCGGTTTTTACGGGAGCGGCCGTACTGATACTTGCGCTGGGCATTGGCGCGACCAGCGCCGTGTTCAGCTTGATCAATGCCTTTTTGCTAAAGCCATTGGCCGTCACGAAACCCGAAGAATTAGTCGGGCTTTACAGCCGCGACACCAAGCATCCCGATGCTTACCGGGCGTTCTCATACCCGAACTATTTAGACATCCGCGACAGCCAGGCGGCCTTTTCGAGCATGACGGCCCACGATCTCGCTCTGGTCGGCATCAAAGAAGGAGACAAAACCCGCCGTACGTTTGCCGACGTCGTCTCTTCGGATTACTTTTCGACGCTTGGTGTGACGCTCTTCGCAGGTCGTCCATTCGGGGCCGACGAAGAAAAGCCAGGCCGTGACCTAACGGTTATCGTGTCCTACTCGTTCTGGAGGAAAACGGGCGGAGATCCGCAGTTAATCGGCAAACATCTACGCATTAACGATCATCTGTTCACGGTCATTGGTATCACACCCAAGGGATTCACGGGTACCACCGTGCTCGCGAGCCCCGAGCTATATGTGCCGCTTGGCGCTTACGACTTCGTGATGAACGATATTGAAAGTCATGGCAAGCCGCTCGATGCGCGCGATAACAACGCTTTGATTCTGGTAGGCCGCCTGAGGCGAGGCCTTACGCTGGAGGCGGCGAACGCAGGACTCGCGGTGGTTGCCTCTCAAATGGCAAAGGCGTTTCCAGCCGAAAACAAAGACCAGATGTTGTCTGTCCATCCGCTCTCGCGCCTGTCCATCTCGACAGATCCTTCCAGCGATAACGATCCGTGGGCACCCGCTATTCTGCTGCTTGCGTTGGCCGCGGTCGTGCTGCTGATCGCCTCCTTAAACCTTGCCAGCTTGATGATGGCTAAAGGGGCAGTACGGCGCAAGGAGATCGCGATCCGGCTCGCCATTGGGGGCAGCCGGCGCCGCATTGTACAGCAATTGGTTACAGAGGGACTGCTCCTCGCTGTTTTAGGTGGCGCGGTCGGACTGTTCGTTGCTTCCTGGAGCACAACGGTTCTTATCGGCTCGCTCTCACGGGTTGCTCCGATTGATCTCGTCTACGATTCCACGCCGGATGCGCGCCTCCTGGCCGGCACGCTTGTTTTTTGTGGGATGAGCGCAGTCATTTTCGCGCTCTTTCCAGCGTGGAAGCTTTCCAAACCGAAGACCTGGCTTGATTTGAAGGAAAATGCGGGCGAGGATGCCGCTGGCCGCGCACGCCATTTATTCTCGCGGGGAAACATACTTGTCATCGCACAACTCTCGCTGTCATTGATGATGCTCGGAGCCGCGGGCCTCTTCATTCGTAGCGCTGCGGGCGCCGCCAATGTACAGCCGGGCTTTTCGCTCGATAATGAGATCGTTGGGGAGGTGGATGCCAGCCTCGCTAACCAGGACGAGGCGCGGGGACGCCAGGCCTATCGTGCGCTCCTGGAGCATCTGAGGCAAATTCCCGGTGTCCAATCGGTCTCTATGGCTGCTACCGTTCCGTTCGGCGAGACCTTCTTAGGCACACGCGTCCTGCCTTCCAACTCCACGGCTTCAGAAGAGCGTCGGCCTATGTTTGCGCGCCTCAATATCGTTGCGAACGGTTATTTCCAAACGCTCGGCGTTCCATTACTGCGCGGCCGATCATTCGTAGCCGCGGAGAACATGCCGGAATCAAGAAGCCATGTGGCCGTCGTCGATAAGCTCGCGGCCGATAAACTCTGGCCAGGCGGCAATGCAGTTGGCCAGCAGATCCGTTTGGATCGATCGAGCGGCGGCTACGAGCAAACGTGCGAAGTCGTAGGGGTGGTGGGCAATGTGCGCGAGAAGATCGTCGGCGACGGTGCCAAGCCGACCCCTCATGTATACATTCCGTTCGGCCAGCATTATCAGGCGGATATGCAGATTCATGTCAGGGTAGCGGCGAGTTTGGGCGATGCCGGGATGCTCGATACGATTCGTCGCGAGATCCGCGCCGCTGACCCACATTTGCCGCTACTGTCGTTGAAGACCATGCACGGCCACTTGGAATCGGGTCCGGACATCTGGGTCGTACGCACGGGCGCGCATATTCTCGAGATTTTCGGCGGAGTGGCTCTCTTTCTTGCGATTATCGGCCTTTATGCTGTGAACGCATATACGGTTGCTCGACGTACCCGCGAGATTGGTATCCGCATGGCAATCGGCGCCGATGCCACCTCTACGCTGCGAATGATTTTGTCTGAAGGCCTTCGCATTACGGCAGTGGCCGTAGGTTTAGGATTGCTGCTGGCGCTTGGGATCGGACAAGTTCTGACCGGATTTCTCTATGAGGTTCGCGCCATCGAACCCGTGGTGCTTCTGGTTGCAGCAGCCCTGCTGACGGCTGTTGCTCTCGTCGCCTGTTACATTCCCGCCCGAAAGGCCTCGCTCGTCGACCCAATGATCGCGCTTCGTCACGAGTAACGCCCGCAGTCGAGACACCTGGTTTGCAGAAGGGATCGCACCAGATAGATCGGCGGTAGTCGTTAGTGCCCAATCGGGAGCGACGCGGCGGAATGAAGCCTCAGTTGTCGGAGAAGTCTCCGCGCCGCGTCGCTTTCGATTGGGCGACTAGAAGGAAGCCGCTGGCGGGGCGGACCCTATGGATGCTGGAACGTACTTTGATACTGCGGGAAGAACGTGTTGACCTGAAGGACAAGCTTGAAGGCGGACAACTGCGAGTCGGCGAGCGCTCGCTGATGCGTTTGTACTCTGGCCCGAACCCTAGTTCGATGCCGGTTCTTGCGGGAGAGGCACACCACTGCGTCGGCGTGCAGTTGCACGGCGGCGCGCCAACTTGGTCGGCAGACTACGAACTGTCGAAGAACTTGCATCGATTAGCGAGTTCGCGCGCGGTGAGGTTGGCGCCGATCTGCATCGCGGCTCCGCACTTTGGGCAATTCCAACTGGCCGACGTGGCAGGGGCCTCTGGGCACACCTGTTGAGGCTGCGGGGGGATCGCGAGCAGTTGGCGAACAAACGCCAGATTAGTCGTCCGGTGGCGAGTCGCCAGGAAGCCATACTGCCGAATGCGGACGAAACCACGCGGCAGAATATGTTGGGAGAAGCGCCGCAGAAACTCCGGGGCGCTCAAGGTCATTTTGCGTTGTTTGCCGCCATGCGAGTAGTCTTTCCAGCGGAAGGTAACCCGCTCACCATCGAAGGCCAACAATCGGTAGTTGCTGATAGCGACGCGGGCGTGTACCGACCCAGATAGCGGAGCACCTGAGTCGGGCCGCCGAAAGCTGGTTTGGCATAGACTACCCAGTCTTGTCGGAAGATAGTGCGCAGAAAAGATGCGAATCGCTTGGGGTCTTCCAGTTCAGCTATCGGACCATGGCAGCGCAGTTTCTTTCGCCGGTAGGCTCGCCGCAATCCCGCAATGAACTTGCCGCGGAACACACGACTGAACACACCTTCACCGGTAGGAAGAATGGATACCGGGGATGGACCCATCGGGTATGGTCAGGAGAAAGTCCGCCGGCTGGAATCGCACAGTGGACATGCGGATGGAGCAGCAGGTTCGACCCCCACGTGTGCAGGATGCTGAGAAAACCGATCTCTGCTCCCAGATGCTTCGGATCGGCGGCAACCTCAAGGAGTGTGGCTGCGCTGGCCTGGAACAGCAGGCCATAGAGTACTTCAGGATTGTACTGGCAAAGTGGGTTCAGCTCATGCGGCAGCGTGAAGACCACATGGAAGTAGGGCACGCCGAGCACTTCTTTTTCGCGGGCGGCGAGCCAGCGTTGGCGCGCTTGCGCCTGGCACTTAGGGCAATGCCGATTGCGGGAGGAGTTATAAGAGATGGCCTGATGGCCGCATCGTGGACAGTGACCAATATGGCCGCCGAGAGCTGCTGTGCGGCAACGGGTCATCGCTCGCAGTACGCTGAGTCGCTGAATGCCCAGCCATGATCGGTTCTTTTCCACAAAGCGGTCGCCCTGTGCGTGGAGGATATCGGCCACCTCCACGGTGGGCCGGCTCATTCGCGTTTATGTAGTTTTCTGGATCGCTGCCGGTTCGCCGGACCGGATACGGGAATCTGCTCGATGGGGTTGACCGCCATTTGCAGATGCTTGGAATCGACCGGTGATTTATTACTTTCCTAGCCGTGGCAGAAGTCTTTCAGAGCGGCATGCGCAGGCGAAACCGCCTGCATTACTAAACCTGAGAATCTTTGCGCGGCGCGACAATTTAAGCTGCCTCTTCGTGCAACCGATTGATCTGCTGGAGAGTGGTCCGCGCGGATGTCGTCACGGCGATGAGTAGGGTACGTGCTGATGCAGACACTTGATATCGGTGCGTTCCAGAGATTTTGTGGATCAGACCATGAGCACGGAGCATGCGGAGTCTCCGGCTTATGGCTGCCAAGCGCCGCCGCTGCTCCTGGGTGACTCGGCCGGCTTGGTGAACAGACGAGCTTGCAGGTCTCGATTGCGAAAACCCTCGATTAGGAAGTCGCCTTGTTGGATGGCCTGCAGCAGCGTGTAATCGTCGGGCGAAGGGTCCAAAGGCAGGCGAAACCGAGACCGCCTCCAACGGAGACTCTCGGGTTGGAAAAGGCATTACACAGCTTCTGACATTGTGGAAGGATGCACAGGCGAAACCGCCTGCGCCACCCTACAGCCTGTCGCACCTGGAGTTTTCGACCCGCTCTCAACTTGTTCCGACCTAAGCAAGGAGCACCGGTTGAAAAACGCCCGCCCCACCTGTGATTGAATGCAAACGTTCCAACTTTACACCCGTCTGAATTTGTAGTTACCATATCCCCAATCGCTTTGGTCTGCAGGTAAGATTGCCCGATTCAGGCTTAGGCTGAAAATCGGAAAAAGGGGCTCAACCAATGAAGAAAGGCTTCGCCATTTTTGTGGCGACGGTTCTCGCTTTGGCCGCTTTGTACGGTCAGGCGCTCACATCCATTTCAGGCACCGTAACGGATCCATCCGGTGCGGTGATACCAGGGGCAAACATCACCATCGTCAATAACGCAACACAGGCGTCCCGGCACATAACATCCGATTCCGCCGGCCGCTCCTCGTTGTTGCAGGTGGAACCCGGCACGTATACGCTGACTGCGAAAGCGCCGGGATTCTCGGACGTGGTGGTCAACAACGTTGTTTTGGAAGTCAGTACTCCCGCGACGCTCGGCATCACATTTGAAAAAGTGGGTACCGTGTCGCAGACAGTGGAAGTTTCGGCGGAAGGCACGCAAGTCAACACGACCGACGCTTCAATCGGAAACGCTGTGGGCGGGAACGTCATCACGCAACTGCCTTTTGAAGGCCGCAACGTAGTCGGTCTGCTTTCCTTGCAGCCGGGAGTGGTCTTTACGGGTGAAACACAACCGGGCGCGACGCCGGATTTCCGTAGCGGCGCTGTTAACGGCGGCAAGTCCGATCAGGGCAACATCACGCTGGATGGAGTGGACGTCAACGATCAGCAGAACCACACCGCTTTCAGCAGCGTGTTACGCGTCACACTCGATTCCGTCGAAGAATTTCGAACGGTAACAACCAATTCCGGCGCCGACAGCGGCAGAACATCGGGTGCGCAAGTCGCGCTCGTCACGAAGAGCGGAACGAACTCGTTGCATGGCTCTTTGTACGAATACCTGCGTAACAATGCCACTTCAGCGAACGACTTCCTGAGCAATCAGTCCGGCATTCCGGTGGCCAAGCTGAACCGCAACGTATTTGGGGTTGCGCTCGGCGGTCCCATCAAGAAGAATCGGCTGTTCTACTTCTTGAACTACGAGGGACGCCGCGATGCCAGCGATCAGGTGGCCTTGCGAATCGTGCCCACGGCCGATTTCCGTCAGGGGATCTTCACTTACCGGACGACGAATGGCGGCATTGCGAAACTCACTCCGGCGCAGGTTACAGCACTCGATCCAGCGCATATCGGCCCTGACCCGAACGTTCTGAAACTGTGGCAAGGTTATCCTCTGCCGAACGACTTCACCCAGGGTGACACGTTAAACACGGCGGGATTCCGCTTCAATGCCGCTACACCTCTGACGTGGAATACCTACATCGCGAAAATAAACTACCAAATCGACGAACAAGGTAGGCACCAGGTGTTCCTGCGCGGCAACCTTCAGAACGATGACTTTGTTCCGCCTACGACCACGGCACTCCCGGAGTTCCCTGGGCAACCTGCATCCAGCGTTTTGCTGGACAATAGCAAGGGATTGGCGGCGGGATACACAGCGATTCTGACGCCGAACCTGACGAGCAATCTCAGGTACGGGTACACGCGCCAGGGCCAGCAGATTACCGGCGCGCTGACGCAGGACTACACGTTTTTCCGCAACCTTTCTAGCCCGGTAGGGACCAGCACGGGTTTGACCAGCATCATCCCGGTGCATCAGTTCAGCGAAGACATGGCCTGGATTAAGGGCGCTCACAACGTGTCGTTTGGGGTGAACGTTCTTCTGGTTAGCAACAGCCGCCTCGATTATGGGCATTCCTTCAGCGACGGCTACATCAATTACGCCGTTCTGCTGGATGGCGGCAAGAGTCTGCTCGCGCCGGATGCCGTGAATGCCACCGCTTACCGCAACCAGATGGCGAATCTGCTCGGTTTGATCACGGAGATTGACGCCCAGTACAACTACAACGTTGACGGCAGCCTGCTAGCCCAAGGCGCTCCGGTTTCGCGAAAGTTCGACCAGCATAGTTACGAGTTCTATGGGCAGGATAGCTGGAAGATATCGCGCAATCTTACGCTGACAGCCGGACTCCGGGTAGGGATTGCTCCCCCGGTGTACGAGGCAAACGGAATCCAGGTGAGTCCGAACATTCCATTGGGCACGTGGGCTAATGAGCGCGCCGCGCTGGCACAGCAGGGCCTGTCGCAGTCGCAGGCAGGTCCGATCTCATTGTCCTTGCTCGGGTCACCAGGGACTAAAGGTCTCTATGAAACGCAGAGGGACATTGCGCCTCGTGTTGCGCTGGCATACTCGCCGAAAGGGCAATCGGGCTTGTCGAAGTTCCTGTTTGGCGGTGAAGGGAAGACCTCGATCCGGGCAGGCTTCGGCATGTTCTACGATCAATTCGGGCAGGGGTTGATTCGCTCGTTCGATGCCAGCGAATTAGGTTTCTCGAACCTGATCACGCCTCCCGCCGCGCCAACGAACCCAGCCTCATTTGCGGCGACAGCGCCGCGGTTCACGACGTTCTTCAGTCTTCCGACCGCGTTCCTGCCGCCGGCGCCTGGCGGTGGCTATCCTAACGGCGTCACGCAAACCTATCCGGACCTGTTCGCTGTCTCGAACTCGATTGACCAGGCATTGAAGACGCCTTACACGATGAACATCGACTTTTCGATCGGCCGGGAGTTTGGCCATGGATTCTTCGTGCAGGGAGCCTACATCGGCCGTCTGTCACGCCATTCGCTGGCGAAGGCCGACGTCGCGGAGCCGACCAACATTGTAGATCCTAAGAGCGGAATGAATTACTTCCAAGCGGCGCAGGCCATGTCGCTCTTGGCGCGGCAGAATCAGTACAACGGTGTGCCGGTGTCCCAGGTTAAGCCGATTCCGTTCTTCGAAGACCTGTTCCCGGGCTACGCCGGCGGCGGTCTCACCGCCACGCAGGTCCTCTACCGCGATTACTTCCAGCCGAACGTGGGGAACGAGACCACGGCTCTGCAATTAATTGACGACGGGCCGTCTAATGCTTGCTCTCCCTGCAGCATTCTCGGACCGAATGCGTTTTTCAGTCCGCAGTTTGCCGGATTGGCCACGCTGACTTCGCTCGGCGGAGGCGATTACCACGCCATGCAATGGAGCGTCCGTAAGCGCTTCGGCTCGGGCCTGCAGTTCGACTTCAACTACACCTGGTCGAAGTCGATTGATCTTGCTTCGTTGGGGGATGCCCAGCAGGGCATCACGAGCTTCACGGGTTTGGTTCAGAACATCTGGGATCCGCGACAGAGCCGTGCGGTTTCCAATTTCGATACCCGCCACATTTTCAGCGCCTTCATGGTGGCGGAACTACCGTTCGGCCAGCACAAGAAGTTCGTCAGCGGGGCAAATCGCTTCGTTGACGCGCTGATCGGGGGCTGGCAAATGAGCCTCATTTTCCACGCCACTTCCGGCTTCCCGGTGAGTGTCGGGAACGGTGGAAACTGGCCGACCGACTGGCAGCTCACTCCGGATGGCTCGCAAGTAGGTCCGACTCCGGCCGAACAGACCACGAAGAACGGCACCAACGGCGGACCCAATATATTCGCGAATGCGGCTCAAGCATTCAATTCGTATGACTATACGCTGCCGGGTGAAAGCGGCCAGCGCAACGGTATTCGTGGCGACGGTATCTTCAGCTTAGACGCCGGCCTGGGGAAACGTTTCACACTGTACACGATTGCCGACCATGTACACACGCTGCAACTGCGGGCCGAGTCGTTCAATGTGACGAACACTGCGCGATTCGATCCGGCAACTGCCAGCCTGACGCCTGGTGAACCTGGGACGTTCGGAAAGTATACACAGATACTCGGAACACCACGCGTATTTCAGTTCAGTGCTCGGTACGAGTTCTGATCATGATGGCAGGGTGAAGCGATTTCAGCCGAAGCTTCGAGCTCTGGCCGGTGTTTCCAAAAGCAGGCAAAACTGCCTGCTTCACCGATAATAAGAAAAAAGGCAGGCTCCCTCACTGGGGAGCCTGCCTTGGTTTTTTATTAGGGAGTGATTTAGGCGGTCTGTGACGCGGCGGCCTCCTGTGCCTTTGCCTGTTCCTTCATGGCCTTTTTCATTTCCTGCGGCGTCGGCTCGGACTTGTGGGTGGCGACCATCCACATGTAGCCGTCGGGATCGACGAGCATTCCAGCCCTGTCGCCCCAGAACATGTCCATGACCTCACCTTGCGGCGTGGCGCCGGTCTTTACCGCTTTCGCGAACACCTTGTCGGCGTCCTCGACCATCAGGTAAAGCGTGGCGGGCGATCCTCCGAGCGCCTTTGCGGTGCGGAAGTGCCGCTCCTCGTTTGCCGCACCCAGCATGAGGGTGTTCCCCCGCATCGTCAATTCCGCATGATTTGGCTTTCCGTCCGGGCCATTCATGATCATGCGCTTTTCGAACCCGAATGCTTTTTGATAGAAGCTCACGGCGGCCTTGATATCAGCGACGCAAAGCATAACGGTGATCGAGCTATAGTTCTTTTTATTGAGCGGATCGATCTTCTTCGGCATACTGCTCCTTTCTAGGCAGTAGGCATTCTAGCAGAGGACTGGCGCGGAAGATACATTATTTCGCGGGAATCGTGAATTGAATTGTGAAGCGGCCTTCTTCGTCGACAACCTGGTAATCCGGCGGCACCCGGAATAGCGCCGGATCAGGTTCGGCGCGGCTGATGTTGGTGAGACGGGTGACGGTGTCCCCCATTCTTGGGTCGTGATTTGTTGAAAGAAGCGTCACGTGGAGGTCGTCGGACGTCCACAACTCCGACGTTACAACGATGGGGCGATCGTTGCCTTGGCTGTTTACCGGGAAGGTGCGCGTAAATCGTCGGCCCTTCGCCGGCAGCCCTTCGATCGTTTGTGCGTCCAAAGGCTCGCTCGAGACCTGGGGCCGGGCGGCAGGGTCCAGCCTTGCTGTTGGCGGGGGCGCGGATTCCGCCAGGGTTCGAAGCTCTCCAGGCGGAAGAGAACCAAATCGGGCGCTCACTTCACCTCCGCCGACCGATGCTGAGCCGCCGCCCGATCCTGAGCCGCTGCCCGATGCCGGCGCGCGCGCCGATGCCGTCGTGGGTAATTTCACGCGATGAGCGATTTTGTTCACCGGGTCGAGAGTGTATTGATAGCCCTCCACGGGATCGGTGATTTCGCCAATCCTTAACCCCTCTTCCAACTCCATCCCGAATGGCCGTTCTGTGCGAGTTCTTCCTTGCGAATCGCGCGATACGTGTCGCGAAGCGAATTTTTGCGTGATGTGAGTGCCATCGGCGAGCGTCTGTGTGTGTTAGGAGACCTCCTCGCCGGAATACGGCGCGCCGGTTATTGGCCGCATCGCATATGGGGATGGGCCTCCAAATGTCGCGGTAAATTGCCGGCCGCCATTGGGTCCTGGGCCGAGACTCGAGGAAATATGCTGGCCCAAACAAATGGCGGCAAAAAGCGTGAATTGGGTAACGCTTATTGCGAATACACGAGGAGTTCCCATGGAATATATTCTGCCAGAAAAAGCAGACAAAAACGCCTGCTCTGCTAAGCGCAAACCGCAACAAAGGATCCTGCGCTCGAAAAGGTAGCGCAGCGCGGTTTCGACTGTGCCTTCCCGGTGAGGTCCAAAGGCAGGCGCAACCTCCTGCTTCACCCTTCCACATTCTGTGTAATACCTTCCAACATCGCGCGGCGCGTTCGTTCCACAATGGAGCTTATGTCAAAACTTCAGCCATTCACCATGGCGGTGGTGTCGCTCTTCGGCGCACAGGCCATTCATGCGTGGGGCGTAACCGGACACCATGTCGTTGCGTTGATCGCGGAACAACGGATTACGCCGGAGGTGCGGGAACGCATCGAGCGGCTTCTCTTCAATGGGAAGTACACGATGCGTGATATCAGCGCGTGTGCGGACGAGATTCGCTCGAATCGCGGCCGGACCCCGGGCGGCATGTGCGTCGAGGTGGCGGGAAATATCACCCAGAACACAGGGCCGTGGCACTATATCGATATTCCACCGGGAGCCAAGGATAAGAACCTGGACAAATACTGTCCCAATGGCGATTGCGTGGTCAATGCGCTCGAGCGCTTCACGAAAGTGCTGCACGACTCGAGCGACGACGCGGAAAGGCGCACGGCTTTGCTTTTCGTGGTGCATTTCATGGGCGATATTCATCAGCCGCTGCACTGCACGGAGAGGGCGTGCGACCAGGGGGGCAATCGGGAGCTGGTCAACTTTTATCTCGGAGACGAGGAGAAAGCAGACGCACACCTGCACAGCGTTTGGGACACCGATATTGTAAACAAGCTGATGAAGGACATGGGCGCCTCGGATGAGCGGGCGCTCACGACAGCGCTGCTCGATCGGCTCGATCCAGACAGTGTTCCGGGATGGCTGCACGCAGGCGTGCCCAAGATCGCATGGGAAGGGAACGCTTTGGCGAAGAAGAAGGTTTACCGCGGCATTCCGTTTCAGGATTTCTGCCCGACACCGACGCCCAAGCCTAATCCTGCCGTGGACTTGAAGCCGGGGTACGAATCCGAGGCGGCGCGAGTGGCGAGAACACAGCTCACCAAGGCCGGAGTCCGGTTGGCGGACCTGTTGGACCGCAACGTCACTCGGTAAGGTGGTCTATTCTTCCCGCAGCGTCACGGCCGGATCGACGCTTGCCGCCCGCCGTGCCGGCAGCCAGGAAGCCAACAAAGCCACGAACAATAGCGCAGCGATGCTGCCAAGGACGGCCACGGGGTCGTTGGGCGTGATTCCGTAGAGCTGGGATTTAACGGCTTGCGCGGCCCCCAGCATGAGTGGGATTCCAATTGCCAGCCCGACGGCAATCATGCCCACGCTCTGGCGCAGGATCATTCGAATCAACGCGTCGCGGTGCGCGCCGAGCGCCATCCGAATCCCGATCTCGCGGACGCGCCGCGCTACCGAACTTGCAACGACGCCATAGATGCCAATGGCGGCGATCGCGATAGCCAGTATGCCGAAGACGCTCGACACGGACGCCATTAGCCGTTCCGGCGCCATCAACGTGTAGATCTCACCCGTCAGCAAACGAATTCGCTCGGGAGGCAGGCGGGCATCAAGTTCCTTGACCTTGGCGCGAACACCGTTGATGACCTGGTTCGGGTCGCCATCGACTCTCAGGTTTAAGGTCATGTCGCCTTCGGGGCGCTGGGTCAGCGGCACGTATGCCGTGCGCCACGTGGTTTCACGCAGGGTGCGGTACCTGGCGTCGCGGGCCACACCGATGATTTCCATCGGTTCGTCATGCTTGTAGGCGAAGGCGAAATGGCGGCCGATGGGATTCTGCGAGCCGAAGAAGTATCGCGCCATCGTCTCATTGATGACGGCGACCCTGGCGGAGTTTTCCGTATCGTGCGCGTTGAAGTCGCGGCCCGCTAAGAGCGGAATGCCCAGGGTGGCGAGGTATCCGGGCGTGACGGTGTCGAAATTGACGTTCATGTCTTCGCCGTTCTGCGCCGGGTAGCCGCCGACGATGACGGTGGCGCGGCGTCCATTGGCGGTCATGACGCGAGTATGGGAGAGCGCCACGGACTTTGCTCCCGGGACCATGGCAACTTTTGAAACCAGGGCCGGCCAAAAGGCTCGTACTCGGGAGTCCGAGTAGCCGTTCAGTTTCGGTTCGAGCCCGATGACGACGATGTTGTTGGGATCGAAGCCGAGGTTCACGTCACGAACATGTTGCAAAGTTCGCGTGAAGAGAGCCGAGACCGCGACCAGCAGAACCGTGAGGGCCACCTGCACGACCACGAGCGACTTTCGCAAATCGAAGCGGCGCCGGCGTCCCGACGCAGTATCTCCGCATTTGATGGCTGTCAACAAGTCGATTCGGACGGTTTCAAAGGCCGGGACGAGCCCGAACAGGATCCCGGTTGCGATGGAGACCAGGGCTGCGAACGCAAAAATGCGGAAGTCCGGCGAGACGGTGAGTTCGAGGCGAGGCTCGGTGTCGGGAGCGAGGTTCAGCAGAGCGTGGGAGCCGGCGAAAGCCAGGATCAGTCCGAGGCCCCCTCCCAATGCGGCGAGAATGGTGCTCTCGGACAGAAGCTGCCGGACGATGCGCGCGCGGCCCGCGCCGAGCGACAGGCGCACGGCGATTTCGCGGCGGCGGGCAAGCCCTCGGGCGAGCACCAGGTTCGCCAGGTTTGCGCACGAAAGCAGGAGGACCACTGCCACGACGCAGAGCATCACGATGAGCGGCTGTCGCGCGTTTTGACGAATTTCGGATGATCCGGCAGCGCCGGGATCCAGACGAATTTTCTCCGAGAGCATGCGGCTGCGGTCGGCAGCAGGAAGGTCGGGCGGCATGGTGCGCTCAAGTTCGTTGGCATGCAGAACGTTTAACTCCTGTTCGGCGCGCGACAGCGGCACAGCAGGCTGAAGCCGCGCCATTACGCTCAGCCAACTTGTACGTGGATCGTTGAGCAGATCTTCACCCGGCATGACGTCGGCCTGATGGGCCATCGGGACGCGGACATCCGGCGTAACTCCCAGCAGCGTTCCATGAAAGTCGCGGCCGACTATGCCGGCGATGGTGAATGCCTTGCCGCTCAGGTAAACAGTCTTGCCGATGATGGCGGAATCACCGCCGAAACGGCGCTGCCAGAAGGGATAGCTCAGAACGGCGACGGGGGGCGAATTGGCGCTGTCGTCGGCTGGTGTGAGCAGGCGGCCGGCGGCGGGGTTGACGCCCAGGACGGTGAAGTAGTTTCCGGATACGACCTCGCCTCGGACCCTTTCTGTGTCGGATCCTATGCTCATACTGATTCCGGTGTTGTACATTGCGATGACGCCTTCGAACGCGTCGCTGCGGTCGCGGAACTCGCGGTACATGGGATAGGAGAAGCCATGACTGGCGCCGCGCACCGTGAGTCGTGTCACGTCGACGAGCTGATTCGGAGCACGCACGGGCATCGCCTTCAGCAGCGCCGCGTCGATGATGCTGAATACGGCCGTGTTGGCTCCGATACCGAGCGCGAGCGACAACACGACAATGGCCGCGAAGGCAGGGGCTTTCCGTAGAGTGCGAAACGTATAGCGGAGGTCATGCCAAAGCATTCTTGAATGCTCCTTGGGTGCAGTGATGCCGATGTCGGCAAGGGTGTGAAGCCAGAACCGGAAGGGATGCTCGAGACGGCGTCGCTCTTCCATGAAGAACTGCATTTCGCCACCGTATTCCTGGCGAAATTCGGCGGGGTAGAGCCATAGAAGCGCCTTGCAGATTCGGTGCTTCAAGGTGTCACCGGTATCCCGTTGTGTCCGCTGACGCCGCGCGAAGAGTTAGAGAATGTGGAAGGTTGGAGCAGTCCACGAAAGTAGATGAAAGCAAGCGCAGGCGGTTTCGCCCGTGCGTTCTTCGTGAGCTCAAAAGGCAGGCGGAACCGCTTGCTCTACCCTTCCAGAGCCTGCCGCCGAGAACGCCTGCGCACCGTTTCCAACATAGGCCTATCCTTTGCTCGTCCGGGCACGCTGAAGCCTGCAGCATCCTTTTCCGCATCGCCTCAAGCCTGTGACGGGAGGATTCCGTTCGCGCGCGCCTGGCGCAGCGCTTCGTCGAGCCGCGAGACTTCGGCGGATGCGACGCGTCGTCCGAATTTCGTGAGGCGGTAATACCGCCGGCGCTCGTCCTCGCCCTCCGATCGGCGATGGCGCACCTCTTCGATGAGTCCTTGCTCCTGCATGCGTTGAATCGAGCCGTACAGCGTGCCGGCGCTCATACGAATACGCCCGTTGGTGCGGGCGGCGACGTCCTGCATGATGGCGTAACCATGCTGGTCACGATCGGCCAGCGAGACGAGAATGTGGAAGACCTGCGGGGCGAGCGGCGTCAGCTCTTCAGGGCTGGTCGGGGAATCCGGCATGCTGCGATTCTATACCGTCCGGCGTTATATCGTCAAGCGGTATAGCTGCATCGAGCGTGCGGGCGTCGCCGGTCAGGGAGAGCCTTAGGGTCGCCAGGGCCGTCGCAAGCAGCAGCACGCCGGCGGCGAACAACGTCACGCGCAGTCCGAAACGGGAAGCAATGGTGCCCCAAATGACGCTGCCGATGGCCATGGAGCTTTGAAAGCCGAGCAGGTAAACGCCCATGCCTCGCGATCGCAGCCAGGCGGGCAGGGCAGTCTGCGCCGCGGTATTGAGATTGGAGTTGGCGGTCATCCAGCCGATTCCGGCCGCGATCATGAGGCCGCAAACGAGCTCGTACCGCTCGGTGACCGCCAAGCCGACATTCGCGAGGCCATAAAGAATGACGCCGGCCGTCACGATGGTCTCGCGCTTGAGGAGGTGGCGGACCTGCGACAGGATGAGGGCGGCGAGGATCGAACCAAAGCCCAGAAAGGCCAGAAGAACACCGTAGCCGGTGCTCTCGCGATGAAGCTCCACCTTGGCGAGGACAGGAAGCAGCGCCCAAATGGCGCTGGCCCACAACACAAAAGTGAAGGAACGCAGCAGGACGGATCGCATGACGGGCATACGCTGGACGTAGCGCATCCCGGTCAACATGGCAGCCATGACACCTTCTGCCGGCTGCGTTTCGAAAGGCGCGGGCTGTCGTTTCCAGAAATAGAGGACGGCAAGAACGGCGACGAAGGATATGGCATTGAGGACGAATGCGGCTCCGGCTCCCATAGCGGCGACCGTAAGTCCTCCGAGGGCCGGACCGATGGCGCGCGCCAGGTTAAAACCGACGGAGTTGAGGGCGATGGCCGCCGGCAACTCGCGCTGAGGCACCAGTTCCGGCATGATCGCCTGCCAGACGGGGCCATTCATTGCCGCACCGAGACCCAGTGCGAAAGTCAGCCAGAGGAGTGTGTACGGTCCGTTCAGTCCGGCCAGCGTGAGGGCGCCGAGTGCGGCTGCGGCTGCGAGCATCCACCCCTGCGTCACGAGGAGCAGCTTGCGGCGGTCGAAAATGTCGCCCGCGACGCCGGCGGGGACGCCGAGCAGGAAAACCGGGAGGTTGGTTGCGGTGGTCACGAGCGCAACGAGGAGCGGGGTGGACGTCGGCAGCGCGGTCATGTACCAGGCGGCTGCGACGTTCTGCATCCAGGTGCCGACATTGGAGACGACGGAGGCAATCCAAAGCCAACGGAACAGCGTGAAAGTGAGGGGAGTCCAGGCGCTCGGGGGGCGCGGGAGATTCGGCTGGGGTAGCGCTTCTGAGAGCGCGTTTCGTGCCAACTCCTATTTTCGCAACAGACTACGGTCAGGTACCAGTGCTATGCTGGATTTGTATCGAAATTCTGCTCGCACCACGCGCCTGAATTCCGTCACTAGACGTATACCCATGAGAACACTGATCATTTCGAATGTTGTAATCGCTGCTTCGCTTTTCGTGGCGAGTGCGCAAACTCCTCCTCCGCAGCCTCCCACGCAAACGCCGGCACCGCCTATGCTGCAACAGGTGCCGGGGCGGCAGCCACCCCCCGCCATTGCGCCGCCGGTTTCGCCCGATACCGTCGTACTGACTATCGGGGACCAAACTTTTACGCGCGCTCAATTCGAGGCGTTTATTGCGGCCATGCCCGACCAGTTAAAGACGGCCGCGAACGGTCCGCAGAAGCGCAAATTCATTGAGCAATATGCGGAGATGAAGGCCATGGCTTTCGAGGCGCGCCGCCGCAAGCTCGATCAGAATGCCGACCTGAAACAGATGGTTGCCCTGCAAACCGACAATCTCCTCGCAAACGAACTCTACAAATCGATTAACGCGTCGGTGAAAGTAGACGACGCGGCACTGCACAAGTACTACGACGATCATAAATCGGAGTTTGAAGAGGTCAAGGCGAGCCACATTCTCATCCGCTTTAAGGGATCGCAGGTTCCGGTCAAGAAAGACGGCAAGGACCTCACGGAAGACGAAGCCCTCGCGAAGGCCAAAGATATCAAGGCGAAGCTTTCCGCAGGCGGCGATTTTGCCGCACTGGCCAAAGAGAATTCGGACGATTCCGGTTCCGCTGCCAATGGCGGCTCGTTGGGCACCTTTGGACATGGGCGCATGGTAAAGGCGTTCGAGGATGCTGCGTTTACGATGAAGCCTGGCGAGATCAGCGATCCCGTGAAGTCACAGTTCGGCTATCACATCATCAAGGTGGAGTCGCACACCGCCAAGACGTTCGACGAAGTGAAACCGCAGATTGAAGCCCGCCTGAAGCCTGAGATTGCTCGCAAGGCGATGGAAGACGTCAAGAAGACGGTGCCCATCACCATCGACGACGCTTACTTCGGCAAGTAAACAGCATCGTGGACTGATCGCCCGGCGTCGGCAAGACGCTCGGGCGACAGGATCTGCTTCTTTTCAATCCACTGGGGCGCCGACTCGCGCTCCTCGTCCGGACGATTCATCGTGAACGCGGCGAGAAGCCGGTTGTCCTCGCCTAACCACCAGGCACTGACGCTAGTACCGTGCAGGTCTCCACGATGGATGACGGTCATGGCGGCGGTTGTGTCGCCCCAGAACTCGTACGATAAATCGAAAACGTCGGAGAAAAAGTAGGGGACGTGCAGGAAGTGGGCGCGCTAGCCCAGCAATGCGCGAGCGACATACTGGCCCTGGCTGACAGCGTTGTCCCAATGTTCGACACGGCGCTGTTTGTGCCACAAACCATCGGCATAGTTAGCGACATCGCCGGCGGCGTGAACACCGGAAGCGGATGCTTCGAGGTGGTCATTCACCACGATGCCATTGCCGAGCGCGATGCCCTTGAATATGTCGGTGACCGGAGTGACGCCGATGCCCGCGACGACTATATTGCAGTCAAGCGATGCGCCAATGCTGGTCACAGCAGTTTCCACAGAACTGTTCCCCTTGAGCGCCACGATGCTCGCCCCGGTAACGAAGTGAACGCCGCGCTGTTCGTAATAGCCGCGGAATAGAGCGGATAGCTCGGGCGAGAAGAAGTTTTTCCAGATGCGGTCGTCGGGGAAAATCAGTGTCGTATCGACGCCCTTTTGGGCAAGAACGGACGCGACCTCCATTCCGATGAATCCTCCGCCAACGACCACGGCCTTCTTTGCACTCGCCGCGGCGTCGCGGATGCGGCGGGAATCATCCATGGAGCGCAGGTAGAAGAGTCCTGCGAGATCATTGCCAGGGCAATCGAGTTTGCGCGGTGAAGCCCCAGTCGCGATTACCAGCTTTTCGTATTTCAGGTCCTCACTTCCGGCGATCTTCAGGAGTTTGCTTTCGAAGTCGACCGCCTGAACGTGGGTATTCAGGCGAACCTCGATGCTGTTGTCGCGATAGAAATCCTCCTGGCTGATCAGGATGCTCGACTCGGTGTCCTTGCCGGCCAGGAAGCTTTTCGAGAGCGGAGGCCGTTCGTATGGGAGGGCGTCGTCTGACGAAATGATCGCGAGATCACCTTTTCTGCCTCCGTTTTCGACATACTGCTTAGCGGCGTAACCGGCGACCATGCCGCCGCCGAGAATCGCGTATTTCACTGAGTGCATCGCACCCCCTCGCGAGTATGGAGTAAATTCACTATGTCCGCGTTACAATTTCTTGGGCTTCAACTCCAAGTTCCCGCATGAGGCGCTCCGTCGCTTCGGCGATCTCGCGGACAGCAGCGTCGAACGCGGGCTGGTTGGTCTTCGACGGTTTTCTATAGCCGCTCACTTTGCGGACAAACTGAAGGGAAGCGGCGGCGATTTCTTCGGTGGTGACCGGGGTTTCGGGGCGGCGAAGGACTTTGATGCTGCGGCACATGGTCTTTCTTCTACTGTGCCAGAACTGACAGGCAGGTTTGCAATCGGATGCGATACCAGTTCGCCGCGTACGAAGCTTTGAGCCCAACGGGTCCGAAGCAGCGGATGTAAGGCAGGTTTGTAACCTGCGGCGGGTTTGAAACCCGCCTTCACCACTTCGAAATGCCTCGACAAGCACCGGTATCAAACCGGTGCGCGGGATGCAATCCCGCCTTACTCTCCTCCAGTCTTGTCTCATCGCTGAAAACTAAGTGGCATGCAGCCCACGCGAAAACGTCAGCGGCACCCTGTGGACCTCAATTGGTTGGGCCATGCGCTTTGCGTCGCGGGCGATTTCGGTTTCGCCTGCGGGTTCTCGGTGATATCCAAAGGCAGGCGAAACCGCCTGCTTCACCCTTCCACGGAATCCAAGACCCGATGCTGCCGGCGTTACAGTCCAGCCTTCTCCGCCATTCCATCCTGATATACAATAGCGGCAACATATGAACAACATGGCTCAACATGTGAAAATCCTGGGGATTCTGCATATTTGCTTCAGCGCGCTCGGGATGCTCGCCGGCGTCATCATCCTCGTGGTTTTCGGTAGTCTCGCCCTCGTGGGAGCAGCCAACCAAACAGACGACCGCTTTGTCGCCTTGCCGGTCCTGGGTGGGATTGGCGGCCTGATTTTCATCTTCATTCTGGTCCTCTCGCTGCCTGGCCTGATCGCCGGCATCGGACTGATCAAGTTGAAATCCTGGGCGCGCATTCTCGGCATCGTGATCTCGGCGCTCGATCTGATCAGCATCCCGTTTGGAACCGCGCTGGGAATCTACGGCCTTTGGGTGCTTCTGCAGAATGAAACCGAAGTATTGTTCCGAGTGCAGCCGCCCATGCCGATGCGGCCGCCCACTTACTAACAACAGCGCCCGCCAATTCTCCCCTTGAAACCTGAGGGGAAGTCTGCCATACTCTTCCCTAAGAACCTGAAGGGAAGAGTATCAGCATGGAAAAATCATCCCTTGACGTCGTCCGCGGCACTCTCGACGTCATGATCCTCAAGACATTGAGCTGGGGCGCGCTTCATGGCTACGCCATTTCGCAGATCATTCTCCGCCAGACCGACGACGCTCTGTTGATCGAAGAAGGCGCACTCTATCCGGCGCTCTATCGCATGGAGGCGAAGGGCTGGATCGAAGCCGAATGGGGCGTTTCGGAGAACAACCGGCGAGCCAAGTACTATCGCCTGACGCCCGACGGTCGCCGCCGCCTGCGCGAAGAGCTGAAGACCTGGAGTCACTACGCCGAGGCGGTCGGCAAGGTTCTGGGCGCAACCACCAATCCCATTGCGGAGAAGAGCTGATGTCACACACTCCCATGTGGCGGCGATATCTACGTTTTTTCGGCCCCGATGTCGAGGCGGACGTTCGCGATGAGCTGCGCTTTCACATCGAGGCGAAGACCCGAGAACTGATCGATGGCGGCGTGTCCCCGGAGGCCGCCCGTCGCGAGGCCCTGCGGCGTTTTGGGGATGTCGGTGAGGTCAACGATATGTGCCGAACGATTGGCGAGGAACAGGTCCGCAAGACCGCCATCAAGGACAGGATTGGAACGTGGTGGTACGACATCAGCCATGCCATCCGCTCGCTGCTGCGGGCGCCCCGGTTTGCACTTGTAGCCATCGTGACCCTTGCCGGAGGGCTGTTCGGTACTGCCAGCCTGTTCAGTCTGGTGGATGCATGGATCGTTCGGTCCGTAAGGTTTCCCGAGCCGAATCGATTGATTTTCGCCAGAGGGTTGGAAGTCCGCAACGGCCGTGAAATCGGCGTTTCCTTTGGCGACTACACCGATATTGCGGCGCGTACCCGGCAGCTCCAGTCATTGGCCGCCTGGACCGAGGATTCGTTCACGCTCTCGATGGAAGGCCCGGCCGAGCGCGTCGGGGGTGCACGGGTCTCGACAAACCTCTTCGAAACCCTCGCCGTACAGCCGGTGCTCGGCCGCGCATTCCTGCCACAGGAGGGCGAATACGGACGGCATCAAGTCGCCATCGTTAGTTATGGATTTTGGAAGACACGGCTGAATGGAGATTCGTCCGCCGTCGGCTCCAAGCTGAACATTAACCGCGAGCCATATGTCATCGTCGGCGTGATGCCGGAAAGTTTCCATTTGACCCTGGTTGGCCGTGCGAATGTGTGGGTTCCATTGGCGCCATCACCCGAGTCGCGGTCACAGCGTCGCGCCCGATACTTCCAGATGATTGGCCGCCTGAGGCCGGGAGTAACCGTGGCGCAGGCTCGCGAAGAGCTTAATTCCATTACGGCGCAGCTAGCCGCCGCCTATCCCGACACGAATCGGGATATCGGTTCCGTGACAATGGGGCTGAGCGAGGAGATCGGCCGGCACACGGGCCAGAACGTCCTGTTGATTGTCTTTGGCGTGACGTTCGGTTTGTTGCTGATCGCCTGTTCGAATATCGCCAGCCTACTGCTGGTGCGAGCCCTGGCCCGCCAGCGGCAGGCTGCGATCCAACTCTCGGTCGGCGCGAGCCGTGGCCGCCTCATTCGCCAGGGGCTCACCGAAACCCTGGCCTTGTTCATCGTCGCGGGACTCGCCGCCGCGGCCGCTGCCGCGTGGGCGAACAAGGTGATCACCGGCATGATCCCGTTCGAGAACCGCGGCTATTTGCCCGATTACGGCCAGGCGCCACTGAATTGGACCGCCTTCGTATTTGTTCTGTTTATCGCGTTGCTGACCGGCGTTGTCTTCGGTCTTGCCCCGGCCATGGAAACCGCGCGAACCGACCTGGTGACGGTGCTCAAGGAGTCCGGCTCTGCGATGTCGCAGAGCACCAAGAGCCGGCGGATTCGGATGACGCTTGTGATTGGGCAGGTCTTCATGGCCACGATTCTCGCGAGCGCTACGGTGGTCCTGGTGCAGAGTTTCCGAAAAGTAGTGGACGTGCCGCTCGGATTCGACAGCTCCGGGGTGCTGACTTTTCGTGTCTCGCTTGACGACCGCCAATATGCAAAACCAGAGCAGCGGCGCGCGTTTTTCGATTCCCTCGTTACCCGCCTGGGTCCGCCGCAATTCGGTAATGCCGCCGTGGCGGCGACGATTCCATTTGGTAACAGCCAGGGTGAGAGCGCGTTTCGCTTACCGTCGGCGGATGGCGCAAAACCAACGGATGTTGCCCGGCTTCCCCGGGCCGGATTCAACGCCGTGAGCTCCGGATATTTTTCAGCGCTGAGAATTCCATTGCGCTCCGGCCGGGTGTTCGCCCAGGCAGACTCGCAGGATGTGCTGTTGTCAGCCGTCGTAAATGAGCCTTTCGTCACGAAATACCTAAGCGGCCGGAATCCCATCGGGCAATCGGTAGTGCTCGGCCGGCTCCGGAATCGCATGGCGACCATTGTGGGCGTCGTCGGCGCGACCCGTGAAAACGGCGACCCCGGCCCCGCCAATCCGCAAATCTATGTTCCCTTCGACCAGGCGCCGGACAGCGATGCGTTCGTCATCGCGCGATCTTCCGGTGACCCACTCAAATTGGTGAGGGAAGCTCGCCAACGCGTGGCGGCTGTTGACTCGAGCCAACCTCTTTATGAGGCGAAAACGCTGGATGAACGCCTGGACGAGGCGTTCGTGCCGTATCGCATCCTGGGCGGACTCCTGCTCTGGTTCGGAGGGCTCGCGGTCCTTCTGACCGGCGTCGGGATTTATGGTGTGATCGCGTTTTCCGTTTCGCAAAGGACCCGCGAAATCGGAATTCGCTCGGCGCTGGGGGCAGGCCGGCTTCAATTACAGATGCTATTCCTTCGCCAAGGCATCCTCATACTCACCGCGGGGCTCGTACCAGGGCTGCTCTGCGGTTTCGTCGTAACCGTGGCCTTGCGCAGCCTGCTGCTGGGAATGGTTTCTGTTGAGACCATCGCGTCGCTGGTATTCACGGCTGTGCTGGTCACGTCCGTAGTGGTTCTTGCGACCTTGCTGCCCGCACGGCGCGCCTCCGCCGTCGACCCGGTCACCGCCATTCGATACGAATAGGAGGGAATCGCCGGGGAGATAATGGTTCCGATATCGTTATGTCTTCAAACTGGCGAAGTCTCCTCGTTGTGCCATTGCTTGCGGCGGGAGCCATTTTTCTCCACTCCCAGACACACCTGAACGGTTTTTGGGTGCTGAAGGTGCCGACCGGCGACGGTAACTTTCGCGAATCTTATTTCGAGTTGCAGCAAAGCGGCGACCAAATCACCGGAAAGCAGGTGCAGGGGCGTCGCGAAACCGCCATTTCCGCCGGCACTTTCCAGGATGGCAAGCTGCATTTTGTTCTGCGGCAAACCCCGTACGATGGCGTCCTGGACGGCGGCAAAATTAATATGCACTACCAACCGCCGAATAGCAATATGGTCGAAGGCGTGATGGAGCGCAGCGGTGCCGAAGCCGCACGTCCGCCGCGTCTTCCGCTTCCGGAATTGCATGACGTGCCCGACAACGGTCTTGCGCGAACGCCGCCGATGGGCTGGAACAGTTGGAATAAGTTCGCCGGGAAAGTGGACGACGCCGCTGTGCGCGGAATGGCGGACGCGATGGTGTCGAGCGGCATGAGCAAGGTGGGCTATCAGTACATCAACATCGACGACACGTGGGAAGGGCCGCGCGACGCCAAGGGCAACATCACCACGAATCGCAAGTTCCCCGACATGAAGGCGCTGGCCGATTATGTCCATTCCAAGGGACTCAAAATCGGTATTTACTCCTCGCCCGGCCCCAAGACCTGCGCGGGGTACGAAGGCACCTACGGCCACGAAGACCAGGATGCTAAGCAGTGGGCTGCCTGGGGATTCGACTACATCAAGTACGACTGGTGCAGCGCGGACCAGATTTACACCGACCAGGAGATGCAGCCGGTGTATCAGAAGATGGGTGACGCACTGCGCAAGACCGGCCGCCCCATCGTCTTCAGCCTTTGCCAGTACGGCCGCAGTGAGGTTTGGAAGTGGGGGGCGCAGGTCGGCGGGAATCTCTGGCGGACCACCGGCGACATCAGCGACCGGTGGAACTCCATGGATCGTATTGGCTCCAGGCAGTTCGATATCGCGCCGTTCATCAAGCCAGGACATTGGAACGATCCCGACATGCTTGAGATCGGCAACGGCGGGATGACCAATGACGAATATAAGACCCACATGAGCTTGTGGTCGATGCTTGCGGCTCCGCTGCTGGCGGGCAACGATCTGCGTTCCATGAGCGATGACATCAAGGCGATCCTGATGAACACCGATGTGATTGCAGTGGACCAGGACAAGGAAGCGCATCCGGTGAAGAAGATCGCTGAGACCGAGTCGACCGTGGTTCTGGCTCGTCCCCTGGCGGGGAAGTCGACGGCGATCGGTTTTTTCAATCGCGGCGATCAGCCGGCCGAAATCAGCGTAAATCTGGACAGTGCGGGACTGACCGGCAAGAAGCTCGTAGCGCGAGACCTGTGGCTGCATCAGCCGGTGCAGCTTTCCGGGGACCACTACAGCGCGACGGTGCCCACGCACGGAGTGGTGATGCTTAAAGTCACCGAGCGGTGATCATTTCACGTCGAGGCCAAAGCGGCCGTAATACAGGCGCGCGGTAGCGTCCTTGTTTGGCAACAACTGCAGAGGCTTGGGCTGTTTGAGATTCGCGTCGCGAGGTGTGGAGCATTCGGCCAGCTTGGCGCCTGCCTGGTTGTAAAGCGAGAATTTCCCGGGATCGGTGCCCGAGGTTGGCCGGGTCCACCCAAAACCATAGCTGCCGACGCCGATCTTTTGGCCGCAGACGGTGACGTCGCCTTCGGTGATGATCATTCCGACGTACTTGGCCTGGATGTTGGCGGAATAGCCGGTGGTGTCAATCAATGCGAACAGCGCGCGGGCGCCGTCCGGCAAGTGGACCAGCGTGGCATTGAGCTTCTCTGTCGGTATGGCATTGCCCTCGAGATAAAAATCCTTCGGCAGGGCGGAATCGAAGGGCTTCCCCGTTACCACTTCGAAAGGATGCTGCGCGAACGCGAGGGCCGCGAACACGAATGGCGTCAAGCACCGGAGTTTTCTCATGTATTCCATCATGTCTCATCTCGACGCGAGCCATTAAAGGGCTTATATAATATGGTCGTATGAAACGCGCCGCGGTTTGCCTGGCTCTTGTAATGAGCTGCCTCGCCGCCCAGCAGAAGCTGCCTCCCGCAATGCGGAGCGCTCTATCCCGCATCGCACACGGTGAAACAGCGCCTACCGGACTCATCACTGCTCGAGTTGAGAACGGGGTGGTACCGCCGAGCACGGTCTGTTCGGTGCCGCTCCGCGAGATGCGGGTCGATCATCCTGAACGCTTCACCATGCTTGTGGTTCCGGCGCCCAAGAACGCCACCATCCCGCAAACCGGCGGACCTGCGCCGCCGTGCGAAACGAACACGCAGGATCTCCGCAACGCTCGTTAACGGCTTCCGGAAATCTTTCCACCCTTTGCGGAAACCATCAGTTTCACGAGTTCCTCGGTAATCTTCGGCTCCAGCCCCTCGGTGTGCCCCTTATCGATCCGTGTGACGTCTGCAACCACCCGCCCATCCTTGCAGTCCGGATATTCGTAAATCTCTGCTTTACCAGGGGCCGGCAGCAAACCCCACGAGGGATTCGGGGGATTCTGGCGCGTACCGTCGTAAACGTATCCAGGCTTCGTGTCCACAACCTCGCGCGCAGCCAACCGCGTGCCGCATCCGTATTTCGCCGCCCACGCCGAGGTTTCGGGCATGCCCTTGTCGTCCATCTCGCGCCGGCCTGTTTCGTAGATAAAGGAGAAGTCGCCCGAGGGCGGCTCGCGCAAAGCCGCCATGGCGGCAGCCAGTCCCGATGTGGTCGCTGAAGCCGTACCGGCCGCCGGCGCCCGGGGAGGACCGAAACTCGCCGCGCGACCCGGATTGCCGCCCAAACGGCCGCCCGACAAGCTCAGCCACCCATCCACGCGATCCTTGAAGAAATCGGTACGGATGATGCGGTTCGAAGTCATGCCGCCCTGCGAGTGTCCTACCAGCCAGAAGGCCTTAACATTCTGCTTCCCGATCTGCTCCAGCACAGTGTTTACAATGTTCTGCAAGTACTCGTCGTCGGCGTTCGACCACACGTGGGTCGGGGAATTCGGCGTCGCGATCACCAGCCGGTACTTATCCTTATAGTCCATGATGGGGAAGTAATTGCGTTGCCAGTTTCCGTAGGAACCGGCGCCGTGCAGGCTGAGAACGAACGTGATTTTTTCGTCCGGCTGCAAATCGCATGGATAATCGAGGAAGTAGGTGCGGCGGGTTTTCATCTCGACCACCGGACCCTGGTTGATCACGCGATCAGAGGGGCAATCTTTATCAGGGCAGTGCAGGACGGGTGTGCAAGGCGCGCCACCCAGGGTGACAGACTCGGCTCGCGCGCCGCGTGCGGCGGCGAAGATCAACGCTGCTCCAAACAGGGGAAGTAGGGGGAGCCAGCGACGTGCTTGTTTCATCGGGGAATGCTCCTTGGCGGATAAAATGCGACCGACCGGTCGGTCTACATAATATCCGAAACTCTGGCATCTCTGTCAAGCCTCCCTTATTTCTACCTGTTGCTGGGGGACCTTAAGTCCACGAAAAAGTGGATTCCGGGTGAGATGCAAAGGCCGACTGACGCCCGGCGCTGGTCGGCGCTTTTTCAGAGCTACGGGGAAGGCGGGTTAACAATCCGCCGCAGGCTAACAGCCTGCATTACAGGCTCCCTCAAACTCGCCGTATTCTCCAAGCTTATTCTGCGGGCTCTTCGCCCTTGGACCCATCCTTCGGCGAGTAGTAGGACTGGTAGTAGATGTATTTGCTGTAAAGCTCCCCGCGGCGCGCCCCATTCACGACGATTCCCAGGACATTGTTCTGGCAGAGCGACTGCATCGCTCGCGTAACGGAATCGATGGTGGTCGAACCAATGCGCACGACGAGAATCGTGCCATGGCAAAGCGTAGACAGCAGGTTCGCATCGGCTGCAAACAGCAGAGGCGGGCTGTCGAGAATCACCCAATTGAAGACACTCGGAAGCCGGTCGAGCATGTGCTTCACCTCTTTGAGGTTCAGCAGTTCCAAGGGATTGATTACGGCTTCTCCGGCAGGCATGATGAACAGGTTCGTGCCGGCGACTCTCCGAATGGCATCGTGAAGCTGTACCTTGCCCGTAAGGAAGTCCGTGATTCCCGGGCTCCGCTCGGTGCGCAGCATGTTATGGACGATGGGCCGGCGAAGATCGAAATCGCACAAGAGCGTGTAGTTTCCCGCAAGTTGCGCCTGCGCCATGGCGAGATTCATGGCCGCGAACGATTTGCCTTCCGCGGGGGACGGGCTGGTGACCACGGTAGTATGAATCGGCTGCAGCGTTTGCAAATGGTTCAGACGGGTACGCAAAGACCGGAACTCTTCCGTGGGGGCTTCTTCCGGCCGCGTCGCATCGATCACCAGCGCTTCCCGTGAGGGGTTGTACTTGATTACAGGAATGCGATCGATGAGGCCGCTGAGCGAGTTCGGATCCTGCGCCGGGGGAGCCGATGCACCCGCGCCATTAAGAATTGTGCCGGCGGGTCGAACTGGTGGGCGTGCATCGCGGGGAGCGTTCGGAAGTCCCCCGGACTGCTCGGCTTTGCGTAACGCGTCGTGAACTCTGCTCATTCCAATTTATCCTCGCAGTCGCGTTATGACTTGGTCATGTAGTAGTAGGCGACCGAACTCGACATGATCATGATGCCTACCAGGCAGGCGGTTGCCCAGGCTAACCAGGAAAGCCGGCGGCGCCGCCGCACCACCAGGTCGTTCTCCAGCAGTGGAATGCTGCCCAGGATCGGAAGCTGCGTGTAAGCGCGAACGTCCTTGAGATTCTTAAGCGAGGTGTCTTTCACTTCCCGGATGCCCGCGAGTACCAGCCCCAACAGCACACCCAGACCCGCGCCAACCGATACGATGAACGGACGCTTGGGTTCGGTGTGGGTTTGCGGCACGTTGGCAGGATCCAGGATGGTGAGGCGCTCGCCCTGCTGGCGGCTCATCAGTGAACTGGCTTCCTTCGACTGGCTGGCCTTCTTGTCCGCCAACTCATATTGGGCGCGGGCCAGCTGCGCATCCGCCACCAGTTGGGAATATTCCTTTTCGCCCAGAGGGGTTCCCTCCAGGCGCACCTGGTACGATTTCAGGCTTTCGGTGAGTTGCGCCGATTCCTTCTTGAGAGTCCCGATCTCCATGTCCTTGGCCTGGATGGCGCTCTCCAGACGCTGAGTGTTCGCTTCCAGTGTGCGGCGATCCCGTTCGTAGACGGGGTTGGGCGGCAAAGCGTGCGGAGAGTCCGGTTTCCTGTTGGCGGCTTCCTTGACAATCTCTTCGCGCTGTTTCTTCAGCGCGGCAAGCTGATTCACGGCGTTCTGAACATCGGGGTAGGTTTCGCGATAGCGCTCCCGCAAAGCTGCAAGCTGCGTCTCCACGTACTGGATTTCGCGGTCCTTTTGCAAAAGCTTGTCATTGCGCTGCTCAATCATCACCGGGTCGGCATTAGGATCCTTCAGTGTGCTGAGCTGCTGTCTCTGGATGCGCAGCTCGCCTTCGAGCTGCATCTTTTCCTGCTGAGCGCGGCCCATTTGTGAATCCACGTTGATCATCTGGGCCTGAATCGCGTTGATTTGCGAATAGTTGGACTGAATCTGATCGGGCAGGTGCCCCAGGTTATGAGTTCGGAAGGCCTGCAGTTGCTGCTCCGCATCGTCGAGACGGTGTTTGGCATCGTCCAACTGCGTCTTAAGAAAATCGGTTGTGCCGAGCGATTGCTGCTCCTGCTCGCGCATGCTCTCGGTGATGAAACTCGCCGCCAGCTCTTCGGTTACTTTCTGAGCGATGAAGCGGTTGCTGTACGAGAAACCAATGACGAAAGCGGGGACGCGCTGCGGACCTCCTACGGATTGGGCGAAGTTCTCCACCGCGCCGAGGTGAATGTCGCTCTTCCGCATGTTTTCGACCACGTCATCCATCGGCACACGAGTCAGCTCCTTCTTGTAGAGCTGGTATTTGTTGATGAGTGTAGTCAGGGAGGCGCGGTTGAGGATGACCTGGGTCAGCCCATTCACGCGCGCCTGCATATCCGTGGTGATGTTCGGGGGCACGTACGCTTCGGGCACCTGTGGCGGCACGACGCGGATTCTGGCCGTCGACATGTAGGTGTCGGGCCACAGGAAAGCCACTACCACCGAGATTACGAGGCCGGCAAACGTGGGACCGAAAATCCAGGCCTTGTGGCGTCGAACGATCCCAATATAGTCCTCGATGTCGAGGGATCTGCGGACCACGCTGAGCGCGTCTTGCGGCGCCATGCTAGAAGCTCCTGCCGATTGTGCCGAGATCCAAAGGCATGGTCGGAAACTCTATTTTCGACAGCGTATGGAATGGTGGTAGCGCCGCAGAGCAATACCGGGCATGCGAAACCGCCGGTGCATCCTCGGTAGGGTCTAAAGGCACGCGAAACCTCCTGCTACACCCTTCCACGCTCTTCGCCGACGGGCTGAAACCTGCGCAACCGATCTTACTTAACAATGATGTGATCCCCATTTTCGATGAAGATGTTCTGCTCCATGTGCTTGCCTTTGCTGACATCGTTGTAATTGAAGTTGAACACCTGGTCTCCACGCAGGATCTTGATGCGCTTGGTATTGGCGAAATCACGAAAACCGCCGGCGTTGCTCAGCGCTTCGAGCACGCGGGTGGGAGTGACCAAAGGGAAGAAGCCGGGATGGTTCACCTCTCCGTCAATGTAGTATTTTTTGCTGCGAACCTCGCTGACCGTGACCGTAACCTCGGGATGGGTGAGCACGGAACCCAGTTTCTCGACCAAAACCTGGGTAAGTTGCTGGGGTGTGAGGCCGCCGGCTTGCACGTCGCCAATGAGCGGCATGGTGATTTTACCGTCGGGACGAACGGCGGCGGGCCGGGTGAAATCCACCTCGCGCCAAACCTGGATGAACAGGAGATCCTCGGCGCCGATGAGGTATTTGTTGGGATCGATGGGTTGGCCAATTCCCTCGGGCGTCGCGCTGGATTTTGGGGCGAAATTCGGCTCACGAATTGCCGCCGGTTTATCAACGGGCGGCCCCACATTTGGGAGCGGCTTCTGAGCGAACGCGAAGCTAATGCAACCTAGAGAAACAGCGCATCCCCACAGGAACACGCCGAACTTCGCCCGGTACATATTAGGGGAGTTTTTCCCTTGACGACTTGATTCCATTGTACACTGGTACGGCAAGCGACAGCTCCTCAGACTAGTGCTGCCCATGCTTTAGCTTGACACTTCTTCCTCATTTGGAGATTCGGCTGAAGGTACCACTAGCTACATACTTATGAAGTACTTTCTTGCTAAGACAGAACCGGGAACCTACTCCATCGACGATCTCGCCCGAGATAAAAAGACGAGTTGGGACGGCGTGACAAATCCGCAGGCAGTGCGCGCCATCAAAGAGATGCGTCCTGGCGACAAAGTCTTTATTTATCATAGTGGTGGGCAATCCGCAGTGGTTGGTTTGGCGCGGGTTTTGACGGAGCCGAGGCAAGATCCGAAACAGGCGAAGAGCGCCATCGTCGACCTGGAATTCGTAAGCAGGATCGATCCGCCTGTCACCCTGGCCGAGATCAAACAATCCAAGCTTTTCGACGACTGGGCGCTGGTGCGGCAAGGCCGTCTTTCTACCATGGAAGCGCCTGAAAATTTCGTGACCTGGATGCGTAAGAAAACTCCTATTTAATAGGAGTACTAATTGTTCCCTGGTCCTATTGTGTAAAGGCCGCCCGCCGTCGATAAACCGAGCAGGTGCGTCGATGTCATTATTTGCCGGCAGTCATCCTGTTGGCATCGATGGAAGCGTACGGGCAGCGCTACAGCTTCCAGAGTTATGGGCACGCCGCAGGTCTGCGCGATCTGGTCGTCGAGGCCCTTCTGCAATCGCGCGACGGACTCCTTTGGGTAGGCACTGAACAGGGTCTGTTCCGTTACGACGGCCACAACTTCGAGAGTATCGGCGCGGAGTCGGACATGGGCAACGTCCGCATCGAATCCCTGCACGAGGATCGGCAGGGAGGCGTTTGGGTGGCCACCCGTTCCGGCCTGTCACGTTTCGATGGCGATCATTTCACTCCGGCGCGCACCGGCAAAGTAGAAATCCGGTCCGTTTCAGGGATTGCCTCGGATTCGCGCGGCGCCGTCTACGTCGCGACACTGGATGGGTTGCTCATCGGTAATGCGTCCGATCCTTCGGCAACCTTCCGCAAGGTGAGCACCGCTTCTAACCCGAATCCGCAGACCTGGAGTGTTTATGTAGCTCCCGATGGTGTTGTCTGGTTCGGCTGCGGGCGCTCCATCTGTCAATTGCAGAATGGAGAACCGCATCTTCTATCCGGCATGGGCATTCCGGAAGACCGCTGGGACGCGTTCCTCACTGATGCAAAAGGGGACACGTGGGCGCGCAGTGTCACGCGGCTCATCGTGCTGCGGCACGGCGCGCAAAGTTTCGTTCCCATGGACAACGGGTTGCCGCCAGCCTCCTTCAATGGCACCGTGGCCATGGATCATAGCGGCAATATCTTCATACCCACCGTAAAGGGTCTCGCCCGTCAAGGGCCGCACGGCTGGGATGTAATCGGGAAAGCCCGGGGACTTCCCTCCGATTTCGTGGACTGTTTTCTCGAAGACCGCGACGGTTCCGTTTGGCTGGGACTGACCGGGTCAGGGTTGGTCCGCTGGCTCGGCTATCCGAACTGGGAAGCGTGGACCGGAGCGGAGGGGTTGAGCGGAGACGAAGCCTGGACGATGAAGCGCGATACGGCCGGCGACCTCTGGGTCAGCACCGCCAGCGGACTGAGTCACTTTAATCGCGCCGCGGGCCGCTTCGACTCGTTCCAACCCGTGGCGGGCATGAATGTCTACACGCTCGCCACTTCGTCCGATGGCACACTATGGGCCGGTATGGTCCCCGGAGGCCTGGTACACATCGATCCGCGATCGGGCGCCATGCAGAAGTACGGGATGAAAGCGGGCTTCGAGAACGATTCGATCGGTTCGGTGGCGCTGGATTCTCAAGGGGGGGTCTGGGCCGGCAGCGGGGCGGGTCTGTATCACAGCGTTAAGACTCCGCACCTTCACTTCGAGCGCGAGTTGATCCCGGGAGGCGATCGGAATGAGCTGATTTTTTCCCTGTATGCCGCGAAAGACGGGTCGCTTTGGGTGGGAGGAGCTGGCGGTGTGGGACACCTGAAGAACGGCGTTTGGAAGCGCTATACGACGCGCGACGGCCTGCTGCGAAACGCGGTCGGCAATATCATCGAGGCGCCGGACGGTTCCATCTGGGCGGGTTATCGTTATGGGCCAGGGTACTCGCGCATTCGGATTGACTCGGCCGGCGTGCATATCGACCAGCCGCATGCCGGATCGGCGGCACAAGGCAAGATGAACCTCTTTATGGGATTCGACCGCCGCGGCTGGTTCTGGTATGGAACCGATAACGGCGTGGATGTTTCCGACGGGCGTTTATGGCGTCATTTCGATAGCACGAGCGGCATGATTTGGGACGACTGCGATGCCAACTCGTTCTTCGCGGATGAAGATGGAGGCGTGTGGCTCGGCACGAGCATGGGTGTCAACCATTACCGTGCGCCACTTGAGTCTTCACTTCCGGACGCGCCACCCATCACACCGGGCTTTCGCTCCGTGCGATTGGGGAAGCAGGACCATCGGGCCACCCGTGACATTGTTGTTCCTTATGCCGATCGGACATTCGAGGTGGAATTCTCCAGCCTGAGCTTCGACCAGGAGCCCGGAATTCGGTTTAGATATCGTCTCACGGGGTTGGAGAAACACTGGATCGAGACGGACCAGCATCAGGCCCGCTACCCGGCGCTTCCACCCGGTCAGTATACGTTTGAGGTGTCGGCCCGCAACGTCGACGGCGAGTGGAGTCCCGCGCCGGCGACTCTGCATTTCACGATCCTGCCGCCGTGGTGGCGTACCTGGTGGTCGGAGAGTGCGGGCATTCTGATGTTGTGCCTGCTGCTCTACGAGCTCTGGCGGTGGCGCGAGCGGCACATGCTCGAGGAGCGTGAACGCATCCTGGCGGAGAATCAGCGGCTGGAGCGCCAAAAGCAGGAGTCGGAATGGCTATATCACCAGGCTCGGGAGGCCACACGGCTCAAAAGCGAGTTTCTTGCGAATATGAGCCACGAAATCCGAACTCCGATGAACGGAATCATTGGAATGACCGATTTCGTACTGGAGACCGATCTCTCGGGTGAACAGAAAGAATGTCTAGGCCTGGTGAAGACGTCCGCCGACACGCTGCTGCGAATTCTGAATGACATTCTCGATTTTTCCAAGATAGAAGCCGGCAAGCTGCACATCGAGCGTACGCCGTTTGTGCTTCGCGACCTGTTGCGAAGCATTCTCCGTATGATGGAGCCCGCCGCGCGCGACAAGCAACTTGGGCTCCGGTGGCAGGCCAGCGCCGACGTTCCCGATAGTATTGTCGGCGACGCGGTCCGCCTCCAGCAGGTTCTGGTGAACCTGCTGGGAAACGCCATCAAATTCACCGAACGCGGAGAAGTCTCAGTGCACGTGTCGAAGATAGCGACGGAAGAAGGCGCTGCGGTTTTGCAGTTCACGGTACGCGACACCGGCATCGGAATCGAAGAATCCAAGCAGCGGCTGATTTTTGAGCCCTTCTGCCAGGCCGACGGTTCGATTACTCGCCGGCATGGAGGCACCGGTCTCGGGCTGACCATTTCATCGCAGCTCGCTCAAATGATGGGTGGCAGGATGTGGCTCACCAGCCGTCCGGGCGTGGGGAGTTCATTCCATTTCACGGTGAAGGTTGAACTTACGGAAGGCGGTGTGCCGGAAACATCGTCATCTTCCGGCACAACCGCAACTACTCCGGCCGCAGTGTGATGAGCTGAGTCAGCAGGGAGTCGATTCCGCCGTTCACGGTGATCTTATCCACCTTCTCAGCGACCTTCTCCAGCGTCTCCAGCTCCTTCAAACGTACGAGCAGCGGGTTCTCCTCCAGCAAGCGCGCCGTGTTCAACAGTGAGCGCGTTGCGGCCGTCTCTTCGCGGCGACGGATCAGGTTGGCCTGGGCCTGCTTTTCGGCCAGCACCACCTGATTCAGGATTTCGCGCATCTCACCCGGAAGAATGACATCCTTCAGGGCGATGGCGCCCACGCGAACGCCGAACGGAGCCATCTCGTCGCGAACGGCGGCGGCCACCGGCTCTTCGATGGCGACCTTCTCCGCGAGGATATCCTCCAGCGTACGGCGACCCAGCGTCTGGCGCACCGCAAGCTGCAAAGTGCGGTACAGGTGCTCGCTGTAGTTGCTGACCTTCTGCTTCGCGGCCACGGGGTCCGTGACCTGAAACTCGGCCCACACGTTGATACGCAGCGATACCTTGTCCCTGCCAGGATTTCCTGACCCGGAATCTCGAGCGTCTGCAGACGAAGCTCGACCAACTCGATGCGCGGAGCACGAGCGGCCGTCCAAAACGCGTACGTACCCGGCGTGAGCGTACGCACGAAGCGGCCGTCGACGAAGAGAACACCGCTCTTTCCCTCGTCGACGGTAGTGTAGGAAACCGGCGTCTCACGGCCGAGTCGCGAGAGCGCCGGAATCAGAGGGTCCGGGACCTCCGGCTTTTCGATGACGTCCACGATTTCCGACGTCACTTCCACCGGACCGCGCCAGTACATGACGCGCTTTCCCGGCAGCAGTACGCGCGACAGTTTCCCGTCGAGGTAGACCATCGCCACCTGCGAATCGTTGGTTTCGATCGTGGTGAAGTAACGCTCCGCGATGCGCGGACGCTCCTTGTAGAGGTACTCCGCCCAGCCGCTGGTGAAGACCAGTTCGGCGACGTTGTGACGCTCGGTATCGATTTTGCGGCCGACGGTACGAATGACGTAGGCGCCCGGATCGAGGATGCCCTCAAAGCGCCCGTTAAAGATCAGAAGAACGCGCTCCTGGTCGCCGACCAGGATACGCCGAAAAAGTGCCATGTTGTTTCACCTCCTTGAATTTGTTGTTTGTTGAGTCAGATCCGCCGGACCGCGCTCCGCGCCTTATGAACGGGCGCCCCTGAAGTGCCGCATGCTTCCGCTTGCGAAACAAAACAAGCTTGGGACGTTTGGTCTTATTCGGGGGAACTCAAGGCTCAGGAAACGCTGCCAGCCAGACTACCGCTTAGCAGGAGCGAAGCCCGACGTTCTGATTTGCGTCAGTTGAGAAAGCGGGATTCGAACCCACGACCCACAGATTAAAAATCTGTTGCTCTACCCGTTGAGCTATTTCCCTATTGGGGTGGAAGTCGCCTTCGATCGCCGGCATGCGGTACCTCAGCGAGGCCGCACCAGCGAGGCATTTGGAACCCCGGCTATAGGCGATTGTTGGCATATTTGACTCCTTAGCGATTATGGCGGTCGATCGCGAGGAGGTCAACACTCTTAATGGGATTTAAATCATTTCCACCCGTCTCGCGTGGTATCGCGGTTCTAACGGTGAGCAGATGGGACGTCCTGAGATTTCACCGCGCCTGTTATCGGCAATCCAGTCGAGGGCCAGGATGTGACTGGAGGAGAGAAGGCATGAAACAAATTACAACACTCGCGGCTGTGGCAACTCTAGCCCTTATCCAGCCGGCTATCGCATCAGACGACGGTGACCGCGGTTCCATTTTGAGCCAACTGGGTTCGGCTAAGATGACCGCCGTTTCAACAGTTCCGGCAAACGGAGATCAAAACCCATACGGCGTGGCTTTCGTGCCCGACGGATTTCCCGGCGGCACATTGCATACGAACGATATACTCGTTTCCAACTTCAACGACAAATCTAACGTTCAGGGCACCGGGAGCACGATCGTCAGAATCGACAACCGGAACGCCACATCGGTCTTTTTTCAGGGCACAGACGGGATGGGACTCACTACTGCGTTGGGCGTGCTGCGGCGCGGTTTTGTGCTGGTCGGGAGCCTCCCGAACAACAACGGGAATCTCGGAGCGGGGGCGTTGACGGTGCTCGATCGCAACGGAAAGGTGGTCACCACATTGACCAGCGCCACAATGCTCGACGGACCGTGGGATCTTGCGGTCAATGATCTGGGCTTTCTCGCGCAGGTGTTCGTTTCGAACGTCCTGAGTGGTACTGTCACACGAATCGATCTTGTACTGGGTGTAGGCGACGGCGATAATAGTTCGTCCTCGCAATTCATGGTTCGTGGAATGACGCAAATTGCCTCTGGCTACGCTCACCGTCCGGATCCGAACGCGCTCGTTGTCGGACCCACCGGTCTTGCGTTCGATCTGTTTCGCAACGTTTTATATGTTGCTTCGACCGGCGACAACCAGATCTTCGCGATCGATAATGCGGCAATTCGGACGACCGACGCAGGGGTGGGCCGCGTCGTCTACAAGGACGATGCACACTTGCACGGGCCACTCGGATTGACGATCGCCGGGAATGGCGACCTGATCACAGCCAATGGTGACGCGGTGAACGACACCGGTGCGACTCCCAACCTGCTCACCGAGTTCACGCCCAGCGGACAGTTTGTGGCGCAGTTCCAGATTGACAACGGCGCGCCCGGAGCAGCGTTTGGTCTCGCTTTTTCGCGCAATCGTTTGGCTGCCGTGGACGATGGCACGAATCAACTACTAATCTGGACGCTGCGATAATTCCGGTTTCGTCATCGTGCGACAGAGTCTGCGTCAGCTCAGCATGCGGCCATGATTATGGCGCGAAGTATGCGTTGATATCCAGAATGAGATTGGTCGGGTCTGTCACGAAGACCGTCACAGCGCCGGCCGTTCCCGCGGGGACGATGGCCGCGTTGGCCACCACCTTGCCCGCAGGAGAATTCAGCGTGGAGACAACCGGCTGTGTTTGTCCTGTCGGCCATGCCGTCAGGTAGCCCAACGGACCGCTGGGCACAACCGTGACGTTAAGCGAATACGCCTGCGCGGCGGCAGGAATGCCATTGCACACACCGGCCGGAATCGGGAAACTTCGTGAGCCGTTAGCTCCGAGGCTTGGCGCTCCGAATGGCGCGCTAAACCCTCCGCGTGTGTCCGCCACGCGGCAGGGCGTCACGGTGTAAAGCGATTGCGCCGCGGGTGAGCCTGGCGGTGCAAAGTATCCGTTGATGTCGATGATGACGTCGGTGTCGTCGGTTACGAAGATGCTGATCGCACCGTTCGCGCCGGCAGGCACAATAGCAGCGTTTGCCACGATGAGCCCGTTCGGCGAGTTCAACGTGGAAACCACCGGCTGTGTCTGGCCCGACGGCCAACTCGTGAGATAACTCAGACTCCTGCGCGGAACGACGGTTATGTTCAGCGAGTATGCCTGCGCCGTGGTGAGCGTGGCGCAGGAGCTGGAGCGAAATGGAAAGCTGCGTGTTGAACCCGCAGTCATCACCGGGCCGCCTAGTGGGCCGGCTGCGTTGCGGGTGTCCACAACACGGCAGGGAGCCACGCTGTAGAACGAAAGACTGCTGCCCGCTCCTGCTGGTGCAAAGTAGCCGTTGATATCGATGATCACTTGCGTTGCGTCGCTGGCGAACAGGCTGATCGCACCCTGCGAGCCCGCGGGTACAATCGCGGCATTCGCCACGATGCTGCCATCAAACGAGTTCAGAGTCGACACTACGGGCTGCGGCTGGCCGGCCGGCCAGATCGAGAGATAAGTCAGAGTGACAATCGGCACCACCGTTACGTTCAGCGAGTAGGCCAGGGCGCCGGCAGGGATATTGCACATGCTTTGCGGGATTGTCACGCTGCGTATGGAACCTGCCCCAACGGCTGGACCGCCGAAGGGACCGGCCGGACCGCGAGTATCGATCACGCGGCACGGCGTTACCGGGATAAACTGCAGTCCAGACGTTTGCGCCGTGATGAAATTCGCGGTTACAGTTTGCGGCGCGGTCATGGTAACGGTGGTCGACGCATTGGTGGTGCTCGCGACCGGGCCGGTCCAATTCACAAACGCAAAGCCGCTGTTTGCGACCGCGGTGATCGGCACCACGGTGCCGGTGTCGGCAAATCCGCCAACGTCCAAGGCGTTTGGCGGTATTGAGACCGTGCCCGCGCCGGTGGGCGATACCGCAGTCGTCAGTGAATACTGCGTCTTGAAGGTTGCCGTGTAAGTGGCGGCAATTCGTGGAATTATGACGGTGTGAGCAATGGCCCCGCTGTCGCTCCAGTGATCGAAGTGATAGCGAGTTCCCACCGGAGCGACCGGTTGATAGGCCGACACACTGAGGTTGTGCCTGGTCCCCCAATTCAGGGTCAGGTTGCATGGCGTGGTGCAAGGCGATCCGCTGTCCACTGAGGCTTGGAGGCCAGTGGGCGAGGACGCAATCGTGACCGGAATCGGGACGATGGTTGAGTTCATGAGGATTGCGACGGTATCTGTACCGGTCGAATCCGCCGTGCTGTCGGCGGTTATGAGATCGGGACGGCCATCTCCGTCGAAGTCCCCCACCACAACGGGCCCGCCAAGGAACGGGTCATACGAAACGGCGGCCTGAAAGCTTCCATCGCCATTTCCTGCGAACACGGATACTCCGTCGCGCGAGGTTACGGCCAAATCAGCTTTGCCATCGCCATTGAAATCTCCAGTCACAATACTGACTGCGCTGGCAAATGGCGACGTGACGGGCGTCAGGAAGCCTCCGCTGCCGGCGGCAAGGAGAATAGAAAGATTCGTGCCGTCGGTGACCGCAAGGTCGGATCGGCCGTCGTTGTTGAAGTCGGCTGCGACCATTGCGAGCGCGGCGTTGTGAAAAGTGGCCGGGATAGCGAGCGCGGTTTGCAACGTCCCGTTTCCGTTTCCGAGCAGAATGACGACCGTGCTGATAGTGCCGGCTGAATTCGCAACTGCTACGTCGAGTTTGCGGTCGCCATTGAAATCCCCCACGGCGATCGCATCAGGCGTGCCCGTAGTCGGCGTGTTGTAGTTCACAGCCGTTTGGAACGTGCCGTTACCATTTCCGAGCAGGACCGAGATGTTTGCGGAGTTGTGATTCGAGACAATCAGATCGGCTTTTCCGTCGCCGTTCAGGTCGGCTATTGCGATTGCCTGCGGCGTCGTGCCGGCGCTGACGGTGACGGCGCTTTGAAACGTGCCGTCTCCTTTCCCCAGATAGATTGCAATGTTGCCATTACCCGGGCTGGAACTGGTCGCGACCAGGTCGAGCTTGCCGTCGCCATTCAGGTCGCCGAGCGCGACCGCGTTGACGCTGGTTGTGGACCAGTTCGCCGGGGCTTGGAAAGTCCCATCTCCATTCCCAAGCATGGCGACTCCGCTGCCCAGGCCGCTGCCAATAGGAGTCAGACGCGATGCCGTTATCAGATCCAGTTTCCCGTCGCCGTTGAGATCGCCCACGGCAAACGACGAGGGAATCGAACTCGCGCGAGCGAGCGGCGCAGCTTCGAACAGCCCACCGCCGGCGCCAAGCAACACCGTGACGACTCCGTTTTGCGCGTTACCGCTGGCCGCAATATCGGGCCGGCCGTCGCCATTGAAATCAGCGATCGCCACGGAGTTCGGCTCAGGGCCCGCCGCGTAGGATTTGATGGTAGGAAACGTGCCGTCTCCGGCGCCGAGCAACACAGTGACGTGATTGGCGCTGACGTTTGCAATGATCAGGTCGGGATTGCCGTCGCCATTCAGATCGGCAGTGGCGAGGCGGTTCAAATTGTTGGAAAAGTTCGGATCGTCCAGAGGGTAGTGGACGGCGGTCCGAAAGGTGCCATCGCCGACGCCCAAAAGAACCGCAAAGTTCTTGCCACTGGGTGTTGTCGCGGCGAGGTCGAGTTTGCCGTCGTGATTGAAGTCGGCTGTAACCACCGAGGTCGGCGAAATACTCAAGCCGGGTTGGTCGAGGCTGTAGTTCACGGCTGTCGCAAACGTCCCGTTTCCATTGCCGAGCAGGACTGAGATGTTGTCGGAGCCGGAATTCGCGATGGCAACATCGGCTTTAGTGTCGCCGTTAAAATCGCCTACGGTTAGGGAAAGCGCGCTGCTGCCGCCTGCGGTGAACATAGCCGGCTGGAACGTGCCGTTTCCGTTGCCGAGGAGCACCGATACGCCGCTTCCAGTCGCAGTTCCGGAATCCGCAACGGCAAGATCAGGTTTCCCGTCGCCGTTAATATCCGCGACGACAACGAATCGCGGAATGGTCCCGGCCGGATAACTGACCGCTCCCTGAAAGGTTCCATTGCCGTTGCCGAGGAGGATGGAAACCGTGCCGGAGCCTTCGTTTACCACTGCAAGATCGAGCTTCCCATCGGCGTTGAAGTCGCCTACTGCCACGGCCTGGGGGTTGCCGCCAACCGTATAACTGACCGGAGCCTGGAAGGCTCCGTTTCCGCTGTTGATCAGAATGGAAACGCCGTTCTGGTTCGTGACGGCAAGATCCGGCTTGCCGTCGAGATTGAAGTCTCCGACGGCTACTGAGGTGGGAAGTGTTCCTGCGGGAAAGGACGACGCCGCAGTAAAGGATGGGGTCTGTGCCAAAGCGGGTGTGAGTAACCCGGAAGCCAGAACGACGCGTAGAAAGCTCCTCATGAGGCCCCCCTCCGAGGGTGATTGGCTACCTTGCATAGTGTATCAGTGGGTGAAACCGTTACTTGTTTATGCTGCAAGGGCGGCAAATATGTGGTCTCGGGATCTTCCGCGCATCCGTTACGTGTCGCGCTTCTATAATTGGGACATGTTCCGACCCATTCTGGCAGCCGTCGCGACGATTGCCATGACCGTGTCCGGTTTGGCTCAGGATTCGCAGGCCAGTTTCCAGGCGATCTATGCCGCGTTAGACGCCGCGATTTCGGCAAAGGATCAGGACGCACTGAATCGCCTGATTGCCGCCGAAGCCCAGATTCACGTAGGGCCGGTGAAGTTGTCATTGCGCGGCTTGATGGCCGGAGAGATGGTCAAAGCGGGTCTATCGCGACGGTCTAACGTAAGGTCGGTCCATGTGGAGGGAGATTCCGCTCGAGTCGTCGCCGATATCCTGTATATCGTCGAATCCGGAGGCAAGAAACAGGAGAGCCGCATTATCGCGCGCGACACCTGGGAACGTAACGGCTCGGGATGGATCTGCCGGGAATCGGAACAAACCGAGGGCGAATCGATGGTTCCCCCAACGAGCGCTGCGGAGGCGAAGCCCGTCATCGAGGAGTTGAAGAGGCGCGCGGTGAGGCTCGCGACCGTGGAACCACCAGCGGCGGAGCGCGATGGCGAATTCGACGACCTGGAAGCTTTTGGAACGGCCATCGGCGGCGCACGGATAGTGGCGCTGGGCGAGGCTACCCACGGTACGAAGGAATTCTTCCTCCTGAAAGAAAGACTGATTGAGTACCTGGTCCGGCGCAAAGGGTTTTCAGTGGTGGCTTTCGAGATGAACTGGGTGAATGCGGAAGAACTGGACCGGTACGTCAAGACACAGGATGCTCCGCGCCCCCGGCTTGGGTTTGACGACCTGACGGACTGGATGCGATCAGAAAACCGCGCGGGAGCGAGATTGTCCTTGACCGGCTTCGACATGCAGGGCGCCGGTCCAGCCGCGGACCTGGTGATCCGGTATTTGAGCCGGGTGTCGCCGAGTGCTGCCGCAGCGTCTTCGCAGGCCTACGCGGAAGCGAGGAAGCTCGACCAAGATCACACCAACGTCTACCTTGCAGCGGCGGCCGAGGCCGCACGGCGCGCGGAGTCGGTGCTGACGCAGTTCGACACGAACAAACTGGAATGGGTCGCCAAATCGTCGCCAGCGGAGTGGCGTGATGCGCGGCACGCGGCCCAGACAGCAGTTGACTCGGCGGCCATGCGCATTGATGGGAACGGCCCGACCTATCGGGATCGGGCGATGGCGCGAAACGTGGAATGGCTTGCCGACGAAAAATATCCCGGCCAGAAGCTCATCCTCTGGGCCCACAACGGCCATGTTGTTTCGGACGGGGATCAGATGGGCGGTTGGCTGCGGAAACGCTTTGGCGCGGCTTACTATGCGGTCGGCACGGCCTATCGGCGGGGCGAAATTTGGGCGTACGGCGTCGAGGGGAACCAGAATCGGGGCATTGGTGCGTGGCCCGTTGCCCCGGCTCCGGAGGGGTCGGGCGATGCAGTCCTTAGCGGGGCAGGGAGTCCTTTGTTCTTTCTTGACGTGCGAAGCGTTCCTCCGGACGGTCCGCTCGGCGGATGGCTCGCGGCGAGGCATCGGTTCAATCTGGCGAGCGGCGTCGTACTGATCGGGAAGGAAAACATGGTCACCAGCGTGGTGCGCGACGCGTATGACGGACTGATGTTCGTTGAGGAATCACATGCTGGGAGGCCTTCGCGGTAGCCGCACCTGAAACAGAGCCGCGCTTTGCGCCCCAGGTGGGCTCGCAGCCATTGATTCTTCGTGGTATTACGCAGTCGCTGACTCTTCGCGCCCCGCGAATATTCTGACATTTGTGGAAGGATGCACAGGCGAAACCGCCTGCGCCGCAAATGACCGCTCGGCTGCCTCCGTCCGGCGGGGTCGCAGCCTGTTATTCATTCGGCCCCGAAGGTTTCAGTGTGCTCGACACCGGCATTTCGCAGCTCGCCCATAAACTCGATTAAGTCCACGGCTTCGGGCAGAAAGTGGACGCCGGCGTGGACGCCTTTCCCAGCCGAGGCCAAACGGGCAACGGTGGCCAGCGCAACTCCGTTCATCCAGTAGGCGCGCCCAGCGTGAAATACGATGTGAGATCTCAGGACAGCGCTTCGGCCCTGAGAACGGCCAGTCACGTGGACCACCACGAAGCCGGCGACCGGCAAGCGGTTTCGCCTAAAGATATTCCGTAGCAGTCGCACGCCTGATTTCTCAGAGATAGGCACAACGGCAATCACGATTGCAGCAATTGCATTCCGGAAGCCAGACAGGTATGAGTAGGTCCGGAAGTCGCAATCCGTGAGCCCGCGGCCCACCTCGTTCAGTTCCGGCATGGAAAACAAGCTGAAGCGGCGGAGGCCAATCGGGGCGCCCAGATCGACTTTGCGAGAGGCCTCCGATATCCTGGCGCGAACCCATGCTCCTTCGCGGAAATAGCCCTGCCTGGAGACGCCCGTGCTGCGGATGTACGAAGCGCCATCCCGCAAGGCATTGTCGGACCACTCACCCGAGTCGGAGAAGTACACCTCCACCGACTCGATCGAATCCATTTTGGTTTTCGCCTGCGTATAAGCATGGATGGGAAGAAACTCGGTAATGCCAGGCGCCCATCCGGCAGAGACAACAAACGATAATCCGAGATCCGCTATTTCCGTGGCGCGGGGAAGCATGCGTTCCTTTACGACTGACATGCCTGCGGGGTCGATATAGTGGCAATGCGCACGAAAGGCGGCTTGGGCAACGCGGTCCTGCAGCAGGATTACAGGCCCGCCGCAGTTGACGATGGTCGAGCAGCGGCGACAAAACTTATCCAACGAACTGTCATCCAGGACATCCAGATGCTCCGCGGATACCCTGCTACCGGATTCCGCTGCCAACGACTGAAGCTTGGCCGGGTCACGCCCGCCAATGCGAAGTTCGGCATCCGTGGTCTTCAACAGCTCCGATAGAACGACTCTTCCCGTCGCGCCATAGCCGCCCACAATGCCGAAAGTCACACTTTGACTCAACGCTCCAAACCTCGCAGGATGTTCTGAACCCTTCAGTTTAACTGCCCGCGTGGAGTCTTAGACGAAATGCAGAGCGAGCAGCAGGTCATGTCCGCGGTTTGGTAACCTCGAACAGATCGGAACCGGATCCTGCCAGGCCATGTCGCTCACGCTTTCATTGGTTGAGGCCCGCTCCCTTGCCATCGCTTCACAAGGTTTTGGCGCCAGGCCCTTGAAACCCACGCTCGCGCACGTGCGCAACCTTGGAAAGCGGCTGCATGCCTTCCAAATTGACTCGGTGAACGTGCTGGTCCGGGCCCATTATGTCCCGGCATTCGCGCGCCTCGGTCCATATCCAATTGAAATGCTCGACCGCCTCGCGTACCAAAAGCGCGAGTTCTTCGAATACTGGGGACACGCGGCGTGCCTGATGCCGGTCTCGCTGTACCCACTTGTGCGGTATCGCATGCACAAGCACACCGGGCACACTCAGGAATATATGCGGTCGGAGGGTGGCTGCTACCTGGCAAAAGTCTATGCCGAAGTCGTCGAGCGAGGCCCAATTGCCGCCGGAGAACTCTCGGACCCGGGCAAGCGGGCAACGGGATGGTGGAGCTGGTGGGGATCAAGCAACGGGAAGGCAGCGCTCGAACATTTGTACGACGCCGGACTCGTGGCCATCGCAGGACGTCGCGGCTTCGAGCGTCTTTATGACATTGCTGAACGTGTCATCCCGCAGGCCGCACTCGACGCGCCCATGCCGCCCCGGGAAGAGGCGATGAAGCAGTTGATCTGTCTTGGGGCCAGAGCCCACGGCGTTGGAACGATCGACGATTTCATCGGCTACTTCGATATCGACAGTTGGCGTGACCGGCTGCCTCCGGGACCTATCTGGACCTGGTCAAAGGATCCAGGCAGCCGGCGTGCCAAATCGATCTCCAAGCGGCTTGCCGCTGAACTCGTGGAGGAAAAACGGCTCGTCCCGGTTCGTGTGGAAACGTGGAACGAGCAAGCCTATATGCATCCCGATGCCCGTGTTCGACCAGGCGTCGAGGCTTGTGGACTGGTAACGCCGTTTGATTCGCTTGTGTGGGACCGCGGGCGACTGAAGCGGCTATTTGGCATGAAGTATTCGATAGAGATGTACACGCCTCCGCCAAAGCGGGTGTACGGTTACTACGTCTGTCCATTTCTGCTTGGTCAGAACCTCGTCGCGCGCTGTGACCTCAAGGCAGACCGCGCCAACAAGATCCTCATGGTGCAGAGTGCTTTTCTGGAGCCCAAACAGGACCCCCGGCGCGTGGTCCCGGAACTCGCCAGCGAACTTCGCCGGATGCAGGAGTGGCTCCAGCTTGACCGGATCGAAGCGGGCGAACGCGGAGACCTCACGGCCGCGCTACGGCGGAGCCTGAAGCAGCGGGCTTCGAAAGTGCCGACATCCGGTGCTTCTAAAGCGGTCGCCCGGATTTCTCAATAATGAATCATGACTCCGAACTGGCCGATCAGATCCGGCAGGTGAGCGATACCGCCCTTATGGTGGCGGATTGCCGCGACGCGCGGCGACGGCGGCGGATTCAAGCAGCGTGTGTTTTTTCGGACGTGATTCGTGACTACGTCGGATCATCGATCCAACATGATGTTGATCATCGGCCTGTCGTTCTGACCGATCTGATCGTAGTATTTTGCAAGCACGATTGACAGCGCGGCAAGTGTGCCCCAGTTATCGAAGTCGGTATCTTGCAAACCCTTCCCGATGAGCTTGATGAATTCCGCACCTGGGTTGTCGCCGGGCCAAAAGTTATAACGTGCGAATGACTTGGTATCGGGCCAGAGGACGTGAGACTTGGTGCAGGAGAGTGAGATCCAGCCGTCACTTGCGTCAGCGCACATAGCTAAAAAGCAGACAGCATCGTTTAGAGTGTGGAGAAACTCCATGGTCGCCATGGTTTCCATTAAGTCGGTGATGCCAGGCGTTTTGTAACTGATGTATGCATTTGCACCTCCCGAAACGGAAAGGTCCATTGTCATCAATGTGGATACCACTTTCATGGGGACGAAGTCGCCGCCATCGATAAAGCCGTCTTTTTGATAATGGAAACTCCCGCTTCCGGCTGCAAAGACATTGAAACTCATCGTGAACCTCCAAACTAAATGTGACCAGCTCTACAAAAACTCTTCCTACCTACCTTAGTGACTTGAAGCATTGAGTTGTTTCATGGTCGTTCCAGTGAGTACGCAGCGGCACAACCAAACTTCTACCGACTCTTGAAAGGATATCGCAAGAGTCCATTCCCGTCTTACGCGCGCATCAACCGGTCCAGCCTGGGGATGAATCGTTCACGGGCACCGGGCTCACTTGCCGCCAAGAGCGTGTCGGCGAGGCCCAGTTCTCACGCAATCAAAATTGGCTGCATCGTCAGAGCTTCCGCTACCCGTCCAGCGGGCAAATGCGGGATAGGCGCACAGAGGCCGGGTACGTAACACGCCGCTCGACGGATCGAGGTCCTGAATGTACCTGGTAGCGACGATTCTTTCTGGCGTGATGCCTTGCTCCACCCAGAGTTCCAGGGCCGCTTCCAGGTCGTATTGAGGGTCGCCGCCATCGAACCCGTTTTGACCGAAGCTGTCCGGGCCGGGACCGTTTTCGCAATGCTGCATTCCCGGCGCGAGAAAGAGGCGGACGGGCGAAGGCTCGCGTGGCCGGCGGAGTTTCGCGATGACATTTTCGTAATAGTCAATTGAACTCAGTGCGGAGACAGCGGGATCGCTCCAGCCGTGAAAGAGGATGAGCTTGCCGCCGCGCTCGCGGAATGCCGTCAAGTCAGGATCGATCGCGTTCAGAGTGGCTGCGGTCGCACTGTCGGCGGTAGCCACATCGGTTTCGATACTGAAGGTCAGAGGATTCCAGGACGGGTTGCCATATACTACATCGCTGAAGAAGAAATACCCGAAATAGAACATAGCTCCGGTCCCTGGCGTCGGGCCGGTGATCCACAAGGGCCAGCCATTCGATCCGGTTTGACCGCCGACCGGATATCCCGGGAATACCTGTGCGCCGCCCGAGTTCACCGGGCCGGCGTACAGTTTACGCAATGTGGCGATCTGGGGCATGGTAAGACATGCATCGGTCTCGGCGCCTTGACAGAGAATGGCGGATGGGTCGAAATGGCATTTGCGCGGATCGTCGATGACGCCGTCTACGACCCCATCCAGAGCATCACAAGCGGCCATCGCGGCGGCTTCGATCGCGGTCAGCTTCGAGGGCGGCAGGTAGCTCTGCGCGAGCGCCTGGTTGTCCCATAAAGCGGAGGACATCAGATGTGTCCAGTTGTAAGCGGAGGCGCCCGCGATGATGCCATCGTAATCGGCGGGATAGCGCTGAGCTTCCATAAGGGCCTGACGCCCCCCGTTCGAGCAGCCCTCGAAGTAGGAATGAGCTGGCGGATGACCATAGAACGCGGTGACGATGGCCTGCGCCTTCTGCGCCGTTTCATGGATAGCGCGATAGCCGAAATCGACAACCTTCTCGGGATGGCCAGCCGCCCAACTGGCGTCCAGCACGCCAAGGTAACCGGCCCGATGACCAGTGTCGGTGGAAGCGGCGGCATAGTTGTGACTCAGAGCGTCGCCGATCTTGCCGAAATTGATAGATCCACCGAAACCGCCATTATCGGCGCCCGCGAAACGGCTGTTCCAGCCCGAGGCGGGCATCCAGACCTCGAACTGGATGTCGGAATCGCTGGCGGGAGCGATGGAGCCGGAGATCCGGCAGAAAGCGGGGAGGTAGGGGAAGGTTGTACCGTCGGGGGCGGTGAACGGGCCGGACGGTACGGAAACGGCAGTCGCTATGGTCGTGTTCGGGAGCGAGAGGGTCGCGAGACCCTCGCAGGTAGCGGCTGTGAGCAAACCGCTGCTGCCGATGGAGACGAACCACAGGATACAAGCCTTTGTCATCTTCGCCGTCAGTCTAGCGCTGGGTAGGCCGAGGGGCAAGCCTGTTGGACTCGCCGGAATTTGGGCTCCTGCGGGACAACTCGCCGGCGGATTTTCGGCCGGCGCGCCGCACATCGAAAAAACGGCAGCCAGGAGGGCCACGACTTCCAGAAATCATTGATTTCCTGGTGGAATTCGGCTTGAGGCGCTGCAAATAGGGCACTCGGCCATTACGGCGTCTTGTCCGGCGGAGAAGCTAAGTTGACGGGGCGTCAAGCCTGCTCTTCAAGCTGCGCAAATCGGTCTCTATATTCCAGCGCAGCTTGTAGATCGCCAGGACTCCTTCGGGAGCCCGTCGAGTGTGGCGAAGAAATACAGAACCCCATCTTATTTGCCAGGGTTCAGGCAAGCACTACCCAGCCATTCCGCAACGCTGAGAAGGTAAGTCGAAGAATGGCGTCCATGATAAGCTGCCTAATCATGGACGGTTCCTCTGCCCAGGGCGAGGTAACGCTTTGGTTGGAGCGATGGTCGGCCGGCGATTCCGCGGCGCTGGAACAGCTCACCCCGCTCGTGTACGATCAGCTACGCCACGTCGCGGCGGGGCTGCTTCGCAGAGAACGGGAAGATCATACGCTACAACCGACCGCGCTCGTCCATGAGGCTTTCCAGCAGCTTCTTCGAACCAACCGGATCAGCCTTCGCGACCGGGCGCACTTTTTTACGTTCGCAGCCCGGCTGATGCGCCGTATTCTGATCGATCACGCTCGGAGACTCAATGCCGCCAAACGCGGTATGTCGCTGGACCACGTTCCTCTGAATCCGGAACTGGCCTGGATCGATGGAAGTGCGGAAATGGTCCGGACCTTGGATTTAGAGGGCGCCCTGAATGAACTGGCTGCTTTCGATGGTGACAAGGCCCGGGCGATAGAGTTGCGTTACTTTCTCGGGTGCACGGTGGAGGAAATCGCAGCGACACTGGGTGTTTCGCCTTCGAGTGTCGAGCGGGACCTTCGTTTTTCGCTGGCCTGGCTGCGCCAGCGTCTCCATCCCGTCTCTTCGTGACGGGTTTTCACTAGGGTTTGCGCGTTTCAAATATGGCCTCTTCGCACGAATCGTTTCAACGGCTCGCAAAGCTTTTCGATGAGGCTGTCCGCATCGTTCCGGGGCCTGACAGGGCAGCTTATCTCGATCGAGAGTGTGGCGCGGACGACAATCTCAAGAGCGAGCTTGAGAAGTTGCTATCGGCTGACGCGGCGATTCACACCGGCGACTCCTCTTCTATTGTGCGGCTACCGCATTTCGGCGTTTATCAAGCGCGCGAAAAAATCGGCGCTGGAGGCATGGGCACTGTTTTTCTTGCGACGCGCGAGGACGACGACGTCCGGCAGCAAGTGGCAATCAAGGTTATTCCGGCGGTGTTCTGGTCGGAGGTTTTTGCAGAACGATTTCGCAGGGAACGCCAGATCCTGGCGGAGCTGAACCATCCGAATATCGCGTCGTTCCTCGATAGCGGCGTGTCGGCGGATGGCATGCCGTACCTGGTGATGGAATACGTGGATGGGGAGCGCATCGATTCGTGGTGCGATCGTCGCGCACTTCCGGTTCGCGGCCGCCTGGAGTTGTTTCTGAAAGTGACTGCAGCGGTCAGCTTCGCTCATCAAAAGCTGATTGTTCATCGCGATCTCAAGCCCGCGAATATCCTGGTAACAGGGTCGGGCGAGCCCAAACTCCTCGACTTTGGCGTCGCCCGCACGTTATTGGCGGAAGCAGGCGCAGCCACGCTGACGTCGAACCTGTTCGTTACACCTCTTTATGCCAGCCCGGAGCTGTTGCGCGGTCAGCCGCCGACTGTTGCCGCCGATATCTACTCGCTGGGCGTCATTCTGTTCGAGTTGCTGAGTGGCGCGCGGCCTTTCGGCGGGGGAGAGGAGAATAGTCCCGCGATTATCGTGGAGAGAGTCGTCTCTGTCGAGCCGTTGCGCCTGGAGGACGCGGCTTCTGAATCGGCGGCGCAGGCGCAAGGGGAGACCCTGCCGAGCTTAAAGCGAAAGCTGCGCGGCGATCTGAGTGCCATCGTCTCAAAAGCACTGTCGAAGGATCTGGCGGCTCGTTATGCTTCCGTGGAACAGTTTGCGGATGACGTTCGCCGCCACCTGGCGGGTGTTCCCATTCTGGCGTCGCCGGCGGGTCCTTTGCGGCGAGCCTGGAAATTCACTCTTCGTCACAAAGTGGGCGTGGCGTCCGGGTGTGTGATCGCGTTTTCGCTGGCCGCCGGCGTAGCGGGTACATGGTGGGAATCGCGGATCGCGGAGCGGCGCTTCGCGCAGACGCGCTCATTGGCACGATACGTCATGTTCGACCTGACGCAGTCGATCGGGGCACTGGCGGGATCGACACCGGTTCAGGCGGACATGGTGAAGCACTCGCTGGAATACCTCGATCGCCTGTCGGCCGAGAGAATGAGCGATCCGACGCTTCGTACCGAGGTTGGGGAAGGGTATTTACGGCTCGCGTCCTTGCTTGGCCATCCGAGTCAGAACAATCTTGGCGATCTGGCCAAGGCAAAGGAGACGTATCGCAAGGCCATTGCGATCCTCGAGCCGGCCAGCGAAGACAAGAGCAACCTACAGGCGAACCTCGCGCTTGCGAAGGCGAAGAATGAACTCGGGCAGACTGTCGGGTTCGGTTCCGAGACCGGGGAAGGCGTTCAGTTGATTGAGGGTGCAACGAGGGACATATCCAGCCTGGCCCAACGTTGGCCCAACGACTTTGGGGTCCGCTTGCAGGCCTCCTCCGTCTTCGAATCTCTCGCGCTTGCTCTCAGCTTTCCGCAGGGATATATCACACCTCGCGCGTTGGATCGTTCGCTGCCGGCTCTGCGTACCGCGAAGGAACACGCCGAGGCAGCGGTTCGTCTTCGTCCCGGTGATGCGAGCGCGGTCCGGCAGCTTGCGATGACCCTGAAAATGATGGGCAATCTTGTCGAACTGCAGGACGCTGCGGCTGCGGCGCAAATTTACCGTCAGGCGTATAGCGTGCTGGACGGGCTTTCCGCTGACAACAGGAAGCTCCCTGCGAGCCGTAACGCCCGGTCATCGGTGCTGATTGCGCTCGGTGATAATCTACGCGGCAGCGGGGACATCGCTAGTGCACGCACTGCCCTGGAGGAGGCGCGGACGATTCGGGATGAGCTGTGGAAGGAAGACCCGAAGAACACGTTGTACCTGCGGCAGCGTGTCGATCCGTACGACTACTTGATCCGAGTCAGCGGCAAGGAAGATCAGCTTCACTATTACAAGGTTCTGAACGAGATTTACGATCAACTGGCGGCGCAATATCCTTCCAGTGAAGGCATTCGATTCAAGAGAGCGTCGTTACAAGCGGCTACCGCGAATGTCGCTTTCGATTTGGGGAGGAAGGAAGAAGCCATCCGGCTCGCCGGCGCGGGCTTGCCGGTGATGAAGCAAATCGGTCTCGCATCCCAGGCCCCAGTGACACAGGCAATCGCGGCTGGGGCGTTGCTCGACGTCACGATTCCGGGCTTTGCCGATCCCGCGGCCGCTCTCGAGCTGGCGCAACGCGCGGTTAAGGGATTCGACGGTAAGGAGCCGGAAAGTCTGACGATTCTCGCGCATGCGTACTGGAGTACAGGCGACCGGCAGGACGCGATCGATGCACAGCAGCGCGCCCTGGCTCTTATGGTGAAGGCGCCGGCGGGTGCGCGGGCTGAGGGGGAGAAGACGCTGGCGCGGTATCGGAATGATAAGGTTTCGGGTCGGGGCAGGTAAGGGCGGTTTCACCTCAATGGCAGGCGAAACCGCGTGCTTCACCCTTCCACATTCTCCACGGTCTCGGCGAACGAAAAGAATCAAAGGCTGTCGAGTAGTTTCTCCACGTCGGCCTGGTCGTTGTAAATCGATGGCGAAATGCGCACGCGATGCTCGTAGACTGCTATGTCGATCTTGGCCTGTCGCAGCCGCCGCGACAATTCTCTCGCGTCGCGTTTTGAGAACGTGACGATCGGTGAAGCGCTCTCAGATGGCGTCATCGGTTCAAAACCGAAACGCGGCATTTCTTTGTGCAGCTTCGCCAGAAGCGGTCTCCGATAGGCTTGGATCTTCTCGACCCCTAACTTTTGAATCAGGTCGAGTGAATAGGTCAGACATGCCAGCGTTGTATTGGACACAGTCCCTACTTCAAAGAAACTCCCGGCATCCGTGCCCTGCGTCCAATCCATCACGTTTTCTCCGGGCGGATCGAACGGAAAGACGTGATAGTCCATCCGCGTCAATTGCCTGAACCCATACTGGCTGCGTTGCATACGAGGCAGAAGGTCCTCGCGCACATAAAGGAAACCCAGTCCCATGTCGCCCATGAGCCACTTGTAGCTGGAGCAGGCCAGAAAATCGATCCCGCTGGCGCGAACATCGACCGGGATAGCGCCCACCGCCTGCACAGCGTCGGCATAGACGAGAGCTCCGCGCGAATGAGCCAGGTCGCAGACCGCTTTCAGGTCGTGCTGAAAGCCGTTCACCATGGACACCAGCGACAAGGCGACCAGTTTCGTCTTCGCGTCGATGACCCGGTCGAGGTCGCTCAACTCGATGCGCCAGTCGCGCGGGCGAACGATGCGGACATCCAGGCCTTGTTTGGCAAGCGCGCCGTACTGATAGAGAGAGCCTTCGAAATGCAGCGCATCGGTGACGACGTTTCCGCCGCCATGCGGCAGGCCCAAACCGGCGGCCACCAGGTTCTCCCCCACCGTGGTGCTGGGAACAAAACTGACTTCAGAGGGCCGGGCATGAATCAGTTGGGCGAACAGCGCTTTCGCACGCTTCTGGAGTTCGCCGCCGTAATCGGGCGATGACCCTCCGCCTCCTGCCTTGTACTCCAGATATTGTTGTATGGCTTTCGTGGCGCCGGCGCTGATGGGGTGCCAGCGCGCGTTGTTGAGGCAGGTTTGGGCGTTGACCACCGCGAATTCGGATTTCATCGGCAGGCCCGGCACTGTTGAAGCGGCCTCAACAGCCGCTCCTGTCGCCAAACCGAGAGATCCGCCCGCAGCGGCAATCAGGTTTCGCCGAGAGATATCCATTTCAATTCCCCTTCAATGCGCGGCGTCGTGTTCAAAGGCCGCGACGTCCTTCTTTAGTTTGTACCGCGCTTGCTTCGTGTCGTACATCATGTGGCCTGCGGCATAGCAGCCGGTCGTCACGTTGCGGCTGAATTGGTCCGGCTGGATATGGACCACAAGATAGCGATTGTCAGCGCAACTATTGAGCGAGTCATACTGCCCGGCAGCCATGAATGCCTTGAGCGACGGATTGAGCACCATGGCGCGCCGCAACCACGGTTGAGCCGGTGGCGGACCGTCGCCAGAGCCCACCGCCGTAGGCGCCAGGCGCTCATGATCAGATGGGTTCAATTGATCCCAAGACCATCGCGCTCCAATACTTCGAACCGGGATCGGCGAGAAACCCTCTTCGATGCCCTGATACGCCAGTTCCGACTTGAACTGAAGCTCGTTGCGCAGATACTCCATCGTGATGCGGCTGCGGATTGCCGTATTGCCTGGCGCGCCTTGCTGGCCTTTCAGCCGCATGTCATAGCGTCCCAGTGACAGTTTCTGATCGCGCAAAAGAGCCGCCGTGAACTGCGGCGAGGTCATCATTAGCGTTTTGCGATCGATGGTGGAGGGGTCGACGCCGGTGTAAAACGCCATCCGATTGATGATTTCGTCGCGCTCGGCATCGCTCAGCTTGTCGCGACGCTCCCAAGCCGGTGCATACTCGTTTAGAGCCCAGGTCTCGGCTTGCTTCAACGTCGATGCCTCGTCGCGCATCAGCTCGGGGACGAGTTTGTGATGGTAAAACGCGGCAGCAGTCCGGCTGGGAACGAAAAGGGCAACGCGGACCGGATCCGGCGATACGGGGCCCATCTGGATGCCACCCGAGATCAGAATTACGCCCGCGACATGCTGTCCTTTCTTCTCGAGAGCCTCGGCTACGCCCGATGCGCGCCATGTCCCGTAGCTTTCGCCGGCCAGGAATAGCGGCGCATCAAAGGCGTCGAAACGCGTGCGAAAAACGCGAATGAATTCGGCGATAGATGCGATGTCGCCCAAGGTGCTGTAAAACTCGGGCTCGTATTCGGCCCTGGTCGGGCGGCTGAAACCTGTACCGACTGGATCGACAAACACCAGGTCCGTAAAATCGAGCCATGTGGCGTCATTGTCCTCGATGACGGGCTCCGCGGGCGGCATTGTGGCAGGGTCGTCACTGCTTCTGATGCGCCGCGGACCAAACCCGGCCAGGTGAACGAGGGTGGAATTCGCGCCGGGGCCGCCATTCCACACGAACGTCAGCGGGCGTGGCGGCTGATCGGCTGAACGGTCCAGCGAATAGGCGACGAAGAAAACATTCCCATGAATATCGCCCGCATCATTGTTAATGATCGGCAGTAGACCGGCACGGGCGGTATAGCTCAGCGTATGTCCGTTTACATGGACCTGGTGGTGCGTTGTGACAACGTCCGGACCCGCAGCGTGCGCGCCCACCACCGCCACGATGGAGATGAGAATCGCGCGGCTACTCACTTACCCTCCGCGGCCCGATAGAAATTCGCAGCCTCAACGCGAAACTCGTGACGAACGGTGTCATCGGTATAGATGGCGTGTCCGCCGGCGTAGGTTCGAATCAAGACACGTCCCGACAAATCGGCGGGCAGCCGGGTGGCCGCCAGCTCGATTCCGAAGTAACTGGAGACCAGATCGTAATATCCCGTCACCACCATCACTCGCAGCTTCGGATCGGCCGCGAGCGCCTTCCGGAACGCTTCGGTTGGGGTAGGTTCTTTTGCGTCGTCCTTCGCATTCGGTGCCACTCCGCGATTCCAGCGAACCGACATCCAGTCGCCGCGAAAGCTCTTGGCCGGCGGATACCCGCCCCCGAACGGACCTGCGTAGAACAGATCGCTTTTGACACCCAGTTCGTTGCGCAGGTAGCGAATCACCGAGACGCTATCCAGGATGTCCTTCAGGCTCGGGTCCGTCGTGGGATCGTATTGCGGCGAGGGGTCGCGGGGTCCGATGATTCTGCTGTCGTAACGCCCAACCATCAGGTTCTGGTCCGCCAGCAGTGCCACGGAGAACTGTTCCATCGGCACGACGAGCTTTGTGCGGTCGATTTGGGCAGCCGGCAATCCGGTGAAACGCGCCAATTGGGCCACGATCTCTTCGCGCCGGGCGTCGCTCAGTCTATCGCGCTCGGAAAGCGCTATAGCGTAATCGCCTTTGGCAAATGCTTCGGCGGGTTCCAACGCATGCCGCAAATCGCCTGCCTGGAGGTCCGGCGGAAGCTTCTTGTTGTAATAAGCCGCGGCCGTCAGGGTCGGAAGGTTGAGCGCGGCGCGAAGTGTGGCATCGTTATCGACAAGCGGAAACCCGCCCGAGAGCATAATGACTCCCGCGAGGCTCGTGCCGCGTCGTTCCAATGCGGCGGCCACCAGCGCGCAACGTGTCACGCCGTAGCTTTCCCCCATGATGAAGAGCGGCGAAGCGAAGGCATCGACACGTGTCCGATATACGCGAATGAACTCGGCGACCGACTCGGCATCACCTCGGGTCTGATAGAACTCGCTGCCATACTCAGCCTTCGTGGGACGGCTATAACCCGTGCCGATGGGGTCGACAAATACCAGGTCGCTCAAAGGGAGCCACGAGTCCTGATTGTCGACGAACGACTTGCCGGCCTTGGTTTCGGCTATCCTCTTCGGCCCGAATCCCAGAAGATGGACCAGTCCGGAGTTGGACCCAGGCCCTCCATTCCATAGGAAAGTGAGGGGCCGCGGCGCCGATCCGGCCGGGCGATCGAGCGTGTACGAGATGTAGAACATGTTCCCGTGTACTTCGCCCGTATCGTTGTCGCGGATCGGAATGAAGCCGGCCTTGGCGGTGTAGTTGAGCATCTTTCCGCCGATTGTTGCCTGGTGGTGAGTGGTGACTGGCTCTTCCGAACAGAGCGCCGACAGGGCGGCAAAAGCGAACACAGCCAACCGCCAGAAGTGTAATTCGAATCGCATCAGAAACTCAGTTTTAACGCGAGTTGGACCAGACGAGGGTTGACCGAAGTGCCGGTGATTTGGCCAAACGTCGCGTTCGTGAAGGTCGGATCGGGATTTGCGAATTGCGGCGTATTAAAAGCGTTGAAGAACTCGCCTCTGAGGTGGAGAATCACCTTGTCGGACCACGTCGGAAACTGCTTGCCGACTGATATGTCGAAGTTGTTTTGCGCCGGCCCCCGAAGGATGCCGACGCCGCTGTTTCCAAAACCAGTGGCGACACCGTCATTCCCGATTACCGGAGCCTTTGTAAAACAGGATGCGTTGAAGTAGTTGAGTATCTTCGAAGTGACCGAACCCGCAGTGACCGCCTGTCCATAGGTGCAGCCGGGCGCCATCTGCGCGCGATCTCCGGAAGTGGAATTGATGCCGAAAACATTATTGGTGTTGGAGGCGAGGATCGTCAACGGCTGCCCGCTTTGGAATGTGGTGACCCCCGCGACGCTCCACCCGGCGAGCGCGGCGCGCGTCAGGCCCCGGCTCGACTTGAGCCAAGGCAGCTCGTAGACATAGCTGAGAATGAAGCGCTGCGGACGGCTGAAGCTGGCCGGCCCGTAACGCAGGAGATCATTGTTCTGTTCGCCGATCGCGTTGCCGATCCCGGAATTCTGGACGACGTTCGCGCCGTCGGTATCGAGGGTTTTCGACCAGGTGTACGAAGCGAGGAACTGAAGGCCCGAGCTGAAGCGCTTGGTGAGGCTCACTTCGAGGCCGTTGTACCACATGGCGCCCGCCGATTCCACCTGCTGCAGGCTGGCCGCCGACCATCCCTGATACGGCACCCTTGCTTGCACGTTAGCAACTGTATTCGTGGTGACCCCGCGAATCGGATTCGATGGGCTGGCGAGCATCGCCTCGTTCACGGAGCGCACACGCAGAAGACGGGTTCCGCGAGTTCCTACGAATCCCGTCTCCAGCAGGAACCCGTGTCCCAGGTCGGATTGGATGTTGAAACTGTACTCCTCCACGAACCCGGGGCGCAGATTCGGATCTACGGCGTTCTGGCTGGCGGCTGAGCTCGACGTGTAGGGGAAAAACGCAGGATACGTCGCCGGAGTCGGAATCGGGGCGCGGAACGGATTTGCGAGCGTAGCGCCCGAGTTCGCCGGACCGGAGACGATCCTCAATTGTCCGTAGGGTTGCGTCGTGGTGGTCTGGGACTGTGCCTGGCCGGTGTAGCGCGAATAATAGACTCCATAGCCGCCACGCAAGACAATGCGATCGGTGTGGGGCAGCACTTTCCAGGCGAATCCAAACCGCGGCGCCCACATGCTGTCGTCGGTGCCGTTCAGGGTAGACTCATTCGAGGCCCGGGTGACCCCGGCCGGGATCGTGCCGGAAAAGTTGCTCGCAACGACAACGCCGGCCAGCGTGCCCGTCGAAGGAGGGTTAGGATTCAAGAGGCCGACATAAATATCCGATGCGCGGCCGAGGGCGTCGGAGAACGGCGGCGCCAGCTCCCAACGCAAACCGATATTCAGGGTGAGGCGCGAGTTCACGCGATAGTCGTCCTGCACGTAGCTGTTCACTTCCCAGGTCCGGGCCGCGCGATCGAACAGGCCGGTCAGGTCTACGGAGGCGATGATGTTACTGAACGGCGCGGGTCCGGCGGCTGTGCCGTTGCCTTGCGCGTTCAGGCCTAGGAGAAGATCGGCATAGGTCGGGAATTGAAGCTGCGCGGGCTGGCGGAAACCGGTGAAGTTACGCCGGAGACGAGTCAGGCCGCCACCCATCCGAATCGTATGCCGGCCCGCGGTCCAGGAAAGCGAGTCATCGAAGAGAATCAGGTTCTGGACGCGCTGGCCTATTGCGGCCGCAGCCAGGTTGATGGAGCCCGGAATCGTGATTACCGGCAGGTCGTCACTCTGCGGCGGCGCAGTGCTGCCGATCGACGAAAACGTGAAGGGAGTCTGCTGCGTCGTGGTGGTGCGGGTGCGATCATATCCGAGGCTTGCTTCGTTATACAGGCTCGGCGTGATGCTCCAGGAGTGCGATAGCGAACTCACCAGGAACAGGTTTCCTGAACTGTTAGGGAAGCCGGGTACATTGGCGGCCGGGAACTGCACTGTTTGATCGCTTCCGGCCTCGAAGAAACGCCCCGTGATCTTCTGACTGGAATTCACAATATAGTCGCCATCGGCGAGATATTGGTCCTCATTGAAGCGCGAGGGAATGCTGAAGGTGGAGAAGCCACGGCTCGCGAACGGCGCGGCAGGATTAATAATCTGCGGCGTCGGAATCAGGTAGCCGCCGTTCGGCAATTTCAATTGAAACAGCTTCAAAGCCACGGGATTGATGTTCGATCCATCCGCGGCAATGGCAGGTCCGAGACCGCCGAAAGCGTTTTGTTGTGCGCCGCGCTGGCCCGCGAAAAGACTGCCGAGCGCTGCCGCCGAGCGGTCGTTGGTGAGCGGCGGACCCGCCACCGTTGTGACGCTCGAAACGCCATTCACCTGGCGTGTTCCCTGGTAGGAGCCGAAAAACAGGAGCCGATTTCTGACAATCGGCCCGCCCAACGTGCCTCCGAACTGATTTTGATTGAGCACCGGGCGCGGCTGCCCTGCTCGATTGCTGAAAAAGTTGTTGGCGTTGAGGTCGGTGTTGCGGAAGAATTCGAACAGGCTGCCGTGAAAATCGTTAGAGCCGCCCCGCGTGATGACGTTCACGTTGGCGCCCGCGTTGCGTCCGAAGGCGGCGTCGTACAAACCCGTCTGTACCTTGAACTCGAGGATCGTATCAGGATTGGGCACGGCTACGCCGCCGCTGAGGCTGCCCTGCGCGTAGGCGTCGTTAATCTGAAGGCCATTCATCTGAAAGTTGTTGTCGTAGGAGCGCTGTCCGTGCACGAAGATGCCACTTGCGGTGCCGCCCAGTCCACCGCTTCCTCGTCCGAGGTCGGCCGCATTGGTCACCTCCTGCGCGATGCCGGATGACAGCCCAACGATCTGCGTGTAATTACGGGTCACTAGCGGCAGTTCCTCAACGGTCTTCTCATTCGCGACGCGGCCCAGGGCGCTGGTTTCGGTCTGCGCCAGTTCGCTCGAAGCACTGACCTCGACCGTGCCGGTGACGGTGCGCACAGAGAGCTCCACGTTGAGGCGCGTAGTCTCCGCCACGTTCACTCGCACTCCGGTCCGGACCGCGGTGTCGAAGCCTTCGGCCGTTACGGTGATGCGAAAGTCCCCGGCTGGCAACAAGGGGACAATGAAGGTTCCGTCCGAGCGCGTGTGCGTGACGCGGGTTTCCCCTGTGGACATGCTCGTAACTTTGGCTTCCGCGTTGGGAACCACCGCGCCGCTGGGATCGCTCACCACTCCGCTGAGCGCTCCGGTTGACGCCGTCTGCGCGTGGATCCCGGCCGCAAGTAGCAGTCCGACGGCCAGTGACGACAGAGTTTTCGACTGAACCGCCATTCTCATAGACCCTCCCCGATAACAAGGCTCCATTGCCTGCTGGTACGCGGCGGCGCCCGTTTTCTAGAGTGTCTGCGCGGGACGCATCGATCTACTACGCCGGTTTCAAAATTGTTTCAAATAGACGATGCCGCCCTTCATCACGAACTTGACGCTCTCCATCTCGCGGATGTTGGTGAGCGGGTCGCCATGCACCGCGACGATGTCGGCGTAGAAGCCGGGAGCGATTGCGCCAATGTTGCGCTCATCTCCGATCAACTCCGCCGCCGTGCGGGTTGCCGAAACCAGGGCGTCCATGGGATCCATGCCCAACCGCACCATCTCGGTCAATTCCTTTGCTGCGCCGCCCGTGCGAAACGCCGCACCCGTGTCGGTCCCGAAGGCGATCTTCACTCCGGACTTGAGTGCGAGACGGAACATGCCGGCGGTCACGGGGCCGACTTCCTGAATCTTCTTCACGATGTGAGGCGGCAGGCTCTCGGGATGAGCCTGCGCTATCTCGAACAGCATGCGGGAAACGTAGACCGTGGGAACAAAGCAGGTGCCGTGCTGCTTCATCAGGGCGAACGACTCCGCATCGGCATACGTGCCGTGTTCGATGGAATCGACGCCCAGGCGGGCGGCGTTGTCGATGGCCTGCTTACCGTGAGCGTGGGCACAGACGCGCATCCCCAGGGCATGCGCTGTCTCGATAGCCGACGCCATCTCGTCGTTGGCCATCAACTGGAGGGTAGGGTCGTCTCCCACACTGCCGACGCCGCCGCTAGGCATCAGCTTGATCACGTTGTCGCCGCGCTTGCGGTGCTCGCGCACGACACGGCGCGCGTCGGCGGGTCCGTTGACGATCGAATCTCCCCAGTCCGCATCGGTGATTCCAGGCGCGAGCCCATTACTGGGGTCGCCATGCCCGCCGGTCGGGCTCAGCGGGGCACCGGAAACCCACATCCGCGGTCCAGGAATGAGACCCTTCTCGATTGCACGCTTGATCGCAAGGTCAACATCGCCGCGGCTGCCCACATTCCGGAAGCTAGTGAAGCCCGCGTCCAGAATCGCCCTGGCATTCAACACCGCCGCGACCGTCTCGTCGGCGACCGTCTGAGTAACCAGGTCCTCAAACCGGTTGGGGCTGCCGGGCCGCATCGAAATGTGTTTATGACAATCGATCAGCCCCGGCAGGACGGTGTAATCGGCGAGATCGATCACGTCCAAGCCCGGCGGCGCCGCAAACCCGTCCTCGATGCGAAGCACCCGGCCGTCGTGGATCACGATTGAGGCTTTGGTTTTGACCTGCCGGGTCTGAACGTCGATCAAGCGCCCTGCGTGGATAATAGTGTCGTTTGCGAATAGGACCAGTGAAACGGAGAGGCACAGGAGAAGCTTCATGCACAGATTCATGTCTTAGTCTTCACCAGTCAGCCCCATCTAGCATCCTGACTCGTTCATTGATAGAGTGGGCCTGATGCAAAAACCCAAACTGCTGCTGATTTGTGCGCTGGCGTTGTGTTCGGCGCCGGCCTGGGCCGATAAGAAAGCCATCTCGCCGCCCGAGTTCGGGCGCCAGGGAGCGACGGCGCTTCCGTTCAGTCCCGCGATTCTGGTTGACGGTACATTGTACGTCTCGGGACAGGTTGGGGGCGATTTGAAGACCCGGAAGATCCCGGACGAGTTCGAGGCCGAGGTGAAGACGTGCCTCGACAACATCGGAATCATACTGAAAGCCGCCGGCATGAGCTACGAGGACGTTGTCTCCGTGCAGATCTACATGACGGACATGACCCTGTTTCAGCGCATGAACGCGGTCTACTCGTCTGTGTTTAAAGAGCCGCGGCCGTCACGGACCACCGTCGGCGTTGCCAAACTGCCTTCCGCGACCGCGCATATCGAAATCTCCGTTACTTCGCGGAAATCGCAGTAATCTGGATCGCGGCGAGCAACTCGCGGGCAGCGACTTCGGGATGTTCCTGGGCCACTGCGCCCTTGGGTCCTGAACCGGACACCAGCGCGATGACGTACTGCTCCACCCGTTGCGCGCTCTCAAAAAGTGGTTGCGACGTTTCAGGCGCCGGTTCCGGTTCCGCGAACACATGCAGCACGGGTTCGATTCGCGCCGACAATTCACCGAGTGCCCGCCTGACGTCGCGTCGATGATCGGCGATCATCTCTTGAAGCTTATGTTGCGAATCCGGATTGAGAGAGGCAAGGGACTGAGATGGGTATCGATCCGACAGTCGGTGCAACGCCCAGGCATGGGCCATCAGTTCCTCGTTCGAGGTCAGAATGTCGCGAGTGAAGCGTTCCACGTCGGCCGGGTGTTTGAAAAACTCCAGCAACTGCTTTTCGATCGGGCTGCGCGCGGACGCCATCCTGATCTCCGTGCTGCTCTGGGCCGGAGGGGGCGCCTCGAGCACTAATTCATCCTCGGTCTTCAGTTCGAAGCGAACGCTTCCCAGAGAGGCCAGCGCGTTCTGAATTTCACGCCGTCGCTGTTCGGAGGGAACGACGCCCGAGACCACAACACTGGGTACCGGAGAATCCTCGCGTCGGACGCCGATCGGCGCCCCTACGTCGCTCCCCAGGCGGTGAAGTTCATAACGGCATTCCAACTCGACGTCTTCCAGATGTGGCTTGGCGGACGGCGGTGTCGCGGTGCCCGGCGTTGGCAGACTCGACGTATCCACATGATTTTCAGTCATCGGCACTGGCTCGGCCAGCGGCGAGTTCTCGGGCCGGATCAGCTCGAACGCAGTCTCCGTGAACAGGTATTCACGTTCTCCCAATACGACGAAGCCTGCCGATGTGTGCCAGCTCGCTTTCTCGATGGTCACCCCAGCGAAGGGCGTATCGAGCTCCACGGAATCGCTATTCGCTGAGACTTTGACGTCCGACAAATCGCCGGCCAGGAGTTCGAAGTTCTCAGCCGAGGGCTCATACTTCCACACGTCGGCGCCTGACGTCGGCCGTATGGTATTGGATTCATCGGAAACGGCCAGCAAGGCGCCTCGCTCATCGTAGAGACGTCGAGTGGCGGCATTGTTATGGCCATCCTTCCAGATTTCGACACGGCGGCGGTTCAATACTTCCGCTCGTCCGCGGGGCCGCTCTTCCAGCCGCAGCGAGCGGTGCACCACTCGGCCTGTTTGTGCCGCGGCTGTGCGCTCCGAAGCCTGAGTTTTCATGAGCAGCACTGCCGCGGATGCGGATGTTTCGCGATTGGGTGTAAGGAACAGGGCGGCGGCAATCAAAAGAGGGATGGCCAAAAACGCGAGTTGCGGCCGGAATGCGAAGCGCCAGCGCGGACGCACGGCCGCCGGCGATAGCGGATCGCGGACCGGAGCCACGGCTTCATTCCTGGCCTGTTCTCGATAACAGACGTGAACTTCCTGCCCGAGCGTGTCGAATCGAAGTACAAGTTCGAGGCTGCGGTTATCACTCAGGAAAACCTGGTTCCGGAACTCCGAATTGACCCCCGCCGGTTGATCGGGAACCGCGAGCGATAGCAGACGAATCTCCTGCTCGCTGAACACTTCGATGAAGTCCACTGGCTCATCCTGCGGCAGCCGTACCGAGAACTCGTTATGGTCGGAGGCGATCGTTTGCCAGGCCAACTCGGATCCGTTTACCACGACGGTCAGTTGGCGGGGGTAATGCTCCAGAATGCCCGTAGCGCTGCGTTTCCATTTGGCGATGTTGGCCCGCCGGTTACTGGGCTTGCCTCGTGGAACGGGTTTGGGACCATCCGATTCGCCAAAACCCCGCTGCGAACTGTTATCGAGGCCCAGCACCCCGTTTACGACATCGAGACACCGCGGGCAACTGACCAGGTGCGAAAGGAAACCGCGGTCGGGCGACTCCATTTTCCTGTTGTCGTAAAGCGCACGGATACGCGAATCAGATAAGCAAGCACCCTCCGCCGCAAGGAAAATGCGGGTTTTCAGCTCGCCAAGGATGGCTTCGCTTTCGAAGGCGACGGGTTCGGGAACCGCGCTTGGACGACTTGGCGAGTCGATGGAGCGCAACCTGTCGGGGCCTTCGACATAAGCCCGCGCTTCCCGGCGCACCAGTCCTAATCGAGCGTCCACCGTGGCGCGATCCCAGCGCGCGATGGCGGCAATTTCCGATGGATAGTAACTATGAAAGAAGCGCAGGATCAGAAGGCTGCCGGCCTTGGAACTCCGCTTTCGGTCGCACGCGAATTGACAGACACGGTGAAGCTGCTCCCGGATTTCCACCATGCGCGCCTGGCCGGCCGCCCGCAAACCCAGCTCCGCTGAGTCGTAATCGACAGCCGTCAGGAGCAGATCTCTCCGCCGGAGGTGTTTCTGAAGCTGCGAGCGATGGATGTTGCGGATAATCGTGTAAAGAAATGCATCGAGATTGCGGACGGCGCTTAAATCCGGCCGTGAGTGGATGAAATCGATGAATGCGTCCTGAACCAGGTCTTCGGCTTCCGCCTCATTACCTTTGGTCAATTGCCGTGCCCACGCGAAGATCTGGTCGTAGCGCGAGAGGAAGATCCTCTCGTAGCCGGTCGGCTGTCGTTCTCTCTTTGCGAAGACGCGCAACATTGGCTTTAAACTATTGTCTGCGTGGCGTAGACGGATCTCCTATTCTATTTAAGGTTGAGTCTTTTGCGAACTGAAACGAAGATTTTCGATCCCGGCGACCCGGCGACAGGTTCAAATGGAGCCGAATTGCTTGACTCGAGCGTTGTGCAGCGCGCGGGCCGGTGGTGGATGTACCTCGCGGGCCAGGCCGCCGGATACGGTCCGACGGAAATCTACAGCGCGTCGCTCGTCCCGGGGGCACGGCTTTCGGCGACGGGGTGGACGCCAACCCGTGATGCAGAGGGGCGGATGTTGCCCCTGGCAGGCCGAACCGCGAGCGCGCCTTGGGATGGTCAGGGCGGCCGCCACTGCCCGTCTTATGCGAAAGGGTGGGATCCCCACAAACGCGAATGGATCGAACGGATCTACTACGCCGGTGCGGCGGAGAACCTGGGCGGGCCGTATACGATCGGCTTTCTCGAGTTTGACGGTGAGAACTGGGTGGACCAGCGCGAACCGGTATTTGTCCCTAATGAGGACTGGGAACGGGGAAGCGTTTACGAGCCGAATCTCAGTTACCACGATGGGAAGTGGAAACTGTGGTACGTTGCGGGGTCGAACCAGGAGAATTACCTCGTCCACGGATACGCCGAAAGCGAGGACGGCCGCGCAGGCTGGAGCAAGCATTCTGTCTTCGCGCCGCCCGAAATGAAGATGTTTGATTTTTGCGTTCGGGAGCGGGCTGGCGGCTTCGATGCGGTATTTGCACGGGTCTCGGTCAAGGATGGCGCACCACCGCCGGAGACTGGACTGTGGTGGTGTCGCGCTGAAAAGCCATCGGATAAGCTGGCGGAATGGGGGGAGCCTGTGCAGATCATGACCGCGGAAGACCGCGGTTGGCACTCCGGGCCATGGAAGCCTTCGCTGGTGTTCGACGATCAGGATCGCGACCGAGCCTTCGTGTTCTTTGATGGGCTTTATCGAACGAGCGAGCCCGGGCCGTTCCCGTTTGCGTTCACTTTAGGATGCCTGGAGTTGGATGCGGCCCAGTTCTCCCAGTCTCACGCGTCGTGACGACGCCTGGACAGGTCGGCCACCTTTCCACGCCTCCAGGTTTTCGCGAGATGCGTCGCACTAGAGGTTATGTGCGCCCGCACGTGGAGTAAAGGCGCACGGCGCGCGGTTACGCTTGTGATTCGAGCTGCCGAATTCCGGGGAAATGACTCCGCACCCAGGCCAGGCCGGCGAACGCACATACCATCGCGAGCGCCAATGTCTGCCAATAGAATCCGGGTCCGGCTTGAATCACGGCCGAGCCGAACAGTGAACTCAGCAGGCCTCCCGCTCGCCCAAGGGTTGCAGAGTAAGCCACTCCTGTTGCCCGAATGCTCGTCGGATAAACGTGAGCGGCCAGGGCATACATAGACACTTGCACCGCATTCGCCAGCAGACCGTTGATCCCAAGGCATACGATCAGCAGGGTGTGGTCACCATGCGTCTGAATGGGGACGACGAGCAGCGCCAGCGCGCTCCCTGCACCGGCCAGGGCGCCCGAGAGCAGTGGCCTGCGTGAGCCAAGAATGCTAACCAGCACCGCCCAAACCAGGACACCCAAGACTCCACCAAGATTGTACACAGCGAGCCCGAAACTGGCGGTTGCCAGATCGAGATTCTGGCTGGTGAGCATCGTCGGGAGCCATCCAAATACAAGGTAGATGGATCCCAAACAGAAGAAGAACGCGATCCACAACCCCGCGGTTTCCCGTGCCAGGCCGCCGCGGAACAAGGCACCAAGCGATGCGCCGCGCTCAGGCTCGCGTTCCGCATGGTCTTCAAAAACAGCTTCGGCCGGTATGTCGTGCCCGATGCGGGTTAGCAGCCGGGCGAGTTGTGACCATTGCGCCCGATGTCGTGCCAGAAACCGCGGCGACTCGGGCATGGCGGCGAGAAGCACGATTGCCAGAATGAGCGGAAGCGCCCCGCCGATTCCGTAAAGCCCGCGCCATCCGAATCGTGGCAGGACCCAGGCAGCCAACAGACCGCCCAACATTCCACCGAGCGGGACGCAAACCAGAGTCAGCTTCACGGCGGTCGAGCGTCGCCGAAGTGGTGCGAACTCCGCGGTCATAGCGCTGACGTTGGGTAGCGCGCCCCCGGTGCCCATGCCGGTGAGCAATCGGAAGATCGTGAGTCCGGTGAATCCGTGAATGAATGCCGTGGCGATGGTCGCCAATCCGAAGATGCTCACGCACCCGATAAGCGCTGCGCGCCGGCCGAAGCGATCGCCGCAGTAACCTGCCAGCGGTCCACCCACGACCATTCCCGCCAAGCCAACCGCGAGAACCGGACCGAATTCGCCCCGAGCCGCGTGCCACTCCTTCATCAGCGAGGGTATGGCAAAGCCCAGGATCTGAATATCGAAGCCGTCAAAGATGACGGCCACCGCGATGAGCACGGTCAGGAGCTTTTGGTAAGTCGACCAGGCGCTGCGGTCGAGGAGTGCTGCTATATCGATCGTCTGAGCCATGGTCACAATTTCCGCCCGCGTCGATTGTGGCACAAGGAACAAGCAGCCGTCACTTGCTGCTGGTAATCACTCTGCTCTCAGCGCCCGGATCGGGTCCACACTCGCAGCGCGGCGTGCAGGAATGGCTGCTGCAATCAGTGTGGCGAGAGCGAGTAGCAGGGTTGCCGCTGCCAGCATTCGTGCGTCCCACGGCCTGACGCCGAAAAGTTGGCTGGCCATCAGGTATCCTGCGCCGATCGCCGCCGGGATTCCCAACGCCAATCCAATCCCGACCTGCCAGAAAGCTGCGCCCAGCAGCATGCCCACCACGGATCCGCGGTCTGCGCCCAGCGCCATGCGCACGCCGATTTCGCTCGTCCGCTGCTCTACACCATAGGCAGTCACGCCGTAGAGGCCCACGGCGGCCAGCACGAGCCCGACGGCGCCAAACAGCCAGGTCAGGCTCGCGATCATGTTCTGCTGCGCAAAATCGCCATGAATGACTCCCGAATACGGTTCAACACCATTCACTATGAGGTTCGGGTCCACCTCCGCCAGCGCCCTCTTCACGTGCGCCTCGATATCCGGTGGATTCCCGGGCGCCCAGATCACGATGTTGTATGGATAATGCGACCAGATCTCGCGGCTGGCCAGGTGGCCCTCGTCGAAATGCGTGCTCTGTGCCTCCGGGAGAAAATACATGGGTGTCAGCGGATCGTCCACGTAGTGCACGTCCGCAGCAACGCCGACAATCTCGTACGTGGCCGCGTTTTTCCGCGGAGCAGGGCCGAAGTGGTGCCCAATGGGATTTTCCTTGCCGAGAAACCTCTTCGCAAACGTCTCGTTGATGACGGCCACTCGCCGCGTATTAGCGTTGTCCGCGGCCGTGAGCGGACGTCCCATCACGATGCTGTCTCCGACGGTCTCGAAAAATCCCGGCGACACGCGGGTCCAGGCGGAGGAGACATCTTCCATCGGGCCAGGCTCGGGTTTGCCTTCAATCCTGATCGGGTGAGACCAGTACATGCCGCTGAGGGGCGCGTAGAGAGCCGCGCTGGCCATGCGAACACCCGGGATGGCGCGCAAACCATCCTCGATGTCGCGGAACAGCGGCGTCAGTTGCTCCGGCTTGTAGTTCGAGAGCATCGAATTGATCTGGACCAGAAACCGGCCCCGGGTTTCGAATCCAAAGTTCTGGTGCTCCAGATTGCGCAGGCTCTGGCCAAGCATGGCGGCGGCACTCAGCAGCACCAGCGATACCGCCGCCTGCGAGATGACCAGCGCCTTCTGCGCTCCCGCCATTCCAAGCACGCCGCGGTGTCCGCCCAGGATGCGGTTTGCTCCCCGCATCGCGTCGATCGGGTCGGCCTGCGACGTCATCCAAGCGGGCGCCATGCCGAAGACTATGCCGGTAATCACCGACACCCCCAGCGCAAACAGAAGCACCGGCGTCGAAGGCGTGGCGTTCACAGGGAGCCAACCGTCCGAACTGGTAAATGCGAGGTGGAGGATAAGCCGGGCGCCTGCATAGGCGACAGCGACCCCGGCCACTGCGCCAAACAAGCTGAGGGTCAGGCTCTCGAGCAGAGCCTTCGACACCAGCCGGGGGCGCGATGCGCCTAAAGCCGCGCGGAGCGCTGTCTGCGGCCGATCCTTCAGACCTCGCGCCAACAGCAGATTGGCGGTGTTGGCGCACGCTACCAGCAGTACACAAACAGCGGCCAACAGAAGCAGCCGCAAACCGTCCTTGTAATCCTCGCGCATCAGGGCAATGCCCGCGCCGCCCGGTGTGAGATGCAGTGTCTGTTTCTCCCAAACCGATTTTTCCTGTGGACTCATGTCCGCCACATGGCTTTCAAGCCACTGGTGCAGCTCTACCCGAAGCTGCGCTTCGAGAGTCTTCGGATTTGTGCCGGGGCGAACTCGCCCGATCAGGTCGAGCCAGGCCTCGCCGATGTTCTTCAGACGGGCCGTTGCTCCATTGATCAGCGGTTCTGTCGTGAGCGGCATCCAGAAATCGGGCATACCCCATCCGGCCGTTTTCACTCCGTAGAAGCCCGGCGGAGCGACGCCAACAATTGTGAATGAATGGCCGTTGATCTGGTATGTCGCTCCCACCACACTCGCATCGGACCCGTAGTTTTCCTGCCAGGTGTGGAAACTCATCACGGCGACTGGCGGCGCACCTTCCCGGTCGTCGGTATCGTTAAAGGCACGCCCGCGCCAGGCCGAAACGCCGAAGGTCTGGAAGAAATTGCCCGAGACGAACTCACCGTTGGCGGTCGTGATGGGGGCCGCTGAACCGTGACGCCGAACACCCAAGCCCGCGTTGCCCACCTGGAAGGCCGCCAAGTCCTCGAAGGCCGGGGTATTGGCGCGGAAAAGCTTGTACGCCTCCCACGAGAAGAAACTCCAGTCGTCCTGCGCGTACCCGTTTGCATGGCAGCAGCGAACCGCATCGCCGACGCGCCAGAGCTGGCCGGGCTGCGCAACCGGCAGCGTACGCAACATCACCTGTTGAACCAGCGTGAAGATCGCCGTCGTTGCCCCGATGCCGAGCGCGAGCGTGATTACTGCCGTTGCGGTAAAGACGGGCGATTGCCGGAGTTGCCGAACGGTGTGGCCGAGATCCTTCGAGATCCAGTCGAGTGCGAGCACAGTGTCCGCCCATGCGGTCCGTTCCCGCATTGCGAGAGGGTTGCCGAACCGCAGCCGCGCCATACGCCGGGCTTCTTCGGGCGAAGAACCCGTCAGTTCCGCATCTTGCGCTGACATCTCCAGATGCGCCCTCAGTTCGGCTTCGATATCCGAGTCCAGCCGTTCGCGCCGCCAGAGATTCTTTAACCGGTACAGTATGCCCATTGCTTAGCTCACGCGAAGCGCAACATGGCTCGCACGCCTTTCACCAGTTCCTCGAAGTCTCCAACTGCTTTTTCGAGCCGTTTTCTACCCACGGGCGTCAAGCGGTAATACTTCGCTCGCCTTCCAGTCTCGGTGAGCGCCCACTCCGACTCGATCCATCTGTTTTGTTGCATCCGATGCAGTGCGGGATATAGCGATCCCTCCTCCACACGCAGCAACTCGTCGCTCGCGCGCTGGATGTGCAGCACGATTCCGTAACCGTGGAGCTTGCCACGCTGTGACAGCGTTTTCAGCACCAACAAATCCAGGCTTCCCTGCAGGTCGTATCTCGCCATTTGATACCTATACGTCTTGGTGTCGAGATCAGCATAAGCCTAGACGTCTTGGGATGTCAATGAGCGCGCGGCTCCACGACCAGCAGCCGGTGGCAGAAGTCTGTCAGAGCCGCATGCGCAGGCGAAACCGCCTGCGCCACCTTAGGGCTCAACGGGTTGCGAGCCAAGGTGGGGCAGGCATTCAACCTCTTGTGCTCGTTTAGGCAGGATTGCCGATTTCAGTATCATATTTGCCATGCGCGTAAACGTGCTTGCTTTAGATGACGTCTTCGATCTCGGCTTGTCGGCGGTTCTCGATGCCTTTCAAACGGCGAATGAGCTCATCGAGCTTTCCCGGCTCGCGGTTCCGCGCTTTGAGTTGCGAATTGTGGGAATGCGCGCCACCGTCAAAACGTCGCAAGGATTGAAGGTTCCGGTGAGTGCGATCCCATCGCGCGCACCGGATTGCGTGGTCGTTCCTGCGATCGGGTTTAAAATGCCCGATCCATTGCAGCGCGCCCTGTTACGGCCCGATGTCCGGGATTCCTTGTCAATTTTGCGTCAATGGTCGCGCCGCGGAGCCCTGGTTACCGCCGCGTGCATCGGTACTTTCGTGCTAGCCGAGTCCGGTTTACTCGATCGGCAGCGCGCAACCACAACCTGGTGGCTCGCGCCGCTATTTCGCGAACGGTACCCCATGGTGGAGCTGGATGAATCCAATATGATCGTCAAATCGGAGCAATTCGTAACCGCAGGAGCTGCGTTGGGTCATATGGACCTTGCGCTGTGGCTGATTCGTGGCGTCAGTCCGAATCTTGCGGCGCTAACCGCCAAGTACCTGATTGTCGACTCTCGTCCATCGCAATCCGCCTATGCACTGACCGATCATCTGATCCATTCAGATCCTCTGGTTCAGCGTTTTGAAACCTGGGCACGGGAGCGGCTCTCTCAGGGTTTTTCCCTCGAAGCCGCGGCTAAGGCAGCCGGGTGCAGCAAGCGGACACTCGCCCGGCGATTAGAGGCGGTACTCGGGAAATCGCCACTTGGCTATTTTCAAAGCCTTCGCGTCGAGCGCGCCGTTCACTTGCTTAGAACTACTGACAGCAGTATCGGCGATGTCGCGGAACTGGTCGGCTATCGTGATGGTGCTGTTCTCAGCTCACTCCTTCACCGCACACTTGGCCTTGGAGTGAGGGAGATCAGGAAGAGTCAGTAATCACTTATGTTAGAGGCGCCCGCCGTCGTTGTCAGAACAATGTTGCCGGTCACGGCTGCGGCGGCCGGGCTGGACAACTACCTTGATGTCGCTCCAGTGCATTGAGCCCGTTTACGGCGATGCCTCCGCGTGCAACCGGACGTCCCCGTCAAATCTGGCGGCCCCGATCACTCGGGTGTGTTCCGGCGGGCCAGTCGTTTGTTGCTGTTGTCATCTGAAATCAGACCTGAACGACTCGCTTGTCGTGACTCATGTATGTGCAAGTGCGACCAGATAGCCTACCGCTCCGGGCACAGCGCCCATGGGAGCCGGAGAAGGATAGAAAACCGAATAAACATCCGGGTGGGAAGGGCGCGCGATTCTCGCGGTGCAGCGATCAACCCTTGGAGGGCCTGATGGTACGCTGGGCAAAAGAATAGCCAGGCGGGACCCAGGCTGCGAGCGATGCGAAGCACGCGAATCGCGATCGCATAGCGTCGCTGCTCTTTCGGCCCCCACGGCAACTCATAAGCCTCCCGCCAGCGGGCAGGTAGCATGCCGGTGACCACCGCCGCCGACCAGGTCACACGTGCGATGCGGCTTCCCATTAGGAATCCGGCGATTTTGCGGCCTGCGCTGCTGACTACCAACTCCGAGCCATTGATCATTGCTTCGAAGTATCGCTGAAAATCGTCCCAGCTTTGAGGCATGAAATCGGGCGGGATGCCCATGGCAGCGCCAAAAAGCTTCATGTCGGCGTAATAGTCCTCGCGATCCCGTTGAGACAGCGGCCGGGCAACGAGTTCGTAAATGCGAATAGAAGAGTCAATCAGTGTTGCCAGCACCCAAAACAGCAGGCTAGGGTCAGTAGCACGGTACGTGTGCTGCGGGGAATCGTTGCGGACGCGCTCGTGAATTCGTCGAATTCGCAGAATGGCGGCTGCAGCCGTTTCCCAGTCGCCGAAGATAATCTCGTACATGGAGGCAAAGGTGCGGCGAACTCGACCCGTGAGATCGCCTTGCATCCGGCTGCCATGAGCTCCCGCGGACGCAATGGCGGGGTGTGTCAATTGCAAGAGCACAGCACTGAGGCCTGAGAGGGTAACCATGTTCTCCCTCATGATCAGCCACATCGCGCTCATCGGTCCATAAAGGCCAGCCTTGTCGCTGCACCTGCGGGATTGGAGCCACTCAAAGCACTCTTCGAAACTCATATTCTGGCGTATCCTTTCCATGCCTTCATGGAGTAGGGCGCAAAACAGCGGGAAAACGACTATTCGATTTTTATCAAAGGAGACGAAATTCCAACGATAGGTATCCAGAGCGATTTTGAGGGCTTGTGGGCTAAGCTGTTCTTACGCTCAGGTAGGCGCCCATGGCGTTCCGCCCGGAGAAGTCAGTCAATTCATTCGCGGCTTGAAAGGCGTCGAGAACCGCCGATAAGCCGAGATCGAAGACGTGGTCCACATCGAGCACATGGATAGGATGGCAATTATGATATTCAAATTGGCAGTCTTGCCTCTGGTAAAAAATCCTTGTAGGGCCTAACCTCAGATCGAAGGAGATCTACAATGCCCAGCGTTGCTCTATTTGCCCGTCTAGAGGCGAAACCAGGCAAAGAAAACGAAGTCGCGGCTTTTCTCAATCAAGGCCTTCAGATGGCCCAACAGGAGTCCACCACACCCGTCTGGTTCGCGCTCCGGTTAGGGCCAACGACGTTCGCAATTTTTGATGCGTTCAAGGATGAGACCGGAAGGCAGGCGCACTTGAAAGGACCGATTGCACAGGCGCTGATGGCGCACGCGCCCGAACTGCTGGCGACGCCGCCGGTCATTGAGCCGCTCGACGTGCTCGGTTCGAAACTTCCGAAATAGGACGCGGGCGACTGACCGTTCACTCGCTGTCGGTCGTGTTTCCTGGCAGCCCGTGCCAGCAGTCGGACAGGCTGAATGCCTGCCCCCCTTGGCTCGCAACCCATTGAGCCATAAAGGTGCGCTGGCGCTTTCGCCTGCGCAGGCCGATCTGTCACGGGCTGGACTGGGAAGGAGCCAAGCACGCAGGCGACTTACACAAAAGATGGTTGCGGCTACGGTGCTCTGAGTAGCAGGCGATCTCATTCGCGTGCTGTGGCTTAGGTCCAAAGGCCGGCCGAAGCCCGCTCCATCCTTCCACGCACGTGCCCGAAGCGCGGGTCCCTCACGCCACAAAGGCCCGGGTGATCTGCGAAACCGATGGAGTCCCGCACTGCCGCATAATCAACTGCAATTCCGCTCGCAAAATGTCGAGCACCTTCTCAACGCCTTCCTGTCCGAAAGCGGCGAGACCCCAGATATAAGGACGCCCGATCCCCACCGCCCGTGCTCCCAGCGCCAGAGCCTTGAACACATCGGTACCGCGGCGCACACCCCCGTCGACAAATACCGGCACGCGGCCACGCACTGCCTCCACCACCTCTGGCAGCGATTGGATGGTTCCGCGCATGTCCTCAGTGGCGCGCCCGCCATGATTCGACACCACGATGCCATCCACGCCGTGCTCCACCGCTAACGAAGCATCCTCGTGCGTCTCGATGCCCTTGAGCATGATCTTCATCTTCGTCATCTTGCGCAGCCGGTCCAGGTACTCCCAGGTTGCGGCAGGCGGATTCATCCCGGCATCGATTCCTTTAAACATGGGGCGGAATGCGGTTGGAGTGCCTCCTCGGGCCGAGTTATGGCAACCGGTGCAGTCGCGGGTATCGGTTCGACGGAAACGTTCCTGCGTCTCGGTGTTTCGGCCGCCAAAGAGGTCGATGGTCCACACTAGTACCGGACAGCCGGCATCTTCCACCCGCTTTACCATCTTCTCGGTAGCATCCCAACGTGTCGGCATGTAGAGCTGATACCAGGGCGGCTCGCCCAACGCCTGCGCGACATCCTCGACCGACGTTGTCGAGACGGTCGATAGCATCTGCAGCGCTTTTCTGGATTTCGCCGCGCGCGCCACCGCGATTTCGCCCTCGGAATAGAACGCCCTCTGGGTCCCGACCGGGCAGATGTAAACCGGCATGTCCCAGGTTCGGCCGAAGATCTCCACCCTCATATCGGGTTTGCTGGCATCCACAAGGCGGCGCGGACGGAGTTGCAGTCGACGGTATCCCTCCCGATTCGCCTGAATGGTCAGGTCGTCGTCAACCCCGGTGGCGAGGTAGCCCCAGTGAGCGGCAGGCAAAGCCTTGTGTGCCGCGGCTTCAAAATCCATCACGTCGATCGCTTCTTTGGCGCTGCCCAACTCCCCGTGCGGGGGCTGTCCCTGCAGCCTGGAAACGAGGGGACTTGCAGCCAGGAACCGCAAAAATTGCCGGCGGTTGGACGCGAGATCTGCCATAGCGGGCAATTGTATCACCAGCTCCTGGGCCCGGGTCACCGTTACAAATGTTAACAAACCTTAATTCCTCGTCTCCGTCTCTCCTTATATGACAGAGGGACGTGATTTTCGGCACGCCGAGCGCTCGCACCATAGCGTTCTGGCGTCAGCAGAACGAAAAGCTCTGCTCTGGCTCGCTCAACGAATGCCCACATGGGTGAATTCCGACCACCTGACCGCGCTCGGTTTTCTGGCACTCATCGGAGTTGGCTTGTCCTATTGGTCCGCCCGATATTTCTCTACCGGTCTGGTTCTGGTCATTGTCTTTCTGGTGCTCAACTGGTTCGGAGACAGTCTCGACGGCACCCTCGCGCGCGTGCGCAACCGTCAACGTCCGCGCTACGGCTTCTATGTCGATCACGTCCTCGATGCCTGCGGGAGTGTCTTCGTATTCGCCGGCCTCGCACTCTCGGGCTACATGAGTGAACGCGTCGCTGTCGGGCTTCTGATCGTCTATTTTCTCCTCAGCATTGAGGTTTACCTTGCCACCTACACCGTCGGCAAGTTTAATCTGTCAGTTGCGGCCTTCAGTCCGACTGAACTGCGTCTGCTGCTTATCGCGGGTAATATCGCGCTGCTGAGCAAGCCCCTCGTGACGCTCGCAGGGAGGCCGTTTCTGCTCTTCGATGTGGGAGGCATCATCGGGATCGCGGGCATGGGCATCGCGCTGCTCTGCCTGATCGTGAAACACACCGCTCATCTGTACCGGGCCGAGCCCATCTCCTGACATGCTCACGCGCTGGTTGCGATTCAATGTGGTCGGCTTAGCGGGCTGCGCTGTACAACTCGTGACGTTGCGCATGCTCGCCGGTCCGTTTCGGATACCGTATCTCACCGCGACTGCGCTGGCGGTCGAAATCGCAATTCTGCACAACTTCGTGTGGCATGAAACCTGGACGTGGCGCGGAATCGGAAGCGCCGGACGCTCGCGGCGTCTGGTGCGCTTTCATCTCGGCAACGGAATCCTGTCAATCGTCTCGAATGTTGTTTTCACCTGGGTGTTTCGCCAATTCCTGGGACTGCCTCTTCTCGCAGCCAACTGCTGTGCGATTGCCACCACCGCGATTTTGAATTTCCTCGTCGCCTACGTCTGGGTTTTCAGTTAACGGGTCGCACCTGTTTCCGTCTTGCACGACGGAGGTAGGAAAATGCGAATACCGCAAACCCTTTTGATGAGTTTCACGTTGTGCGCCGGCATCTTTCAGGCGCATGCCGGGCCGCCACTGATTTGTCACCCGTACAACATCGGCTCCGCGCAGTCATTGCCCTGGGGCGAAAACACGAGCCGGAACTGGGATAATCCCGATCCCAAGTACAACACGAATCAACTCGCCGCAGACACGCTGAGAATCCTCGATGGCAATGCACCGATTCTGGTACGAATGGAAACCATGCGGAGGGCTGTAATCTATGGCGAAAAGAATCATGGCGCCGCTGCGGCTCTCGTCGCAACCCTCAAACAACGTGCTGCCGCGGAGCAATCGCCCGCTCTCGCCAATTTCGATTACGGCTATCTCGTCGCGACGTTGAACCAGATGCAGTGGCTGTACAAGGAGGACCTCACGGGCGGTGCAGACGGGTATCAATTCGTCCAAAAAGCCCTGGCGTCCAACGACTCACCAGACATGCATTATGCGGCCGCGATGATCGTCGCGGATCGCCAGCATCCCCACCATGCCGACTACGAAGAGCACATGAAAAAGGCGCATGGCGCTGCGCCGACTCTTTAGTCTATACGGCAGGCGGTTCGTTGCCGCCTGCCCACCCGCAGATTAATGTCTAACGCCGATCGCAATCCATACGCCTACCTATTGTATTTGCTTCCATTGCCGGCCGTTCCATTCCCACAGATCTGCCAGATCGCCATGATGGCCGGTTCCTCCATACAAGATGATAGTCTCGCGCTTGTCGTCGAACGCCATTGCGGAGGCTGCGCGCGGAGACGGCCCACTGACAGCGGCACGCCGCCAGTTCGATCCCTTACTGATCCAAGTTTCGTCGAAATGTTTACCGTTGGAGTGACCGCCAAACATCACGATCTCGCCTCGAACCGGATCGTAGGCCATGCCTGGGTGATCACGCGGCGGCGGGACCTCACCGTGGATCTCGTGCCAGGTGGACCCGTCCCAAGCCCACATGTCTCCCAGGGACGGCGATGTTTCTTTAAAGGAGGTCCGTCCGCCGAATAAGATGGTGATTTTGCGGCGAGAATCGAAAACCATTCCCTGATGAAATCGCGCGGGGGGTGCCGCAACGTTCTGCTGCGTCCACGCCTCACCATTCCATTCCCAAGTGTCGTTCAGGATCTGATCATGATCGCCGACACCCCCAAACAACACCACGCGGCCGCGCGAACTGTCGTACACCATGCGGTGAGCATCGCGCGCTGGTGGACCATCTACTGCCTGCGGAGTCCACTTCCCGTTGAAGTGGGTCCAGGTATCGGCAAGGTGCCCCGCGTTATTCGATCCACCGAACAGAACAGTTGTGTTTCGCCTTGAATCGTAAGCCATGGCATGAGACCCACGTCCGGGAGGCCCCAAGGTCGCAGTCGCCCATCTCCCGTCCCAGGTCCAGACGTCCGAAGCTACGCCGTGGGCTTGCCACCCACCGAAGAGGAGAAGTTTGCCCGAGGACTTCTCATAAACAGTAATAGGCTGGTTTCTCGCCGAAGGAGAAGCGGAATTCGATTCGGCGGCATTTGCTGCGAACAAAATCGCTAGAGCCCCACCGACAGCTATGAAGCAACAGACACGCATGTCTCGTAAGACGAAGTTGCTTTTGGGTCCGTCACCTTGGGCAATCTTAAATATTTATTTGTTCGTGGGCTAAGCCTCCTTCAGCGTGTTTGCCGGGTCCGCCAACTCAGCGGAGCGAAGTTGTTCGTAGGTCGGCAGAGTCGACACACCCCACCCGCCCACGAGGGCCTTGCCCAAATCGACGCGGCCAACATGCGCCCTTGGAGAATTGTGATAGCGACTTGCAGGTCATTCAGTTCGATAGTTTGCGTCGTAATGACACTGAGATAGGAATCGGTTCCGGCGCGATAGCGGGCGAGTTCTATCGTGCGGGATTGCTGCGCGGCTACAAGTGCCTCCGGTTGCTGAACCGCTTCCTCGGCAAAAAGGTTATGAGAGGCTGGGCCCCGCCGACCAGACGCGTGCGCTCCAGTCAGCGTTGGATAGAATCCGTCTGTGCCAGACCAATGTTCGCATTCGCCGCAGCACCAGTCGTTCGTTCGCGGCAATATCCGGCCGCCGCACCAGCAAAGCTGATGGCACCGCGACTTGCGCGCTCGTTTGCGCGCGCGCAATTCTCGAGTCGGCGCTCTGTGGGCGCATCGGCTAGCGATGTCTGCGCTAACGTCACATCGCTTTTGGATGCAACCTCATGGTTATTGCGGTTGATGGTCAGTTGCGGGTTCTTCTCGTAGGCTTCGATTTCCTTGAGAATCGCTTGCCGCATGTCGATCCCAACCGTGGCGAACTAATCCGATGCAAACTGCAACTGCCGTATTGCCTCATCGCATTGCCGCATGGCAGCCCGCCGATGACTGCAGTAATCATGAGCGGCCGTCTGCAACTCGTCGCGAGCTTAGCGAAGTTCGTTCATTGCGGCCCGAATGTGTGGGTGCCTCTCCTGGGTTGTTCCACGTTGCGGCAACTGTACGATACCGATGGACTTCCAACGGTGATTCTTCAGAACCCAGAGTGGTCCGCGGTGGGCAAGATACATTTCTCTCCGCCCCCCACCGGCGGGTCGCCTCTTCGCCAGTTCAAAAGAACTGCTGTTACCCTACCGGCCCGTGGCAAAAGTCGGGCAGGCTGAATGCCTGCCACACCTTGGCTCGCAACCTGTTGAGCCATGAACGTCGCGGAGGCGGGTTCGCCTGCGCATGCCGCTCTGATCGAGGCGCCGCATTGCAATCGAATCAACTTCCCAACGTGAGACCTCCAGTTTTTGAGCAAACCGCCGATGACTAAGGTGAGTGGTTTAGTACTGGAGGCTTTTGATGACTAACAACGATTGGGTGGATCCCACTCAGGAAAGCGCGCAAACCGAATCAGCTGAACCGGATAAATCGGCTCAGCTCAAGAAAAAGATCATTATTGTGTTTACGGCAGTCGCAGTTCTGACGCTTTCCCTCGCGGGATCTTACCTAGTAGCGCGCGTCGGGCAGGCCTCGCCTGCGCCAAAGATGGTTGCCAAGACGGTGGTACAACCGGCGCCACAGCCGCACCCTGCCGTTTCAGATGCCAAGCCTTCCCCGATAAAACCGGCAGAAACCCCGGCGGGCGAAAAGCCGGCATCCACAAAAGATGTTGCGCTGGTAGCAAAGGCAGTTCCGCCGCCGCCGGAGTCCAAGGTAGCCGCAACAGTGAAGCCGGTCGTCGTGCCGGAATTGCCCCCGCCTGCGAAGACATCGCCGTCCGCGGCTCCTGCGAAATCCTCAGGGGACGCAAGCGTAATCACACCGCATTCCGGTGAGAAGTACCTTCAAGTGGGCGCCCTGGCGACGCGCATGGTCCCCGATTACGTGAAGGAACTGCAGGCAAAAGGTCTGCATCCCATTGTGGCGCCCGGACCCGATGAGAGTCATGATTTGCGCCGCATCCTTCTCGGTCCATTTCCGGACCGAAACGCTCTGAAGCAGGCATCGCTGGACCTGGAAGCTCAAGGCATCGTCTCGTTTCCGCAGGTCTACTAAGGCATCGCTGCAAGGTGCCCTGCGTGTTTGCTATGCTCAAACCGCAGTATGTCTCGTGATTTGGCCGAAATGGATTTCCAGCGCTTTTGGCGCAGGCTACAGCAACTGGGCCTGAATGCTTATGAAGCGCGCAGCTACCTTGTGCTTGTTGGTCACCCCAGGTTCAAGGCTCTCGAATTAGCCGCGAGGGCCCATGTGCCGCGGCAGAAGATTTACGAGGTGCTCGACAGCCTGGTTGAAAAAGGCTTTGCACAGGTAGTGCAGGAGAAAACCAAGCTTTTTTCGGCTGTCGAACCCACGCTTGCGATTCCGAGTTACCTCTCGCATCGAGCGGACGCACTACAGCAGGAACTATCCGACCAGTCCCGTCTCGCGGGCGGGCTGGTCGATGATTTGGCGACTGCCTATTCCGAGGGTCAGGACGGACGCGGCACCCTCGATTTCCTGCGCATCGTGAGCGACCCTGGCCAGACAGCATTGCAGTACCGCAAAATGCTTGCCGAGGTACAGCACGAGTACATCGAGTTCTCACGTCCCCCTTATGCCGTCGATCCATTGGATGAACAACTGGTTCGAAGCGCTCGGGAGAGGGGTGTCGTGTGCCGGCTTCTGATTGAGGCCGGAACGCTCGACGACGCCCATCGGCAACGGCTTGAGGAATATTCCACGATCGGAGTCGAGGTCAGGCAGATCCTTTCCTTACCCATGAAACTCGCGACCTTCGATGGCGAGCGAGGTCTGATTGCACTACTCGACCCGGTGATCACGAAACCCGCCTGGACTTCGGTTGTCTTCGAGCATGCCGGCATGGGGGAAGCCATGCGAGGATTGTTTGAGAACTACTGGACCCGCGCCGAAACCAGCTCCCGAAACGCCTTTGCAGGCTGACGTCAGCCAGTTAGGTCACTGAATTCAGAGAACATCCGACGAGGCTAGTAGCATAAATAGCAAGGGTTCGGTCCCGGATGCCGATCGCGGGACTCCCGAAAGCCTAGTCCATGCGGTCCAAGACCAAAAAAGTCGTCTTTTTCTTCCCAGCGTTCTCCAGCCAGGAAGCTACTGCTCCCCTGGGAATCCTCGCGGTCTCCACCCCACTGTTACGGGCCGGTTATGAAGTCCGGATCATTGATTCCACGATCACGCCGAATTTCCAGCAACGCGTTATAGAAGAACTGAAGGACGCGTTGTGCCTTGCGGTCTCGCTGGTTACCGGCCCGATGATCAAGGAAACGGTGCAGATTGCCCGGACCGCCAAGTCGCTCTATCCGGACAAGCCGGTGATTCTCGGCGGGTGGCATCCTTCGCTACTGCCCGATCAGACGCTCGCCCCCGCCTATGTCGACATCGTCGTCAAAGGCCAAGGCGAGGACGCGCTTCTCGAAGTCGTGCAGCGGATCGAAGCCCGGGAATCGATGGCCGGCATTGAGGGAGTCGGTTATAAGCAGGAAGGCCGCCTCGTATTTAACGCGCCTCGCCACCTTAAGCCGATCAAAGAACTGCCGCCCAAGGCCTACCATCTCGCCGACTTTGATGCCTACCAGCGTGTCTGCGGCCGCCGCTGGGCGATGTACACGTCGAGCCTCGCCTGCCCGTATAACTGCGGCTACTGCACCAACGACGCGGTGTATGGTCGAAAGTGGAACGCGCTCGACCCGGATCAGGTTGTCGAAGAGACCACCGACCTCGTCTCCCGATACAACCTTCAGCTTCTCTGGATCGTCGACGACAATTTCCTGGTCGACCGCGAGCGTGCCGTGGGCATTGCCGAAAGACTGGTGCGCCGCGGCGTGAAGTTCGAGTGGAGCATTCAGGCCTCCACGAATCTCGTCACGCGCCTCACCGTCGATGAGCTCAAACTGCTGCGCCGCGCCGGACTGAGCCAGGTCGCACAAGGCGCTGACGCCGGTTCCGAGCGCGTCATGAAGCTCATGAACAAAACCTTCCAGAAGATCGAGACGGTCTACGACGCTGCCGACAAGCTCACCCAGGCAGGGATTCGCCCGTCGTTCAACATGATCTTCGGATATCCCGGCGAAACCGACGCCGACCGGCGCGATTCGGTTCGCATGATCATGAACATTTGCCGTCGTTATCCCGGCGCCGAGTTCTGGACCAACATCTTCACGCCTTATCCGGGCGCCCCCGTGATGCAGCGCGCATTTGAACTGGGAATCGATGTCCCCAAGACACTCGAAGGATGGGTGGACTTCTTTCCGCGCTACACTGTTCTTCCCTGGCTGAAAGGCAAGAAGCACGAACGCTTGCAGACCATGCGCGAATACATGCGAGTAGCATTCCATCGCAAACCGATCGGCGTACAAAAGAAACATCCGCTGGTTTCGTTCCTCCACGAGGCGATCAGCTATCCGGCCCGTTGGCGCCTGGACCACGATTGCTACTCGCTTCCCGTCGAGCTTTGGATGAAGGACAAAGCTTCGCGCTTATTCCAGCCTCCCAAGCCTAAAGTCGACGCGCACATGTTGGAAACAGAGGTTGTCACTTGCTAGCCACTGCTTCTGGGACTTTGGAAGGGTGGAGCAGGCGTTCAGCCTGCCTTTGGAGATTACCGAGCACGCAAAGTCGATCGTTTAATTTAGTCTCAACGGAAGCCGCCGTTTCCGACCGACAGTCGGGATTCATTGAGCGCTGCAAGGCACCCGTAGTGGTACCACAGCGTGCAAGGCAGTCGAAACCGCCTGCGCCGCCCTTCGAGATCGTTCCGAACTCGTGAGTCACTCATGGCTGATGTACTTCTGACTCACAGCAATCACGTTTACTACGATCGAAAACAAACGCAGAAGATGCAGCCATACCCGCCGCTGCAGACGCTGCTGATCGCCGCGATTCTGCGTCAGCGCGGAGTCGACGTCGCACTCTTCGATACGAGCCTGAATCCGCCGGAGGAAGGATTCGCGGCCGCGCTCCATCATCACAATCCGCGAGTCGTTGCGGTCTGCGAAGACAGCTTCAACTTTCTGACGAAGATGTGTCTGCTTCGCAACCGCGAGCTGGCGTTCTGGATGGCTGCAACCGCCGCACAACACGGAATCCCCGCGGCAGCCCATGGACCGGACGCGGCCAGTCATGTCTCGGAATATGCCGAAGCCGGTTTCGAATTGGTAGTAACCGGCGAGGCCGAATCCGTGATTCCCAACTGGGTGCTGAAGCGCCTCCGGCGGCCGGCAGCCGAGCTCATGACAATCAACGGCCGCGGAACACTCGATAAGCTGCCGTTTCCCGCCTGGGATCTCGTCGACGTCGAGCAGTATCGTGACGCCTGGCTCCAGACCCATGGGCACTTCGCGCTGAATATGGTGTCGAGCCGCGGCTGCCCATATCGATGCAACTGGTGCGCCGAGCCGGCCTGCGGACCACCGTACGACGTCCGCCCCGCCGCCGCTGTCGCCGAGGAGATGCGGCGTCTCAAATTCGACCTTCGCGCCGATCGCATCTGGTTTGCCGACGACATCTTCGGGCTGTCCCGCAAGTGGGCGCTCGACTTCGCCGACGAGGTGGAGAGTCGCAATGCCCGCCTGCCGTTCAAAATGCAATCGCGGTGCGACCTGATGACGCGCGACACGGTTGCAGCGCTGCGCCGGGCTGGATGCGACGAGGTCTGGATCGGGGTGGAATCGGGCTCGCAACGCATCCTGGACGCCATGGAGAAGGGCATTCGTGTCGAACAGGTCTATCAAGCCCGCGAGAACCTTCGCCGTCACGATATCCGCGCCTGCTACTTCCTCCAATTCGGCTACCCCGGCGAAGAGTGGGACGACATCCAGCAGACGCTGCGACTCGTCCGCGAGACGCAACCCGACGACATCGGGGTGTCGGTCTGTTATCCCATGCCCGGCACCAAACTTTACGACACGGTTGCTGCCGAGTTAGGCGCCAAGTCAAACTGGTCCGATAGCGCCGATCTCGCGATGATGTTCCGCGGCACCTATTCCAGCGAATTTTATCGCGCCCTGGCACGCGCCCTGCACATGGAGGTGCGTCGCGAAGCGGGCGCCGACGCCGCGTGGATCGAGGTGCATCAACTCGAGAACTGCGCCACCACCGTCGCCGCTGGAGTTGCATGATGAAGTTGCTCCTCACACACGGATACTTCCTGATGGAAGATCCGAAAGAGCTCCGCATCATGAAGCCGTACGCGCCGCTCGGCATTCTCTATCTCTCGTCGCATCTCCGAGCGAAGGGGTACGACGTCGAGATTTACGATTCCACGTTCGGATCGCGCGAAGAACTGTTCGGCATTCTTGATTCGGGTCCACCGGCCACCCTCGGCATCTACGGCAATCTGATGACGCGCTCGAACGTACTGGCCATCATTGCCCGCGCGGGCGCCGCTGGGTGGAAAGTAATCGTAGGCGGCCCCGAACCAGCCAATTACGCCGCCGAGTTCCTCGCTGCGGGAGCCGACGCGATCGTGGCCGGCGAGGGCGAAGTATCACTTGAATTGATACTCGCAAACCATTGTAAAAGCGAGATACCCGGGATAATATTCCAGGCGGAAGATGGCTCGATTGTCCGCACGGGGCCAACCCGTCTGCTGGCCGATCTCGACGCCCAACCATGGCCCGACCGCCAGCGCATCGACATGATGCGTTACCTGAAGATCTGGCGTGATTACCACGGTAAAAGCTCGGTTTCTCTGATTACTGCGCGCGGTTGCCCTTACCATTGCAATTGGTGCAGCCACTCGGTGTATGGCAAGACCCATCGGCGCCGCTCGCCGCATTCCGTTGTTGACGAGGTCGAGTGGATCCGGCAGCAATACGATCCCGGCATGCTCTGGATCGCCGACGACGTTTTCACGATCCATCCCGGCTGGATTGAAACCTACGCTACCGAAATGCTCCATCGTGGGCTGCGCATTCCATTCGAGTGCATCACGCGCGCCGACCGTCTCAACCCGCGGATGGCCGAACTCCTCGCGCGGCTGGGCTGCTTCCGGGTTTGGATCGGTTCCGAAAGCGGCTCGCAGCGGGTGCTCGATGCTATGCAGCGCGGCGTCACGGCCGAGCAGGTACAGCGGGCTGTCGCGCTCGCGAAGGGGCAGGGAATTGAGACCGGTATGTTCCTCATGTGGGGTTACGATGGCGAAGAGTTGGCCGACATCGAAGCAACCATCGATCATGTGAAAACGTGCCGCCCTGACGTCTTCTTCACAACCGTGTCGTACCCGATCAAGGGCACGCCCTACTACGATAAGGTCGCCTCGCGGCTTGTGAGCCTTGGCCCGTGGCACGAACGCACCGACCGTGATATTCAGATCCGAGGCCGCCATTCGCGCCGCTTCTACCAGCACGCGGACGAGCTTCTCAAACAGGAAATGGCCGATCACCCCGACCCGCAAAAGATCGTCGAGGCTCGCCAGGCCATGCTCGCCACCATGAGCGAGGTGGAGGCGTAATTGGCCGGCGCGACCACAGGGTTTGACCGTCTCGCTTCGCAATACGACGAGCTGTGGACACGTACCGGCATCGGCCGTTTGCAACGTGAAGCGGTATGGCGCCGGATCGATCGGCTATTCCCAAGTGGCGGCACAATCCTCGATCTGGGGTGCGGAACCGGTGAAGATGCCCTGCACTTCCATCAGAGGGGCCTTCAGGTGCGAGCCATCGACGCATCAGCAGAAATGGTGCGAATCGCCCAAGGGCGCGGCATCGATGCCGACCAACTTTCCATAGAGGATCTCAACCTTCTCGGCGGCCGCTTCGATGGAGCCCTCTCCAACTTTGGCGCACTGAACTGCGTCGCGAACCTCGGGAGCCTGCGGGAATCGCTGCAGCGTCTCATCAAACCCGGAGCAGCACTCGCGATCTGCACCATTGGTCGCGCGTGCCTTTGGGAATCCATCTGGTACCTGCTTCACGCCGATCCCCGCAGAGCCGTACGGCGATGGAGCGGTGCGAGTGAATCGCAGTCGCTGGGCATCCGGGTCCACTATTTCTCGGTTCGAGAACTCAGGCGCGCCTTGGAACCCGATTTTGAACTGGAAAGCTGGCAAGGAATCGGCCTGTTCGTGCCTCCATCTTTCGTCACGGGCATTCCTCGACCATTACTTGAACTCTTCGCGCACCTCGACCGGCATATGGCGCATTGGCCGCTCCTGCGGGCCCTCGCCGACCACCGACTGGCGATCTTCCGGCGGAAATAACCATGGATCGCACGTTACGATTGCAATTCCTCGACGACTACCGCAAGATCCGCCACGCCGAAGGCCGCGGGTCGGACGAGCCCGCGTATTACCTCGCTCTCCCGTACAAGGACCTTAGCGGACGCAACTCCTCGCAATGGGACATTCGCGGCCGAAGCTACCGCCACTTTGAGCGAAAGATCCTTCGAGCTTGGGAGCAGGAATCGAAAGGACCGCTTCAGATTCTTGACCTGGGCGCCGGCAACGGCTGGATGTCGCATCGGCTTCGCGGGCACGGCCACATGCCCGTGGCCCTCGACATATTCACTGACCCGCGCGACGGCCTGCTGGCAGCCCGCCGCTATTCGCCTGACCTCCCGCTGATCGAATCCGATTTCAATATGCTCCCGTTCGCGGGCGCTAGCTTCGACGTCATCATTTACAACGCGTCCATTCACTACTCGCCGGACTATCGCCGGACGCTTGCCGAAGCCCGCCGCTGTCTCAGGCCCGGCGGCCGCTTCGTCATCATCGATTCGCCCATCTACAAAGCCCGCGAGCATGGCGAACGCATGCGGGAAGAGAAGCACCAGCAGTTCAAGCAACAGTACGGCTTTCGCTCCGATGCGGTTCCCAGCATTGAGTTTCTCGACGAACCGGCCATCGCCGAGCTGGGCCGCGACCTGGGAATCGAGTGGCAAGTCCATCGCCCCTGGCACGGCTGGAACTGGTTTCTGCGGCCTTGGAAGGCGCGCCTGAAGCGACGGCGTCCCCCATCGCAATTCCACATCCTGGTAGGCACTTTCAAATGACCGTCGTTTGTCGGGGAGCAGCGCGCCTGCACCACCTTTAAGAGTCTAAAATGATCATCTTCCTGCATCCTCGAGCAACAAAACCAAAGAACCGGCGTTTCCCCCTGGCGATGCTGGCCATCGCGGCCATGCTCGAAGGCAAGGAAGAGTACGTCATTATCGACGGCAACGTCGATCCGCACCCGGAGCGCACGCTCGACCGCGTCATGAAGGAATCCGGCGCAGAGTTGCTCGCCGTGTCAGTGATGCCCGGCCCGCAGATGGCCGCGTCTATTCCGCTTTGCAAGGCGTTCCGCGAAAAGTACCCGAAAGTGCCGGTTGTCTGGGGAGGCTACTTCCCATCGCTCTACGCCGATTGTTGCCTTAACGCCAAATACATCGACTTTGCGGTACGGGGTCAGGGCGAAGACACCTTCATTGAACTGATCGCCGCGCTGCGTTCCGACCGGAAGTTCAACGGCATCCGCGGCCTCTCTTACAAAGACGCATTCGGCCTGCACGTTCACAATCCCGAGCGGCCGATGCGCTCGCCCGACGATTTTCCCTGGTATCCGTACCACAAGCTTCAATCGGCAGAAAGCTACATTCTTCCGACCTTCCTCGGGAAACGCACCGCGGTTCACCATGCCAGCATTGGCTGTCCGTTCCGCTGCAAATTCTGCGGCGTGGTGCCGGTCCACGAGGGGCGGCAGAAACTCGAGGGGCCGGCCCGCACCGCCGCGATCCTCGCGAAGCTGAAACAGGACTACGCGATCGATGCTGTCCAGTTCTACGACAACAATTTCTTCCTGAACGAAAGCCATGCCCGCGAGCAAGCCGAGGCGCTCACGCCGCTGAACCTACGCTGGTGGGCCGAAGGCCGGGTGGACACGGTCGTTAAATATTCGGACGACACCCTCCACGCGATCCGCCGCGCGGGTGCAAAAATGATCTTTTTCGGCTCCGAATCCGGCTCCGACGAAGTCCTCCGGCAGATGAACAAGCGCATCACCACCAGCCAAACCCTCGCACTCGCCGAGCGCATTCGCAAGTTCGACATCGTTCCGGAGTTCTCGTTCGTGTTCGGCAATCCCCAGGATCCGGCTGGGGATACGCGCACAAACATCGAGTTCATTCGCAAGTTGAAGCGCCTCAATCCTGACGCGGAAATTATCGTACAACACTACATCCCAACCCCCCACCCCGACGGCATGTACGGTGAGGTCGACGGCAAAATCGAATTCCCCAAAACCCCCGACGAGTGGGCCACCGAGCGTTGGTACAACTTCACCGTCCGCCACGACCCGCACCTGCCGTGGCTCCCCCTCGATATAAAGCGCCGCATCGATAACTTTGAACTGGTAGTGAACTCACGCTGGCCGACCATCCAGGACATCCAGCTACCGGGCTGGGGACGTGCCATGCTGCGTTCCTTGAGCTCCTGGCGCTATGCGTTTGGTGTGTATGGCTTTCCGCTGGAGCTCGAATGGGCGCAGCGGTTCGTGGCGCTACGCAAGCCCCGCCTGGAGAGCCTGTGATCGCCGTAGCCCCCGTCAAGGCACATCGCCTTTGGGCCGCGACTTACGATAGCGGTCTGAACCCCCTGCTGGCGCTCGAAGCCCGCGTTCTCGACAGCAAGCTTGGCCCGTTGCGTGGCCTGCGCATCCTCGACGTGGCGAGCGGCACCGGCCGCTGGATGGCGCGCGCCCAGGCCCGCGGTGCAAACGTAGCCGGAATCGACCTGTGTCCCGAAATGTTGTTCGTCGCGGCCCGCAAACCATCGCTTCGCGGCCGCAACGCCATCGCGGAAGCCGCTGCTCTCCCAATCGCCGATGAGGTGGCGGACATAACGCTATGTTCCTTTGCTTTGAGTTATTTCCCGTCGGCATTTGAAGCGATTCAGGAGATGGCCAGGGTCACGCGTCCGGGCGGCAGAGTCGTCATTGCTGACTTGCATCCGGAAGCTGAGCGGGCAGGCTGGAAACGGTCCTTCCGCGACGCGGACCAGGTTTACGAGATCGACCATGAGAAGCGTTCGATCGCCGATGTCGAAGTTGCGGCCGAACGGTCCGGTCTGGCCCTCGATTGGCGCTGCGATGCGCACTTCGGCGAACCCGAGCGGGACATCTTCCAGAGGGCGGGCAAAGCCGCAGCCTTCCCGGAGCACTGCCGGCTCCCCGCAGTCATCGCCCTCGCCTGGACCAAACAATGAAGCTGGTGGGAGCCACGTCCGGCGATGTCTCAATCCAGAGAGGCCGGATCGCGGTGATCTCGAACAGCCCACCTGAAATCGACGTATCCAATCACATCATTCTGCCAGGCCTCATTAACGCACACGATCACCTCGAGTTCAGCCTTTTTCCCCGCTTGGGGCGCCGCCACTATCCCAACGCCGCTGCCTGGGCCAAGGACATCTACAAACCGGACAAGCCGCCTGTCGAAGAACATCGCCGTGTCCGAAAACCCATTCGCCTGCAATGGGGTGGCATACAAAACTTAATCAATGGCGTTACCACCGTTGCCCACCACAATCCCTACGAGCCGGCCTTCGATCGCGGTTTTCCGGTTCGCGTCGTACGAAGTTACGGCTGGGCGCACTCGCTCCACTTTTCGCCCGATCTCGTGAAGCGCTTCCGGGCGACGCCGGCGCGCTCGCCGTTCATCGTGCACGCCGCTGAAGGCACTGACGCCGATTCTCGCGGTGAAATCGAGACGCTCGATAAGAAAGGCGTGCTCGGTCCAAGGACCGTTCTTGTGCACGCCACGGCGCTCGATTCCGCTGGCCTTGAAATCGTGCGTCAGCGCCGTGCTTCGATCGTTTGGTGTCCCAGTTCGAACGTGTTCACCCTCGGCCGAACGGTCTCCCCGGAAGTGCTACACTCCGGCGTGCCCATCGCGCTGGGAACGGATTCGAGTTTGACCTCGGCGGGCGGTATGGCGGCCGAACTGAAATTCGCGCGCGAATTCGTCCCGCCTGATGATCTCTTCGCCATGGTCACCTGGCGTGCCGCCCAAATCCTGCGGCTGACGTCCGGCGAAGGCGAGATCCGCGAGGGCGGTGTAGCCGACCTGATTGCGGTGCGCGACAGCAGCCACATGCACCCGGAGTTGACCATCATCGGAGGCAAAATCAAGCTCGTGTCGGCTCATTTCGCCGAGCGACTCCCCGACAAGCTGAAGGCCGGCTTGAATCCAATCCTGGTTGAGGGCGCCGGCGCCTGGCTGGTGGATGCCGACATACCGGCGTTGATGCGGGCGACTGAAAAGGTCCTGGGCCGCAACTTCCGCCTCGGCCACAAAAGGGTATGCGCGTGAATCCCGTCGTCGAGTCACTGCCGATTCTGGTCCTTTATCCCCACAGCCGCTGCAACTGCCGCTGCGTGATGTGCGACATCTGGAAAACCGACACTATCCAGGAAATCAGTGCCGAGGAGTTGGAACAGCACGTGGCCGACATGGAGCGCGTGCACGTCCAATGGGTCGTCTTCTCGGGCGGCGAACCGCTGATGCACTCCGACCTGTTCCGTCTCTGCCGCATTCTTCGGGAACGAAACATCCGCACAACGATTCTGAGCACGGGCCTGCTCCTTGAACGTCACGCCCGCCAGATTGTCGCGAATGCCGACGATGTCATCGTCTCGCTCGACGGTCCACCGGCCATTCATGACCAGATCCGCCGCATCCCGCGGGCCTTCGACATCATGCAGCGAGGGATCGATGCGCTTCTGCTATTGAAACCGGATTTCCCCGTATGCGCTAGGTCCACTGTGCAGCGCCTGAATCACGCTCATCTTCGCGAAACCGTTGAGACCGCCCGTCACATGGGCGTCCGCTCCATCTCATTTCTGGCTGCCGACCTCACGTCGAGCGCCTTCAATCGTCCCCAACCCTGGAACGAGAACCGCCAGGGCGACATCGGGCTCACCAGCGAGGAAATCGACACCTTGGAAGCGGAGATCGACGCGCTCCCCGACCCAGGCGGCTTTGTCGTCGAGACGCGTGAAAAACTCCGCCGGATCGCGGCCCATTTCCGTGCGCACCTCGGCCAAACCGAGCCGGTCGCGCCGGTCTGCAATGCCCCTTGGGTCTCAGCCGTAATCGAATCCGACGGCACGGTTCGACCCTGTTTTTTCCAACCGCCCATCGGAACCATCCGAGGCAACGGATCGCTGCTGCATGTCATCAACGGACTCCAGGCGCAAGCTTTCCGTTCCAGCCTCAATGTCGCTACAAATGCAATCTGCTGCCGCTGCGTCTGCTCGTTAAACTGGAAGTCGTGATGGGGAGAGTGTGGAAGGGCGCCACGCTTCCACATCCTCCAGTTTCTTCGTAAACGAGTCCGAGGCTGTGTAATGCCTTTTATCAATTCCCGGTTGCGTTTCAATCAGGCTGCGTTTTACCTGACCTTCGGCTCGGCCGTCTCGATCGTCTTCTCGATCGCCGTCTCGCAAATCCTGATGGGCCTGGCCGTCGTAGCACTCCTCATGTCCGGGGACAAATTCCGCCTGCCTCCCATCAAACTCCCTCTCGCCCTCTTCATCGCGCTCACCATTATCGCGGTGCTGGCCTCCGGCGACCCTCGAGCCGGCTCACCCCAAATCCGCAAATTCTTCGTGTTCCTGATTCTGCTGCTCGTGTGTAGCACCTTTCGGACGCTGAATCAGATCCGCGCGCTGGTCTTGCTGTGGAGCGCCGGCGGCCTGGTCTCGGCCGCCCTCGCGATCCTGCAATTCCTCCACAAATACCGCGAGTCGATTCAGATGAAGGACAACAGCTACACCTTCTACATCTCCTACCGAATCACCGGGCTCGCGAGTCATTGGATGACCTTTAGCGGCCAGGTAATGATCGTGATGCTCATGCTCGCGGCGTTCCTGTGTTTCGCGCCGGACCGTAAATGGAAACCCTACGGTTGGGCGGCTCTCGGAGTGATGGCACTGGGAATCGTGCTGAGTTTCACGCGCAGCGTCTTCCTCTTCGCCGCGCCGCTGGGCCTCGCCTGGCTCGCCTGGAATTGGAAACGCCGGCTGTTGCTGATCGCGCCGGTTGCCGCGCTCCTGGTGTTCGTCACCAGCCCCCCGCTCCTGCAGCAACGCGTGCTCTCGGTGTTCGAACCCAAGGGTCCGCTCGACTCGAACCAATTCCGAGCCGTCTGCCGCGCCACCGGCTGGCAGATGATCAAAGCTCATCCGCTGCTCGGGCTGGGCCCTGAAGAGATCGCGCCGCACTTCGACCAATACATCCCGAAGGACACACCCAGGCCGCTGCCCGCAGGCTGGTACGGCCACCTGCACAACGTCTATCTCCAATACGCAGCAGAGCGGGGAATTCCCGCTCTACTCGTGATGCTGTGGTTGATTGGAAAGGTGCTTTACGACTTCGCGCGCGCGCTCCGCCGACCCGAAAACGCCGCCGCAAAATGGGTCCTGCAGGGAGCCATCGCCGTCATATTAGCCGTCCTCGCCGAAGGCTTTTTCGAATACAACCTCGGCGACAGCGAAGTGCTGACGTTGTTCCTGGTTACCGTCGGCTGCGGTTACGTAGCGATCAATACCGGTACGTATCCGGTTTATACGGCCCCTCAACCGCAACCCCAATATAGTCAGCCTGCCGCGGTGTGAGCGTGGTAAGCTTCGCGCCGATCTTCTCGAGGTGCAGCCGGGCGACCTCTTCGTCGAGCCGCTTCGGCAGCGTATAAACGCCAACCTTGTAGGTGTCGCGGTTCTTCCAGAGATCCATCTGCGCCAGTGTCTGGTTCGAGAAGCTGTTCGACATGACAAAGCTGGGGTGCCCCGTCGCGCAGCCCAGGTTCACCAACCGTCCCTCGGCCAAAAGGAAGATGCTGTGGCCTTCCGGGAACGTGTACTTGTCCACCTGCGGCTTGATATTCAGCTTCGAAACGCCTTGCGCCCCATTCAGCCGATCGACTTGGATTTCGTTGTCGAAATGCCCAATGTTGCAGACAATCGCCTGGTCCTTCATGTGTTGCATGTGGTCGAACGTCACGATGTCGACGTTGCCGGTGCAAGTAACATAAATGTCGCCGATCCCGAGCGTATCCTCGATCGTCGCAACCTGGTAGCCTTCCATCGCTGCCTGCAGAGCATTGATCGGGTCGATCTCGGTGACAATCACGCGAGCACCCATGCCGCTCAGCGACTGCGCACAGCCCTTGCCGACGTCACCGTAGCCGCAAACCACCGCGACTTTGCCCGCCAGCATCACATCGGTCGCGCGCTTGATGCCATCCGCCAGCGACTCCCGGCAGCCATAAAGGTTATCGAACTTCGATTTCGTTACCGAGTCGTTGACGTTGATCGCGGGCACCAGCAGCGTACCCTCCTGCTGCATCTTGTAGAGTCGGTGAACACCCGTGGTCGTCTCTTCGGAAACGCCGCGCCATTCCGACACCAGCTCATGCCACCGCCGCGGATTCTCGGCATGCACCTTCTTTAGCAAGTCCTTGATGACCTTCTCCTCGTGGCTCTCCGAAGGCGTGTTCACCCAGTCGCTGCCATTCTCCAGCTCGTATCCTTTATGGATCAGGAGCGTCGCATCGCCGCCGTCATCCACCACAAGCTGCGGGCCCTTACCATCCGGATGGCTCAGCGCCTGGTACGTACACCACCAGTAATCTTCCAGCGATTCGCCTTTCCACGCGAACACCGGCACACCAGCTTCGGCGATGGCCGCCGCGGCGTGATCCTGCGTGGAAAAAATGTTGCAACTCGCCCACCGAACGCTCGCGCCGAGATCGGCCAGCGTCTCGATCAGCACGGCGGTCTGAATCGTCATGTGCAGCGATCCTGTGATCCTGACGCCGGTTAGGGGCTTCTCCTGGGCGTACTTCCTGCGAATCGCCATCAGGCCGGGCATCTCATACTCGGCAATGTTGATTTCCTTGCGGCCCCAATCGGCGAGCGTAATATCGGCGACCTTGTAATCCCTCAATGTTTGTGTGATGACTGTACTCATGTGCGTGCCTCAAAAAGAGCATAGCATAGATCAACAGATATTGATAAATTGATATATATGTCTGGCTTCCTCAAGGCGCTCCGGCTGCTCGGCGAAGAAAGCCGCCTTCGCATCCTGCGGCTGGTGGAAAAGGAAGAGCTCAGCGTGGCGGAGTTGCAGGAGATCCTGGGCATGGGCCAGAGCCGCATCTCTATGCAGCTCGCGCAGCTTAAGGAGGCGGGCTTGGTCGAAGTCCGGCGCGTAGGCCAGAAGAGCCTTTATCGCCTCGCCGCTGCGAACGGCGCGCAGTCCATCATCACCGAGACTCTGCAACACGCCGCCGCCGAAATCCGCGCCGCCGCTCAGGACGATGAGGCGCTTCGGCTCATCCTTCGCAAGCGCAAGGACAAGCTCCGCAGCTATTTCGACGAGTTGGCAGGGCGTTTCGGCCGCAACTACGTCCCCGGCCGAAGCTGGCAGGGCCTGGCCGAGATGTTGTTGCGTCTCCTGCCACCCCTCATCATCGCGGACCTCGGGGCGGGGGAGGGAACGCTCGCCCTCATGCTAGCCCAGCGCGCCGAGCGAGTCATTGCCATCGATAACTCCGAAAAGATGGTGGAATGGGGCGCCGGGGTCGCCCGCACGAACGGCGTCAAAAACCTCGAATATCGCGTAGGCGATTTGGAAGAACTCCCGCTCGGTGACAGCGAAGTAGACCTGGCAGTCCTGCATCAGAGCCTCCACCATGCGTTGCACCCGCGCAAAGCAATTTGCGAAGCTTGGCGAATCCTGAAGCCGGGAGGCCGCATCGTCGTGATGGACCTCCTGAAGCACACCTTCGAAGAAGCCCGCGAGCTTTACGCCGATGTCTGGCTCGGCTTCTCACAGGTGGAGCTGATCGACCTCCTCCGCAAGGCCCGCTTTCGTTCCATCGAAGTGTCTATGGTCCACCGCGAAGCCGAAGCCCCCCATTTCGAGACCCTCCTGGCCATCGCCGAAAAATCCGGGTAGTTCAGACCGGCAGTCTGCGCGGAACTGGCAGTTCCGCCCATCAAAAATCCGAGAGGGCTGTCGATTCTGTCCCACCCCAATCGACCTGATTGTAGAAGGAGACATACACCGATGCGATTCATGATGCTGATGATCCCGAAAGGCTACGAGAACGCCAAACCCGGCACCATGCCCGACCCCAAGGCGGTCGAGGCCATGATGAAGTACAACGAGAGCCTCCAGAAAGCCGGAGTGCTCTTGTCTCTCGACGGACTGCACCCACCCTCGATGGGCGCCCGCGTTTCGTTTTCCGGAGGAAAACCGAAAGTCACCGATGGCCCATTCGCTGAAACGAAAGAAGTCATCGGAGGCTATTGGATGATCCAGGTGGGCTCGCGCGAAGAGGCCATTGAGTGGGCAAAACGCTGCCCCGGTTCCGAAAACGAGATCATCGAAATCCGGCAGGTGCAGGAATTCGCCGATTTCCCCAAGGACGTCCAGGATGCCGCCGCCGGCTTCACCGATATGCAGGACAAGAAGCCGTAGCGCTATCTGCTCTCGCGATTCGACGCAGGCGCAGGCGGCCCCAACAGATCGTCGACCGAAGTACTGCTCTGTCCAAAGCGCGGCTGAACGTACTTCTCGAGGAACGCGAGTTGGCGCCGCCATGCATCCAGGCGATGATCCCGTTGTGCAAACCCGTGCAGTTCGTTCGGGTACGTGTAGTAGTACACGGTCTTGCCGTGTTCCTTCAGCGCTCGGACGAACTGCGCCGACTCATACGGCGGCACTTGGGGATCGTTTTCGCCATGCATTACGAGCAACGGCGTCCTGATTTTGTCGATCTGGAGCAGGGCATTGGCCTTGCGGTAAACCTCAGGCTTCTCCTCCGGAGTGCCGCCCATCTTCATCGCCCAGCGAATCGCCGTGTTTCGATTCGTGCGCTCCAGGAACGTCGCGCGATCCACGACGCCGTACAACTCGATGGCAGCCGCAAACAGATCCGGATACTTTGTCACCGCATATGCCACCATCGTTCCGCCATGGCTGCCTCCGCCGATCGCAACGCGCTTCGGATCGGCGAGCCCCTGGTTGATCAGATACTCAGCGCCCGCCGCAACGTCATCCATTTCGCCGCCGCCGCTATCCTCGACATTCAGGTTGCGAAACTTCTCGCCGTACCCGGTGCTGCCGCGATAATTGGGCTCCAGCACGACGTATCCAGACTGCGCCAGGTACTGCGCCCAGACATCCAGCCGGAACGTATCCTGGCCTTCCGGTCCGCCATGAATCCACAAAACAGCGGGATACTTCGTCCCAGCCTTATACTCGTGCGGCTTGTAAAGAATAGCCGCGACGTCAATCCCATCCTTACCGCGATAATGGATTTCGTCCGGCACCTTCAATGCGCCGTCGAAATTCCGAGGCGTCGTGTGTGTGAGATATTTCGCCGACCCTCCCGAAACCTCCGCCACCAACAAATCATTGGATTCCAACGGTGTTGTCCTATGGAAGTAGATCCGGTTCCCATCCGGCGACCACTCGGGCTGCGATTCCATTCCCGGCACATCGAACTTCGCGAGCATCCGCGGGGCCGCGCCATCCACCGGTACCACCCAAATGTCGCTCTGCTGAAGATTCTTGCGCGTTGATACGATCGCCAACGCTTTGCCGTTGGGCGAAAACACCGGATTGACGTCCTCATATTCGCCATGCGTCAGCGCTTTCGGAGTGCCGCCCGACGCGGGAATGAGGTATATTCCGTCCCATCCGCTATCCTGCAAAACCACCGCGAGCGTCCGGCCATCCGGCGACCAGTTCGCCTTGCGAATCGACCACCCTCCGCCCCGGTCCGTCGGAGAAGTATATAGCGACACGGGATCGCCGGCAGCCTGGCCCTTAGCCGCATCGAACTTCACAACGTTGAGCTTGCCGCTGAAATACTCGCGCGTGCGTTGCGTGTAAGAGATGGCCGACCCGTCAGGAGACCAGTTGGCCCCGTCCTCATCGGCATTGGCGCCCGTGACAAAGTTATTCGACAACCCGTCTTCGCTGACCACCATCATGTTGTTGTGGCCGCGCCGCCCGGTCTCAAACAAAATCCAATGGCCCTTGGGCGACCATTGCGGCGCCCGGTCCGCTGACTGCCGCGGATCGCCTGGACCCGCAGCCGAAGTCGTCAAACGCCGCGGCGTACCGCCCGCCACGGGCACAGCCCAAATGTTGCCCTGGCTCGCATAAGCGATCGTGCGCCCATTTGGCGACCAACTCAATCCGCTCTTGCCGCCGGCATTGCTCGTAAGTGTGACCGGCCAACCGCCTTCCGACGGCATCAGCACGATCTGGCCGCCACGGGTCATTGCGAAGGTCTTGCCGTCGGGAGAGAGCGCGGTCTCGCCTATCGGCTCGGCGGAAAGTAAATCCTCCAATGTAAGCCGATGCCCCTGCGCTACAAGAAGCCCACAAGCCGCCAAAAACAGGAGTGTAGTGCGCATGGAAAATAGGGTACCGTACCACGGGGACCCCAGCCTTTAGGCTGTAGAGACTAAGGGATCGTGAAGGTCGAGTTATCCCGGTATAACTAACTCCGGCACTATCAATAGTCGTTAACCTTACACTTCGATGGTTCTAAGTACCAGACGAAGTAACAGATTTTGCGCCTCGGCGTCCAGAATAAAGTTGCCGAACCGTGATGGGAAGTCCCGAATCCCTTCGTTAGACGGCTTGCGCGGTTTCTCCATCGTCTTGGTGCTGCTGGCGCACGCGGCCGGAACACAGTCGGCGCCGGCGTTCTTACGCTTCCTCGAACGCCCCGGCGCGCTGGCGCTAAGGGTCTTTTTTATCCAGTCGGGTTATCTCATCACCTCACTGCTTCTTTCTGAGTGGAAGAAAACCGGAACAGTCAATTTGCGCCTGTTTTATGCCCGGCGCGCTTATCGCATCCTGCCCGCGGCCTATACTTACGTGCTGGTTGCCTTCATTGTTTTTGGACCCGGCCTCGGTTATTCCCACTTACTTGGTGCGCTAACTTATAGCATCAACTATGACGGCTCGCGGCCGTGGCCGTTGGGACACTTGTGGTCCCTGGCCGTCGAAGAACAGTTCTACTTGTTGTGGCCCGTGATTCTGGTGCTGTTCTTTGCCACCCGGATCCGGGTCCTCGTCGGGGTGATTATCGCGACGCCGATCGTGAACTGCTTACTGCTTTTCATGGGATGGAAATCGGGGGTGGGGAACTGGTTTCCAACCGTCGCCGATTCACTCGCGACCGGTTGCCTGGTCGCCGTTCTGCGCCCTGAACTGGACAAGGTGAAGATCCTGCGCAGCCGTTGGATGATCGCCGTCGGTGCGTTCGTCGCGGTCCTGGGAGCAGTCCCAATCAGTGGAAGGATGGCTGGCGCGCTTTACACGGTGATCGGCCTGCCGGTGGTCCACTTCGGCATTGCCGCTTTCCTTTATCATGCCATCCATGCTCGTTATGCCATCCTGAACTTTCCGCTGGTCGTCTACCTGGGGACCATCAGTTACAGCCTGTACCTTTGGCAACAGCCGTTCCTGAACCGCTATTCCACCAGCTTTTTTACTGCGTTTCCTCAGAACCTGGTTTTCTCTTCGCTGATAGGCTTGGTCTCGTACTATGCCGTCGAACGTCCGGTTATGGTTCTTCGGGAAAGAAGACGGGACCTTCACGCCGTAGCGCAGGCTCTAACTGGGGCAAGCGCGGAGCCTATGAGGGCATCTCGGCAGACCTGATGGCGGCGACTGACTCAAGCAACTCGGGTTCGACGATCGCGCCGGCGGCCACCAACAGCTCGATCACCTCGCGGTGACGCCCATGGTTTCCCGCGTGTGGGTGGGACCAGCCATGGACCGCCCAGCCGAGAGGCGTGGATTTGTATTTCTCATCTTTGAGGTTCAGTAGGTTCGTCTCGAGGAGATCGATCAATCGGGCTGCCAGCCGGTCCTCTCCAAGCATCGCGGCCCAATGGAGTGCCGTTTCGCCGAACATCCCGCGAAGGGCCGGATTGGCGCCCGCGTTCAGGAGTCTGATTCCGCCGTCTTCGGCGCCGAGACTGGCAGCTCCGATAAGCGGGGTATCGCTTTTCCTGCCATCATCGCGATCTCTCTGGAAGTTCAAGTCTGCGCCACCTTCGATCAGCGCGTCGATGAGCGGGATCTCGGCGCCGCTCGGCAGTTTGCGTTCGAAGAAGACGTCAAAGACATAGTGGAGCGGATGGGTTAGGCAGATGCTGTTGGCCTCCCCCCAGCGGATCAAGTTGTTGGCTCGCGCGGGGTCCTGCTGGAGGAATTGCCGCAGGGCATCGGCGTTGCCGGTTTGGATAGCGGTCTTAACGTCCACGTTTTGTTTATCTCCTATAAGTTACCGCTGCAATTGACTTTCCGGTAACCGTTCCGTGTATTTAATAATTGCAAGTATGAGGTTCTCTCTTGCCGTTGCGCTCAGCCTCGCTTTGGTGGCTGTACCCGCTTTGGCACAAAATCGGCAACGATACACCATGGAACAACAGCCGCTGGCTGATCGTCAACGAGCAGACAGTCATTTCAACGAAGCCGAAAACGAAATTGACAGCCTGGCTTTTGACCAATCGGCACAGAGCCTGCTTACAGCCGCTGAGTCCTTCACTCGCAAGATATTTCACCTGCCGACACTTACCCGCAACACGTCAGTGACGGCTCGGACAACGGACAAAATTGAGGGCGCAGGCGTGCCCTTCAAGCCACCTCCGTCCCACTCGCTGACGCACTGCTTCACGAAGGCGCGATGCTTCTTGCAGCAGAGGAACGAGTAGGCGGCGGCGCCGCTAGCGCTTGCCGTTGCGGTCGTCCTATGCTTTGGTCCAGCTCGCTACCAGCACGAGCAGCCAGAGGCCGAAGATCGCGAGCAGTGCGGCGCCGTCGTTCATGCCTGCTTTCGCTGTGGCGGAGCGAGGTGATTGCACCCGGGTTTGTGGCCGGCTCCCGCAGGCGTGAGCTGCGCGAGACACGTGGGACAGTGGCCGGCTTGTGGCCGCCGAGCACATCGTTAGAACAACTGAAAGCGCGAATGTGCAGGCACGCAAACGTGAATCCACGAGGGCCCGGCGGAACGATCGACAAATACTAGCGGAAGGTGTGGTCGTGATCGAAATATATCACAGCGTTCTTTTAATCGCTGTTTACCTTACGTGACGACCGGGTCGATTTGGGTGTCGGGATCGTGTTAGCTCTATCCTGCTCGTCTGACGGTGGCACGGACGCGCTCCACGACGGGCTTCCACTCGGGAGTGATCGGTTTTTGGAGAATTTCGGCAATGCCGAGCTTTTGGGCCTCTTCCAGAAGGGTGCTGTTGTTGAGGGTAGTGCTGATCGCGATGATCGCCAGGTCGGGGAGAGTTTCACGGAGTTGCTGGATGAGGAGGAGGCCGGCCTTGCCTTTCATGTCCAGGTCAATGAGAACAACCGACAAGCCGACCTGCTTGGCAAGCTCGAAGGCTTGTTCGGCATTGGAGGCGAGCAGGACCTGGCGGTCGCGGTTCAGGGTTTTACTGGCGAGTTCCAAGAACGAACTGTCATTGTCCACGACGAGAATCATGGATATTTATTATAGAGCCGAGTAGCGCTTGGTATTTGGACAATTCGGACAACTGTCCGCATGGCGTCCTGATCACCCTACCGCCCTGGCTTGTGGGCGGCAGTCAGCCTGCGCGCTTCCCGCGTCCTGACGCCTGCCTGGGCACGCACAAACCGCCCGCCGTCGGAAAGTATCCCTTTGAAGCTTTACTGCGCGAGCCTGCGATCTTCCTCGATCTTCTGAACGCGGTTCTTCAGCTGCTCTACTCCAGGTCGAAGGCCTCCAGCGCGGCGCTATGCGAGCTCTGGCGAGCGTGCATGGGGGACGCCCACTCGTGAAAGGCGTGAGAAGCTTAGTCTCCACGCGTTCGAGTTGCTCGCTGATCCACTGCTTGTCTTGTTCGTCGAGGGCCATGTTCGCTGATTCCGTTGTATCACGTTTAGTCTACTTCACCGCCCCACTCGCTGACGCACTGACGGACGAATGCGCAATGTTTGCGGGAGCAAAGGAACGAGGAGCGGCGGGGCGGATAGATGCCGCTCTGCATTCCTTTGCTGGCGACCTGATAAAGCGAATTCGCGTAAAGCCGCTGAGCGTTGTCGATCATCAACGTGTGCTGTTCGACGGCGACCGTTGCGGCTTGGGTAATGGTCCATAGGCGGCCGATCTGCCGGCACGCGAGCATCGCGTACGTGGTCAGTTGCGGGCGTGGTCTGCGTTCAGGCTGCCGGATTTCTTCGACGCGGTTTTGAAGTCGTGGACGATTCCGTCTGTCGTGATCGCGTCGGCGATCGCGTGTACCGGGACACCGCCGATCAACCCGGTAAGCTGCACTTCGACGGCGGGCTTGCCGTCCCAGGTCGCGGGGTAGAGCTCGGGCTCGATCTTGCGCAGCCAGGCCGACAGCATTTCGACTCCCTTGGTTGCGAGGGCGAGGGGCTGCTCGGCTGCCGCCGGGCGTGCCTCGTGTAGTTCGTCGGCGAATTGCCGGCGGAAAAATGCCTCGCCGTGTTCCCAGGGCACCATGGGTGATTCGTTGGCCTTGCGCTGAAGGTACGCCGCGATAGTCGCGTGCAGCGCTCGTCTTAGTGGCAGGCCCCCGTTTGGGGGGTCTGGCAGATTGAGGACGTGGCCGTACTACCATCGGGCGGGGCAGTCCTGCCAGGTGCTCACCTGCGAGCGAGTGTTGCGGGCCAGTTGATAGCTCTCATGAGGCCTTCGCCTCCTTCTGCTCGGCTCGCCACTGTTGGAATTGTTCAGAAGCCACCATGGAGGTTGCTACCTGGATGGTTCCGGTTGTACACCATTGCGTCAATCGCCGGACTGCTGCGAGCAATTCCTCATCGACTTCGTACCGGATGCCGCTTGCAGTGGTGCGCCTGATCGACGGCACTTTCAGCTGTGGCTTGCCGGTATGGACCGGCAGATCAAAGGAGGCTTTTCGTCGATCGATCCTATCGGTAATCGAACGATTGTATCGGGCTTTCTATCGGGTTTTCCGATCCGACGCCCGCGCGCGCGTTCCTCATTGGTATGAGGTCTGGTTTTCGGACCACCCCCTAGGTTTGGGTGGTCCGAAGATCGGACAGGTCCGGAATTCGGACCTGTCTGGAGTTCTGTTTTTTGGACGGGTTGTGTTCCTAGTGGTCCGGTTTTCGGACCACTCATTTCGGCGGTCTGAAGGAAGTTGAGCTGATACCGCGACGGGCGCTTTCCGGTACCTTGTCGGGTACTGATCATCGCCCTCCGAGTGAGTTCATCAATCGCCGTGATGGTCGAGGAACTATCTTTGTTGAGCTTGCAAGGTCGCGGGCACTGGCTTCGACGACGAGTTTTCCGCTGAGCAGTGCTCGGCGGGTCAGCTCCAGGAGCACCCACAGCTCGGCGATGCGGTCGAGCGGCGACACGGTGGGTTTACCGTACTGCCGATAACAGATAGTCTGTGAGTCAGTTTTAGAGCCTGAATTCACTTCCGTTAAGAACTGGTCCGTCTCCCG